>Ga0335085_10001888_pt1 | contig 41554 bp, 34 predicted proteins | sample Lox_Sample_45_FD_206712 | JGI IMG/M metagenome (GOLD analysis project Ga0335085, IMG submission 206712) | Soil microbial communities from Loxahatchee National Wildlife Refuge, Florida, United States - Lox_Sample_4.5 | ecosystem: Environmental > Terrestrial > Soil > Wetlands | place: USA... | reverse complement strand
TCCCCAGATAATCATGCAGGAATTCATCGCCCGTCGCGTGATAAGGCGTGTAGCTCTTGATCCCTGTCGGCTTGCCGACATTCGCCAGCACTTTATCCGCCTGCCCGAGCGTGTAGCCTGCAATATCCGCAAACGTCGGATGCGAATTTGTTCCGATCGTTTTCTGAACTTCAGCCAGGTCCAGGCTCGTCGGTTGATCCGCCCACGCGCGATTCGTGGTCGCAAATGTCGGCACCGGCCGAATCATGCCACCAAAATTGAAACAGCACATCTCCGGGCAGCGCGCGAAAACCGTATCCAAAAGCTGCTCTGAATATCGATCAATCGGAAACGCCCCGCCCTGGTCCACCCAGCCGCCCTTGTTCACGCCCGGTTTAAGATTGTCCATGAACCGCATGATGTCGTAGCTCAGATAAGGCTGCAGATGCTGTTCCTGCCCCACCCAAAGACGCGATTCCGTTCCCGAGAACATCCCGTCGGCAATGAGCGGAACCTTTTCCGTGTCATTGCCCATTCCGGCATATTGATCGTACCAGTTCGCCATCTTGATAATCACTTTGCACTTCGGATTCACGGCCTTCGCCGGTTTCACGATCAGGTTTTCCGCCACATCGCGCATCGTTTCCAACCGATACTGCGTCCACGATTTGTCGCCTTTGGCCTTGATGTCGTAATCCGTTTTGCGGTCGAAGAAGAAATAATCGTCCAGCAAAATTTCATCGAAATGCCGCGCGGCCATCTCCACCGCCTTCCTGGCAAACTCGCGATTTTCCGGATCGGCATAATCGAATCCCTGGTAACCATTCGCCTCACTGACGCTGTACGCCAGGCCGCCGCAAACCTCCACGCCCTTGTCCTGGTAAAACTTTTTCAGTTTCTCCAACCCCGCTTCATCCACCAGCGTGTGATTGCGCATCACCTCGATGTAAACTTTGTCCACCTTCAGATTGCGCGTGAGCGTCGCCCACGACTCCGCCGGGTCCAACTGGCCATCCATCAGGTCTCGCACGGTCCCCTGTATGATATAGGTGGAAACGGTGAAGCTCTTATAGTTCCCCTGGGCATGAACACTCATGGGGCTCATGGCAAAAGTCCCGAGCGCCAGAAAGGCGGCCAATGCCCGGATGCGGTTTCTCATAATTTCCTTCAAGCGAATAAGTTGCGATTTGTCGGTCGCAGGTGCAGGGCAGGGGAATGAATTCACAAAGCAGAGTCTCACGATCACGGGCCAAAACCGCAACCCGACATTTGTCGTATATTCACAGACGACTGCCAGTTGGTATTCTGGGGCACTTATTTGGAGAAATTTGGAGCAATCAGAACCACAAAACACCACGCGTCTCTGACAGCCCGTGAAAATAAAATAAACACGCCTCAGCTTCATCATAGGCAACCGAGCCAATGAAACCAAAGCGAGCGATTCCCATCCTGCTCCTCCACTGGTTTATCGCCGCGTCAGCTTTCGGCCAGACGACACAAATTTGGACCGGCGGAATCAACGGAACAAACACGGGAACGGACATCGGCCAATCCAATAACTGGGGCGGCGTGTTGCCCAGCACTGTCAATGGCGATTACTGCGAGTGGAACGGTACTGTTCCCGGCAACCTTTCTTTGGTTTACAACACGGTTACCCTGGCCAGCGGCTTCGGCCAATCCGGGATAAATTTCTAGCTGACTTCATCTCAAACGGGTTCGGTGACTATCACGACCACAGTGCCGGGAACTCCGACCATCGCCATACAAAACATGGCGATCGATGCTGGCGCCGGGGCATTCACGTTTGGCGGGACCGACAATCTGCACCTTCTCAACTGGGTAGGCCGGCCGAGCGGCGCCGTTCACACGTTGATCAACAATTCGACGAACGTGGCTGCTTTGACGCCCTGGATTGAGTTTACGTCAGGCGGCGGCGCCACTTGGACAATGGAGTTTGGTGGAACGGGAAACTGGGAATGCGACACTTACATCGTTGACTATGATGGGCCCTCCAGACTGATTCGGATAGATGGCCCCGGCAAGGTGATTTGGAACCCGGTCGGCTTCCTCGGGGCAAGTGGCATCGCCAGTCCCATTAACATCAAAGGTGGTAAACTCGTTCTCCTCAATCCCCATCCTCGCCTAAACACCCAGGCCATCACCTTGAATGGCAATTTCACCTTTGCCATGACCAATCCCGCCGCGGCGCAGACCCTCTCGGGCATTATTTCCGGCACCGGCACATTGCTTGTCAATGGGGGCAGACTCACGTTCGCCGGCACGAACACTTATACCGGCGCCACCACCATCAGCAACGGCATGTTGGCAACCGTGCAGGTTGGCGGAGACATGAACGTTTGCGGCGGCACACTCGCTGCCGGCGGACTGGGGGCTGTGGGCAACCTGCAGGTGAACGGCAACCTGAACCTGACCAGCGGGTTCACACAGGTCACATTGAATACCTCGCTGGCGCAGTCCAACAGCACCATCGCGGTCTTCGGTTCCATCAACTACCTCGGCGGCTCTCTGAAAGTAGTGAACATCGGACCGACCCTCGTCGTTGGCCAGACGTTCCAGATCTTTAATCAGTCGGTGCCCGCAGCCGCCTCAATGCCGATCGTAGCATCCGGTTACACCTTCGCAAACCACCTCGCCGTCGACGGCTCAATCGCGGTAACCACTGTTCTGCCTCCGCCTCCCGCCTTTAAAAACCCCACCTTCGATGGCGTCAACATAATCATCACCGCCACGAACAACACTGGCAACACCGACTCGTTCGACTCCACCGGCGATTTCTCCATCACCAACCCCGTGGGAACAAATCATCTATTCTTCATCCTGCGAGTACCGTAAAAACTGCCGAGGCCATTTTCGTCCTCGTTCTCGTCCTCGAACCCTCTTTCACTGCCCATCCTCCACCGCACCCACACCCTGCAACCTCGCCAACCGCTCAAAATGCCCGCCCAACGCCAGCAACTCCGCCTGCGTTCCCTCCTCAACAATCCGCCCGCCCCGCAAAACCACAATCCGGTCCGCGTGCCGAATCGTCGAGAACCGATGCGCCACAATCAGCGTCGTGCGCCCGCGCGTTAATCGCGTCAACGCCTCCTGCACCAGCCGCTCCGATTCCGTGTCCAGCGCCGACGTCGCTTCATCCAGCAGAATCACCCGCGGATTCCGAATCAACGCCCGCGCAATCGCCAGCCGTTGCCGCTGCCCGCCGGAAAGCCGCGTCCCGCCTTCGCCCAGCGGCGTGTCCAGTCCCTGTGGCAGCCCGCGCACAAAATCCGCCAGGTTTGCCTCGGCCAGAATTTGCCATACCCGCTCATCCGTCACGCCCTGCAATCCGTAACTGACGTTGTCGCGCAGCGTGCCATTGAAGAGCACCGTCGCCTGCGGCACCACGCCAATTTGCCGGCGATACGTCCGCAAATCCAAATGCCACAAATCGATTCCATCCAGCAGCACCCGCCCCGCGCTCGGCTGCCGAAAGCCAATCGCCAGATGGACGAGCGTCGATTTCCCCGCGCCCGATTCGCCCACAAACGCCACGGTCTCACCCGGCGCAATACGGAGATTGATATTGCTCAACGCCACCTCGCGCCCGCGCGGATAGTTGAAATTCACATTTTCAAAAACCAATTCGCCTCGCAACGGCTCCGGGGCAGGGGTCTTGCCGTCGTTGCGCTCAATCGGTTCGGCCTCCAGCACTTCGCCAAGCGACCGCAGCGCATCCGCTCCCTGCGCCAGCGCTGGAAAAACGCTCAGCAACTGCTGCACCGCCCCCACCAGCATGCCGAAATAAGCGTGATACATCACCGCATCTCCCACCGTAATCCGATGCTGCGTCACCAGCCACGCCGAGAACACCAGGCACGCCAGTTGGAAAAGCATGAATGTGAACCACGAACTCGCCGCGAAAAATTCCGTGAGCGTGTCCACCTGCAAACCGCGCCCGCGAATCCGCTGGAACACCGCCCGCACCGATTGCATCTCCTCCTCCTCCAACCCATGCGCGCGCGTCACCGGCAGCATCAATAACATCTCCCCCACGCGCGCGTTCATCTGCTCCGTCTCCCTCCGCAGCGATTCATATTGCTCGCGAAAACGGCGATTGAACAATTTCAGCAACCCCACACCCACCGGCACCGTCACCAAAAAATAAAGCGCCAGCAACGGCTGCCGTATCAGCGCAATGACCGTGACATATCCAATCACCAGCAAACCGTTCAACCCCGTGTTCAACAAATGCCGGCACAACCCATCAATCGCATCCACATCGCGCAAAATTTTCGTCTGGAGCGCGCTCGACTGCTTCTCCTCGTAAAACGCGATCGACAATTGCTGCATCCGCTCCACCAGCGCGCTGCGCAGCACAAATTGCATTTGCCGGAGCGTCCCGCTCATCAACCGCACGAACAGCGTGTGGAAAAATGGATTCTGCAACAGCAACAAAAAATATCCGCCCGCAATCCACAGAATCCGCCGGAACGATCCCTCCCGCAGCGGCGTCAGCGCATCCACAATCATCCCGATCGCGAGTGGAAAAAGCGATGCCGGCGATTGCTTCAGCACATACAGCGCAATCGCACCGTAGACTTTCCCCCGCTGGCCATCGAACAAATGCCACAGCGTCCGCCCCGGCCGCTTCGAATCAAACCGGCCGTTCAGCAATGCTTCCCAGGGAGCCCCGTGAGATGTTGGATTCACGGAAGAATGAAAAGTCGCCGGAACGATTTCGCAAGTGGGGCTAAATGGGGACAATGCCTCAATCTGCCAAAGTAGGGAGCACGGCCTTGGGCCGCTTCACGTTGAACGCGCAAACCGCATGAATCTTCCATCCGCCCGAGTCGTGCTTGCGCAAATCATGCTCTGCCTTTGGCAAAATCCGTGTAGTCGCTTTTCGCCTCCGCGGCCAAAATCTCCACGTGAACGTTGCTCAAACATTTGCAGTGGCCGAAGAATCCCGGTGCGAACTCTGTCCCCTGAGCCGCGTGCGCGCCGGCGTCACCGTCCGCATTAAACAACTCTGCGCCGCGCCGGAGCTGCAGAATCGCCTGCGCGAACTCGGCCTCGGGGAAGATCAAATGATTCGTCTCCTCACCAGCCAGGCCAATTTCATCTGCCAGGTTTGCAACACCCGCCTCGCCATCAGCGCACAGCTCGCCCAGCTCATCCTCGTCGAACTCGTTCCCGCGCCCGCGCGAATTCAAATCGCTTGAAGGAGCGCGGTCTTTATCCGCAATGATTCGGTTGGTTTTTGGGAGCCCACGCGTCCCGCTATCGATGGCGTCCCGCCGTCGATCTGGCGCGTTCATTCGTCGTCAACACGGTGTCCTTTCCGATTGCAAAAAATGGTGAGCCTTTGTCAAAAATCGGAAAGCAGGAAATCCGGCCGCAAATCATATTTTGCCCATGACAAAAACAAATTTGCTTCTCACCCTCTCGTTGGCTTGTTTCGCGATCAGTCTGACCGGCGCCTGCTGGGGAATATTCCTGCCCGCCGGCGCCATCCTCTTCGGGCTGTTCATGATTTTCAACGCCCTCGCAAAGGAATCCGCTTTGTTCGATGAAGAACAACGCTCACGCTTCGCGCTCGCCGACACAATCAACCAATCCCAAAACGCAAAATTGGCCGGCAGCGGTTACAATGCCTGTGCGCAAACGGCCGCAGCCCCGGCTTGCGCGTTCAGCGCATCCAAGGTCCGTTGAAACGTCTCCGCCGGCGTGCCCGCGGCGGGAATCGAAATCAACAAACCCCTGCGGCGGTAAAAATCCGCGAGCGGCGCCGTGCTTTTCTCGTAAGCCTCCATCCGCACGCGAATCGTCTCCGGCTTGTCATCCTCGCGTTGAAACAACTCCAGCCCGCATTCATCGCAAATTCCCTTTTTCTTCGGCGGCCTGGCTTCAACATGATAAACCCTCTTGCACTTCGGACACGTCCGTCGCCCGCTTAACCGCGCCACGATCTCCGCCAGCGGCAATTCATAATTCAAAACACCGTCCAACTTCACATGATGCTTCTTCAGGGCCTTTTCCAAAGCCTCCGCCTGCGCGACCGTTCTCGGAAATCCATCCAGCAGAAAACCCCCTCCGCACACCAGGCATTTCCCCCGCTCCGTCACCAGTGCCAATACAATCTCGTCCGGCACCAATTTCCCCGCATTCATATACTCCAGCGCACGCGCCATCGTCGGCGTTGGCCCGCACCCGTCCTTCGACATCTTCGCGGCGCGAAAAATATCTCCCGTCGAAAGGTGGCACACGCCAAATCGCTGGGCCAGCAACTCTGCCTGCGTGCCCTTGCCAACCCCCGGCGCTCCCAACAGCACGAATCGATACTGCCGCTCCTGCGCCCGTGGCTGGATATTGCACGCCGCCTCGCCTCCCTTGAGCCACGCCGCGCGGTCCGGTTTCGTTTTCATAACACGCATAATTAAAAACCAACGACCTGCTCAAGCTACGCCCTCATTGCCCATTCCGCCTCTTTTTTTGCTGCCGGAAACCACGAACGAACGCGAATTCATTGGCATTCACAGGTGTCCATTCGTGGTTGCATATCGCGGGCTTAGAATCGGTACTGCAACGTCGAGAAAATCCCATGAGCATCGAAATTCCGGTGCCCGCCGTAGAGATCATCATCGGAATGGAAAAAGCCATAGCGAACCGTCAGCCGCAATTGCTTGCTCAAACGCCGCACCAGCGTCGCCGTCACGCCATGTTCCTGCGTGCCCGAGCCGTAGGGCACGCCATCCGGCGTGTTGTTCTGGTAATCATCCGCGCGGTAATAAAAATAATTCACGTTGAAATCCGTCTTGTCGTCCACGACGAAGCCCGAGCTGAAGTTCAACGTCCAATAATTATTCTGCGCGGCGAGAATCGCCTGCGTGAATCTCTCCGCCGGTGTCTCAACCTCGCTCGCCACATAATTAAACCCCGCCTGCAGGAACAACCGTGACCACGGACACCAACTGACATTCTGCGAAAAAATGTGCGAAGTCATATCCGACGAGATCGTCCCTGGCAGCCCGGAAATCGGGTCGGGCCTCGTGTGAATCGTGGACAACTGATACTCGTAACGACTCACCAGAGTTACGGTCGTCGCCGGCCGCAACGTCAACGAGAGATTCCCGTCGTAGGTTTCGAAATCCTGCAGGACGAGATACGCCGGATAGCGGTCCGGGCTCGCCGCGTCGTTTGGCGTGCTGTCCAGCGGGCTGTTATAACCGTAGTGATCGAACTTGTAGTAGCCCCCCGCATCCACCGTGACCGTGCGCAACGGATACCATCTCGCGCCAATATTGTATTTTTGAAAAAGACGATCGTCCTCCGTTTTTCGTTGGATGGGCGCCACGCCAATGCCGCCCACCGGGCCGGTGCCGCCGAATTCGTTCAAATTGCCCTCGCCCTCGGTCCATTCGCCCCGCCCATAGAACACCCAGTTCGTCACCCCCGTGTAACGAACGTCCAGCCGCTCGCGCACGTCCGTCAAACCGCTATCGCTGGTCCCGCTGAAGGGCACCGGCGTGTCCGTTCCCAGCGTTTCCAACCCCGTGAAACTCGCGTCCGTATCCTCCCGCTGCACGCGGACCGACGGCACGATGTACCAATTTTTCGCGGGCAACGCCATCAGGTTGATGTTCGCCACGTATTCCCTCAAATGCGAGTTCCCGCTCAAATTGTAATATCCGAAACCGTTCAACGCGTCCGGCGCATAGCTCACGTCAAAATCCGTCCCGTAGATCCGGCTCCCGGAAAAATCATTGTCCAGATCCGAAAAGGAAAAGCCCGTCGTGAGAAACAGTTTGTCCTTGATCCAGGTTTCCGTGAACGCGTTCGCGTTGAATAAATGGTAGCTGGTGTTTTCTTTGTCCGTGATCTTTCGCTCCACTGGTTCACCGGGCGATTGATCAATCTTCAGCGAATTGTCCAGGTTGCCCATCTCATACCTGAAGCCCAGCCCCACGTCGCTCTTCAAAATGTGATGCGTCACATCCACTTGAAACGCGTCGCTGTGCTCATCAATGTCGTAAAACGACGGGCTCAGCCCCCGCGTCAGTCCGCCCGGATGCGTGATGCCCCAAATCGTCGAGCTCTTTTCTCCATCGCGAAACGCATGCGTGTATTTGAATGTCACGTTCGGTTTCCCCTCGAGCCTCAACCCGCCTTCGACTGAAAACTCCCCGCGATTCAGTGTCAGTGCGTCGCCCTGCATTGGATAGTATGTGCCCGTGGCCGGATCGAAGCCCCCGTCGCCATTGTACCAGGTGGCAAATTCGTCGTAGGAGAGGCGCAGGTAACCCACTTTCTCCCGCGTGAGATCCAGTTTGAGTTTGTAATCATTCTCATCCGGCAACGCCCGCCCATCCACCGTGAACGTCGTTTTCTTGTCCAACTGCTCGGTGTAATGAAAATCTTCGATGCCGCCGAACGTGCGTCCCTGCACGCGCTGGTCCTGCTGAAACTGCGGCTTCCGGCCGGTCAAAATGAATTCACCCGCCGAAAACTCCACCCAATTGTTGTAGGAATTCGTTCCGCCCTCATAAAACTCCTCGGGTTTCATCACCGGCTCCGCCTTCACCGGCGGTGTGTTGGTATCGGCTGCAAAGACCGCGCCGGTCGCGAACAACGAAGCGCAGCAACAGCGAACAGCGATTCTGGAAAGTGGTCGTTTCATGTGCTCTAAGTCGCTGGTTAAAATCTCAGGGATGAACTCACGCGGGAGCCGTGCACCGCCTCATGGCAGCCGGCCGTCCAGCACGTGCCTTCCTGCAGGCGCACGGTGTGGTCGGACCCCCCGATCAGAATCCTGCCGCCAGTGACCTGTTGGAAATGGCACTTCATGCACAGGTTCGCATCCCGCGCCGTCAGCATCTTCGCGTTCACCGAGCCGTGCGCCGTGTGGCAGACCGTGCAGCCCTCGCGCAAGGCCTCGTGTTCAAAAACCTGCGGCCCCCGTTGCGCCGGATGACACATCAGGCAGCTGTCGTTCTCCGATAACAATGACGTCCCGCCGCCTCTGTAGATCGAAGCCTTGTGTGGCGAATGGCAATCCGTGCAGGTCATCCGTCCCTCCGGCACGGGATGATGACTCGGCAGGCTGAATTGCCCGCGCACATCCGCGTGGCATTGAAAGCAGACCTTCTCCGTGTCGCGCGCCGGATCGTCCAGCTCGTGCGCTCCAAAACTCGTTCGTTGCGGCCTTCCGGCCGCGAACGTATAAGGCGGCTTCACCTCGCCGCCGGAATCCTCGTGCGCGCTGCACGGCCCGTGGCAGGACTCGCACCCGGCGTCGAGTGCATTCGGTCCGTTGGCAATCAATCGCGCATGGTCCGCCGTCGGAAATGTCTTCGTAATGTCCTCATGGCATTGCTCGCATTCCTTCGACCCCACGTATTTCGCGCCGGGATAATTCGGCAGCACGACCACCGCGCGATGCACCGTCGTGCACGACACCACCACGCCGGCCACCGCCAATGCCAGTATGACGATGGCCGCGCGATGACGGCCCCAGCGGGCGGCCCGCGTTCCGATGTTGTAAAGAAAACGTCTCATGCTAATTCCTCAGCTCGGTTTCAACCCAGTTCCTCGCGTTATCCAGCAGTGCGATGACGAACGGCCCATTGTGGACGCCAAAACTCCCGTCGTTCTGCACCAGGTAAAGATTGAAACGCGCCTTCTTGATATCGTCCGGTATCTGCGCCTGCTCGGTGGCGTTCGGGCCTGCGGTTCCCGTCGAGAGGTCTCCCGGCGTGCTGTATTCCCATGCCAGCGCGCCATACTTTGTGCGCAAGGCCGACGGCGCCTTCGTCGTGGCCCAAAGATCCAGCTCCGACTTGATCTGCTGGATTTGCACCGAAACGGCGGTCATCGTGAAGTCCGCAAGCTGTTCCGGCTCCGGATGGCATTGCAGGCACACGTTGTAGGATTCCACCCGGAAACTGTGGCCCGTCACTGCCGGCTGCGCTCCGACTGTGTCCTGAGTTTGCATGTGGCAGCCCACGCATTGGTTCGGCACTTCCGTGCCGTGCGCTGCGGGTTGATAAGTCGCCGAACCGTTCTCCAATTCGCCAATCGTCCCCAGCAAAATGTTGTATTGCGGCGAATGATGCGGCTCGCGGCTCGTGCTCGTCCACGACGCCCCGCGATGGTTGTGGCATTGGGCGCACACGTTGATGTTCGGATTGTACTGATTCGAGAAGGCGCCCGAGGTTGTGATGAAATAATCGTTCGTGGACACGAGCGGATTGCGCAACTGCGCCGGGTTCGCCGTCACCTCGTGCGGATCGTGGCACGTTGCGCACACCAGCCCCACATTCGCGTCGTTGGTCACCGTCAACGCGTCCCCGCCGTTCAGCAACGTCACGCGCGCTGAGCCGGAGTGACAGCGGCCGCAACTGTCCACCCGGCTGGCCGGGCTCATGTCTTCCACCACCTGGTAATGCCCGCTCGTTTTCCATTCATCGTACGTCGGATGATGCGGCCCTGTGTGGCAGCCTCCGCAAACTTCCGCCGCCAATTCAATCCGTGGACGCGCTGTCACGTCGTCCGGGTTTGCTGCGTGATTCGCCGCCGGTCCATGGCAACTCTCGCATTGCACACCGGCCAGCCTGGGATAGGTGTTCTTATCGCCCAGGCCGACAAATCCGCCGGGCAATCCATACCCGACCGAATGGCACACGATGCACGCGCTGTTGGTCTGTCCGCCCTCGGCGACAAATGCCGGGTCCGTGAACGCGCCGGCGTGCTTCGTGTAGCTCTCCGAATCATGAATTCCCTTGTGACATTCCTCGCAAGCCGCAGCTCCGGCGTATTGCGGCGCCAGCCCCGCCACGCGGAAAAATGCATTGCTCGTCAGCCCCACAATCGTCGCCGCTCCGGTCGAATTCGTTCGTGCGCCCACCGCCTGCCACGTTTTGTCCTTGAGCGATCCCTTCTTGACGATCTGGTAATAACCAGGCGGACCGTACCAGGAAATGCGCACTCCATTCGTCAATCGATCAACACCGGTGATCACTGGAATGCCCGGCATGCCGCCGGGCTGCGTTACGGGAAGGTGGGTCACTGTTTGCGCGCTTGCCGCCAGGTTCAGCGTCGCCATCAGTGCCCCAAGCGCGACCGTCATTCTTCGCCGTGCCGTCGAAACCTCCATGATTGTAAGTCGCCTGGAAAAAGCCGGTTGCGGACCCGGCTCAGTGGGAATCTGCCGCGTCCTGCGTTCGTTGGCCAGTAGAATTCGCGCCATAAACTCAGCCACAAGGCTACACGGACGCGTTTTAAGCGCTCTACCGATATTGCCGGAATCTAAACCTGGATTGCTTTTCGTCAGGCAAGGGAAGCGCGTCCCGCCCGGCTTCCGGTCCCGTCGCCAAACGAAGAGGCCCCTTCCCGAGCAACAGGGAAGGGGCCTTGGGTATCAGTTCGTTGACGAATTGATTACGGAGTGTGCACGACACGATAATATTGTTGGGTATCGTTCCGCGTCGATGTCATGAAGCTGAACGATTCGCCGGTGCCTTGTATCGGGTCACCTACGTTCTGCCAGCTCCCGTTCAGCGACGAGATCGATTGCAGTTGATACGTCTTGCCCACGTCGGTGTTGAACGTGATTTCCGCCGCGGTGTAAATCTGGATCGAGTTCGTGCTGCCATTCTGATCCAGTCCCGCATTGGCCCACACCACTCCGTCAGGCAGGTTCACACCTGCCACCAGCGGATTCAACCCGAGCGCATACTTCAGCCAGTTCGGCACCCCGTCACCCGCGGCACAGTAGTTCGGCGCCGCGGCCGGATTCGTGGCCGAACCGAAATACTGGATCTGCCACGCATCTGGCAAACCGTCGTCGTTCGCGTCGCCAGTCAAATCCGCAATGGACGCCTTTAGCAGCCCCACCGCATACGCCGCATTATGAACACCATGGCTGCCGTCATTCGCGACAAACTGCCAGTTGTAGCCCGCCTCCAGGAATTTCGCCGGCCAATTGGTCTGCGTCGTAATGCTCGTTTTGACCAGGCCGTCCGCCACGTAATTTCCGCCCGCCACATATTGTTTGGCGGGCAGCATGGCCGACAACTGATCGAGCAGGTGCTGCACTTCCGTTTGCACGCCTTCGATCACGCCGTCACCGTTGTAATCCACCTTCACCATGTCAAAGGAACTGATGTTGCCGTGGCATTGCACGCACACATCCACTTTGTCCATCTTCACGCCCAGCGCGTTCGTGTAAGTCATGTTGAACGTATGCCCGCCCGCCTGCAGGAATGCCGGATCACCCACGGCCACCGTCTGCATATGGCACGCCACGCACGTGTTGCTCACCGACATGCTGTGGGCCGAACTGGGAATCACCTTGCCGTAAGTCCAACCATTGACGCCCTCCACCATGTCCCCCTGCGGATTATCATGCACGCCGAACGCCGAACCGCCCGCCCAGGTCTGTTGTCCCAACGGATACTTCACAATGCTGTTCGTCACCGAACCGTTGCGGCTCTGATGGCAATTCATGCAAAACGCCCCCAGCCCGGCATTCGTCACGGACGTGCCATCACCCAGAACCACCGTCGGATTCAACCGCAGTTGCTCCGCATGGCTCGCATCGTGCGGATTGTGGCAGGTCTGGCAGTTGATCGCTTCGAATGCCGTGACCGCTCCATTCGTTGTATAAACTCCGTTCGTGACCACAACCGACGCATAATGGGAGAATCCTCCCGCCGTATGACAGCGCGCGCAGGCTTCCCGGCCCGGGCCCGAAGGAATCCGCGTCGTGATCGCATGCATCGAATTGTTCCATTCCGCATTCTTGATGTGCGTCGTCTTGCTGTCGTGGCATTGCGCGCAATCACCAGCACTCCAGCTCACCGAAATCAGGTTCGTATCGCCCAGCGCATAAGCGTGTTCGCTGCCCGGCCCGTGGCAATTCTCGCATTGAATATTCGCCAGGTTCTTCAGCGCCTGCGGCAACGCATTCCAGTTGCCGTTGGTCAACACCGCCGGGAACGTCCATCCAAGTTGCAACGCAACATCATCAAAACCCCCATTCACCGCGTTCGTGTTCGCATCGTAACCCACCGTGTGGCAGGAAATGCAATTCTTGCTGTAATGATCGCTCTCCAATCCATCGATCGCCCGCGTGAAAAATGTCGCGTGCGGAGTCGCCGACCAGGTTGTGTACTTGTTGTCCGCCACGACGCCGCCGCTGTGACACAAGGCGCACGTATTCGCGCCCAGGTACGTGCCCGCCGTGATGTTCTTCACAATATTCGTCGTGCCGCTGCCGCCTCCCGTCGTGACCGTCGCCACCACCGTGTATTGCCCCGCCACATCCGGGCGCAGCATCATCCGGCTCGCCACCTGCAGCGTCAATTGATCCGCCGGCTTGAACACTGGCACGTTCGCTCCCAGCGGACTGCTCATCAGCGCCGCTGCCGAGCCAACCGGTTGATTGGTCAGGCTCCACGTCACGCTCAAAATATTCGAGGCCGCGATCGTGTTGTTAATGTCCACCTCCAGGTACACCGCCTGCCCAACGCCGACCGTGGACAAACCGCTCGCCACCTCCAGGCTTCCCAGCCCGTAGTCCTTTATTTCGGAGGGTGTCAAAGGCCGCGTGTCCAGCTGGCCATTGATGGCCGGCGCGGCGGCGTTCATTGTCGTCGCCGCTCCCATCGTCACCAGCGTGGATGCCAGGACGGCGGCGGTTCTCTTGATTGTTCCGTGAATTTTCATAGCTGTTTTTTTAGTTCTCAAAACGAAATCGTCGCTGATACGCGCACGGTGCCGACTGTATCGCACCACCCCGGCCGCGCCATCCATCGGTTGCCAAATGCCGTGCATTGATTGGTCACCACCAATTGCGATTGCAAAAGCAACTTCCGGGCAGCGTTTCTGCACCCCTTTCGCAATGCCGAAAACGGGCGCATCGCCGCAGCGGGCCGCCCGTTTTCAACGGAAGCGTTTTGAAAATGCTCTAACCATTTTTGCTTTGCGTTCATCAATTCAGTGGCGAATCGGTTCCCGTTCAATTCCCGGCGGCCTTGCTCGCCGCAAGCGCCGCCAGCTGATCGTGCAGACGAGCCGTGATTTCCTGGATCTTGCGCGTCTGCTCCGCGCGGATCTGTTGCAACTCCTTGGCCGCGTCCTGCTGCGAAATCGCGCCCTGATTCAGTTGCGCCGTCGCCTCGCTGCTCTGGTTTTGCATGTCGGCGACCACCGCTTTGAATTCCGCCATCGCCGCGTCGCGCAATATGGCCGTTCCCTCCTCCAGTGACGCGGAAGCCAGCGCCGGGTTGGCATCAATGCCTTTCCGTGCTGCTTGCAAATCCGTCTCCGGCACATTCGCCGGCGTTGCTCCAGCCGGCACCATCGCGTTCACGTTCGCAATCGCACGGCTCAGGTCCGACTCCAGCGCCTGCTCCCACTCAGGAGAAAGTTCAGCGATCGATTCCCTTTGCCCGTCGCGAATCGCCGCAATTCCCAAATAGCAGGCATCTCCTTTTTCGCGGTTGAACGAATGAATGCCGTCCGCCGCCGCCGCCTTTGCGTTCGCGTCAGTTAATTCATCAAAGCGCGCCACGCGGATTTTGCCGTCTCCCGCGCGTTCATACTCCGCCAGCAGCTGATTCACCCGGTCCGCAAACGCCCGCAATGACTCCGGCGTGCTCGAAGGATCCAGCAATGCGTAAAACCTGAGTTCAATCGGCGACTTCAAATTCTTCAGCACCGCATCCGTGCTGGCGGACAACGCCTCCATTTCGACCGCTGCCGCCTTTTGCGCCTGCACGGCGCGATAATGTTGGAACATCAAGCCGCCCGCTGCCGCCAGCGCGACAGTGGCTCCGATGCCGAGAACAAAACCGATCCGCACCTGCGCCTGCGCATGCACGGCCAAAGCTTTAATGGATGACTTTCTCATGTGATGATTTTCCTTGAATCGCATTCACTCCCACGTGCCTCCCGGCGAGTGATCACGTACGCAGTCTGAACCAGCGCGCCGGCGGCGGGTACAACAGTGGTGGCAGCGGCAAAACGGCGTTTGTCCGATAGCAGATTAGCTACGGCAAGCAGCAACGCCGCGAAATACCCAGCGAGACTCAGATTGAATATCCAGGTCATAAACTCTTTCCCGAACCGGCGCGATCTTCGCCATCACCGCTTCAGTCCGTTGGGAAACGATCGATTCGCAATGCGCCAACTCCTGCTCGCGCGAACGCACGTTCTCGCGCACGATCACCTCCAGGTCGTCCACGTTGTAGAGATAAACATTCGGGAGCTGTTCCACGTCCGCCGCAATGTCACGCGGCACCGCGATGTCCACCAGCACCAGCGGCCGGTTCCGCCGCGCCGCCATCACCCGCGCGATATCCTCCCGATGCAAAATCGTATGCGGACACCCGGTGGAACTGACGACAATATCCGCCTGTTCCATCATCGTGAGACAATCGTCAAAACGAACCGCGCGTCCGCCAAATTCCGCCGCGAGCGCCTGCGCGCGATCGAAGGAGCGGTTCGAAACCAGAACCGAACGCGCGCTCTTCTTGTTCAAATGCCGCACGCAGGCCTCACCCATCTTCCCGGCGCCGATGATCATCACCGTCTTGTCCGAAAGATTTTTGAAAATCCGCTCCGCCAGTTCCACCGCTACGCTCCCCACCGAGGTCGCCCCGCGCCCGATGCTCGTTTGCGTGCGGATTTCCTTCGCCGTTTGCAGCGCCGTTTGGAACACGCGGTTCAGGACGCGCCCCGTCAATTTCGCCTCTTGCGCCGTTTGATACGCCTGCTTGATCTGGCCCGTAATTTCCGTTTCGCCCAGGACCATCGAATCCAGTCCGCTGGTCACGGAATAAAGGTGGCGCACCGCTTCGGAGCCCTCCTTAACATAGAAGTTTGGATGGGTAATGGGTACTTCGCTCCCGGAGAGGTGCTGGAAGATGTTGTGAATATTGCCGTTCACGTGCGGCGTCGTTCCGTAAATCTCCACTCGGTTGCACGTCGAAACGACCACAACCTCGGAAAGATTTCCCACGGCCTTCAACAGGCACGCCGTGCACCGCGTTTGTGAGGGCCGGATGGCGAGCTTCTCGCGCAACTCGACCGGCGCCGTCTTGTAACTAAGGCCTGCAACAAAAAATTTCATAATTTTGCCTCGCGTGTCGCGAACCGTGGAATGTGCGTCAGCCCCAGGCCGCCAAAAAAAGCAAACTGCCCGGCCGCGCCCGGATTTTGTTGAAGATGCTCACCCGCCTCCGCTGCCTGCGGCAGAATCGTGCCCGCCACCGCAAATCGGACAGACGCCAAAACATCAACGACCATTCGCACCGCTTGCAGCGAGCGCCGGGCTCCTTCTGATTGGCCGTTGACTTTCACGAGCCCACTCTAAATTTCCCCTTGAAAACCGCTCCCCGTCCCTTGCCAACTCCTTTGCATTTCTTGCCCCGGCGCCTCCCGAATCCACACAATGAATCCGCAGCCCCCGCCACCTCCAAACCAGCGAAACCATTTTGTGCCCCCGGCGAAATTCAGAAAAAGGGAGCGCACGCCTCTGGCGTGCGGTGTTTGGCGTCCCGCCAAACACATCGTCCTAACTAACTTTTCCCCTGACTCCTGCGGTCCGGCGCAAGCTTTCAACAAAGCGAAACTATTTCGCCTTTGTCCCGTAAAACCCGGAATCAATTTCCGATTTCGTCCTTTTCGTCCCTCCACGGCCAAATCAAACCAAATCAAGGTATACCCCACCCCGCATCGATGAAATTTCTGCGAATATCTAGTTCTCGCCCCCTGCCCCACGGATTCAGGCGTCTCCGGAAACAAAAATGGACAATCGTTTGGCAATAGATGTGAAGTTCGGGCGGCTCATTGCCGCGAACATACTGGTAGCCGATGCCCCGGTTCCGGGGCTGTCACCAACGGCGCTAAAGAGTATAATTCTATCATGACAACGAGTGCTTTGAATTTCGAAGGGGCCAGGGAATCCTCCACCGCGACCGAGTCTGCCCATGATTTTCTCCGGGCACGCAACCACCCGCTGGACTCGATTTTTTCTCCGAAAGTGGTCGCCGTCATCGGCGCGACAGAACGAAAACGGAGTGTGGGACGCACGGTGATGTCGAATCTTCTTCAGGGCGGATTTTCGGGAAAGGTTTATCCAGTCAATCCCATCCAAACAAACATACTCGGGCTGAAGGCTTATCCTTCGGTGTCGCATCTGCCGGAAAAACCGGATCTCGCGGTCATCATTACGCCCCCGGCAACCGTGCCGGGCATCGTGAAGGAATGCGCGGATGTGGGAGTGCGCGGAGCGATCATCATTTCCGCCGGGTTCAAGGAAATTGGCGCTTCGGGCGCGGCCTTGGAGCAACAAGTGCTCGTGGAAGCCCGTCGCGGCAATATGCGGATCGTGGGCCCCAACTGCCTCGGCGTGATGTCGCCCGGCGCGAAGTTCAACGCAACGTTTGCGGCGGGAATGGCGTTGCCAGGCAGCGTGGCGCTCATCAGCCAAAGCGGCGCGTTGTGCACGGCGATTCTCGATTGGAGCCTGCGCGAGAAAGTCGGGTTCAGCGCCTTCGCCTCGCTTGGCTCGATGCTCGATGTGGGCTGGGGCGATTTGATTTATCACCTCGGTGACGATCCAAACACGAAGAGCATCGTCATCTACATGGAAACAATTGGCAATGCGCGCTCATTTCTTTCGGCGGCGCGCGAGGTTGCCCTGACCAAGCCGATTATTGTCATCAAACCCGGGCGGACAGCGGCGGCGGCGAAGGCGGCGGCCTCGCACACGGGCTCGTTGACCGGCAGCGATGAGGTGCTGCAGGCGGCGTTTCAGCGCGCGGGAGTGTTGCGAGTGGATACGATTTCGGAATTGTTCGACATGGCGGAAGTGCTCGCGAAACAGCCACGGCCCAAGGGCCCGCGCTTGACGATTGTGACGAATGCGGGCGGACCAGGTGTGTTGGCAACAGACGCGCTGATCACAAGCGGCGGGCAGTTGGCGGAATTGACACCGGAGACGATGGCTTCTCTGAACCAGATTTTGCCGCCGACCTGGAGCCATAACAATCCTGTGGACATTATTGGTGACGCCGGTCCCGAGTTGTATGCAAAAGCGGTGGATATCACGGCGAAGGATCCGAACACGGATGGATTGCTGGTCATTCTAACGCCACAGGCGATGACCGATCCGCAGGCGACGGCGGAAGAATTAAGGTCGTTCGGACACATTGCCGAGAAGCCGATCATCGCGAGCTGGATGGGCGCGGCTGAAGTGGAAAAGGGCGAAGAAATTCTTAATGGAGCGTGCATTCCGACGTTCAAATATCCGGATCGGGCTGCGCACGCTTTCGAATACATGTGGCGCTACAGCCAGAACCTGAAAGCGCTTTATGAAACACCGGCGTTGCCAGGGGAATATCCCGGAGCGGAGATTGCGCGGACGAAAGCTGAGGCGATTATTCACCACGCGCAGAAAGCGGGACGCACGCTGCTGACGGAATTTGAATCGAAAAATTTGCTTGTGGCTTACGGCATCCCGACGGTGGAAACCCATGTGGCGCGGAGCGAGGCGGAGGCGGTGCAGTTGGCGGAAAAGATTGGTTATCCGGTCGTGCTGAAGTTGTTCTCCGAAACCATCACGCACAAGACGGACGTTGGCGGGGTGCAGTTGAATTTGCGGACGGCCGCAGCAGTTAAAAAAGCGTGGAAGACGATCGCCACTGGTGTGAAACGAAAGGCCGGTGCGGAGCATTTCCTTGGCGTGACGGTGCAGCCAATGATTTCGCTGGAAGGCTATGAATTGATCATCGGTTCAAGTCCCGATCCGCAATTTGGTCCGGTATTATTGTTCGGCGCCGGCGGGCAGTTGGTGGAGGTTTTCAAGGATCGAGCGCTCGGTTTGCCGCCGCTGAATGCAACGCTGGCGCGGCGCATGATGGAACAGACAAAAATTTACACGGCGCTAAAAGGCGTTCGCGGCCGGAAACCCGTCAACCTGGTGGCGCTGGAGGAGTTGCTCGTCCGTTTCAGCCAGCTTGTGGCTGAACAGAAATGGATCGCGGAAATTGACATCAATCCCCTGCTCGCTTCGCCGGAACAATTGCTGGCGCTGGATGCGCGGGTCGTGATCCACGACCAGGCGTTGCCCGAGAGCAAATTCCCGAAACTGGCCATCCGGCCGTATCCCGTTCAATACGTGAAACCGTGGACTCTGAAGGATGGGACGCGGATCACGATCCGTCCGATTCGGCCGGAGGATGAGCCATTGCTGGTTCATTTCCACGAAACCTTGTCGGAGGAGAGCGTTTATCATCGTTATTTCAGCCAGTTGAAGATCGACCAACGCATCGCCCACGAACGGTTGACGCGGATTTGTTTCAATGATTACGACCGCGAGATCGCGCTCGTGGCTGAGCACAAGGACCCCAAAACGGGGCGCAGCTCCGTCCTGGGCGTGGGCCGGTTGTGCAAGGCGCGCGAGGCGAACGAAGCCGAGTTCGCGCTGGTCATCAGCGATTCCTTTCAACGGCAAGGTCTCGGAACCGAGTTCCTGAAGTGCCTGGTACAGATCGCAAAAGATGAAAAGCTGGCGCGGATCACCGCGACGGTGCTGGCGGACAATCATGCGATGCTGCATGTGACGAAGAATGCAGGATTCGCCGTTCAATCCAAATCTGACGGCGGCGAATTCTCGGTTGAATACGCGCTCTAAAAACCCTGGCCAAAAGAAAATCCAGCGCCCCACAAGGACGCTGGATTTTTTTACGTTGCTCAGCAATAACCACTTGGAACGGAGGTCAAAGCACAAAAGAAGATCCGGCCTGCATCTTGGAATTGCAGGCCGGTTGGAGGATTGAGGTGGAGTTAAAACACTTCCGCCTGTACGCCGGCGATATGACGCACCGCAGTGGCGATGCGTGAGAGTGTTTTGAGGGGGAGATGCCCACAATTGGAATTGGGAGTGGGCCGGGTGGCGGAGTAAATCTGGACGAGAGGTATCTGGGCGCCGCGAGCCACGAGTTCCTTGAGGCGCAGGGCGTATTGTTCCACTTCCTCCGTCGGCGGTTCCTGACCGTTGATCGCGGGGAAGAGGCTTTGAATGATGACGGGGCGTTGCCGGGCGAGCGAAAGAATGTTGTCGAGTATTTTTTCGAGCGGCACGTCCATTTTGTCGACTCTGTTCAAATAATTCTGAGTGCCGCCGTCGAGCTTGGCCCAGATCTCGTCGTAACGCGCGAAGTGCTTGAGGCCTTCACGCACCGATTCCTGGTCGAGCCCGGTGGCATTGGTGATGAGCACCAGCTTGAAAAACGGAAATCCGCCCAGGGCGCGGACGTGCACGACGCTTTGCACGGCTTCAACAAAATTGGGGGCGAGCGTCGGCTCGCCATCGCCGCTGAGGGCAACGTGGCGGAGTTTGAGCAATTCGTCCGGGACGCCTTGATAGGCCGGGCGCTCGCGCAAGCGGCCCCCGAGCACGAAAGAGAGGGTCTTATGGAGTTCAAGCGCCATGGCTTTGACATCCAGCTGCAATTCCTGCGGCGGCTGGTCACGATGGACCTCGCAATAGATGCAATTGAAGTTGCATTTTTTGTCGGGGTTCATGTTGACGCCGACGGACAGGCCATGAGCGCGGGCGGATACAACGAGATAGACGAATCGGTTGTCCATGAAATCGCGCGGGCAGCCGAAGGCTGTTTGAGACTCGCCCACGGCACGCGCGACAATGTCTTTCCTGACTTCCGGGTGTTCGGCGCCGTGCGTTATATGTTGTTGGCTTAATCCTTCCACAATCGTGAATGCACCTTAAAGTCTGATCCATTTTCGGACTACACCCTCGTTGGCAAATCACAGACATTTTTTGCAAGGTGGGGCTGCAGGCGAGAACGATCTCCCTTTTTTTCCGGCGCGCCACAAAAAATGCAAAGTGTTGGGCAACGGAGGCGTAGTGAGTTGGCCGGCATTTGAAGGAAGCTGTGGCCGTAAAAGCGCCGTAAGGCGCGCCAATGAAAAATATCAACAAACGGAGAGCAACGATGAAAAAAATAATTCTACTGGCGGTCGCGCTCGGCTTCGCCGCCGTGGTGAGCGCGTCAGCCGGCGATGCAAAGGAAACGTGGGATAAAACCTGCGCGAAATGCCATGGTGCGGACGGCAAAGGACAGACGAAGATGGGCCAAAAACTGGGTGTGAAGGATTACACCGATCCGAAGGTCCAGGCGGAACTCAAGGACGACGCAGCTTTCAAAGCCATCAAGGAAGGTCTGAAAGATAAGGATGGCAAGACGCTGATGAAACCGGCGGAAGATTTGTCCGACGACGAGATCAAGGGGCTGGTCGCGCAGATTCGGTCGTTCAAACAATAGTTTTGGCGGAGCGAAGACGCAGAGACGCATCTCAGCCAATTCACCAGGCATCCCGCTGTTCGGGCTGCCGCACATGAAAGAAATAACCCCAGCAACAAACGATGAAAAAAATACTTGTACTTGCAGCGATCTGCAGCTTCGCCGCGGCGATAACCGCCCGAGCAGCCGACGCCAACGAAACATGGGAGAAGACGTGCGCCAAATGCCATGGCCCCGAAGGCAAGGGCGACACGAAGATCGGCCAGAAACTGGAGATTAAGGATTTGACCGACGCGAAAGTCCAGGCGTCGTTCACCGATGACCAGGCGATGAAAGCCGTAAAGGAAGGGATCAAAGATTCCGAAGGCAAGACTCGCATGAAGCCCATTGAAGGCTTGTCCGACGACGAGATCAAGGCCCTCGTGCAGAAAGTTCGCAGTCTGAAAAAGTGAGTCCCCACCAGCGGAGCGGCGGTGAGTGAGCGCCGCCGCGCCGCCTTTCTGAACATGAACGACAAAAAAACCGATTTGGTGCTGGCCGGCGTGGCGCTGGCGTTCCTGGTCTTGGGGTTCGTGTTCGTAATAGACATTCCGGGACGCGCGGTGGTGCACCCTCCTCCCATACCGCTGGTAGCAACGAATTTTGTGGATCCGGCCCCGACGCGGGTTTCAATCGCCGAGAAGCTGAAGCACGGCGCCGATCCCAGCGATTATGATTGTTATATCTGCCACGAACGCAACAAGCCGCTGAAGCTGAAGCTGGATGCATCGGGGGATGTGATTGTGCCGTCCGAGCACAAGGATATCGTGATGGCACATGGCGGTCATAAGCGGAACAACAATTGTTTCAATTGCCACGATGAAAATAATCTCGACCAGTTGCAGACGCGCGATGGCAGGCAGGTGAAGCTGACGGACCTTTCGCCGTTAAGCACGCCGCAGTTGTGCGGGAGCTGCCACGGTCCGACGTATCGCGATTGGGAAGCAGGCGTGCACGGGCGGACGAGCGGTTACTGGAATCGTTCAATGGGCGACATCTCGCGGCTCAGTTGCGTTTCGTGCCACAACCCGCATTCACCGAAGTTTCAGGGACGCGAACCCGCGCCGGGACCGCACCCGCTGCATCCGGTGGCGAAACGTCCGGCTCCAGAAGGAAAGGCTGAATAATGTCGCTATCCAAAGCACCCTGTACTTGCGCCACGAACAGCAATATGAATCGCCGGAATTTCCTGCGCACGTCCGGCGTGCTGGCCGCAGGCATCGCGGCGCTGGCGGCGAGCTTATCGCCCTTGCGCGAGTTGTCGGATTTCTCATCGGCCGAGGAGTTCATGCAAAAGCACTACAAGGAACTTACGCCGGCAGACATGGAAAAGGTGCTGGCGCGCATCTCGCGCGAAGTAGAGAAACAGTACGGGCTGCGTCCGCACGTGAAGGACTACAAGCCGATGGACGGCGTGGAGTTTGTATACTGCCTGAACCTGACGCGATGCATCGGCTGCCGCAAATGCGTACACGCCTGCGTGGCGGAGAACAACCAATCGCGCGACCCGGAGATTCAATATATCCGGGTGTTGAAAATGCCGCACGGCTCGCTCGACATGGAGAAAGGTGATCATAATTACTCCCCGGACATGGTGCCGGAGAAAGGATTTTTCTACATGCCGGTGCAATGCCAGCAATGCAAGAACGCGCCGTGCGTGAAGGTTTGTCCAACGAGAGCGACGTGGACGGAGCCGGACGGCATCACAGTAATTGATTATGACTGGTGCATTGGCTGCCGGTATTGCGAAGCTGCGTGTCCTTATTTCGCGCGGCGTTTTAACTGGACGAAGCCGAAAATTCCCAAAGAGCGGTTGAATTTAAACATGTCCTATTTGGGCAATCGTCCGCGGAAACAGGGAGTGATGGAGAAGTGCCATTTCTGCATTCAACGCACGCGCGCGGGAAGATATCCGGCGTGTCTCGAAGTGTGCCCGGCGGGCGCGCGGAAATTCGGCAACATCCTCGATCCCGAAAGCGAAGTGTCATACATCATGCGAAACAAGCGGGTGTTCATTCAGCTCAAAGAGGAGTTGGGCACGTCGCCAAGGTTCTTCTACTACTTCGACGTATAGGCAGAAATCCCAACTCGAAATTCGCAATCCGAAATGTGAAATATGATTCAAGCCACAAAAAATTACGTTCGATTTCTCTGGCGTTGCGGGCGGATCGCGTTTGTGGGCGACTGGCGCTATTACGGCTGGATGGGAATTCTCAGCGTGTTCGTGCTGCTCGGCATCAATGCCTATGCGCGGCAGTTTGTGCACGGCTTGATAGTGACGGGAATGAGCGATCAGGTTTCGTGGGGCGTGTACATCGCGAACTTCACGTTCCTCGTCGGCGTGGCGGCAGCGGCGGCGATGCTGGTGATTCCTGTCTACATTTACGACAACAAGGAACTGCACGACTTGGTGATCTTCGGCGAGCTGCTCGCGGTGGCGGCGATCCTGATGTGCCTGGCGTTCGTGACGGTGGACCTCGGGCGCCCGGATCGCTTCTGGCATCTGATACCGATTCTCGGCAAGTTCAACTTCCCTGGCTCGATGCTAAGTTGGGATGTGATTGTGCTCAACGGCTATTTGCTGTTGAACGTGCACATTTGCGGTTACCTGCTTTATTGCCGGTACCAGGGCAAGAAACCGTCCAAGTGGTTTTATATCCCGTTCGTATTCGTCGCGATTGGCTGGGCGGTTTCGATTCACACGGTTACCGCGTTCCTGTATGTGGGACTTGGCGGCCGACCGTTTTGGAATTCGTCGATCGTGGGCCCTCGCTTCCTGGCATCGGCGTTCACGGCGGGGCCGGCGCTGATTATTCTCGCGCTGCAAATTATTCGACGCGTGACGGCTTATCGCATCAGCGATCAGGCGCTGCTCACGCTGCGGAACATTGTGCAGGTGTCGATGCTCATCAACGTATTTCTGCTCTTCAACGAAGTTTTTAAAGAATTCTACACGCGCACCTCGCACGTGGCCTCGTCCAGCTATTTGTTCTTCGGTTTGCATGGATATCACGCCTTGGTGCCGTGGATCTGGACGGCGATTGTGTTCAATATCGTGGCGATGTTCATCCTCGTGCTGCCGGTGAGCCGCAGTTTGAAGTACCTCAATATTGCGTGCGTGCTGGCGATTGTGGGTATCTGGATTGAAAAAGGAATGGGCCTGGTGATTCCCGGATTCATTCCAAGCCCGCTTGGTGAAATGGTGGAATACACGCCCACGCTGAACGAGACATTGGTATGCCTGGGAATTTGGGCGTTTGGATTTCTCGCCTATACGGTCTTCCTGCGGATGTCGATTCCGATCCTGCAGGGAACGATTTCCAAAGCGAACGAAGGTGCGGCGGACCAATGCGCGTTTGGTGATCGGGAGGAATTGGAAGCGCGCGGTTGCAATCAGAAATGGAGAATGGACGCCGCAAATGCGGCGGAGGCCCAGACCGGGGAAGGACACAGCCATTGATATGGCCACGCAACTCACAGCCGATGATTTTAAGCAATCGTTGAACGCGCATGTGGCGTCGAAGGGCGAGGAAATCCGCGAGAAATACGGCCCGGAGATTGGCTGGAAGGAACTACAACAGGTGTTGAATGATCGAGCCGTGGTTCGCTATCCATGTGAAATCATTTTTGATTCAGCACCGTTGCTGGAGGGCGAATTCGCACATGCAATGCCGAACAGCGAGCATCCGACGGACGGCTTCAAAATTTACGTGCATCCCTATTTCAGCCTGCAGTTGGATCGCGTGCCACACCTGGTTTTCTATCAATTGGTGCGCGTGAACTACGGTGAGTTTGCCTCGGCGGATAATGCCGAGGTTTTTGGATCCAGCGCGCTCGGCCTAGGCAAGGATGAATACTACGAAATCCTCTGCGAAATGGCTGACGAAATCAGCGGGGAACCGCAATGAAGCGCAGGGCAGATGCATTTACCCCCCCCTTTTATTCGCCCATCACAAGGAGTCACCCTCCGTGGCGATAGGGTCGCCAAGAAAAGCCAAGCCTATGACAAGATAGGAAAGGCTTAAAAACCGGAGAAAATGTAAAAGTTCCAGTGTCAGATGGTTCGTTATCGAACCGGTTGTGTAACTGAAAACGAAAAACCTATGAAAAAACTGCTCACATTGGGTCTGGCGATGGCGGCGATGGCGGCCTGGTCAGCGCGCGCGGGAGACGCAAAAGCGCTTTATGAACAGGGCTGCGCGAAATGCCATGGCGCCGATGGCAAAGGGGCGACGAAGATGGGCCAGAAAGTCGGTTGCAAAGATTACACCGATGCCAAAGTCCAGGCCGATCTCACGGACGCGAAGGCGCTCCAAGCCATCAAAGAGGGTCTGAAAGATGGGGACAAGGTTTTGATGAGGCCGACTGAGGGAATATCCGACGAAGACGCCAAAGGTCTCGTCGCTTACATGCGGGCATTCAAGAAGTAACGCGGGTTCGATTTACGGAAGCAGTTATTCGCGGGTTGCGAAAGCGAAAATCGATCGCAACACGGCAGTGAGAGCTTTGTGCTGCAGCACGGAAAAACAGAGCAAATGAAGTAGAGAATTTATGAGCGAGGAAAGACCAACTGAAAAAAGTCCGCGTTTCGGATTTTTCCGGAACTGGCTGAGTCTTGCCGGCGTTGTGCTCGCGATGGGCAGTTTGTTTTGCTTTTTCCTGCTGTTCCTGTTGGATTCGATGTCGCATTTCGCGAATCCCTACATCGGCCTCCTCACCTATGCCGTTTCGCCAATGTTTTTGTTTATTGGCGTTGCGATGGCCGTTACCGGAATTCTGTGGCGGCGGCGGCGGGAAAAGAAATCGGGCGGCGTCATACCGGAATTCCAGATCGATCTGAGTCGCCCCGGGGATCGGCAAAAGTTGGGCCTGTTCCTAGGCGGCAGCGTGGTATTCCTGCTGGTCAGCGCCTTGCTGAGTTATCAAACGTACCATTACACGGAGTCGGTGCAGTTTTGCGGGCAGGCCTGCCACACGGTCATGAGGCCCGAATTGGTCACCTACTCGCACGGACCGCACGCGCGCGTGGCTTGCGTGGAATGCCATATCGGGCCGGGCGCGGAGTGGTTTGTGAAGGCGAAAATTTCCGGCACCTACCAACTCTACGCGGTGGCGTTCAATAAATATCCGAGGCCGGTGCCGACACCCATCCACAATCTGCGCCCGGCGCAGGAGACCTGCGAACAATGTCACTGGCCGAAGAAGTTCGTCGGGAACCTGGACAAGACGTTCAACTATTACCTGGCGGACGAGACCAACACTCCGTTCACGGTGCGTTTGTTGATGAAAGTCGGTGGTGGCGACCCCACGCATGGCCCGGTCGGCGGCATTCACTGGCACATGAACGTCGGCAACAAAGTGCAATACCTCGCCACGGATGTAGCGCGGCAAAAGATCCCCTGGGTGCGCATCGTCGATTCCCAGGGCGCGGTCACGGAGTATCGCACCAGGAATTTCACGAACGCCGTGGATGAATCAAAGGTCCGCACGGTGGATTGCATGGATTGCCACAACCGGCCGGCACATACCTATCAATCGCCGAATGACGCCGTGAACCTGGCGATTTCATTGGGGCAAATCGACCGGGGATTGCCATGGATCAAGTCGAATGCGGTGTATGCGCTGACGAAGAAATACACCAACGAGACGCAGGCGTTGGAGGGGATTGCGACGCTGCTCTCCAACAATTACCGCAATGACGCGCGCATTCACCCGGCCATCGCAGCCGTGCAGGAGATTTACACGAATAATTTTTTCCCGGACATGAATGCATCGTGGGACAAATATCCGAACAACATCGGCCACAAGGATTGGCCGGGGTGTTTCCGCTGCCACGACGGTGAGCACAAATCTTCCGATGGACGGACGATCAAGGCGAATGATTGCAACGCCTGCCACACGATTCTCGCCCAGGGTTCCGGCGACGAATTGAATTTACTCTCGCCGAATGGCCAGAAATTTAAACACCCCGGCGATGAGGTGGATGGCGCCTGTAACGATTGCCATACGGGCGGGCTGTAGCCCCGTCCGAATGGCGACCTGGGCAGTCGCCTGATGAAAGAAAAGTGATGTCCAACCGCCCTTACCGCAGCCCTCTTCCGCTGAAGAGGGTCATGGCCGTTTTGTCTGCAATCGCTTTTATTCTGCTTTTCATCGGGCCGCCGTTCGCCCAGGCCGCCGATGCCATCAAGACTTCCGATTGCCTGGATTGCCACCTGGACCCTACGACGACGCGGAAGGTGGACGGAAAAGTGGTGTCGCTGGTGTTTCCGACGAACAGTTTCGCGAATTCGGTGCATTCGCAATTGGATTGCACGGATTGCCATGAGGGGATCAAGGAGCTGGTTCATCCGGCCAAGCTGCCGCCGCCGAATTGCGCGGGGTGCCATGAGAAGGAGGCGAAGGAATATGCCACAAGCATTCACGGAGTGAGCCATGAGCTGGGCTCGTCCGGCGCGGCGAATTGCTGGGATTGCCACGGCTCGCATGACATCGTGCCGGTGAAGCACGCGGAATCGCCGGTGTTCAAGTTGAACCTGCCGCAGACGTGCGCGAAGTGCCACAGTAATGCAGGGCTGACGAAGGAGTACGAGATGAAGCATCCGGAGGCGGCCTCGCAATACATGGAGAGCATTCACGGACGAGCGTTGTTGAAGATGGGCTTGATTGTGGCGCCTTCGTGCAACGATTGCCACGGCGTGCACAACATCAAGCGCGGAGTGGATCGGGATTCGCCAATCAACCATGCGAATATCGCCGACACATGCGGCAAATGTCACGTGGGCGTGGAGAAGACGTATAGCAAAAGCGTTCACGGGCAATTGCTGGCGGCCGGTGACAAGCGCGGCCCGGTATGCACGGATTGCCATACGGCACACGATGTGGAGGCACCGCAGGACGGTCATTTCAAGGCGCAGAGTGATCAACGCTGCGGCAAATGCCACGAAGACCGGCTGGAGCATTACCGCGACACGTATCACGGCAAGGCGATGGCGCTGGGCAAGCCGAACGTGGCGCCCGACGTGGCGGCGTGTTACGATTGCCATGGCTATCATGACGTGCTGCCGCTGTCGAATCCCGATTCGCATCTGTCCCAGGCGAACATTTTGGGCACGTGCCAGAAATGCCACGCGAACGCGACGGTGGGATTCACGGAGTACAAACCGCACGCGAACCCGCTCGATAAAAAGAATTATCCGTTGCTGCATGCGGTGTTCCTGGCGATGACGGGGCTGCTGATTGGTGTGTTCACATTTTTTGGTTTGCACACGCTCGTTTGGCTTTTCCGGGCGGTGTATTTGTATCTGCACGATTCGAAAAAGTTCCGGGAGGCGAAGATCAAAACGCAGACGGATGACGAGTGGTTCACGCGATTTGTGCCGTTCGAGCGGTTTTTGCACTTTCTGGTGGTATCGAGTTTTCTGCTGCTGGTGATCACGGGCATGCCGTTGAAGTTTTACTACACGCAGTGGGCCAAGGTGCTGTTCGGGATTATCGGCGGGCCGGAGACGGCGCGAACGCTGCATCGTTTCGGGGCGATCGTAACATTTCTTTATTTCGGGCTGCACGTGAGTTCGCTGATTGGCAAAGCGTGGAAGGGGCGGAAATCGTTGCGCGATCCGGAGAGCGGCAAGATCCGAATCCGGCGGTTGTGGAGCGTGCTGTTCGGGCCGGATTCGATGATGCCGACGTGGCAGGACTGGAAGGATTTTGTGGCGCACAACAAATGGTTTTTCGGCAAAGGCGAGAAACCGCAATTCGACCGATGGACGTATTGGGAGAAGTTCGATTATTTTGCGGTATTCTGGGGTGTGTTCATTATTGGGTCGTCGGGGTTGTTCATGTGGTTTCCGGAATTTTTCACGCGGTTTCTGCCGGGCTGGTTGATCAACATCGCGCTGGTCATTCATTCGGATGAGGCGCTGCTGGCGGCGGGATTTATTTTCTCGATCCATTTTTTCAACACCCATTTCCGGATTGAGAAATTCCCGATGGACACGGTGATTTTCTCCGGACGTGTTTCGAAAGCGGAGATGCTGCACGAACGCCGGCGCTGGTATGAGCGCCTGATAGCCCAGGGCAAGCTGGATCGCCATCGGGTGAAAGACGAATGGGACAGTTGGAAGGGTATCGCGCGGTCGTTCGGATATTTCTTTTTCGGGCTGGGATTGATTTTGCTGGTCCTGATCATATACGCGATGGCTTCGCGGCTGGCGCACTGAGGTGACTTTGACAGGGCATGAATATCCTGAGAAAACTTGTTTGGGTCATGGCGCTGGCGGTCTTTGGTTTCGGCAGTCTGGCCCTGATCGCGGCGCCGGCGTTGAAGAACAGCTTTTGCCTTGATTGTCACGCGGACAAGGCGCTTACGAAAACGAACGCGGCCGGCGAGGAGATTTCCTTGTATGTGGACAAGGGGCAGCTTGCGGCGTCCGTGCATCAAACAAATTCCTGCATCAGTTGCCACGTGGACGCCACGGTGAAGCATCCGGATGATCACAAAACCCTGCAGCCGGTAAATTGTTCCGCCTGTCATGATAAACCGGTGAAGCGGGACGGCGTAAACGCGCACGCGATCAAGAAGGATTGAGCGGGCTGCAAAAAATGTAAAACAATCGGCAAGCGACGCAGAGAGAATGGAGGCGTTAAGTCCCATGTTCAGGGTGTATGGGAAGGAGTTCACTCTTATTATCAGCGTTGCTGGCGGTCTTTGCGATTCGTGTGACGGCTGGTGTGAAGGACAGTGATTGTCTGGATTGCCACTCGGATAACACGCTTTACAGGACGAATGCGGCGGGCAAGGCGATTTCCCTCTTTGTCGACAAAGCGAAGCTCGCGGCTTCGGCGCATGGAACAAATTCCTGCGTGAGCTGCCATGCGGATGCGACGGCGGCGCATCCGGATGACAATAAGATTCTCCAGCCCGTGAACTGCGCGTCGTGCCATCCAAGGCAAACACAGAGCTACGGCGCGAGTGTTCATGGGCTGGCGCTTAAATCCGGCGAGGCAGACGCGGCGACATGCCAGGACTGCCACGATTCGCACGAGGTGTTGCCGGCGAGTTCGCCGGCATCGCCGCTGTATTTCACGCGGCAGGCGGAGACATGCGGTGTGTGCCACCCGAAGGAGGCGAAGGATGTCGAGGCGAGCGTCCACGGCAAGGCGGTGGCGGCGGGAAAACGCGATGCGCCGACGTGCACGGATTGCCATTCGGAGCACAGGATCGAGGCGCTTTCGGCGGCCTCGAATCTGAAGATTTCGGAACAGATTTGTAGTAAATGCCACGCGTCCGAGCAACTGAACACGAAATACAATCTGCCGCAGGACCGGGTGAAGACGTTTTTTGAGAGCTATCATGGGCTGGCGGCGCAGTATGGCTCGACGGTGGCGGCGAACTGCGGGAGCTGCCACGGGTATCACAAAATTCTGCCGTCGTCGGATCCGAATTCGACGATCAACAAGGCGCACCTGGTGGAGACGTGCGGGAAGTGTCATCCCGGGGCGAATGAAAAATTTGCGCAGGGCAAGATCCACGTGAATATCGAGGCGGCAAAGAGCGGGCCGGATTTGGCGAGCGAGGTGAACTGGTGGGTGCGGCGGATCTATCTCGCGCTGATTTTCGGGACGATCGGCGCGATGCTCGCGCACAACGGGTTGTTGTTTTGCAAAAAGGTTTCGGCGCATTTGCGCGCGAGCGGAAGGCCGGTGCTGCGCATGAGCCGCGGGCAACGCTGGCAACATGCCGTGCTGGCGCTGAGTTTTATTGTCCTGGCGATCACAGGATTTGCGCTGAAATTTCCGGATTCGTGGCTGGCGCGGGCGATGGGATCGAGCGAGCCGGTGCGGCGATGGGTGCATCGAGGCGCGGGCGTGGTGCTGTTGTTGGTGGGAGCGTATCACTTGATTTACATCGTCGCGAGCAAGGAGGGGCGGCGGTTGGTTTGCGATTTGTTCCCGGTTAAGAAGGATTTGCTGGATGTAATCGCAGCAGTTCGCTACCTGACCGGAGTCAGCAAGGAGAAGCCGAAGATCGGCCGGTTTGGCTATGCGGAGAAGATGGAGTATTGGGCGGTGGTGTGGGGAACGATCATCATGGGCGGCACGGGGCTGGCGGTGTGGTTCAAGATGGATGTGACGCGCTTTCTGCCGCGCTGGCTGGTGGATGTGGGATTAACGATTCATTATTACGAGGCGGTGCTGGCGTGCCTGGCGATTATCGTGTGGCATTTCTATCACGTGATTTTTGATCCGGATGTTTATCCAGTGAACCTGGCGTGCTGGGATGGGAAGGTTTCGGAGCATTGGCAGGAGGAGGAGCATCCGCTGGAGGATTTAGGTGAAAAGCGGGCGGTGAAAGTCCCAGAGGGCGGATCGCTGGCTAATCCGGAGCCAAATCGAAAATAAAAAAAATCGAACTCCGGGCTGTTCTCAAGTTCCAAAACTTCTTTTGCGAAGATTTTGAAAGAGATGGGGGTGGGGTTCGAAATCGGGGCGCTATCCGGAAATGACCGAAAAATGCCATAAATGGTTGAGCCGAATCCCGGAGGGCGTATGATGATGACGTCATGAAAGCGGCTATGGCGCTTATTTGCAGTTTGCTGCTCGTGTGGATGCCATTCGGCGACCAACGGGCACAGGCCGCGACTTCCGCACAGGCCGCCAAAAGCTGCTGTCAGCCGCAGTGTCCGATGGCTTGTTGCGCCGCGCAGCCTTCCGCGCCGGCGCCGGCTGACCCGCTGACTCCCACGTCCAACGTTTCACGGGATCAGTCTTTGGTTCCGGCGGTCCACGTCATCGCGTGGAAACTGCCTGAATTCAAAGCGCCGGAATCCGACGCTGTTTCTCTTCCCACCCTCGCGCCCGTGGGCATCCCGCTCTTCACGCTGGATTGCGCCTGGCTGATCTGAGTTTTTCTTCTTCCCGCACGTAGTGTGTCCGTATCCGGGCACGGTTTATTCCATCGCTTTTCCGCGAGGAACATTTCTCCACTCAGATTTGGCAAAAATAAATTTGGTAATGAAAACGAGTATTTTATTCAGTGCATTGGTTCTGCCGCCGCTGCTGCTGGCTGGGTGCAAAGGCATTGCCCCGCCGGCCGAGCGCGAGGCGCGCAAGGAAGTCTCGGCGGTCCGGCAGGTTTATCGTCCCAGCGACCGGCGTCCTGATCCTTCGAGCCTCACCGCGCATTCCACGCTCGCGGATTTTGTGAGCTTCGCAATGCTCAACCATCCCGAAGCGGAGGCGGCCTACTACGATTGGACCGCGTCGGTCGAGCGCATCACCGTGGAGCGTTCGCGGCCGGATCCGAAATTGACCTTCGAGATGTACCTGGCCGATGCCATCACGTCGTTGATGCCGGGCCTGATGGTGGATCTCCCCGGGCCGGGCAAACTCGGTGTCCGCGCGGAAGCGGCCTCGGCGGAAAGCCGCGCAAAATATTTCCAATTCGAATCCAGCGTGCTCCAGACCGCCTTTGCTGTGAAGAAGGCCTATTATCCGCTCAGTTTCATCAATGAAAAAATCCGGATCAATCGCCTTCAACTGGCGTCGCTCGCCGATCTCGAACAACTTTCGCGGGCAAAAAATCGAGTCGGCGAGGCCGGTTTGCAGGATGTCCTCCGTGCGCAAATTGAACAGGAAAAAGTGCGCGTCGAAATCGGCACCCTGGATCACTTGCGCCAATTGCTCAGGGCTCAATTTAAAGCCGCGCTCGGGCTGACCGCTGATCAACCGGATCCGCCGTCACCGATGCCCGAGAAACCTGCCACGGAGAATTTTGATGAGGAAAAACTGTTCGCCGTGGCGATGGCTTCCAATCCGGAATTGAAAAAAATGAAGGCGGAGGTTCAAGCGGCTGAAGCGGGCATTCGCATGGCGCAAAAGGAGAGAGTTCCTGATTTTACGGCCGGCTTCGAGGCCGACGTGAAAGCCTCGCCGGTGATTTGGAATCCGCAATTCAGCATGACTCTGCCTGTCTGGCGGGACAAACTTGCCGCCGAATTGGCCGCCGCCCAGGCGAACAAACGCGCCGCAGAGGACCGCCTTACGGCCCAACAAATCTCGCTGGCACTGGATTTCGCAGAACGTGTCCATATGGTTCTGGAAACTGATCTCCAGCTCGATTCCATTCGCGAAACCCAGCTTCCCCGCGCGCAGCAATCCCTCGATGCCATACGCGGCGCCTATCTCCCGGGCCAGGCCAGTTTTCAAGACATCATTGACGCCTATCGCACATTTCTCGGCCTCCAACTCGATGAAATCGATATGCAAACCCAACGGGAAACCGCTCTTGCCGAATTATCGCTCATCATTGGCGGCATCGCTCCCGCCAATGCTCCATTGTTAAAAAATCCATCCAAAAATCCTTAACGACTTTATTGATATGAAGAAAATAAATCTCTTTTTGTCCGTGCTCGGAATTGCCGCCGCCGGAATTCTTTTTCTTGCCCGGGACCTTCGTGGCGAAAGCGCGGTGTCGAAACCCAAAACGCTCTATACCTGCGGCATGCATCCGCAGGTCATTCAGGATCATCCCGGCAATTGCCCGATCTGCGGCATGAAATTGACGCCCGTGCGCCAACAGCCGGGAGAGACCAACGTGATGGCGCAATCCTCGGCCATCATCGTTGATCCCGTGACCATCCAGAACATGAATCTGCGCACCACCGAAGTCACACGAGGTCCCTTGCGCAAAACCATCCGCACCGTGGGCACGATTGACTACAATGAGACGGCGCTGGAGGACGTGACGACGAAGTTCAAAGGTTGGATCGAAAAACTCGATGTGGATGCCACGGGCCAGCTCGTGCATCGCGGCGAGCCGTTATTTGAAATTTATTCGCCGGAACTGTACAGCGCCGAGGTTGAATACCTCCTGGCGCTGAACCAGGGCGCCTCCAACGGCGCGGACAACGCGATCCTGCTCGAAACGGCGGCGGACAAATTGCGGTTCTACGGCGTGGCCGACGCGCAAATCTCTGATTTGAAAAAAGCCCGCGTCGCGAGCAGGACCGTCCCGATTCTGGCTCCAGCCGATGGGTTCGTGATGGAAAAAACAGCGGTGCAGGGGCAGATGGTCGACGCCGGAATGAAACTGTACCGGCTCGCCGACCTTGGCGTGGTCTGGATTTTGGCGCAGGTTTACGAGCAGGACCTGCCTTACATACAACTCGGACAGGAAGCCGTGGTCCGGTTGTCATCGATGCCGGATCGTGAATTTCGCGGGCGCGTCACTTTCATCTATCCCAGTGTGGACGAAAAAACCCGCACTGCGCGGGTGCGGATGGAATTTGAAAACCCCGGCTATTTCCTCAAGCCCGGCATGTTCGTGTCCGTCGAGTTGAATGCGGAACTGGCTCCTTCGGCCGTGCTCATTCCGGATTCCGCCATTCTGCGCAGCGGAGAAAAGAACACCGTCTTCATTGCGCTTCCCGGGGGGGAATTCGATGCCCGCACGGTAACTCTCGGCGTCGAGGCCGAAGGTGGATTTTATCAGGTTCTCGCGGGCGTGGATGAAGGCAATCGCATCGTGACGTCCGGACAGTTCATGCTGGATTCGGAGAGCCAGTTGCGCGAGGCGATTGATAAAATGCGCGGCGGGAACAGCCAGGTTGCTGAAATATCTCCGGCGACGAATGCTCCGTCTGCTTCCATCTCGCGGCCGGCTCGCGGATCCAACGGCACGCCGGAATCTTTGGTTTACGTCTGCCCAATGCCCGAGCACGTGTCCATCATCTACGATCATCCGGGCAATTGCCCGATTTGCGGCATGGCGCTCGTGCCCGTCACACCCGGTCAGCTCGCCAAACTCTCGCCCGGCGGAAAAGTCCTCTATTACACCTGTCCAATGCCCGAGCACAGCAGTGTGCATGAGGATAAACCCGGCAAATGCCCGCTCTGCGGCATGACTCTCATCCCCGTGATGGAGTTGCCAAAAATTGAGGCCAGGCCATCCACGACGAATGCTTCGGTGCGCGTGGAGGAGAAATCAAAGTAGCAAGGACCCATATGCTCCAACGCATCATCGATTTTTCGCTGCGAAACAAATTCATCGTGTTGCTCGCGACGGTGGCGATCGTGCTTGCCGGCGTGCATGCCGCGCGCAACATGCCGCTCGACGCCATCCCGGATCTGTCGGATACGCAGGTCATCATCTACACGGAATGGGAGGGGCAGGCGCCGAACATCATCGAGGACCAGGTCACTTATCCCATCACGACGAAAATGCTGTCGGTGCCGAAGGCGAAAGTGGTGCGTGGCTATTCGTTTTACGGATTCTCGTTCGTCTACGTGATTTTTGACGACGGCACGGATCCTTATTGGGCGCGCAGCCGCGTGCTCGAATATCTCAGCAGCATCAGCGGGCAATTGCCGCGGGGCGTTTCACCGGCGCTCGGGCCGGACGCGACGGGAGTGGGTTGGGCGTTCATGTATTCGATCAATTCGACCAATCGCGACCTCGCGGAACTGCGTTCCATCCAGGATTGGTATTTAAAATATCAACTCACGGCTGTTCCGGGTGTTTCGGAAGTCGCGTCCGTCGGCGGCTTCGTGAAGCAATATCAGGTCACGGTGGATCCCGCGAAACTGCGCGCCTATAACCTCGCGCTCAAGGACGTGAGCATGGCGATCGAGCGCAGCAATGGTGAAATCGGCGGCCGCTCGCTCGAACTTTCCGAGCGCGAATTCATCCTGCACGTCAAAGGCTACGTCAGCAGCCTCGACGACTTGAAAAAAATTGCGGTCGGCATCGGGGACAAAGGCGTGCCCATCCTTTTGCGCGATGTGGCGAACATTCAGTTCGGTCCGGACATGCGGCGGGGCATTGCGGAGTTGAACGGCGAAGGCGAAACGGTCGGCGGGATCGTCGTTGTTCGCTACGGCGCAAATGCCCATCAGGTGATTCAAGACGTGAAACGGCGACTGGACCAGGCGATGAAGGCGCTGCCGCCGGATGTAAAAGTCACCGTGAACTATGATCGCAGCTCGCTGATTGATCGCGCGGTCAAAACGCTCGAAGAAAAACTGGTTGAAGAGAGCGTGGTGGTGGCGTTGGTGTGCATTGCCTTTCTTCTGCACATGCGCAGCGCGCTCGTTGCGATTGTCATTCTACCCATTGCGGTGTTGATGTCGTTTCTCGTCATGTCCGGGCAGGGCATCAGTTCGAACATCATGTCGCTGGGGGGCATTGCCATTGCGATTGGGGCGATGGTGGATGCGGTCATTATCATGATTGAGAATGCGCATAAACATCTCGAGCACGACAGTGGCCGGAAGCCGCATGCGCAAATCATCCGCGACGCGGCGGTTGAAGTGGGGCCGACGCTTTTCTACTCGCTGCTGGTGATTACGGTTTCGTTTTTGCCGGTGTTCACGCTGCAGGAGCAGGAAGGGCGGCTGTTCAAGCCGCTCGCGTTCACGAAAACCTATTCGATGGCGGCCGCGGCGATTCTTTCCATCACGCTGGCGCCGATCCTGATGAGCTGGTTCATTCGCGGGCGGATTCCGAAGGAGGAAAAGAATCCCATCAACCGCGTTCTCATCTGGATTTATCACCCGATCGTGAATTTTGTTTTGAAATGGCGCTGGCCGGTCATCATCGGCGCGGGAGTGCTGGTCGTGTGGGTTTTTCTGCCTTGGAACTGGCTGGCGGCGCGGGTTGTGCCGCAAGGGCCCGCCCGGGATGCGGCTTTTAAAATCGGAAGATTGTTTCCCTACCAAAACATTGGCTCGGAATTCATGCCGCCACTGTATGAAGGCGATCTGCTTTACATGCCTACCACGTTTCCGGGTGTTTCGCCAACGAAGGCGCGTGAGATTCTTCAAACGACCGATCGCATCATCAAAACTTTTCCTGAAGTTGATGAGGTGTTCGGCAAGGCCGGCCGCGCGGAAACCGCGACCGACCCGGCACCGATGGACATGATTGAAACGACGATCCGGCTCAAGCCCGAGGAGCAATGGCCGGCTGTGGACATCAGGGACGAGGACGGCCGCGTCATCGCGCATCGCCGCCGCACGCCGGATGAGTTGACCGATGCCATGAATGACGCGGTGCAGATTCCCGGTTTGAACAATGCGTGGACCATGCCCATCAAAACACGCATCGATATGCTCTCGACCGGCATCAAAACGCCGGTCGGCGTCAAAATCGCCGGCGCGGACCTGGCCGAACTTGAGCGCATCGGCACGAAAGTTGAGGCGGTCATTCGCAAAGTGCCGGGCACCACCAGCGTTTATGCGGAACGAGTGATGGGCGGGCGGTTTATTGAATTTGAAATCGATCGCGACGCCATCGCGCGGTACGGTCTCACGGTTCAGGATGTTCAGGATGTGTTGTCCGTCGCGCTCGGCGGCATGTCGCTTACGACGACCGTAGAAGGCCGCCAGCGCTATTCGATAAACCTCCGTTACGATCGCGATTTCCGTTCCGACCTTCGCGCCTTGCGGGAAGATATTGTCATTCCCACGTTGTCCGGAGCGCAAATCCCGCTCGGCCAGCTTGCGAGCATCAAAGTCGTTGATGGCCCGATGAGCATCAAAAGCGAAGGCGCCGTGCCGAACGCGTGGGTCTATGTGGACATCCGCGGGGTGGACATCGGCACCTATGTCCAATCCGCGATGCAGGCCGTGAATGAAGCCATCCGCGAGGGCGAAATTAAATTGCCTCCCGGCTATAACATTTTTTGGAGCGGCCAATATGAATACATGCTGCGCGCGAAAGAACGATTAATGGTAGTCGTTCCCCTGACGTTGTTTATCATCGCTCTCATTATCTATCTCAGCACGCGCTCCCTCGTAAAAACCGCCATCGTGATGCTCGCGGTCCCGTTCTCGCTCGTGGGTGCCTTCTGGGTTTTATATTTGCTCGGCTACAATCTCAGCGTGGCGGTCTGGGTTGGCATTATTGCGCTGGCCGGATTGGATGCGGAAACCGGTGTGGTGATGTTGCTCTATCTGGATTTGGCGTTTGAAGAATGGAAGAAGAGGGGAGCCATGCGCGGCGTGGCGGACTTGAAGGACGCCATTTATCACGGTGCGGTGAAGCGCGTGCGCCCCAAGGCGATGACCGCTTGCGTCGTCATCGCGGGTCTTGCGCCCATTTTGTGGAGTCACGGCGCCGGAGCCGATGTCATGAAACGCATCGCCACCCCGATGATTGGCGGCGTGATCACTTCGACCGCCATGGAACTCATGGTTTATCCCGCCATCTTTTACATCTGGCGGGCAAGAAAGATTTCCGGGTAGAAGTTTATCGCCGAAAAGAGGCCAGAGAACGCAAAAAGCACCTCAATCCGCGGCGCGCACGGTGTGACGCGCCTTGCCATCGACGGGCAGGAATCGTCTTCTAAGCACTTCCCTGCGTATCTGACCATCGCACCGCCGCGCGCACCAAATCGGTGGCCGTATTGAGATTGAGCTTCAGCTTGATTTTTGCCCGATGCACTTCCACCGTTTTCACGCTCAGATGAAGATGCTCGGCAATCTCCCGTGTGCCGCGGCCCTGGCCAATCAATTGAAAAACTTCAAACTCGCGGTCCGACAACTGTTCAATGGTTGAACTCCTGGACTCTCTGCGGTTTCCGGAAAAAATCTCGAGAATTTTCGCCGACATTTTTTCGCTCACGTAAATCTGGCCCCCGAGAATATGCCGGATGGCGGCCATTAGTTTTTTGCCGCCTTCCTGCTTCATGATGTAACCGCGCGCGCCGGCGCGCAGCACGCGTTCGGCGTAAAGCGTCTCATCATGCATCGAGACAGCCAGAATCAGCGCGCCCGGACAGAGCGCGTGGATGTCCTTGATCAATTCCAGCCCATTTTTGTCAGGAAGCGAAATGTCCGCCAGCACCACATCTGGTTTGTTTACGGAAACAATATTCACGGCCTGGCTCGCATTGTCCGCCTCCCAGCCCACCTCCAGGTCTGGCTCGCTGTTGATCAACTGCGCGAGTCCCTGCCGCATCATCGGATGATCGTCCACGATCAGAAGGCGTTTTTTCGCGGGCTCAGTTTTTTTTGTTTTTGGCATGTCCGTCTTTTTGTTTTTTGGCAATTGTTTTGCGCCACACCGAACACATCACTCTCACGCCGTGCGGCACCGCGCGGTCAATGATCAACGTTCCGCCAATCAATCCGGACCGCGATTGCATGATGCGCAATCCCATCCCTTTCTGGTTGGAAAACTTCTCGGGAAATCCGGTGCCGTTGTCGCTTACGCTCACGATGATCTTGCCGCGCTGTTCCTTGAGCCGAATTACGATCTGCCTGGCTTTCCCGTGGCGGATTCCGTTCGAAACAGCCTCCTGTGCAATGCGGAACAATTGCGATGCCACGACCTGGTCTTCGAACCGAACCGGGCGATCACATTCGAAAGTGCAATCCACGTTGAAAATTTTTCTCGTGTTCGTCGCCAGTTCGTGCAGCGCCGCCATCAATCCCTCCGACTCCAAAGTCACGGGCGAGAGCCCGCGCGCGAGCGATCGGGTGTGGCTGATGGCATCCCGGACGTGACCCGCGATCTCGCCGAGGCGGTCGGCGTGGATCCTGGAAGTCTTCTGCAGGCTTCTCTCCAGCACTTCGCTCATCAATTCAATTCCCGCCAGTTGCTGGCACAATCCGTCGTGCAGATCCTGTCCAATACGGCGTTGCTCCCGATCGCTCGTTTCGAGGATTTCTTTCACCAGCCGCTTCCGGTCCGTGATGTCCCGCACGAAACCGGTGAAGAGCCGGCGGCTCGCCAGCTGGACTTCGCTCACGGAAAGATCCATCGGAAACACCGTGCCATCCTTGCGCCGGCCGGAGACTTCGCGGCCGATTCCAATAATGCGCGCCACGCCGGTTTGAAGGTAGTTGGCGAGATATTTGTCGTGGTCTTCGTGATAGGGGGAAGGCATGAGAACATTCACATTCTTCCCGATCACTTCCGAGGGTTTGTATCCAAAAATTTTGACGGCGGCCGGGTTCATGGATTCGATGATCCCCCGTTCGTCAATCGTGATAATGCCTTCCACGGCTGTTTCCATGATGGCTCGAAGACGTTCCTCAGTGTCATCAAGCGCCGCGGTCGTGCGGGCCAGTTTCGCGCGCGTGCTCATTTCAGTATCCGGGCGTGAAAGTTTCTTTTTCCCCCGTCGCGAGACTGGTTTCGCCTGCGCTTTTCGATGGTTTTTCATGCGGAAGCACAAAAACTATGGAAAAAGCCGGCTCTAATTCCAATCTCCAAAATCTGTACGGCAAATTCATGGGTTTGTTACAAGTGATGTTCATGTGGAACGATTCGAGATTACAGAGGCTCTCCGCATGCAACAATCAGGGCGCCCCTGATTGTCTGTTGGTGTGATGCATTGGTCTGGATAAGAGAAAACCTTAGGGGAGCGGTTTCATTTCGGCTCGCTGCAGCATTGCCGCGCCCCGGCGGCCAGAGAGAGTTTGGGGCTTAAATAGGGAATGCCCAGATCCAGGCCGCGCAAGAGCAAAAGTCCTCCCGCCAGCGCGAGAAAAACCGGGAGGACGCGCTGCAATTTGAAACGAAGCATCCATTGGATTTTTTTTCCCGCCAGCGAGAACGCGAGCATCATCGGCACCGTGCCCAATCCGAAAAGAATCATGTATTCCATCCCCGCCGGAATATTCCCCAGCGTGATGGCCACGGCGCAGGCCGCATAGACGAGTCCGCAGGGCAAAAACCCGTTCAAAAGCCCGATCCAAAAAAGAGAACCAAAAGTGCCCAGTCGCAAATGCCGCGCCAGGGCCGATTTGAGAAACTGAACCACGCGCGAAAGTGGAATAACTCCTGTCACGCCTGGTGACGCGATAACGCCGATCAGGATCATTGCCCCCGCCGCGAGCGACACCCAGCGCTGCAATCCGGCCACGGCGAACGTCCGTCCAAACACGCCGAACAATCCACCCAGCGCCGCATAGGTGACGATGCGCCCGGAATTATAGATGAGCCGCCCGACCAGGAACTGCACGCGCGAATTGCCGGAGGAGGGCAGGGCAAGCGCGAGCGGTCCGCACATCCCGGCGCAATGTGCGCTGCCTATGAGACCAAACAAAAATGCGGTCCAGAGTTGCACGTTCAAATCAGCCGGGTACCACCACTGGGCGGTCGCAAAAATATTCCTGGCCATTCACGGTCCAGGTAACCCGGACCTTCCACAATCCGCCGGGCAGTCGCTTTGCATCCAACCGTTGCACCCCGC
>Ga0335085_10001887_pt1 | contig 41570 bp, 32 predicted proteins | sample Lox_Sample_45_FD_206712 | JGI IMG/M metagenome (GOLD analysis project Ga0335085, IMG submission 206712) | Soil microbial communities from Loxahatchee National Wildlife Refuge, Florida, United States - Lox_Sample_4.5 | ecosystem: Environmental > Terrestrial > Soil > Wetlands | place: USA... | reverse complement strand
GTGCCGCCGGGACTGGTGACTTGGTCCTTGAGGGCGCCGGGATGCTGGCCAGTTTCCAAGACCATTTTAGCCGCGCCTAAAACAGTTTGCGCGGCGAGCTTGGTGGCCATGTCACGCGGCAGACCCGCCGCCACTCCGCCATCACTCAACGCCTCAATGAATTGAAAAACATAGGCCGGACCGCTGCCGCTCAAGCCGGTCACGGCATCGAGTAATGATTCCTTCACTTGAAAAGTGATGCCCACGGCGGAAAGCAGTTTTTTCGCCAGCTCGCCGTCCGCCGGCGTCGCGGATTTGCCGAGCGCAAACGCAGAGGCGCCCGTACCAACCAGCGCCGGCGTATTGGGCATAACACGAATGACGCGCGCTCCCGCCGGCAATGCGCCTTCCAGTTTTGCGAGCGTCACCCCTGCTGCGATGGATATCAGCAGGTGCTCATTTGTGAATGCGCTGTGCAATTCAGCCAGAACATCTGCAACGTGGTCCGATTTCACAGCCAGAATCAGAACGGTGGCGGACTTTGCGACATCGGCGTTGGATTTGACGACCTCTGCGCCCACTTCGTCGGCAAATTTTTTACGAGCGGTTTCATGCGGGTCACCGGCAATGATGTCCTTGGGACCAACCAGTTGGGCGTGGATAAAGCCGCGTGCCAGCGCGGCGCCCATTTTGCCCGCGCCGAGAAAACCGACGGTGAATTTGGCTGCCATGAAAGTTTTGTAGCAAGGCGGCCGATAAAACAAAAGTGAAAACATCGTGTCAACTCACAGCGGTGAGTCGGTTCCAAGCAAGGTGAGGCCACCAACGAACCGGCTCGAGAGGACACCCGCCCCGCCAAGCTGACCGGATGCCAAATCGTCGAGAACGGCGCGGCACCGATCACATTCGCCAACCCACCGGCCTGCCCCATTTGCGTCAAATCCATCTTGCGCTTGACCGCAGTTCGGCAAGACTTTCCGCGTGCCTGGAATTTTTCGAATCGGAACCACACTGGAGCATGAGCCATGCGCCGACGCGTAACCTCGCCACAACCCGCGTCGAAAACGGCGATCCGTTCCTCTCCCGTCCTGCCGGCCTTGCCAGCGTGGCTGACGGCGGTTTTGCTGGCGGCAGCGACCATCGCGTTATATTGGCCGGCCTTGCACTGCGGCTTTATCAACAATTACGACGACAGCGTTTACGTGACAGCGAATCCGCACGTGAAAAATGGCCTGACCGTCGGCAACATCCGGTGGGCCTTTTCGAGCGAGGTCGCCGGCAATTGGCATCCATTGACGCTCTTGTCCCACATGCTGGTCTGCCAGTTTTCAGGTTTGAATCCGTGGGCACATCATTTAGCCAATGTGTTGTTGCACGCCGCCAATGCGGTGTTAGTTTTTCTGTTGCTGCGGCGGTTGACCAACGTGGACGGGAAGAGCCTGGTCGTGGCCGCATTGTTTGCCGCTCACCCGTTGCACGTCGAATCCGTCGCGTGGGTTGCCGAACGCAAAGATGTTTTAAGCGGCTTTTTTGGTTTGCTGGCGCTGATTTTCTATGCGCGTCACGCGCAGGCACACGACACAAAATCAGGTGACGATCATTCCCTTTTTTCCCGGGCTTACTGGCTGGCGTGTATGTGGTTTGCCCTTGGTCTGATGAGCAAGCCCATGCTGGTAACATGGCCCTTTGTGCTGTTGCTGCTGGATTTCTGGCCGCTGGAGCGGTTCCATCGCGGTTGCGCGAAACAGTTGATCCTGGAAAAAATTCCATTCCTTGCCTTGGCGGTGCCGACGAGTGTCGCGACCTATATTTTCCAGAAACAGGCAGACGCGGTGGATGCGCTTAAAAATATGACGCTGGGCACGCGCGGTGAGAATGCCTTGATGTCCTATTGCCGTTACCTGGAGAAAATGTTTTGGCCCACGGACCTGGCCGTCTTCTATCCGTATCCGAGACATTGGCCGGCGGCGAATGTGCTCCTCGCGGGCGGATTTTTGACCACTGTTTCCGTGTTGCTGGTGACACAACGGCGGAAGCATCCCTGTTTGTTGATGGGATGGTTGTGGTTTCTCATCACGCTGGTTCCGGTCATCGGACTGGTGCAGGTGGGCCTTCAATCAATCGCCGACCGTTATACTTACCTGCCGTCGCTGGGCATACTGATTCTGATTGTCTGGGGCGTAGCCGAATTGGGCCGGCATTGGCAACCAAGAGCCGGACCATTGGCAGTGTTCGCTTTGGCGCCCATCGTTCTTTGTGCGGTCATGACGCGAATACAATTGCAGTATTGGCAGGACGGCGAAACGCTGTTCCGGCACACAGTCGCCGTCACGAGAAACAATTACATCGCGCACTTTAACATAGGCGTGGCGCTGGATGATAAAAATCAGAACGAAGGAGCCATCATTGAATATCAAACCGCTCTGCAAATTCGCCCCGATTATGCGCCAGCCCACATCAATCTCGGAATCAATTTGGAAGCGGCAGGCCAAACCGACCAAGCCATGCGGCAGTATCAGGAGGCCGTCCGCGTTGCGCCATCTAGCGTTTCCGCCCGCAATAAACTCGGTCTCGCCTTGTTCCGCCAAGGCCAAACCACCAACGCCATCGACGAATTTGAGAAAGCCATCCACTTGGCGCCCAACAACGCGATTGCCCACAATAATTTGGGCACCGCACTCTATGCCCAAGGCCGATCCGAGGAAGCGATTCACGAGTTTCAGGAAGCATTGCGTTTGAGCCCTGACTACCCGGAGGCGCACTTTGACCTGGCCTGCGCCCTGGCAAAACGCGGCCAGACCAGCGACGCCGTGAAACATTTCCAGGAAGCCATCCGCCTGAAGCCAGATTACACCGAGGCTCGCGCTCAGTTGGCACAAATTTTGGAAATGCAGGGCAAATCAAATTGAGAGCGAATCGCATTTGTGGAGCAAGGCGTGAACGGAGGCGAGCACCCAGCCAGAAAATCAAAGCTGGCAGCCAGCATGCGGGTAGAGCCGCGAAATTGGGCCGAGCCAGTTCATCGCGCACAGGGCGAAAAACCGCGGCTAGCAGGGCGTTTTAGGTTCTAGCTTGAATTAGCGCGGTGAGGATATATGATAGGTGCGGCACAAAAAGTGCCTTAAAGTTTATTTTGCAATGCCAGGCAACCGCCGGACATGGGATTCATTCGAGGCAATGCGCCAAGCCGCTCACGACGGTGACCCGCAAGCGCAATGTTATCTCGGCGTGTGTTTTCAAACCGGCCAAGGCGTGGCGCAAGATCATCAGGAAGCCGTAAAATGGTTCCGGCGGTCAGCGGAGCAAGGAGATCCCGTAGCGCAATGTTATCTCGGCGTGTGTTACCTCCATGGCGCGGGTGTGCCGCAGGAATATGGCGAGGCGGCCAAGTGGCTGCGCGAGGCGGCGGAACAGGGTGATCCGGCGGCGCAATTCAACCTCGGAGTGCTCTACGAGACGGGCCAGGGTGTTTCCCAAAATTACGTGGAAGCGGTCAAATGGTATCGTGAAGCAGCGGAACGCGGTTATCCAGCGGCGCAATTCAATCTCGGTGTTTTTTACGAGACCGGCCAGGTCGTGCCGCAGAATTTTATGGAGGCGGTTAAATGGTATCGCGCGGCAGCTGAACAGGAATGCGCGCCCGCCCAATGCAACCTCGGCCTTTGTTACCAGACCGGACGTGGCGTGGAACAAAACCAGCAGGAAGCCATGAAATGGTTTATCCGCGCCGCCCGGCAAGGTGACAAAACTGCGCAACATAATCTCGGCCTTCACTACGCCGAGATGGAAATCAAGGAAGCGGAGGCGGCTGAAGCCGCCGCCGCTGCGGAAGAGTCACCGGAAAGCACCACACCCACAAGCTAACGTGCCAGCTCTTCGAGCTTCGCATTTGCCTGCCCGCTGTCAATTGTTCCGCCGGCCAAATCCCAGCCTTCGGCCAGGGATTTTGTTCTGCCGACAACAAACAGCGCGGCGGCAGCGTTAAGCAAAACCGCATCGCGCTGGGGACCGCGTTCTACACCGCGGAAAATGCGGCGGATGATTTCCGCGTTTGCGCGGCGGTCGCCGCCAATCAGATCCGCCAACGTTGCCTCCTGCACCGGAAATTCCGCCGGGGACAAGGTCGAAGTTGCAAATCCGCGTTCCTGGTAAAATTCGGCAATGGTGTTCGAACCCAGCGTTGAGAGTTCATCCATGGCGCTTTGGATTTTAGACTTTGGACCTTGGACCTTTCCGCACACCACCATGGCTCGGCGGACGCCGAGCGATTGCAGGACATGGGCAAGCGGTTCACAAAGTTCCGGCCGTGGCACGCCAACCAGCATGGCGGTGGGCCGCGCGGGGTTCAACAGCGGACCGAGATAGTTGAAAATGGTCCGCTGACCGCGTTCGGCGCAGAGTTTTCGCGCGGGCGCAATGTGCTTGAACGCGGGATGCCAGGCCGGCGCAAAGAAAAAGGCAAACCCTCGTTCCTGCAATGAACGCGCGGCTTCCGGCGGGGTCAAATCTATCCGCACGCCCAGTGCTTCCAGAACGTCCGCGCTGCCTGCTTGTGAAGTAACTGCCCGGTTTCCATGCTTGGCAACCGGAATACCGGCAGCGGCACAGATCAGCGCTGCGGTAGTCGAGATGTTGAAGGTGCCGAGTTGGTCTCCGCCGGTGCCGACCACGTCAAGAATTTCATGGGCATTCCGCCAGACGGGGTCGAGCGGCGGCGGAATGGATTTGTCTCGCAACGCGCGTACAAATGCCGCGATTTCATCGGGCGTTTCGCCTTTTTGCGCGAGCGCGGTCAAAAAACCGGCTTTGACAGCCGCCGGAACTTTTTCGTCCGCCAGCTGTTCCACGGATTGACGGACTTGTTCATCCGTGAGGGGAGCCGAGCCGGCGAGTTGCTGCGTGAATTTTTCAAGCACGGATTGATTCTAAGAACCGTAAATGGCGGCTTAAAGTGGAAAGTACATTTATTCCCAATGAGGAAAGCATGGACGAACGTGGAAAATTGCGTAACTTGTGGCTGATTTTGGCGTCTCATTTGAGAGGGACATTTTTTATGGCAGAAAATCATCGCGATCGTTGGTGGCTGTGGAGTCTTGTAGTGACAGTTGTCATCATCGGCCTTGGCGTTTGGTATTTCCGACGCGGTCACGAAGATGCGCCGCAATATGAAACGGTGGCGGTCGGGCGGGGAGATATCACCCAAGTGGTTACAGCGACCGGCACGTTGAATCCAGTCACCAATGTCACGGTTGGCTGCCAGGTTTCCGGTCAGATCAGCAAACTTTTCGCGGACTACAATTCGCCAGTAACTAATGGGCAGTTGATCGCGCAGATTAATCCCCGCACCTATCAAGCGCAGGTGGAGCAAGCTTCCGCCGATGTGGCCAGTGCCAAGGCCAATCTGGAGTTGCAACAAGTTGAGACGGCCCGCGACGCCCAACTATTCACCAATAAGTTGATTTCCGGTTCGGATTACGACACCGCCGTCGCGACGTTGCACGAAGCCGCGGCCACCGTGCAAATCAAACAAGCCGCGCTGGACACCGCCAAGGCGAATCTGGGATTTTGTGACATTTATTCCCCGGTTGACGGCATGGTCATTTCCCGCAATGTGGATGTGGGCCAGACCGTAGCAGCCAGTCTGCAATCGCCGACGCTGTTCCAAATCGCCAACAGCCTGAAGGAAATGCAAATTGACGCGAACGTGGATGAGGCGGACATCGGCGGAGTCAAGGAGGGCCAAGGCGTGGATTTCACAGTGGATGCGTACCCGAACCGCACTTTTCATGGGATCGTCACCCAGGTGCGTAACGCGCCCACCACGGTCAACAACGTGGTGACTTACGACACGGTCATCAGCGTGACTAACTCGGATTACAGCCTGAAGCCCGGCATGACGGCGAGCGTTTCCGTCGTCGTTGCCCAACACAACGATGTCTTGGAAATCCCCAACTCGGCGCTGCGTTTCCAGCCGGTGGACATGGCAACTATCGAGACCAATGCACCCACCACCGCTGGCGTCCAAAACACCAATAATAACAACGGTGAACGGGCTGGCAATCGCGGAGGAAGGCGGGGCGGCCGGGGCACTCGCAGACCGGGCGAACATTCGGTGGTTCACACCGTCTATGTCTTGGGGAACAACGCCACGGACAAAAATGACAAACTGAAAGCGATGCAAGTCAAGATTGGCATCACCGACAATATTGACACCGAAGTGCTGTCCGGCTTGAAGGAAGGCGACTCAGTGGTCACCGGCTTGGCAATTCCAGGCTTGGCCTCCGGTCAGGAGACGCAAAATCCGTTCGCCATGCGCCGGCGGTTCTGAGTGTCCGGCCAAGATATAGTATCCATGAGTGAGTCTTGAATCTTCACGCCGCTGGCCCGAGCCATGAATCCCGTCATCAAACTGGAAGACATTCGCAAGACGTATCATACGGGCGAAGTGGATGTGCATGCCGTACAGGGCATTTCACTCCAAATCCTGCCTGGCGAATTTGTCGCCATCATGGGGGCCAGCGGCTCCGGCAAATCCACCTTGATGAACCTGATCGGCTGCCTTGATCGCCCGACCAGCGGTCGTTTTGACTTGGACGGCATAGACATTTCGACGCTGGACCGCAACGCTCTAGCCGACATCCGCAACCGAAAAATCGGCTTTGTCTTTCAGGGTTTCAATTTGCTCTCGCGCACCTCCGCCTTGGAGAATGTGGAGATGCCGATGCTTTACAGCCATCAGCACATCCCGGCGCAGGAGCAGCGTCGGCGCGCTTTGGACGCACTCGAACTCGTTGGCCTCGCTCAACGTGCGGATCATTATCCGAATCAGCTTTCTGGCGGCCAGCAGCAGCGCGTAGCCATTGCCCGAGCGTTGGTGAACCAGCCCGCGTTGCTGCTCGCCGACGAACCCACGGGCAATCTCGACAGCCAGACCAGCATTGAGATCATGGGCGTGTTCCAAAAACTGAATGACCAAGGTATCACCATTATCATGGTCACGCACGAATTGGACATCGCCCGTTACACCAAACGCACCGTTGTGCTTCGGGACGGACGCGTGGTCACCGACGAGGCAGTCCAAAACCGATTGAGAGCCGAAACGGAGTTGCACAATTTGCGGGAGGCCCAGCAAGCCATTAAACTGACCTCATGAGAATTCTTGCCACACTCCGAACCGCACTCCGCGCGCTGCGCCGGAACAAAATGCGCACTGTGTTGACGATGCTCGGCATGATTATTGGCGTCGGCGCTGTCATCGCCTCGGTCAGTATTACCAGCGGCGCCAAGCAACAAGTGGAGCAGCAAATTGCCGCCTTGGGCGAAAACATGCTGCTTATCTTCCCCGGTTCGTTCAGTTCCAGTGGCGCGCGGCTGGGTTGGGGCAATTGGCACAGCCTGCAACTCGAAGATGCTTTAGCCATTCAAACTCAACTCCAAGGCGTGATCGCCGTCAGCCCGGAAAACCGCACCCGCACCCAGATCATTGCCGGGAATCAGAACTGGAACACGAGCGTCCAAGGGGAATCCCCCGAGTATCTCCAGATTCGTCAATGGCCGCTGACCGAAGGCGAAATGTTTGACGCGCAGCAAGTTCGCACGGCTGCCAAGGTCTGTGTCATCGGCCAGACCGACGTTAAGGAACTGTTTCCCAATGAGGATCCGCTTGGCAAAATGATCCGCATCCGCGACGTTCCCTGCCAGATCATTGGTGTCTTGCAGGCCAAGGGATTATCGCCCATGGGACAGGATCAGGATGATATTGTCCTCGTGCCTTACACGACGGAACTAAAGCGCATCAACCGGGAAGATTGGCTCGACACGATTCTCGTCCAAGCGGTTTCCCAAGCGGCCATGCCCATCGTCCAGCAGGAAATCACGTCCCTGCTCATCCAACGCCACCATCTCAAGCCGGACGGCCCCAGGGATTTCCTTGTGCGCAGCCAGGAAGACATTGCCGAAGCCGCCACCGCCACCGCCCGGGTCATGAGTGTTTTGTTGGCGGGCATTGCCGCCGTGTCGCTGGTGGTCGGCGGCATCGGCATCATGAACATCATGCTCGTCAGCGTGACCGAACGGACCCGCGAAATCGGCATCCGCATGGCGGTGGGCGCACGCGGGGGCGACATCCTCGTGCAATTTCTCATCGAAGCCGTCACGTTGAGCATTATTGGTGGAGGGATTGGCATTGCTTCCGGCATGGGCGCTTCGCGCCTCGTTGGCTCCCTCACGCATTGGCCCACGCTCACGCCGGTCGTGTGGGTGGTCATCGCCTCGCTTTCCAGCGCGATTATCGGAGTCATTTCCGGGTTTTATCCTGCGTGGAAAGCTTCCAAACTCGACCCCATTGAGGCGTTGCGGTACGAATAGGTTGTGACTGCTGAAATCCTGCCCACGCACACGCCCGCATTGTTTGATGACGCCGTGAAACGCGCGGCAGAACTGCTGACGGCTGGCGAAGCGGTGGCGCTGCCAACGGAAACGGTCTATGGCCTTGCCGCCAATGCATTGGATGAAAAGGCTGTTGCCAGGGTCTTCCAAATCAAGGGTCGGCTGGCAAACAATCCCGTTATTGTTCACGTGGCGGGCGTTGAAATGGCAAAACGCTGTGTCAGTGATTGGCCCGTAGTCGCGGAAAAATTGTCGAAGGCATTTTGGCCCGGCCCGCTTACAGTGGTGCTGCCACGGGCAAAGGAAATCCCCGCTCCGGTGACCGCTGGCGGCCCCACTGTTGGCGTTCGCTGGCCAAATCACCCGTTTGTTCAAGCTGTTATTCGCGCGTGTGATTTTCCGCTCGCCGCGCCGAGCGCGAACTTGTCCGGCAGGGTTTCGCCGACGAATGCCGAGCACGTGCGCAACCAGCTTGGGAGGAAAATTCCCCTGATCGTGGACGGAGGCCAATCGCAGGTGGGCATCGAATCCACCGTGCTGGATTTGACGGTCTCCCCGCCGGAAATTTTGCGGCCGGGCATGATTCACGCCCAATCGGTGGCGGCGGTCATTGGGAACATCGAACGCCAAACGTCGAATTCTGCAACCCTGCGGAGTCCGGGTTTGTTGAAAAAACATTACGCGCCGAAGGCGAAGTTGGTGGTTCTGAACTGGCACGACGAAACGGATTTGAAAGCCTGGCTTCTCATTCGTCACGCGCCACTCGTCGCGTGTCACATCATCGCTCACACGCGAATTCCGTTGCGGCTTGGCACGGCGAATGTGAGTGTGATTCCGCGCGACGCCGAGGCATTTGCACGGGCGATTTACGCTGAATTGCATCGCTGCGACGAAGCAGGTGCAGAATGGATTGTGGTCGAAGCGCTGCCGGAATCGCAGGAATGGCAAGGGCTGGCCGACCGGCTGAGGCGCGCGGCGATGTAAATTCAGGGCCGGCCAAAATTATTTTTCCTGTTTCCAGCGATCCCAATCGGTTAGGAACAGGCGTTCGGGGAAAAAGCCCGTCGGCGCGTGCCTCAATGGAAAATCCGCCGGGATTTTACCTTGCGCCACCGCTTGAAGGATGAAGTTACCCCAAGTCTGCAAACCTGCCCGCATCCAGTCGGAGGCAAATTTGGTGTCTATCGTCACAGGCGTCAAATAGAGCGCTTGCACCGGTTTCATGTAGTCGTTGATGGCGAAAAAGTCATCCTGCGCGTTTAAAGTCAACCAGACGCATTGGTGCTGGCCATACCACGCTACCGCCCATGGAATGTCACTCATCATCAGTTCGTTCGGCTTCATCCAACCAGCGGTCAACTGGATGTCCGGCGGATAATACGGCGGATAAACCACGGGGATGGTTTTCGGGGGCAGCAGCACGAAAATCATCGGCATGCAACACAACCCCACAAAGACGGCTTTCACGACATGACGCAACTGCCGGACCGGCAATACGAGCTGATCGAGCAATATGAGAAACAAACTCACGCCGTAAATGAAAACCAGCGGCGCCAGCAACACTAAAAGATTTTCGGAATTGACGTCCGGGGATTCCTGGGAAAGTTGCGTTTGCCCCAAAGCCTGCACCACGATAAAAACCGCCAGACACATTAACAAAAAGTAACGCATCCGCCGCACGGCCATGCTGCGAAAATTCAACAGCAGCCCGGTCAGGAAAAACATGCTCACCCAACTGCCGCCTAATTTGGGCAGCGCGTCCTGCAAAATCGGGCGCAGGTTGCCCAAAAACTTGTGCAGATACAGCGTCAAACTCAATGCGTCCGTGAGGTGGGGGTTGATGGAACGCTCCAGTTGAAAGCCCGGAAAGGCGCCTGTTCCTTCAACAATGGCAAATCCGGCTGTGCCAAACGGCGTGCCGCTGACGGCAAAATTGCGAACAACCCAAGGTGCCAACACCAGCAAGAATGCGCCCAACGCGGCCAGCGCGCACACCACCCGCCGCTGCCCGCCAAAAAAAATTAAGAACAATATGACCGGAATAATCACCCAGCCAAAAGCATATCGCGTCAGTGCTCCCACGCCTGCCACCACGCCCGCCGCGATGGCCAAGCCAAGAAGCCGGCCGAATTGCGGTTGCGAGGCGCGCGCCGCTTCTTCAATTTTCAGGATGCACCACGCCAGTCCGATGAAGATGATGATCAGCAACATCGTGGACAATCCGGATACACTGAACCGCCACAGCAAATCACAACCCAACACTAAAATGGCGGAGAGCCATGCCACATTGACATCGAACAACTTTCGCGAGAGAAAAAATGTCAGCGCGACCACCACCAGCAAAAGCACCTCGTTAAACAACGCGATCAAAAAATCCGGTTCATAACGCCAGAACCCGCCATTGTTGCTCCAAAAGCTTCCGTTAAGGTCCAGCGGATAATGGAACGGCAGCACCTCCATCAAGCCGGCCAGTACGAACGGATACACCGGCGGATTGGTGATATCCGGGTGGGCGGTCTTGATTTTGGCAAAATCCGTCCCGGCGCTGGCCAACGCATCAGCGGTCGCGGCCTGATTATGACTTTGCATGAGGTAAAGGTCGAAGGGACGGAGAAACAGCGTGGTATAACCCTTGCCTTCGGCAATATTTCGCGCCAGTTGAGCCGAGTCCATCGCCTCCGGCGTGGAAAAGTTGCGATAGGCGTACAAATTGTAGATGAGCACCAGGAAGGCAATCGCGACCGCGAAGGCGGCGGTTTTCAAATGACGCGCCCACTTGCCTTCTTCGAGTTCGTGAATCCAGTCTTGTAAACCAGGCATAAATTAAAACCCTCCCAGATGATATGTGTGCAGTTTGCGGTGGAATGTCCGCCGGCTCATGCCGACTTTTCTGGCGGCCGACGTGCGATTGCCATTCGTTTCTTTCAAAGCGTGAATAATTAATTGTTTCTCCGCCTCCTTCACTGTCAAATCATTTCGCGCAAATAATTGGGTTTCGCCCGCGCGCGCGCCCGGTCCGCCGCGCATTCCGGCGGAAACCTGCCGGGGCAAATCGCGCGCTGAAATTTTTTCGCCGCGGCATAGCACCACTGCGTGCTCGATAGCCGTGCGCAATTCACGCACGTTGCCCGGCCAGGAATAATTCATCAGCCATTCGAGCGCGTCCGCGGTAAAACCGTTCACCACTTTGCCGTTCTCACGCGCGAATTCATCCAAAAACCGTTTTGCCAGCAGCGGGATGTCGCTCTGTCGCTCACGCAATGGCGGTAAATGGATTTCCACCACGCGCAGCCGGAAAAACAAATCCTCGCGGAAATTTCCCGCTTTAATTTGTTCCTCCAGATTTTTGTTGGTCGCCGCAATGAGCCGGACGTCCGCCGTCAATGTTTTGTTTGAACCAACCCGCTCAAACGTCCGCTCGCCCAGAAAACGCAGCAGCTTCACCTGGATAGTCGTGTCAATCTCCCCGATTTCGTCCAAGAACAGCGTGCCTCCCTGGGCCTGCTCGAAACGACCGATGCGCCGTTCGTGCGCGCCGGTGAACGCGCCTTTTTCGTGGCCGAACAATTCGCTTTCCAGCAGCGTCGGCGCCAGTGCCGCGCCATGCACAATCACCAGCGGCTGCTTCGCACGCGGACTGAGCTGGTGGATTGCCCGCGCCACAAGCTCCTTGCCTGTGCCGCTCTCGCCGGTAAGCAAAACCGTGGCACGCGTCGGCGCAACTTGTTGAACAACTTCAAAGATTTCCTTCATCGCGGGCGATTCCCCGATGATGTTTTCCAGACCGAATTTGGTGTCGAGCTGCCGGCGCAGGGAGACATTCTCCGTTTCGAGATTTTGCCGGCGCAGCGCGCGCGCGATGCGCATTTCCAGTTCATCAATTTGCAGGCGGCCTTTGGCAATGTAATCATCCGCGCCGCGCTTCATGGCGTCCACCGCCAGTTCTTCCGAACCGTAGGCGGTCATCAAAATGCAGATGGGCGGACGCGCCAGCGATTTGGCACGCACAATCAATTTCATGCCATCCTCGGTCGGCAGGCGAAAATCCGTCAGCAACACGTCGAAATTGTCGCGTTCGAGCAGGTCCATCGCCGCCTTCGCGTCCTCGGCCACATAAACATCGTAACGGTCCTCCAGCGCCGCGCGGAGGCCATCGCGCGTCGGCTTTTCGTCGTCCACAATCAATAATGTCGGCTTTTCAGTCACAGGTTTTCAACCGCCGCTTCGGTTTTCTCCTCGAGCAATCGCGGCCGGCGTTCGTATAACGGCAGCCAGACCCGGAATGTTGTGCCGCGGCCAGCGTGGCTTTCCAATTCGATCCTGCCGCCATGCGCGCGCACGATACGCTGGACAATCATCAAACCCAGTCCCGTGCCTTTCTTCTTGGTCGTAAAAAAGGGCTCGAAAATGCGATTGATTTGTTCCTGCGGAATGCCGCCGCCGTTGTCGGCCACGCTTGTCCACACGCCGTCTGCACCTTCGCCGGTCTGCAACGTCAGCGTGCCGCCTTTGGTCATTGCCTGCATCGCGTTTTTAATAAGATTCACCAGGACTTGCTGCATTTGGGTCGCATCCGCCGGCACCGCCGGCAATTGGCGCGCCAGTTTTGTTTTCACGTCCAATCCCCGGTTGTTCAATTCCGGTCGAAGTAAATCCAAGGTTTTTTCGATCACATCGTTCAGGGAGATCAACCTCAATTGCGGCGCCGCGGGGCGGATTGCCTGCAAGAATTGGGTGATGATGTAATCCAGCCGGTTAATTTCCCCTTTGGCCACGTCGAGATACTGTAAGAGCTTGCGGACGATGTCTGCCGGCGGCGGGTGACGGGTGACGGGTGACGCAATTTTTCCGTCACTCGTCACGCGGCACTCGCCACTTTTCAATTTCTTCAACTCGCGTTCCATAAGCTGCAAATGAATGTGCAATGCGTTAAGCGGATTCCCGATTTCATGTGCCACACTGGCAGCCAGCAAGGTGAGCGCTTGAACCCGTTCGCTTTCAATTGCTTCAAAAGTTTTCTGCCGGGTTTCGGTCGCATCGTGCAAAATGAGCGCGACGCCGGAACTTTCGCCTCGAAAGCTTTCCGGGTCGAGTGGCGCAGCGTACAGGCGCAAAAAACGGGGACGGGGATAATCCACTTCAAATTCATGCCGCGTGACGCGCGAGCCGCCCTCGCGGTCGAAACGCGAAAGATCTTCCCAGTCGAGTTCCGGCAGATAACGTGTGACGTGCTGGCCTTCGATCCCCGGCTGTAGGCCAAGCAAACGCGTCACCGCCTGGTTGAAGTAAATAATCCGCCCTTGTTCATCCACCACGAGCACGCCGTCTTCAATCGTGTTGAAAAGCGTTTCAAGAAAACTGCGTTCGCGCGCCAGCCGCTTGACGACCGTCTGCAAACCTTCCCTGTCCAGCCGTCCAATGCGGCCTAAGACTTTGTCGAGAAAACTGGATTTGGACGCGGACATTATGGAAAATCAACGAATTTCTGTTCATTTAGCGTGTCAACTTGGCGCATTTTAGAAGTCGGCGTTTTAAAAGCAAGAGCTTTTATGACGCATCACGTTGACTGGATTTCTGCCGACGCAAATTCCGCATTGCCGGTGGCGAAAACCTGCTTACAGTCTTCGGCGACATAGCCGGGATGGTTGCGTTTCTAACTCGGTTGAGCCGGCAATGGCTGGTGAAAGACCCGGATAGCTGTTGCCGATGATTGGTTGACTTGGACAGGACTGGATGTGGGTGGCCCGTGTCTTGGAACGTTCGGATGAATATATGTGAGGACGCACCTGCCAATGGTTGCGAGGGCAGTAAACTTTGAAAAATCACAGCAATTGTTCGGTTTCAAGCTGCTTGACCAATTGGTCGGCCACATCCTCGGGGCCGGGAACGGTGCTGAATTGAAGCTCTCCGCGCCAGACTGTTTTCCAGCTTTGCATGTCCACCATACTAAACGCGATGGCGATTGACACTTCGGACGCGAACTGAGGCAGACCCTCTATGGTCGCGGCGTGTCCTTCATTGCGGCTGAGTACGCGCGTAACCGCGACATAGAGCAATTGTTGTGGGTGAAAACGGGCCGCCGCCGCTTTGACTGAGGCCATCGGATCCAAATCATTTTTATTTTGATGGGCGATTTCCGTGGACACGCCTCTTTGGGAAAGAGACTGATTAATCCGTGCGAGCAAACGGTTGGAAAAATCTCGTCCCAAGTGCGAAGCCAAGTCTTCGTTGAGCGACACGATCAGAACCTTATTCAGCGGAGGACCGTGGTAAGCAGGGTCTTTCATCGTCTTGAAATTTCCTTGGGGCGACGCGCAGCCGGTTAAAACCAAGGACGCCAAAACGCACAGCCAGATTGTTTTTAGGCGGAAAAGTGATCTCATATACGCAGTATTTTTAGCTACTTGAGCGTGTTGGTGCTCGTCGCCGTCTCGGTAATTTGATAGAGCAAACCTGCTCCGTAAATGTAATTTCTCATCCCGATTGCTTGTCTGGGCCGGATGGAGACGACCAAATTTCAACCCTGTAGCCAAGGTATTCCAAAGCTCGCTTTGTATTCAAAAATACACTGTCAATTTCGGCTCGCTTCATATTTTCAAAGCCTTTACATCCACGGGAACCTTTGTATAGAATAATCCCGGGTGGTTTTGCCAACCATTCAGAATCAATTTCAACTTGGCAGTTGGAATCACGATAGGAGACTCCGGCAAGTTTGGTTCTTACAGTGAAGCCATTTCGACTGGTTATTGTACTTGCATTTATCTTTTTGAACTCTTCATTCATAAAAACATTATGGGACAGTTATTGTCGAAATTATATTACCTGAGCTGTCTATAATATTGTATGTGATGGTTGTAACATTCGGATTTTGCATTAAAGCAGGAAATTCATACTGAGCCCAAATTCCTTCGACTGGAACACCAGCGGCAGGCTGAAACACTTGAATATTTCCGCTGGCTCCGCTTGCAAAGGCCGTACTAGCACTCTGTGTTTCTGCAAGAGTTGCATCCTCTCCGACTGCGAAGGGACTCATTGATAATGTTTGACCTCCGTTGCCTGTGGCCCAAGTCTCTGCGGCGGTTCGTGAGCCAAAACCGCTCCAAAACACCGATGTTGTGCCACTGGCTCCACCCCCAAACAATGACGCATTTGCAAAAGAGAATGGTGACAAGCCACCAGCCAAAAGCCCCGCCCCTGTGCCAATATCGCCAAGAAGTCCTGGCGCAGTTTGCCATGACGGATTGGCTGCGTAAAAACCGCTGCCTGAACCAAGATAGGGGATTGAGGCGATGCCTGCCCCCATTTGCAAGAGCGTGTCCAAAGTTCCAGCGACCGGCCACGAATACGAGTTGTTGATGCTATTCTGCCACGCGGCCGCATCTTGATAAAATTCGTTCGGGTTCCAAGTAGAGCCTCCGGTGAGCCAAGACCAACTTGAATCGCCTGTTGTCCATGCATTCAACCCAAACGGGTCAAGATAGCTGACCGGGTTTCCGTTCGCGTAAGCATAAAAGTTCATGCCGCCAGCGAACCCGCTCGGATCAGGATTGATAAACCTGCAAATATATGGGCTGTAATACCTCGCCTGCATATAAAGCAGGCCGTTAGGGTCGGACATGACGCCGTAACGTCCGTTGAACAGGAATGGCGTATCATCCGAACCGGCTCGGTAAGTCAGCGTCGCATAAAGCGAATACTCGAAGCGGTCTTTAACATTGCCATTGTCGTCGGTGAGCGCAATCGTGCTGCCCCGAAAATCGTAATGGTAGGTGAGCGTGTTGGTGCTCGTCGCTGTCTCGGTGATTTGATAAAGCAAGCCTGCTCCATAAATGTAATAGTTGGTCACACCATTCTTAATCCGCTCCAACGCCTGCGGCAGTTTTGCATCGGGATTCACCACGAAAATCGTGGTGTTCGTTCCGTACGTCTGCCCGATGCGGTTGTTCAGCGGGTCATAGACATTTGTGACGCCACCAACATTGAGCAAGCGGTTCCTTGCGTCAAAGGTGTAGGTGACGAAATTATCGTTGGTCAGCGGCCCGTAGGTCAGGTTGCCGTTGGCGTCGAGGGCGACGCCGCCACCGTCCACCGTTGCCAGCCGGTTGTCATCGTCATAGGTCATCGTCCTTGACGGTGGCGCGTTGGTGTGCGGCAGCGGCGCGGCAAATTCCCATCGCATTTCCGCCGCATTGTTCCACTGGTGCCGGAGCAAGGCAATCGGGAAGCCGACAGCGCTTTCTTCCAGGATGTTTGTAATTTGACCGGCAGCATCGTAACTGATGATTCGTTGCGTTCCGTTCGGGCGCGTGATGCTCGTCAACCTTCCGGCCAAGTCGTAAGTCAGGGATGTGATGCGCCCCGACCAGTCTTTGACCTGCGTCAAGTGGTTGTCATTGTCGTACATGTAATAGACGTTCTTCCCACCCGGATACACCAGGTTGGTCACGTTCCCATTGGCATCACGCCGGTATTGGATCAGGTTTCCGTAAACGTCCTTGTAGCTGGAAACCCGGTTGTAGGCATCGAACGTCCAGGAGTTGGTCAGGCCATTTTCGGAAACGTTGGTTACATTGTCACCAGCATCAAGGCGGTAGAGTGTAACGCCCACGTTGTCGGTGCGATTGGTAAGCCTGCCTTTGGCATCGTAGTAAAAGTAAGTGATTCGATTGGTCGGGTCAGTGACCGTGGACAACAATCCCTGATGATTCCACGTCTGCGACATGGTGCGATTCAACGGCGTGATGGTGTTGGTCAACCGGTTGGCTCCATCGAACTGAAACCGCCATACTTTGCCATTGCGGTTGGTGAGAATGATTTGATTCCCGGCTCCGTCATAGGCGCGCAGGGAAGCATGATTTGCACCATCAGTCAACGCAATCAACTTGCCGCGAGCATCCCAAGTCTGGCTATTAGTTTCGTTGGCAGCGTTGACCGTGGTTAGCTTTCGTCCGTCGGCATCGAAACCAAAGGTGGTTGTCCGCAATAACGGGTCGGTTTGCGAAATCAGCCAGCCATTCAGGTTGTTGGTATAGAGCGTCGGGTTCTGGAGCGGGTCAAGAGTTTTGGTCAAATAATCCCGCGAATCGTAAAAGTTGGTGATTATGGGTGTGCCTTGCGACATGGCCGGCAGGATGGTGGCCAATAATTTGCGTGTGACACTCCAAATTTGGGTGGTGGTGTTTCTGCGAGCATCAATGGTGCTGGCCACGTTGTCCGCCGCGTCATACGCCACGCTGGTTGTGAGATTGGTTGGGGCAATGGTGTTGGTCAGTTCCCGACGATTGTTATATTGAAAGGTCGTGGCAAAGCCGCGCGGGTCGGTGCGGCTGGTCACGTCGCCAAACGCATTGTTGGCAAAACCCTCGCTGCCCAAGCCGCCGGGATAGGTGATGTTGGTCAACTGGCCATAGGTGCTGTCATAACTGTAACTCGTCGTGCCACCGGGGTCGGTCTTGCTCGCGAGCGTTCCCGCCAACGCGCCGTTGGCGGTGTAAGTGTAATTAACCCAGTCGCCCGCGCCATTGGTCTGGCCGGTCAGGGAAAATTGGGCGTTGTAACCAAAGGTAGTGGGATTGCCCCGCCCGTCCACCGAGCGAATCAGATTGTTTTGATTATCATAAACAAACTGGTTGGTGAAGCCTAACGGGTCAAGGTTTTGAATCAGGTTGTTGTTTCCATCATAAAAATACTGGTTGATTTCATTCAGCGGCGAGACGGTCATCACGACATGGTCTTGGCCATCATAGAATGTCTGCGTCAGGTTGTTTAGCGCATCCTCAAAACCGATCAGCCGGGATTGGTCGTCATAAAAATAGGTCTGCTGTCCGCCTGCCGGGTCTTGCGCCACGGTTTGCCAGCCCGACCAGAAAATGCGCCAGGTCTTGTTAGGGTCGCCCTGAGTGTATTGAGTGGTGACATGCCCCTGACTGTCATAGACGTTGCTGACTACCATCTGGCTGGACGCATTGAGAACGGCGGTGATTTCGTGATTGGTGTCGTACGTGTAAGTGGTCGTCTTGTTTTCGGCGTCAGTAAATGAGGCCAGATCGCCCTGCGAATTGTAGGCCGTTGAATATCCATAGTTGATGGTGCGCGTGCCGTCGGAAACGGAAGTCAGACGCGAGGGAGTGCCGGAGTAATTGAAGGTGAACTGGCGATTCTTCCAATCCTTGACCGTGGAAACCCAATTGCTGGAATTGTAAGTCAGGTTTAAGGACTGGCCGTACTGATCCACAATGTTGGTCAGCAAACCGACGCTGTTGAACATGAAGGTTTTGTCGTGGCGTTTTTGCAACCAATAAACCCCATTGGTCTGAATCAACGTCATGGTGCAATTGCCGGGCGGTGTGAACGCGCCGTTGGGCTGCTTGATGAATTCGACCGTCTCTTTGCCGAATGCAACGGAGATGCCGTTCTTAATCAACTGGTCAACACCCCATTTGGTAATGAGGGCGGTTGTCAGCCAGTTTTTGGGGTCTGGCTGGAGGTCATTGTAAATACCGAGGGCGGCAGCGGTAGCCGCCAGCATGGGCGCAGCCTGGGTGGGAGTGGACCCGCCCAAGCTGAGTTCGGGGGCGGGGATGGCAATAACGTTCATGCAATAGTTGTTGACCCATCCGCCAGTCATGCCGCCTGTGTTGTTGAACCGCCGGGTGCCATTGTAATAGCGCGAGAGTGTGATGCCGCGTGGCTCAGGCCCGCCTATGGACAAGTCAGTATGCTCGACTTGTAACGTGCCGTCGGCCACATCCACCGGATCGCCAGTAAACCAGCCAAAGGTAAAAGGCGAGAAACCGAAGAAATAGAACATGGAATCGTCGCCGTATGAGTCCGTGTAATACGGGTCTGTCGTCGAGTCGCCGCTGCCCGAAGCGCCGCCAAAATAGCCGCCGGAGATGACCATCTGTACCGCGCCCGAAGAGGGGTTGAAGGCTGCTGCGCCGTAGCCTTTCCAACTGCCCGGCGCGCCGCTTAACGGATTGGAACCGTTCTGCGGCAAGAGAATGTAATAACCATTAGCGGTCAAACTGTTAAGGGAAGCCAGTTGGCCCGAACTGTAGTTGACCAAGCTGCCTTGGATTGAAGACCAATTGGCGTTATTGGCCAGATAAACGGCCTGCCCGTTGGTATTGGCGATTTGCAACATCTTCACCGTCGAGGCTCCCACAAGATTGCTCGATTGCATCTGCTCAATAAGACCGTATTCCATCGCGCTTTCAAAAAAGTTCACCAAATCGTAGGCCCGATGCTGATTGTCCTGGCTGGCCGGGTCCTCGCCAGTACTGGAAAAAATTCCTGAATTCTGTAGATACACGTCCACATAATAACCGTGCCCGGCTTCCTGGGCTGTCCGGCCGAAACGATGGAGGTTCTCTTGCAGGACGCTCGATTGCCCATCCACAAGCTGCTCGGCGTGGGCCGTTTCCAACATCCACGTCAAGCCCATGATGTTCAAGGTTTCACTGACCACCTGCCTTGAAGTGCTTGGCAGTCCCTGCTGAAGATAAATGTCCAACTGGTTCTGCCTTTTCTTTAACCAGCCCCAATCCGGCTCAAAGGCGTATGCGATGTTATACGTCGCGTTGGTGCGCTGATAGACATTGGTGGAGATTTGGTCGCCGGACCCGTCGTCCACCAGCGCGTTGTTGGTCGTGTCCCACGTGCCAAAAGGATGGTTGACGTAAAACACAACATTGGTGTCGCTTGCCGTGGTTGCGTTGGACACCAGCAAGTTGTCGTCCTGCCAAAGCTGCGCCACGCCGTTGGTGGTGTAAAGCAACGTCACGCGGTCGCCCTGCAACTGGGGAATCCACCATTGATAGTTGGTGCGCGCAAAGCTGATGGTAAAACTGGACATCAAGCTCGTCGGCTCATTGGTCCAATGCACGACATTCATCCCGAAAGGCGTATAAACCAGGAACGGGAAATTCTGATCTATTTGACTGATAGTGCTGTTGGTGGAAGGTGTAATCTGCCAGCCGCCGAGAATCTGCTCAACACTGGCATTGGGTGCGTTGCTTTGCAGATAATTCAACAGGTTGGTGGTGTAGCCGGTCAGCGTGTTGCGCAAATTCGCTTCGCTCAAGCTCTGCGCATAAGTGCCGGTATCGGTGCCGCCAACGGCGCTCATCAGGGTGTTGCTGCCAAACCCCATTGCCGAAGCGAGGTTGATTTGATTCGTCACCGGTTCGCTCACCTTGAAGGATGGGTCGAGATAAAGAATGTTTGTACCCGTGTCCATCGCCACCCACACGTGCTGAATCAGGAGCGTCTCATCGGCGCCACCCAACTGGTAAAGTTGCGGATAACCGCGAATTCCGAAAAGATCCGACAAATAATAGAGCGTGTCGTCCGAATTGGTGTCGGGCAGTGATAGTTGCAGCCAATGATGAAAATCAACTTCATTGCCCGACGTGTCATTGTAGGGAACCCCGATCCAACCAAAACGGTAGGTCACATTGTTGTAACCCGCCGCCTCCAGCAGAGCCACTAGCAGGGCGCTCTGGTCGAAATCGTTGCCGCTTTTTTCCAGCAGCGTCAGTTCGGCTCCCTTCTTGGAGCCGAAATAAAGCACGTACCGGATATGGTCATGGACGTAATTGAAAATTTTAACCGGGTCATCCTGCAACCCGTCAGCCAGAGCTTGAATGTCGGGCGTAATGGTTTCGGCGATGGGCGTGCCGGGTTGACTGAACTGCATCTGCGCGCCGCCGCCACTCTCTGTTTCCTGCTGCGCCAGTGAGGGATTGGATTCCAAAACAGTCGTCGGCGCTGACCGTGGTTGCCAATACCAGCCTGGGCCGATTATCTGTGCCTGACAAACTGCCGCTGTTGCCAATAGCCCGAAAATTGAGAATCGTAGTGTTTTCATTTTCATTCCCTCCTGATTATTGTGAAACTGATGTGACGTTGCCTTCGTTGTCCAGGCTCACCGAGCCGGTTCGGACGCCTGATATGCCTTCCAGCCAATCCGCCAAATCGTAGGAGTAGTTCGAGCGCGTCCCGGGCTGCGCATTGTCATTAACCAGAGGGTTCAATCCCAAGAGCACCTCGCCCGCGTCGGAAATGCCGTCACCGTCCGTGTCGGGATTATTGGGATTTGTTTTGGAAACCAATTTTTCAAAGGCGTCCGTCAATCCATCCCCGTCCGAGTCCTGCGGGGTCCCCAAAACCAGGAAACACGTCGTATTGGGCAGATTGGTTATCATGTAGGTGTTCCCGTGATACCCCTGGCCTTCCCATGCCCAAGCCTTGTTTGTATCGCTGGAGAAATCCAGAACCGAGTTGACGAAGGTGTCATACGGAACGCCATCGGCTCCGCCCTGAATCGTGAATTGTATATTCATGGTGCCGTTCCCCGCTGGCGTCACCACGGTATTGGTGATCCAGACGTTGGTGCTTCTGATGGCCGTTGTTGAACTGACAAACTGTAAATTGCCCTGCCCGGTGATGGCTTGATAAAGGTTGGTTGAAGGGTTGGACGGTGCCGAACCCATATCGAACATCACCGTGTTCAACGGGCTGATTCGATAAAGGCTGTATTGCCCACTGAAAATTTGCCATACGGCGTTGGAGTCCAAAGGATCATCGTAAGTAGCCACAGAATTAAATAGGCCACGCGCGCTCATTAACCCGTTCGTGTCCGACCCGAAGTATATTCCTCCAGCCAACGCATTCGATCCCGGCCAGACGCTCAAGCCACCGCCGTCATTAGTGACCAGCATACCATCGAGGTAAAGCGCCACATTTGTTGCGCAGTACGTCAGCGCGATGAAATGGAAAAAATCGTTTGTGAACGAGACTGGCGTTGAAAGGGTGTATGTATTTCCGGCTCCATCCTGCGATACAAACCACAGATTTTCACCGGGTGGATCAATTGAAAGTCCCCAATAGCCATACGAGGAATTTGTCGTCCACTCGCCCACGTCTATCAGTTGCGCCCAATCACCCGGCCCGCTGCCGCCTTGGTTTGTGCTCGCCCAAGATGATGAGGCATACCAGAAGGTGATTGAGCCTGAATCAACCGTTAGGTTCGTGGTTCCATCATTCTCATAAACGTTATATTGCAGCCAAGCCGGAACGTTGGTGTCCACTACGAGTGAACGCCCGTCGCCCAAATTGGTAAAACTCAGGCCGCTGAACGACGCCGGGGCATTGCCGGCGTCATCCGTCCAATTCGTCGGGTCTTGGAATGACCACGAATCCAGCGGTACGTTCGTGATGCCGCTGCCGTCGGGCGGCGGAAGTTGGGCCAGTCCGCTGACGGCACCAAACAAACAGCCCGCGACAACGAGTGCGCGGGCCGAAGTGATAACGGGTTTCCAAGAACAACCATACATCCCAATTCTTGTTTTCATAGGGTTATTTGTTTTGCATATTTATTTTATCGCGATTTTAAATTGTGCTTATTTTCCGTCAACCAAAATCCGGGTGATGCTCTTCTGTGATTTTGGGAAACAGTCTGACGGACATTATGGGCCAATGTCTGCCTTTGTCAACCCTTTTTCGCCATGAGTTCGTTCCTTCGCTTTGGCAATTTTTACCAGTGGCAAAGAAAAACCTCCGATACAACATCCGCATGTCGGAAGAACAACGGGCGGAACTGGAAGAAATGTGCCGCCGCCGCGGACGCCCGTTGAGTTTCCAGGTGGAGCATTTAATTGCACTGGCCAAGCTGCTGATTGAATTCTGCGACGGCAACGACGATTTGAAGATTGCAGAGGAACGCTTGGCGACGGCGAAAAAGCTTTTGTCAAAGAAGCATTGATGCATGGCCGGGGAGTTGCCGGTGGAATCTGCAAACGCTTGGAAGGAAATTTTCATGCCACTACCTCGGCTGGGCTGAGGCGCGATAGGAGGCGTTGCGCGAAATCCTATGCCTCAGACGGTTCGGCAATGTAATCCACCGCACTTAGGTCAAAGCCGCGTTGCCATTGGCGTCCCGCACCAGCACCAGCTTCAAAAATGTCCCCCTCTTGAGTGTTTCCGCATCACTTCCCGTTTTTCGTCAGCGCCAGAAAAACCTCCTCGAGCGGACCGGACATGCCACTTAACTTTCGCAGTTCGTCCCGGCTACCCACGGCAATCAATTTTCCGCCGTGCATGATGCCAATGCGGTCAGCCGTCTCTTCGGCCACGCTGAGTTCGTGCGTTGACATTAGCAAGGTCATGCCGGCGCGGCACCGTTCCTTGAACATGTCTTTCATGATGCGGGCGTGCTGGGGATCGAGGCCTACCGTCGGTTCATCTATCACAAGAACTTCCGGGTTGTGCAGCAATGCGGATACGATGGCCACGCGCTGGCGCGTGCCGTGGGAAAGGCTTTCGAGCGGAAGCCGGGCGAATTCAGCAAGATGAAAACGCGTGATTAATTCCTCTGCGTTCTTTTCAATTTGCGCGTCGGCTATTCCGAACAATTGCCCGATAAAGCGAAAAAACTCCCAAGCCGTGAGTTTGTCGTAGAGAAATGGAAAATCCGGCACGTACGCGAGGCGCCGGCGCGCTTCAAGGGATTCTGCCTGGGTGTCAAAACCGGAAACGCGCGCCCGACCGGCGGTCGGCTTCATCAGTCCGGTCAGGATCTTGAGCGTGGTCGTTTTGCCGGCAGCGTTGGGGCCAAGCATCACGAAAAATTCGCCACGTGGCACGGTCAACGTAATATCATTGACGGCGACGAGGTCGCCGAATTTTTTGACGAGATGGATGAATTCAATCACGGCGCGTGCTTTACGGGGTACCGAGTTGGTCAAATGATGCGATAAGGCCGCCGGGCAGTTCGGCGCGCAAGATTTCGCCCAGCGTGCTGACGTAAATGACAATCGGATGGTCGAGGACAGATGTTTCCAAGCGATACACGGGCACCGGCTCGCCGCCAAGGGTCAAGCGGTCACGATGCGCCTGCCACTGAATGTTTTGCGCCAGCAGGGTTGAGGTTTTGGGAACAGCGGGTAAATCAAGTCCCGCGGCCCAGCCGCCAAAATTGCCGGCGAACGAGCGCCACAATACGTTTGGATCTTGCAATTCGGCAAAGCTGAACTCTTCTTCGTTCGTCGCGTCATCGGTGGCAATTGTCAGGTGGACATTTTGTTCGGCAGCAAGGGAGTGAATTTCAATCGAGGCAATGTGCGATGACAACTTCAGATTTATTTCCCGCCACTCGTGCTGGTGTGAAAATTCCAGTTGGCCGTTGAAAGTCAGCCGGTTGGTGTAATCGCCAAGGCTCACGTTGCCGTTGAAACGGATTTGATAACCCGCGCGAGAATTGCTGTTTTTAGGCATCGGGTCGGCTTCGTCCAATTGGGCCATTTCCTGTTCGACACTCGTCGAGAATTCGCAGAAACCGGTTCTTTGCCCGCCTTGAAAGACATTCAAGGAAGAAATGTCCGGTGCGGTTAAAATTTTCTGCCAGACCAGAGCCGTGGGCACACGAACCCCCAAGCCGCGGGAACCATATTCCGCACGCCACAAAAGCACATTCATCGCCACCCAAAACGCGGCAATCAACAGAAATGTGATGCGTGGAATCATGCCGTCGCTTACGGAGCGGGAATTTTCAAAACTTGGCCGACACGCATCCGGCGTGGCTCCAAACCAGGATTAGCCGCCAGTAACGCATCCAGCGAAACACCATACCGGCGCGCGATGCGTACGGCCGTTTCACCCGCGACAACCGTATGCGTGCGCGTTGCCGTCCTGGCCGGAGTGGAACGCACCGGCTGGTCTTCTGCCAAACTTTTCGGCGGCGGTGAACCGGTTGATACCGGTTGGGCCGTGGGGTTTGCGGGCAGCTGCGGCGCGGGGTGGTCGGAAGGCGCAGAAGATTGGTTTTGGGCCGCCTGCTGGCTCGCATAATAGGCGCGCCATTTATTGACTTCGTCCTGTAGTCGCTGGTTTTCCTCAATCAACTGATTGATTTGTTTTTGCGCGGCGGGCGTGCTGGGCAACGGCAGTACGTCGGCGGCCAATTGCTGCTTGCAACTTTCAATGCGCTGCCTGATGACTTCCGCGTTGCCCGCATTGGGAGATAACTTCAGATATTGCTGATAGTGGTAAATCGCCGCAGCCGGATCAGATTCCTTTTCATCATAAAGCCAGCCGAGTTCAAAATGGGCCGCAGCCGAGTGCGGATTTACTTCCAAAGCTTCCTGAAAGGCCTCGATTGCGCCCTGATAATCCATCGCGTTGATGCGGCTCTTGCCCAGAGCAAAATGCGGCTCCTTTTCGTCGTCCGACTGGTCCTGGCCCGTCGGCGTGCAACCGCTCAACGCCATGCCGACCCAAAGGGCAAACAAGGCGAGCCAGAGGCGATTCCCAAATGACATGATGCGAAGCTTAACAAACCTTTTGACGGGCGCAATCGCGCGTTGGTTCAATGTAAAAACCGTCCCGGTCTTGCCGGCAAAAGCAGGCTTGAGATTCCGCAGCGCGGGGCGCACTTTGTGGTGGATCGCGCGCGTGGCGGAATGGCAGACGCGCCAGACTTAGGATCTGGTCCCGCAAGGGTTGGAGGTTCAAGTCCTCTCGCGCGCACCAGCCTTCGCTTGGAGCGCAGCGCGTTAAGTGAAGTGAAGGCTGGCGCGCCGAAGCGCGAGCGTAGGCGGGCCAGGAAACAGACGCAAGAACAGATGCGCTCCAAGCTACGGCTCAACAAGCCACCCAAGGAATTTCATTAAGCTGCCTGCCGCAGCTGCTCCTTTTTCTCCTCCAACTCGGTTTGAAGCTTTTTGCGCTCGGCGGCCAATCGCTGGCGCGTCGCCTCCACCCTTTCAAAATCGCCCGCGGCCCCGGCTTTGGTGATTTCATCCCTCAGCGCAATCTCGCGTTCGGCGATCTTTGCGGCGTATTTCGAATCCAGTTCCGCGAGTTCCCTTTTCTGCGCTTCGCTTAACCTTTTTGTCGGCACGTCTTTCTTCAAACGTTCCATCGCGAGTTCGTAGGCAGTCTTCATAGAAAGTTTTTGGTCTTGAATTTCGAGTTTTAAGTTGGTGACGACACTTTTCTCAACCCTCAACCTTCTTTTTCTTCCACGGCTGGCTCGGAAATTTGATCGGCGCCGGCTTGGGCCGTGCGATTGGCAGTTCGTCGTCACTTTCGGTTTTTGCACCAAGCCCATCGGCTTTGCCGGCGTCCGCGCGCCACGATTCAATTTTTGCCTGTAAGCCGTGGTGCTCGGCCTTCGGTTTGTCGCCAGCTTTCATGTAAAACAGGGAGAGATTGGTATGCACAAGCTGTTCGCGCGGACGCAACTCCTCGGCCTTGTGGCCTTCGGCAATGGCGGCAGCGTAATCGCCTTTGCGATAAAGTGCCATGCCCAGCGCGAGCTGGGCGTCGAAATGCGCGGGTTCGGCGGCCAGCACCGCCTTGAGCTTGGCGATGGCGCCGTCGAAGTCGCCGCGGCTGAAATCGAACATCGCGTCGTCGTATTGTTCCTGCAACGTCATGTGCCCGGCGAACGCTAACGCACAAGGCCGTTTGCGCGCAAGCCGCTCATCACGGCAAAAGATACGTTCCATCGCCCGGACATGGATATAAACTAAGCTAATTAACATATTTTGCCATTCTCACCGCAGTCTTACAAAGACTCACAACATGTTTGTATTCAGTATCATATACATAAGATTAGAATTTGACACAGTCGCTTCCGGTGCCTTAGTGTGATATGGCAATGGTGCGAATGTTGATTCGCCTTCAGTGATACATCTCACCTTGCGCGGTTAATGTTTAAGTTTGAGGTTTCATGAGCGACACAATTACAACCGCGTCGTCCCCGGGCGGCGCACCGAAAATTTCGAGAATTAACGAAGCCGTCATCCGCATTGCCGGCAATTCGCAGGACGGCATCCAGGCCATCGGCGGATTTCTGGCCCGGCTGGCCGGGCGCAGCGAACAGGAAGTCATGACGTTCATGACCATCCCGGCCACCATTTCCGGCGGCCCGTCCATTTTCCAAGTCCGCATCGGTTCAGGCGAAATCCTGAGCGCGGGCGACGAAGCCGACTTGCTGCTGGCTTTCTACCAGCACTCCTACGAAAACCACGTTAGTTCGCTCAAAAAGGGCGGCATCGTGCTTTACGATTCCGATCACGTTGAACAGAAACCGGAATGGCAGAAGGATTATCATCATGTCGGCATCCCGATTTCATCGCTCGCCATTGAAGCCATCGGCGGCACGGCCAAAGACAAGGGCAAAAATATTTATGCCCTCGGCCTCATCGCCCGGATGTTCGATCTCAATTTGCCGAAACTGGAAAAACTCATCACCGAGCGTTTCGGCGGCAAGAATGAGAGCATCGTCAAAAATGCGCTGACCGCCTTTCATGCCGGCTACTCCTACGACGTCAGCACTGTGCTGGAAACGTTTCAATTTTCCGAAAGCCCCGAAAGTCAAAAGCGCGCCGGCCATCAGGTCGTGATGAACGGCAATGAGGCGCTGGGTTACGGTCTCATCGCCGCGGGTATTCGCTTCGGCGCGGGCTATCCCATCACACCGTGGTCGGACATTATGGAATTGCTGCGGCGTGAACTGCCGAAGTACGGCGGCACGTTCGTCCAATGCGAAGATGAAATTGCATCCATCTCCATGGCCATGGGCGCCAGCTACGCGGGTCGCCTTGCGGTGACCGGTTCGAGCGGCCCGGGCATTTCGCTGAAAAGCGAAGCCATGAGCTGGGGCGTGATGGCGGAGATGCCGCTGATTATTGTGGATGTGCAGCGCGGCGGTCCGTCCACCGGCATGCCCACCAGCGTGGAGCAATCCGACCTTTACATCGCATGTTTCGGCGGACACGGCGATGCTCCTCGTGTGGTGATTGCGCCCGCCAACGTGGAAGATTGTTTTTACACCGCCATTGAAGCCGTCAACATTGCGCGCAAATACAACGTGCCGGTTTTGATTCTGAGCGATCAGTCCATTGCCACGCGCATTGAGGCGTTTCTGGAGCCGAACCTGGAAAAACTTTGCCAGGATATTTCCCCGGACCTCTCGCCCATTCCGGAATTCAAGCCTTACGATTTGTCCGCGCCGGACGGCATTGTGCCGCGCGCCGTGCCCGGAACACGCATCAACAGCGGCAAATATCCCATTGCCACCGGCTTGGAACATGACGAAATGGGGCACCCCACCGCCTCGCCCAAATTGCACATGCAAATGACCGCCAAGCGCCGCAAAAAGCTTCAGGCGCTGGCCGCCTCGCTACCGAAACCGAAGACTTACGGCCCGCCCGAAGGCAATGTGCTGCTGGTCGGCTGGGGTTCGACCCAGGGGCCAATTCATGAAGCCGTGGACCGCGCCCGGGCTTCGGGAGACAGCATTTCGGCGTTGCACCTGCGCCATCTCAATCCGCTGCCGAACGGCCTCGACAACATTTTCTCCGGGTTTCATCACGTCTTTGTCATTGAGATGAACGACGAGGGTCTTTACGGCCAGGGCCAGTTGGCGACATTGTTGCGCGGACGTTACAGCGATCCGCGTATTCGCAGCATCAGCAAGACCGACGGCCTGACGTGGAAGGTGAAGGAGATTCTGGCCACCGTAAAAATGAAATTGTCGTCGAACGGCGAGGCCGCCAGGACAGTCTAACTTTTGGCCATTTAATTGATTTTATGAGTGAAGCCATTGCTGAAATACCTGTGCGCGAAAATCTTTCCGTCGCGCCTCCGGCACCCAGTACCGAACGCAAGGGTCTGACGAAAAAAGAGATCGCCGCCGATCACCCGACGTGGTGTCCCGGTTGCGGCGATTTCTCGGTGCTCGCGCTTTACTTCAAGCTCATCGAGAAACGCAAGATGTGGCATGAGAACATCACCACCGTGGCGGGCATCGGCTGTTCCAGCCGGTTCCCGTACTTCGTGCAGGCGCACGGCGTCCATTTCATTCACGGACGCGCGCTGCCGTTTGCCACGGGCATTTCGTTGTCGCGGCCGGACCTGCACGTGTTCGCCTTTGGCGGCGATGGCGACGCCTTCTCCATTGGCGGCAATCATTTCACTCATACCGCCCGGAAGAACGTCAAGATGACCTACGTGGTCATGGACAACTGGGTTTACGGCCTGACGAAGAAACAGACTTCGCCGACCTCGCCGCTTGGCTTCAAGAGCAAGACCGACCAGTGGGGCGCGCTCGATTATCCCATCAACCCGATGAAGCAGGCGATTTCCGCCGGCGCCACGTTTGTCGCGCGCACCACGTCCACGAACCCGAACCACGTCCTGGCAATGATGGAAGCCGCGATGGACCACGATGGGTTCAGCTTCATTGAATGCCTGAGCGAATGCGTGGAATTTTACGAAGGCGCGTTTGACGCCGCGAACCCGCGCAAAGGCGGCGTGTTCCGGGAAGTTCCCAAGGAACACGACGTGACCGACGAACTGAACGCCTACAAACTGGCCGGCGCGGATTTCCCCGGTTACTTCGGCATTTTCTACAAGAATAACAAGCCGACCAAGAACGCGAAGGAAGCCGAAATCATCAAGTCGTATCAAAGCAAGGTCGCCGGCCTGAAAGACTGGCAGATTCTCCAGAAGAGCTTTGAGAAACTGAAGTAGTTTCCATTGGCGTTCTACGAAGTGGCTTTGAGGGAGGGTTTGGAGACTGTTTGTAACAGGGAAAATAAACCCTGTTACAGGGTTGACGGTAGGCCAGATTTTGCTGAAATAAGCGCATGGCGCACTTTTCAATAGTCTTTCTTGGCAAACTGAAGTCTCATGAAACAACCGTCTGAGAATATGCCCATGAGAAAAGCACAGTTAAAACGGCTTTGCCAACTTGAGAAAAAAATTGAAACTTTGCGGCAACAACTCGGCATTTCTGCGCGGGGGGAGATGATCTTTCAGGCACCAAGAAGTATGTGGTCTGCAACGGATGTTGTCGTAGAAGCGGACGGATGCGGCGGGGCAAAACTCCTCATTGTTGAGGGCAATTACCCTGCCGACTATTCGACATACAAAGAGCAATCCTTCCAAACGGAGGACGAGGCTTGCGAAGCAGCAGAGCGATTGATTACGCCAACGGAATCCTCACCGCTACCGAACCGGGCCTGAATAGTCGCGGCGAAATTCATCATAAATAACACGGAGAACTTTCTGGCGGTCTTCCAGGTCTTCAAACCCGCGCGCAATTGCCAGCAACTGATCTTTCTTAATGGACTGCACCTTCATGTTGACGAGGTAACGCCGAACTTCTTCAGAAATATCGTCAATGACCAAGATCACATTCCCATCTTGGAGACGCTCGTTGTCGAAGTTGAGTTTGAGTTCCGCATAAAGCCTGTCAGCATCGGATCGATTGAGAACGCGAAGTTTCTTCACCTGATAGACCACGCCGAAATTCGTCGCCAAGTCCACGCCGCGGTCGTGCGCAGAGGTACGTGTGTCTCGGTAAATTCTGCACACAAACTTTTCCAGATGCACCTTGATAACCGCGAAACTGACAATTTCGAAGCTGGTTGGATTCAAGGCCAATTGTTCTTCGATCAGGGCAAGAAAACTCGAGGTATTCGCCGCAAGAGAAAGGCGCTCCGCTGCGTCCGCGAGTTTTGGGATGATCCCAATACGCGAATCAATGTGTTTTTTAATGCGGTCCGGAATCCACTTACACAAACCGTCTGCATGTCGGGCAAAGGGTGTCGCTAATTCGTATTTCAGATGCCCGACAGATTTCAAAAATCTATAACGAGACATCCTCATTCCGTAGGCGTCTTCATATTTCGCGCCAATGTGGACATCATGGCCGAGATGCTTCTTGAGGGACTGAACCGCACTCTGATAGGCGTGTTTTATTTCCGTATCGTCGAAAACCGTTTGTTTCGTTGCTAAGTAGCGACAGAGCACTCCGTAGGCTACCGCAGGCATGATTACTTTCGTCTGCGAGTTTTTGAGCATCCGCTCAACTTCGGATTTGCAATCTGCTTCTGTTGTTAATGATAACCGCTTCATTTACGGTTTCCGAGGCTTTGCCATACACGCAAAGGTATAGCGAAGAACGCTTTTTTAGAAAGCTCAAAGCATAGTCCTTCATTTTTAAGTGGCGCGTAAATCGTAAATGGTAAATCGTAAATCCGATGCCGATTTACGAATTTGCCTGTCCGAAGTGCCGAAGGATTTACAGCTTCCTCTCCAAGCGCGTAAATCCCGACCGGCTCCCGATTTGCCCCAAGTGCGGCAATAAAAAGATGAACAAACAGGTGAGCCGATTTGCCCTGTCGCGCAAATTGGCCGAACCCGCTGCAAAAACCGAATCCAGCGAGCCGCCGATGCCGGACCTGGACGACCCGCGCGTCGCCCGTGCGATGGCCGAAATGGAGCGCGACATGGAGCATCTGGACGAGAACAATCCCAAGCACATGGCGCACATGATGAAAAAAATGAAGGATCTTATGCCGCCGGGTTCCGTGCCCAAGGAATTGGACGTGGCCATCAAACGGCTCGAAGCCGGGGAAGACCCGGAGAAAATCGAGGCCGACATGGGCGACGTGCTCGGCGATTTCATGGGCGGCGAAGAGGGCGGCGCTGGCGGCGGCGGTTACACGCGCGACAGCGGATTGTATGACTACTAAAAAGGGCCGCCGCTTCAAGGCCGCTTGCTTCACGCTCGAAGGTGTTGGTTCCTTCGCTGTGTCTTTCTATTTTTACTACATCTACTTCTTCATGCGGGAGCATTTTGGGTTTGGCAACAAGCACAATCTCGCTTTTGCCGCGCTCATGGGATTCATTTATGTCGTCTCGGCCTGGCAGGGCGGACGATTCGGGCAGCGCCGCGGTTATTTCATGGCGCTCAAAGTCGGGTTCATCGTGATGATTCTGGCGCTGGCCATTGGTTCCCAACTCAATTCCGTGACCGGCATCATACTGGCTTCCACGTTCTTTACCATTGGCCAATGCTTTCTCTGGCCCGCAGTCGAGGCGCTGGTGAGCGAAGGCGAAGACGCGGAGGGCCTGACGCGGGCGGTGGGCACTTACAATGTCGTTTGGGCTTCGACGAATGCCTTGGGCCTTTTCGTTGGGGGTACGCTCGTGGAAAAATTCGGATTCAAAGTCCTGTTTTATCTGCCCATCGCGCTTTTGCTCACACAACTGGCTCTCACTTTCTGGCTGGAAAGGCACGCGCAGGACATCGCTGTCACATCGAATCATAAGCCTGCGCCAACGCCGCCGCCGGGCCCGAACCGGCCTTCGCGCGAAAAGGCCAAGGCATTTTTGTACATGGCATGGCTGGCGAATCCGTTCGCATACATTGCCATCAACACGTTCATTCCCATGCTGCCCGGCCTGGCGGCGCGTTTTCAGCTCACGCCCATGATGGCGGGGTTTGTCTGTTCGTTGTGGAGTTTTGTGCGGCTGGGCACGTTTTCCATGTTGTGGTTTTGGAACGGCTGGCATTATCGCTTCCGCTGGCTGGTATCATCGTTTGCCGCCCTTATCATTGTGTTCGTCCTCATTCTCACCGCGCCCAACCTGGCGGTCCTGCTCGCGGCGCAGATTTTCTTCGGTGCGGCGATTGGGCTGATTTATTACTCATCGCTGTTTTATTCGATGGACGTGGGCGAAACCAAAGGTGAACACGGCGGCCTTCACGAAGCGGCGCTGGGGGCGGGCAATTTCGCCGGCCCGGCGGTCGGCGCGGTCTCGTTGCAATTTTTCCCCAATGTTCCCCACAGCGGCGTGCTGGCCGTGAGCAGCCTGCTGTCACTGGGATTTGTCGCGCTGGTCGCCATTCGGCTATACAGCCGGTCCGGCCATTCAGTTGCGACGTCTGAAAAGAAGAGTATGTCTTAATTTGGCGTCTGGTGGCGGTGCATCCACCAATCAAAACAGGACACTACAAAAAATTCCGCAAAATCCTTTTGCAGGGTTGAAACCCACAACGAAAAAAGCGTAGAATTCCGCTGGATGGAAAAAGACCTTTTGAACACAGGCAGTTCCCTGCCGCGAATTGCCATGGTTTCGACGCATGGTTACGTGGCCGCCAATCCGCCGCTGGGCGCCGCGGATACCGGCGGGCAGGTGGTTTATGTGCTGGAGCTTTCGAAGAAACTGGCGCAACTGGGCTATGAAGTGGACATCTGGACGCGCCGGTTTGAGGACCAGCCGGAGATGGATTCTGTAAGCGACCAGGTGCGCGTGATTCGCGCACGATGCGGCGGGCGCGATTTCATTCCCAAGGAATATCTGCTGGAGAAGCTGCCGGAATGGGGCGAGAACGCCCTGCGCTTCATCAAAAAAAATCAGCTCAAATACGAATTCATCAACAGCCATTACTGGGACGCGGGCATTGCCGGACAGCATTTGAGCGACGTGCTGGACGTGCCGCATCTGCACACGCCGCACTCGCTGGGCGCCTGGAAGAAAAAAAAGATGGAATCGGATTTCCCCGGTGACGAGGCAAAGTTTGAGAAGCAATACAATTTTACCAAGCGCATTCTCTACGAGCGATTGCTGTACGCGGACTGCGACACGGTGGTGGCCACCACGCCGCAGCAACTGGACCTGCTCCAGCAGGAGTACGAAGTGCCGGAGGAAAAATGCCGCATGATCCCGCCCGGTTACGACGACAACCGCTTTTTTCCGGTCAGCGAAGCGAGCCGGAAGGCCATCCGCCAACGGCTCGGTTTTTCCGGCAAGGTGGTGCTGGCCATTGGGCGGCTGGCGCGCAACAAAGGCTACGATTTGCTCATGAACGCTTTCCAGATCGTCGCGCAGCGCGAGCCGGAGGCGATCCTCTGGCTGGCCGTCGGCGGAACGGATTCGAGCGAGCACGAACAGAAGCTGCTGGCAGAATTGAAGGAACAGGCCGTCCAGTTAAAACTCGAGTCGCGCGTCCGGTTTGAAGGATTCATTCCCGACGAAGCGATGGCGGATTACTACCGGGCGGCGGATTTGTTTGTGCTGTCCAGCCGGTATGAGCCGTTTGGCATGACGGCGATTGAAGCGATGGCCTCGGGCGCGCCCACGGTGGTAACGGTTCACGGCGGCTTGTACCGCGCCCTGACCTTCGGGCGGCACGCGCTTTATGCAGACCCATTTGACAAGGAGGATTTGGGCATCACCATGTACAAGGTATTGCGGCACCCGCGGCTCTCGGCGCGGCTGGCCCGGATGGGGGCGCACAAGGCGCGCAGCCTGTTTACCTGGACGGGTGTGGCGCAGCAATTGGTGGCCGTGGTTGAACAGCGCGAGAGCGCCAGCCTGACGTTGACCGACAACGAATGGGACGAACCCTGGAACGACGCGGATTAGATTTGAACGGCTTTGCCTCGCGACGATTCCAACCAACAGGTCAGAAGGTTATGACATACGATAAAGTTCAACTGTTCTGCGCGGACCTGGACGGCACCTTGCTGGGCAATCCCGAAGCCACGCGCCGGTTCAAGGATACCTGGGAGAGCCTGCCCAAAAAGCAGCGCCCGGCGCTTTGCTACAACTCCGGCCGGCTCGTGCAAAACATTATTGATTTACTCGCCACCCAAAGCCTGCCGTGGCCGGACTACATCATCGGCGGCGTGGGCACGCAGATTTATGACGGGCGTCAAAAGCGGCCCTTCGGCGAATACAACAAGCTTTTCCGGCCGGGCTGGGATTTAAAAAAAATCGAGGTGATTCTTTCAGCCTTTCCGGGTGTCACCCATCAGCCGCCCCAGTTTTTGCATCCCTATAAATCCAGTTGGTATCTGCATCAGGCAACGCCGGAAACCATTGAGCAACTCAAAAAACTGCTCGCCGACGCCGGGCTGGAGGTCAATGTCATTTATTCCAGCATGCGCGACCTGGACGTGATGCCGCAAAAAACCAACAAGGGCTATGCCTTGCAATGGCTCTGTGAAAAAACCAACGTCCCGCTGACCAACGTGCTGGTCGCCGGCGACACCGGCAACGACAGCAGCATGTTTCTCCTGCCCGGCGTCCGGGGCATCGTGGTGGAAAACGCCCAGCCGGAACTTTTTGAAGCGGTGGTCAAACTCCCCACTTTCAGCGCCGGCCAGGTGATGGCCGACGGCGTCATCGAAGGCTTGAAATACTTTGGCGTGATTCCCGATACGCCGTCGCTGGAAAGTTCCGCATTTCGCGCCCACGAAATGGACCCGACTCTGCGGATGCTGTTCACCGAGGCGGCGCTGGGCACCCTCACGTCCGAGGAACGCCAGCTCATCTGCACGGGTTATGACCAGGCGCTGGCCGCTCTGCGAAAAAACATCACGCCGCTGGGATTCTCGGCGTGTTCGCTCGAAGACAACGAAGTGACGGGCACCGACGCCAACTACCACAGTGTCTGGGCGCGGGACGGGGCCGTCACGCTCATCAGCACGCTTGAATTGGAAGACCCGCAAATCCGCGCGGCGCAAAAGCAAACGCTGCGGACCCTCCTGGACCACATCTCGCCCAACGGCCAGGTGCCCGCCTACGTGCGCATTGACAACAACACGCCCGATTACAGCGGTGTGGGCGGCATTTGCTCTATTGACGGCGGCCTGTTGGCCATCATCGCCTTTTATCACTACATCAACAAGACGCAGGACAACGATTTGCTGAACGAATACGCGGACCGGCTACAGCGCGTGATGAGCGGACTCAGCGCGCTCGATAGCAACAACGACGGCCTGCTGGAAATTCCCGAAGCTGGCGATTGGACTGACTTGTTCGGGCGCAGTTATCACGTGCTCTACGACGAAATCCTCTGGTATCGCGCCAATGTCTGCTTTGGCCGATTGCTGGAATTTCAAAAGAAATTCGAGCCGGCGGCGGATTATCTTCGCTGGTCGCAGTTCATCCGCGGTAAAATTCTCGCGTCCTTCTGGCCATCCACCAAGCCCCGCGATGCCGCCACGCATGTCAGCTTTGCCGACCGCCAGTTTTCGCTGGGGGATTCCAGCTATCTGCTCGCGGAAATCACGCCCTTCAGTTTCAGTTGGCGCTGCGACGTGCTGGGAAACATTATGGCCTTCCTGAATAATGTGCTCGACGTGGACCGCGCGCGCGTCGCGTTCAAATTCATGTGGGCTGTTGGCGTCAACGATCCCTGGCCCGTGGCCAATCTGTATCCGCCGGTGCAAGCCGGCGATCCCGACTGGCGCGCCTATTACACGGTCAATTTGTTGAACCTGCCGGGGCATTATCACAACGGCGGCATCTGGCCGTTCATTGGCGGCATGTGGGTGCGGTTTATTCACCGGCTCGGCCTTTACGAAGTTGCCTGCCGCGAACTGCTCAAACTCGCGCAATTGAACCGGCTCGGCAAAAATCAGGAATGGGAATTCAACGAGTGGGTCCACGGCCGCACCGGCAAGCCCATGGGCAAATGCTTCCAGGCCTGGTCGGCCGCCGCCTACATCCACGCCTGTCAGGAACTCCAGATCAGCCCCGACAGTTTGCCGCATGACTGAAAACCGCGCGGGCTTTTCCCCGGCGGCGCGCCCATGAACGTCGCGTATCACCTCCACCAACTCGGCCTGCGCGCCGCGCCGGTCAGCGCGGTCGGCCGGGACGTGCTGGGCGACGAACTGCTCCGGCGCGTGACCGCGTGGGGATTGGACACGGACCTCATCCGCGTGCGGGACGACAGACCGACGGGTTTGGTGCGCGTCCGGATGGAAAAGGGCGGCCCGGCCTACGACATCGTGGAAGATGTCGCGTGGGACTGGATTGAACTGCCGGAGCACCCGCCGGAATTCGTCGGTCAGGCCGGCGCGCTTATCTTCGGCACATTGGCGCTGCGCACCGAACACAATCGCCGGCAATTCTCCCGGCTGCGCGAATTCTGCGCCCAAGCGCTCAAGGTCTTTGACGTGAACCTGCGCCCGCCCTATGACCCGCCGGAGCTGGTCTGGTCCCTCGCCAAGACCGCCGACGTCGTCAAGCTCAATCACGATGAAGCCGTGCGGTTGCTTGGGAAAGTTTACCCCACTGCCGAAATGGAATCGACCGCGCGCGATTTTTCCGCGAAGGCCAACTGCCCGCGCATCCGCATCACCGCCGGCAAGAACGGCTCCGGTTTGTTGATGGATTCAAACTGGACCTGGCTGCCCAGCAATCCAATCCAGGGACACCGTCGGCGCGGGCGATTCGTTCCTGGCCGCGCTGGTGCATGGATTACTGGCCGGCGATAAGTCCGCGGAAGACATCCTTGCGCGCGCCCGCAATCTCGCGGAATTTGTCGCCTCGCACGACGGCGCCACGCCGGCGTATGTGGTTTCGCCCTCTGGTGAAATCAGCATACCTTAAATAATTTAAGGACTTGCCAGAAAAAATGCAGGAGCCGACGTAAGGAGGCTCATTCTGTTCAAGAGGCTCAGTGTTTCCCTTAGAAAATTTGAGACTCGTTACCTCGTCTCCTGTAAGGATTGAAATTTTCCCAAAAACTTTTTTTGGCGATTCCGTCGGACGTGTTTATAGTGGGAGCATGGGAAACATCCAATTAGACAAAGCAACAATCGAGAACATTATTGTCAGCGCCATCATTTTGCTCGGCGCATTCATTGTGATTTTCATTTTGAATCGCGCCCTCAAGTTAATGGCCCGGCACCTCAACATGCCGATCCTGTCAACCCGGTCCATACGGAACGTGATCCGGTACGCGACGCTGATCGTAGCCTCTTGCTTCATCCTGGAGCAATTTGGTTTCCAGCACATGAACACCATCCTGGCTGTGCTGGGCACCATTCTGGGCCTGGTTGCCATCGGGTTCGTGGCCACGTGGAGCATCCTGAGCAATTTCCTCTGCACCTTCGTGCTCATCCTGTTCAATCCCTTTGCCATCGGCGATGAAGTGGAAATCCCTGCTGACTCCGTGGCCGGCAAAGTCGTGGACATTACCTTGTTGTTCACGACGCTGCGCACGCCCACAGGCGAATACATCCACGTGCCCAACAACATGTTTTTCCAAAAAATCTTCAAACGCCGCCTGGGCGCCCACGCCATTGAACTTGGCCAGCAACTGCGCCAGGAAAAACCCGTGGAATAAAACGAGCGGCTCAACCTTTGGTGGGGCGAGCGTCCTCGCGAGCCGGCTCGTCAATAGCCTCGCCCCACCCAAAATACAAGCTAGCCAGTTCCACAAACGCTTTGCGTCTTTGCATCTTTGCGTCTTTGCGTTAAAACAAACCCATGTCCGCTGAATCTCAGGAACCGAAAGAACGCAAGACGCTCGACGAGCGCGCGAAGATGACCGAGCTGGAACGCCTCCGGCATTCCGCCGCGCATGTCATGGCCACCGCCATTTTGCGCCTGTGGCCGGACGCCCAATTCGCCGCCGGCCCGCCGGTCGAAAATGGATTTTACTACGACGTGGACCTGAAGCACCGGATTTCGCCGGAGGATTTTCCCTCCATCGAGGCCGAGATGAAAAAGGAAATCAAGGCGAACAACGTCTTCGAGAAAATCATCGTCACGCGCGAGCAGGCGCTGAATGATTCCGAGAGCGGCAGGCTCGGCGGGTTGACCGAGCGGCCGGGCAATCCCAGCAAGTTCAAGATCGGCAACCTCGAAGCCATTCCCGAAGGCGAGCAAATCACGTATTTCAAGAACGGCGATTTCATCGACCTCTGCGCCGGGCCGCACGTGATGCGCACCGGCAACATCGGCGCGTTCAAGCTCACCAGCGTGGCCAGTGCGTATTACAAGGGCGACGAGCGCAACCCGCAGCTCCAGCGCATCTACGGCACGGCGTTCAAGAACAAGACCGCGATGGACGAGTATTTCAAGATGATCGAGGAGGCCAAGCGCCGCGACCATCGCAAGATCGGCACGGAGATGGGGCTGTTCGCGATTGACACGGAATTTGTCGGGCCGGGCATGCCGCTGTGGTTGCCCAAGGGCACGGTGCTCGTCGAGGAACTGGAGAAGCTGGCCAAGGAAACGGAATTTGCCGCCGGTTACGTCCGCGTCCGCACGCCGCACCTGGCCAAGGAGAAAATGTATAAAACCTCCGGCCATCTGCCGTATTACGCGGAATCGATGTTCCCGCCGATGCAAATGGATGAATATCGCGAGGAACGGGAAAAACTGGAGCGCCGCATCGCCGAACTGGAAAGACAACTGCTCGAATACGCGAGGAAAAACGCCAAATGAAATACGACGAGCTTGAATTCAAAATACCGGAGCAGGGTGAGGATTACGAGGAATGCTCTACCTTCGTGATTAAAGCGATTGATGGGATCATGAAGGCAGCCATTGATTCTGGGAAGAACAAGATAATCATCAATACCAACCTCAAGCTGGGGCTTCCGATGGAAAATATAAACAAGATTGCTGGTCCTTTTGTGGAGGCTTGGGCTGTTGAGACATTTCAGAATGTTCTGGTGGATAAAAATAACAGATACGCGCTGATCAACGTTGAAGCGAAAGAGCGCCTTTACATGGCCGACGTGATCCTTCAATTCAAGAAGGAAAGAAAAACGGAAATCGGTGTCACTGCCGAGGTGGACGTTAAAGCTACGGCCGAGGACATTGAGTCGAGTGGCAAGTCGCCAAACATCACATCTTTCAAACGCATTCGCACCGCTTACGTGGATGATCCCGATTACATCTTCGTCATCCTGTCGCTGAAACATAAGGTATACTCCACCAAAAATGCAGCTATGGGGTTAATGGATGGCATCATGGAAGTGGTTGCCTACAACGCGTATGATCTGAAACACCTGTCGTCTTCTGACATCAGCTATAATCCAGCTTTGGGAAGTGGCCAACTTCAAGTGCGCGATATCCACTATGTCAAATTGGAGAAGCGCAGCACTTGGGAATTCTGTCGAATGCTGGACCGCAAGTTCATCAACTCGAAAAAGGGATTTGATGCATGGTTAGAGCTTGCTAAAACAAATGGATGGATAAAGAGCGATGAATAGCATTGAAATACGCACTGGTGACGCATTGGAGATGCTCAAGGATGTTGAGTCGGAATCCGTCGATCTCATCATCGCTGATCCACCATATAATTTGGGCAAAGATTATGGAAACAATCACGACATCCGAGGATTTGAGGAATATTTGAGTTTTTCAAAAACTTGGTTGAAGGAAAGTTACCGCGTTCTGGCAAATCACGGGACTATCTATGTATTTATGGGTTTCCGCTTTATCTCTTACCTCTATGATATTTTGGATCGTGACTTGGAGATGTTTTTCAACAGTTGGATTACTTGGCACTACACGCAAGGCATGGGACGCACCAAAGGCTTTTCCCCGCGCCACGACGATATCCTAATGTTCACAAAAACAAGGGAGTTTTGTTTCAACTTGGATCCAGTAAGAATTCCTCAAAAGTATTATCGTCAGCGAAATAATATGGCTGGTGCTAATCCTGGGGATGTTTGGTCTTTTTCTCACGTTCATTACTCGAACCCGGAAAGAGAGGATCACCCAACGCAAAAACCAGAAGCCTTGATTTCTCGCATTGTGTTGGCGTCTTCAAAAGAGGACGATCTGGTTCTCGACCCATTTTGTGGCTGCGGCACGACCGCTCGTGTATGCCAAGTGCTCAATCGGCGTTGCTTGGGCATCGAACTCAATCCTGAATTTGTTGTTCAAACACAACAAAGGCTGCAAAAGCCATTTGAAGGGTTTGACTCAATTGACCCCAGGATGAATCGAACACCCCGCGATTTGCCGACTTACACATCCGTCGAACCGCCTCAAAGACAGGCTTTACTTTTGGAAGACAAAGCTGCGTGCGAAGAGCAATCAAAATTGACACCGCCGCATTCGCGCAGAGGTTCGGCCAAGAAACCCTCGCGCGTTTCTTACAAATAATTTTATGAGTGCGACATCTGAAATTCTCAAACTTCCAGAATTTGAATTTATTGAGCGGGCCGTCAAGGCCAGCACCGCGCCGGCGGAAATTGCTGCCGCGTTTAACGAATTGACCGCGTTGCGCCAGGAATTGAAAAAACTTGGCGAGCCGGAAAGTTATTACCTCAAAGCCATGAACTGCCCGCATCATCACCGCATTTTTGCGGCGGAACCGCGCAGTTACCGCGATCTGCCGTTGCGGCTGGCCGAATACGGCACCTGCTACCGCTACGAGCAGTCGGGCGAATTGTTCGGCCTCATGCGCGTCCGCTCGCTCAACATGAACGACGCGCACATCTATTGCACGCCGGAGCAGTTCGCCGCCGAGTTCAACGCCGTCAACGAAATGTATCTGAAGTATTTCAAGATTTTCGGCATCGAGAAATACGTCATGCGCTTCAGCACGCACGACCCGTCGCGCCTGACCGGCGACA
>Ga0335085_10001886_pt1 | contig 41578 bp, 38 predicted proteins | sample Lox_Sample_45_FD_206712 | JGI IMG/M metagenome (GOLD analysis project Ga0335085, IMG submission 206712) | Soil microbial communities from Loxahatchee National Wildlife Refuge, Florida, United States - Lox_Sample_4.5 | ecosystem: Environmental > Terrestrial > Soil > Wetlands | place: USA... | reverse complement strand
CAAACATTTGAATATGGATTCGATTTCGGCTGGACGTTTCAGCGCCGGGAACTGCCGCTGCCCGGCGTGTTACAATTTATTCCCATATTCGAATTGGCTGGCGAGACCGGTTTGAACAAGGACGAAGCCGGCCAAAATAGTCTGCTGGGCAACGCGGCCTTTCGCCTGAACCTCAAAGCCATCGGCAACGTGCAGCCGCGCCTCGGTATTGGCTACGTGTTCCCGCTGGACCACAACGCCCATGCCGACGTGCATCACGGCGTGTTTGTAAGTCTGGTGTTCGAATACTGAAAACTTCCGGCCAAACTACGATATGCTTTTGAACCGACGACAATTTTTACTCCTGAGCGCGGGCTTGGTTGCCGGTTGCAGTTCCACGCCGCCGAGTGCGGTTTCCTTGGTGCGCAAAAACCGGGTGATAAACGCGGGGCCGATTGGTGACTATGTCGCTGACGGCATCTATGGCCGTTTTCGGACCTTTGGCTTTTTTATTATTCGCCGGGGGAACCAACTCTTTGCCTTGTCTTCCATCTGCACGCATCGGCACTGCCTGGTGAGCGTTGAACTGGATCGCTCCTTTCTTTGCCCATGCCACGGCTCGACCTTCAATCCCGACGGCCAGGTTACACACGGTCCGGCGAAGCGTGACCTGCCGACGCTGGCAACATTCATAGACGAAAAGGGAGAACTGCTCGTAACATTGCCCGCTGCTTGAAGCAACGATTCCAGACATTAACCCGCGAACCACGCGAAATATGCCGAATCAGGTCATTCGTTTGGCGAATCCTGCCCCAAAAAAAGATTGCGAATTTTCAAGCTGCGGTCATGTTGAACTTCGGATACTGTACGGCGACAATAAAAGGAATACCATGAACACTCCGCTTAATGAAGCCGCCATCCGGGGAATGATAGAATCCGTGCGAAACACAAACCCGAACATCACGAGCGAAGATGTCATCAAAAAAATTCGCGCCAGCCGGGAATCCCAGGGACTGGTCTGGAGCGAGGATTTGGAAAGAAAAATCAGGTATTGTATCCAGATAAACCCCAATTAGGGCAAATTCGCGCGCGGAACCGGAAAATGGGCTGCTACCGGACCTTTCCGGCGGCGTTTTCAAGTACGACGTTGGAAAGAACAGCCGTATCCATTTTATCGGGCACATGCGAGCAGAAGCCGATGCCGACATAGAACGGCGCGTCGAAGTGCAAATCCCCCGTCTTGCCAACCCGATGCATGGGTTCACCGTTTAGGCTCAGGTACAGTGCAAAGGTCTCGCCATGCTTTTCGATGCCGATACGGATGGGTGTTTCACCCGCTTGCCGGGGCTTTTCCTGAATATGAAAGACCTCCTTCACATCGGCGCCTTTCTTCGGACGCAGCGCCAGATGGATCATCCCGCGACCGTGCAAGGCGGTCATGATTTCCCTGGAATCGTCTTCCAGATCCTGACGAATGACGAACACGGCTTTACGGTCGTTGTAGCCTTTCGGGTTCGGGAAGGTGACATCGGCGGCGAGGGAAACGTTGCCGGACATCTTCTTCCAGAGATACCGGAACTCGTCACGCGTGTACCAGATGTTATAGCTGGCGGAGTTGATGGTGTATTGCTTCGTTTTAAGATCGTAACCGGCGCTGCCCGGCAGCAACGGGCCGCCGACATCCGACTGGCCCTCAAAGATGCCGATGGGCGTATCGAAAGTGACCGTGGGCCGATGAAAGTCCTTTGGCGGCGGCACCTGTTTGTGGGTAGCGGAACCCGGCCATGCCCAATCCGGCACAGCGACTGTTTGAGCGGCGAATAATGGTTGAGCGGCACACATAATCAGAACGAGCAAGGAGAAACGCATTCGAGGCGATTGAAACTCGCGACCCTCGCGGCTGTAAAGAAGAATCCCACTTTTTGCAGGAGCCGAGGTGACGAGGTTCAAATATCACAAAGGATTCTCAACCGCAAAAAAACACAAAGGTACAGAAATATTTTACCGCGGATAAACGCGAATAACACGGATGTTTTCTGCGGATTCAATAGAAGGAAACAAAGGCAACAAAGAATTCAGCGAACCTTTGTTATCTCTGCGATCTTCTGTGCAAAAGTGCGCTGACGAAAATCTTATCGGCTGGGCAAAAGGAAACAGAGCCGACGAGGATTTATGAACGACTCGAAATTACCAATACCTCTAAAACTCCTTCTAAATTAAGCACTTTGCAAATGTCCGCCGGATGGTTGTTCCGGCTGGCATCACCGTTGCTAAAGGGGTGCGGTGCAACGAAAGGCAGGTGTGGTTGAATGATTGAATGACCCGGTGGAAACGGTATGAAAAAAATTGAAGCGATTATCAAACTCTCCAGATTGCATGAAATCCAGGACGCCTTGGGAGAAATCGGCATTGATGGGATGACCGTCTGCGAAGTGAAGGGATTTGGCCAGCAGAACCGGCATACCGAAATCTACCGTGGCAAGGAATACACGGTTGATTTTCTCCCGAAGTTCAAAATTGATTTGGTCGTGGGGGACCAAAACGCGGAGCAGGCGGTGAAAATCCTCACCCAATCCGCAAAGTCAGGCAAAAACGGCGCTGACAAAGTTTTTATCTCGAACGTCGAAGAAGCCCGGTACGCCGTGGCGATTTAAAGGTGGGAACCATGTCACTGAATGCAAAATTTTGCGAAGCGCAAACGGCGGTCACACCGCCGGTTATAATGATCTCCAGTTAGCCTGCCAGTAACCTGCAGCAACTTCAAACTTCCAGTCCCGTTCGGCGGTTCAACCTACCCGGCCGGGGCTTGCTTTTGCAGGAGCCGAGGTGACGAGCCTCAAATATCACGAGGAGTGCTATGAACGGATTTCGAATCTTTGTGGATTCTATGCTTTCGCCGGAGGTTTTGGAAATGTTACAGGCGGGAACCAAGAGACATGAATTGGTTTTCCCAAGTCGCCCGTGGCTTCAGAAGAATGCGGAAAGAAATTTTCGCGTGTTTGGCGTGTTTCGCGGTTAAAAACAAAAGCCGCTCCAGTTAAGGAGAGGCTTGAAATATTTTCGCAAGGCTTGCTCTCTCTCGCGGCGCAATAAGGACATCGCGCCCTACCCTATTTCTTCTTCGTTTTTTTGGCAGCCTCTTCTTCGAGGGCGGCCTGGGCGGCGGCGAGCCGGGCAACCGGCACGCGAAACGGTGAGCAACTGACGTAACTCAATCCCAAACGATGACAGAACTTCACACTCTCGGGGTCGCCGCCATGTTCGCCACAGATGCCGAGTTTGATGTCTTTGCGCGTGTTACGGCCTTTTTCGACCGCCATTTTCATCAACTGGCCCGTGCCCGCCTGGTCAATCGAGGCAAACGGGTTCTTTTTGATGATTTCCAATTCCGTGTACGGCGGCAGGAAACTGCCCGAATCGTCGCGGCTCATGCCAAGGCACGTTTGCGTCAGATCATTGGTGCCGAAGCTGAAGAACTGCGCGGTCTGTGCGATTTCGTCGGCGGTCAATGCGCCGCGCGGCACTTCAATCATCGTGCCCACCAGGTAGTCGAGCTTCACCTTCTTCTCGGCCATGACTTCTTTGGCCACGCGATGGACGACTTCAACCTGCAAATCCAACTCCTTCTTGAACCCGACCAGTGGAATCATCACTTCGGGTTTCACTTTGATGCCGGCCTTCTGAACTTCGGCGGCGGCTTCAAAGACCGCGCGCGATTGCATCTCGGAGATTTCCGAATAAACGATACCGAGACGGCAGCCACGGAAACCAAGCATCGGGTTGAACTCGTGCAATTCTTTCACGCGCTGTTGAATTTTCTCGACCGGCACACTCATTTTCTCGGCCAGATCGTTCTGGGCCGCGTGGTCGTGCGGGAGGAATTCATGCAACGGCGGATCGAGAAAGCGGATGGTCGCCGGCAGGCCTTTGAGTTCCTTGAAGATGCCAACGAAATCTGCCTTCTGATAGGGAAGAATCTTGGCCAGGGCTTTCTTCCGGTCCTGCAGATTGTCGGCCAGAATCATTTCGCGCATGGCGTCAATGCGGTTGCCTTCGAAGAACATGTGCTCGGTCCGGCATAGCCCGATGCCCGTCGCCCCGAACGCAAGCGCGTTGGCCGTCTGCTCGGGCGTGTCGGCGTTGGTGCGCACCTGGAGTTTGGTGACTTTCGAACACCAATCCATCAGTTTGGCAAACATCTGGTAGGTCGCGCTTTCTTTGGGCATGAGCGATTTCTCGACCAGCACTTGCACAATCTCCGAGGCCGCCGTTTTGATTTCGCCCGGATACACTTCTCCTGCCGTGCCGCTGATGGACAGGTAATCGCCTTCCTTGTAGGTCGTCCCGTCCACGGTCATGGTCCTGGTTTGATAATCAATCTGCAACGCACCCGCGCCGCAGACGCAAACCTTGCCCATCTGGCGGGCGACCAGTGCCGCGTGCGAGCTGACACCGCCCTTCGCGGTCAAAATGCCTTCGGCGGCAATCATGCCGCGCAGGTCTTCCGGCGAAGTTTCGTTGCGCACCAGCAAAACTTTTTCACCCTTCGCGGCAGCAGCGTCCGCCCGGTCGGCGTTGAGATACATTTTGCCGGAAGCCGCACCGGGCCCGGCGGGCAGACCCTTGGCAATGCACTTGGCCGCCTTGACCGCCTTGCGGTCGAAGACCGGCGCCAGCACCTGATCCAACTGGTCGGCGGGGACACGTTTGATGGCCGTCTTCCAATCAATCAACTTTTCCTTTTCCATCTCAATGGCAAACCGGACGGCAGCCAGGCCGGTACGCTTGCCGTTGCGGGTCTGGAGCATGAACAGTTTGCCGTCCTGAATGGTGAATTCGAAATCCTGCACGTCCTTGAAATGCGATTCTAGGGTCTTGCGTACCTGTTCCAACTCGGCGAAGGCCTGGGGCAGATGACCCTTGAGCTGCGCCACCGGTTCGGGCGTGCGCACCCCGGCTACCACGTCTTCGCCCTGGGCATTGATGAGAAATTCGCCGTAGAAAACCTTTTCCCCCGTTGCCGGGTCGCGAGTAAAGGCCACGCCGGAGCCGGAATTTTCGCCGGTGTTGCCATAGACCATTGCCTGGACGTTGACGGCGGTCCCCCATTCGGCGGGGATGCCGTATTTGCGGCGATAGACGATGGCCCGGTCATTCATCCAAGAGCCAAACACGGCACCGATTGAGCCCCACAGTTGCTTCCAAGGGTCTTGCGGAAATTCACTGTTGGTGCGTTCCTTGATCAACGCCTTGAACCGTTTTACCAACTCCTTCAAATCGGCCACCGTAAGTTTCGTGTCTTCCACGTCGTCCGAGTGACGTTCGTGTTTGAGCTTGTGAATCACTACCTCAAACGGTTCGTGGTCTTCGTCAGGCCGTTTCTGGACACCCATGACCACGTCGCCGTACATCTGGATGAACCGGCGGTAGCAATCCCACGCGAACCGCTCGTTCTTCGTCGCCTTGACCAGCGCGAGAACCGTCTCGTCATTGAGACCGAGGTTCAAAATCGTGTCCATCATGCCCGGCATGGAATCGCGCGCACCGGATCGGACAGATACGAGCAGCGGCATGGCATTCTTGTCGCCGAATTTGGTTCCCATGATCTTCTCGATGAAAGCGACACCAGCTTTGACTGCCGGATCAAGGCTCTTGGGGTAAGTCTTCTTGTTCTGGTAATAGTAGGTGCAAACTTCGGTGGTGATGGTGAAGCCCGGCGGCACCGGCAGGCCGATGCGGCTCATCTCGGCCAGATTGGCGCCCTTGCCGCCGAGCAACGGCTTCATCCCGCCGTTGCCGTCGGCTTTCTTGTTTCCAAACAAATATACATACTTCGCTCTCTTCGATGCTTTAGCCATAAATTCACCTTTGATGCTCGTCTGCTTTGAACCGGGAAAACTCCCAAAAACGAGGCGCGAATCTAGCAAAGGCGGTCGCAGTGTCAATGAACGAAACGTGGAAAGGGCGTCACAATTTGATGACGTCAACGCCGGCCCGCCGGTGATCCACATACTGGTACCGCCAAACGAAATGGAGATATGGTCAAGGCAAGGCGTCTAAAAAATGGACTCTGCACTGGTAAAAACGCTTTCACGCGAAGTCATCAACAAAGCCGGACAGATTTTCAAGGCTTATGGCGAAATCACGGACGCGCTGGAATGCGAATTGCTAATGAGCAGATCGAACGTTATGAAACCCAAAGAACACGTTTGTAAAAAAGGGGCTTCACTCAAAACTTCCGAGCCGCTGATGAGGCGCTTGGCCGCCTACTCGGCCTCCGCCGGAGTGGCGTTGCTGGCCGCACCCGTAGCCGAAGCGACCATTCAAAATATCAACAGTCTCTCGTTGAGCCTGGATCTGCCGCAAAACGGCGGATTTCAAAGTTTGCCCTTCAACGTTGGCCCGTTTAACGGAGAACTTCGCGGCAGCCGTGCCACCTACAAACAAACAACTTATATTCCGGGCACTTACTTCCCCGGTACTCCCCCTTACACAGGTCCTTCGAACACATATTTTCCCGGCTCCCCGGGTTTTTACAATCCCGGTCATGCCGAGACCATAGGCACGAACCGATATGGCAAAGCATCATTCTATGGAAACATCGCGAACTCGGGCAGTTATGCCAAACGGTTCAACAAGGGCGATGCTTTTGGAAGCCTGTCGTTCGGAAGCAGCCGGCATCTTCTGGCATCAAAATCATATTCTGGCAACGCGTACGGCAATTTCCGGGGCCAATCCGGCTACATTGCTTTTCAAACCGGTTCCTACTACGGTTGGTTGAAGGTCAAGGTGGGTTTGGATTCCAACGGCGTGCCAAATCAAATTTCACTCGTGGACAATGGCAACGGGGTCTATGGCGCATTTGATAAAATTGACGATATTTCCGCGGACGGATTCACAATCGGCGCCGTTGCGGCTCCCGAACCTTCCATCGCGGCCATTGGCGGGCTGGGCCTGCTGGCGTTCGGCGCGGCGGGCGTGCGCGAATTGCGCCGGCGTCGCGGGCAATCAAAAATACAAAATTAAAAATTGAAACGGGCTTCGGGTTTAACCCTGAACGACAAAGTTTAAAAAAATATCAACCAAGATCTGCCGAAAATAATCGGTTGTGCCTTCAGCAAAATTGGCCCGAAACTTGCGGTTTATTTATCGCCATAATGTATGCAATGAGAAAACTCTCGTACAGAAAACGGAGTTCCGTGAAACGCCACGATACGCTGATGAAGCGGCTGGCCGCCTATTCCGCCACCGCGGGTGCGGCCATGATAGTCGTGCCCGTGACCGAGGCCGCCATCCAGAACGTTACCGCTTTTAGCTATGATGGCGGCAATACCTTCACGACTACGCCACCGGATGTCACCGGGAATCCGCCAAACTCTTCCCATTCCCTCGGTTTCACTGCCGCAACTGCCAACCACGCCATTGGAGCCTTTGGATCACTGATCGCCGGTCGCTTTTCCGGTCCCGCCAATAGTGGTTTCGCCGGCATCTGGGCCTCTAATCCATCTTTCGCTGCCACGTACAACGGAAACAAAGTCAGGAATCTTAGTTTCAACGCTCCAATTGCCGGAGCGACCAATTTCGTCAACGGCGCGCTGACCCTCGCAAACAAAGGCATGACGTACAGCGGTTCCCCTTTCAACACCGGCTCGTTTGTTCCCAGCGGAAACAATGCCGTGAAAACCGGCTATATTGGCTTCAGGTACGGCGGCTCCAGCCACACCTATTACGGCTGGTTGCGCGTAAAAGTGGTCAATGACGGAAGCGGTCTGCCTTTTGAAGTGACCTTGGCCGACAAAAATGGCGATGGCATCTACGGGGCGTTTGGTCTGCCCAGCGACAACATCAAGGCCGGTGAAGTCGCCTCCGTGCCCGAACCGTCCGTGGGAACGATTGGCGGGCTGGGGCTGCTCGCCCTGGGCGCGGCAGGCGTGCGCGAATTGCGCCGACGCCGCGGACAATCAAAAATACACAATTAAGAATTCAAACGATCTTCGGGCTTGACCCTGCACGGCAAAGTTCCTTCGGGACTTTGCCGTTTCACTTTTGTCGCAAATTGGCCCAAAACTTGCGTTTAGCACCCTGATTTATGAAATTAAGAAAACTTTCGTACAGAAAATGGGGTTCGGTGAAACGTTGCGACCCACTGATGAAGCGCCTGGCGCTGTATTCGGCCACCGCCGGCGCGGCGCTGCTGGCTGCACCGGGAGCGGAAGCAACAATTCAAAACATCACAACCTTCAGTTATGATGGTGGCTCATCCTTTGGCAGCACGCCGCCGAACGATAGTAATAGCGGTGGCACGAATCTGAATTTCACTGCGGCAACAGCCGGTCATAATGCGGGGTTTGTCGGCTTTCTTGAAGTCAATAACGGCAACTTTGGCTTCGACTCGGGCACGGGCATAGCGAGAATCGGGGGACACGTAGCGAATCATACTTTCAGTGGCATGGCCAGCAAACTTGTCTTTGGCGCTTCCGTCATGAATAGGGTTTTTTTCAATGTTAATGGAGAAGCCACTCTAGCTTCTCGTCACCTCTCATCTTCCTTTGGCTTAGGCCCGGGCCCCGGCTCATCCCGTGGCAATTTTTTGCCCCATGGAGCAGGTGCCACCGTCACGGGTTATGTTGGCTTTAAAACCAATCTTCGGGGCCAAACGTACTACGGCTGGTTACGTGTGAAAGTATCGAACGATGGCAGCGATTTCCCGTTCGAGGTGTCGCTGATTTCCAAGAACGGCGACCCGAGCGTCTTTGGCGCCTACGGTCTGGCGAGCGACAACATTACGGCGGGCGAAACAGCCCTGGCTGCGCCGGAACCCTCCGTGGCAGCAATTGCGGGGCTGGGTTTGCTGGCATTGGGCGCTCGGGGCGTACGCGAATGGCGGCGGCGGAGAGCGGCGGTCCAAAAGTAGGACCAGCGCTCACGACTATTTTTGATTTACGGTATGAGACCTCTGCAAAAGGGTGGAAGCGATGCCTCGTCGCTTGCGGAAGTGACAGAAATCACAACGAAAAACACAGGTCTTCGGTGACGAGGGCGTCACCGCCACGAGTTTTGCAGAGGTCTCGGTATATGATTTTCTTTACGCCCCCGATTTAGAGTGGACTCGTAAATTGCAAATCACATATTGTAAATTTAATGTCTGCTCCCCGAAAACTTTTATTGGTCGGTTGGGATTCTGCCGATTGGAAGGTCATCAACCCTCTGCTTGATGCCGGCAAGCTTCCACACCTTGAACAGCTCATCAACGGCGGTGTCATCGGGAATCTCGCCACGCTCTACCCCATCCTGTCGCCGATGCTGTGGACGAGTATCGCCACGGGCAAGCGGCCGATGAAGCATGGCATTCATGGCTTCGCCGAGCCGGACCCGCACACCGGCGGCGTGCGCCCCATCACCAACCTGTCGCGCAAAACAAAAGCGGTTTGGAACGTTCTTACCCAAAATGGCAAAAAGTGCATTGTGGTTGGTTGGTGGCCGTCGCATCCCGCCGAACCGTTGCCCGACGGTGTAATGGTTTCCAATCATTACCAGCGTGCGCCGGCTGGAAGTCCAAACCAGCCGTGGCCGATGGCTCCCGGCACGGTGCATCCCGCGCGCCTCGCCGATGCGCTGGCCGAATTGCGCATTCATCCGGCAGAATTGGACGGCTCGCACATCCTGCCGTTTGTGCCGAAAGCCTCCGAAATTGACCAGAAAAAGGACCGGCGGCTTGAAGGTCTCGCCAAAACCATCGCCGACTGCACCAGCATTCAGTCCGCCGCAACGCATTTGATCCAGAACGAACCGTGGGATTTTATGGCGGTCTATTTCGACGCCATTGACCATTTCGGCCACGGCTTCATGCGTTACCATCCGCCGCGCCAAAAGCAAATTCCCGAAAAGGACTTTGAACTTTACTCCGGCGTCATCGAAGCAGGCTACCGTTATCATGATATGATGCTGGGCGTGCTCATGGCGATGGCCGGCCCGGACACGACGGTGCTGCTGATGAGCGACCACGGGTTTCATCCCGACCATTTGCGGCCGGTGGCGATTCCGATGGAACCCGCTGGCCCGGCGATTGAGCACCGGCACTACGGCATCTTTGCCCTTAAAGGCCCCGACATCAAAAAAGACGAGCGTATTTACGGCGCCACCGTGCTGGACATCTGTCCGACGCTGTTGACGCTCTTCCACCTGCCGGTCGGCCAGGACATGGACGGCAAGCCGCTGGTCACAGTTTTTTCCGAGCCGCCGAAAATTGAAACTGTTCCATCGTGGGACGCCGTAAGCGGCGCGGACGGGTCGCATCCGGCCGGAACCAAATTGGACGCCGGAGAAGCACGCGAGGCGCTCAAACAACTCGAAGCGCTCGGTTACATCCAGCCGCTGCCCGAAGACGCGGAAAAAGCCGTTGCCGAAACGACGCATGAATTGCGTTATAATCTCGCCTGCGCCCACACCGACGCCGGCCAGCACACCGCCGCCGCGAAGATTTTTTCTGAACTCTGGCAAGCGCGTCCTGATGAACATCGCTACGGCGCCAAGACGATTTCCGGCCAGCTCGCCCTGGGCCGTTTTGCTGAGGCACGCGCCTCACTGGAACAATTGCGAACCAACCGGAAAAGATTCGCTGCCGAAGCGCGGGCGGAGTTAAAAAAACTCCGCGAAAAAATGAAGGACAAAACGCCGGCGGATTTGAAGCCGCAGCAGCAAATGGAACTGCGCCGCCTGGCTGCTCGCGCCAGCCTGAGTCCCGCGCCCATGCTACAGCTCGAAGCGATGTTATTACTGGCTGAAAACAAACCGGCCGAGGCCCTGGCGATTTTGAAGAAGCTGGAAAAAGCCGGACGTGCGCAGCCGGATTTTTACGCACAAATGGGCCGGTGCAGTCTCGGTGTCAAAAATTTCCGCGAGGCCGGGCGGCATTTCAAGAAGGCGCTTGAACTTGATCCGGAACACGCCCAGGCGCATCTCGGGCTGGCACAAATCCGGTTGGCACAGCGGCGCAACTTTGAAGCGGCAGGCGCGGCGCTTACTTCGGTCGGCCTGCTGTATCACAATCCGTCGGCGCATTTTTGCCTCGGCGTTGCCCTGCATCGGCTTGGGAAAATCGCTCGTGCGGTTGAGGCGTTGCGGGTTTGTGTGACGCAAAATCCAAATTTTCTGCCCGCGCACCAGCGGCTCGCGATGATCTATCAAAACCGCTTGAAAAAGCCGAATCTCGCCAAAGCGCACCGCGAAACCATCCGGGCCATTCTCGAACGTCGGCGCGCCGACCAAAAGAAAACCAGGAATCCGCTGATTGCCGAACAATCTTCCAGTCCGCCAACTTCCGACACGCTGAGCGCCCGCTCCATTCCCCGTGCAAAATTTGATCCATCCTCATTGGCGCCGGCACGAAACGATGCGCCGTTCGCAACCATAGTTTCGGGCCTGCCGCGTTCGGGCACTTCATTGATGATGCAAATGCTTGCAGCGGGCGGCGTTCCCCCGTTGCACGATGGACATCGTCCCGCCGATGTGGACAATCCGCGCGGTTATTTTGAATTTGCGCCCGCCAAAAATCTTCGGGCTGATCCCTCGTGGCTGCCACATGCCAAAGGCCGCGCGCTCAAATTGGTCGCCCAATTGCTGCCATTTTTGCCACCGGGACACGATTGCCGGATTGTTTTTATGGAGCGTTCCTTCGATGAAGTGCTGGCATCGCAGGAAACCATGCTGAAACGCAATAGACGCATCGGTGCCGCTCTCGCGCCGGACAAATTACGCGCCGTCTATGAGCAACAACTCGCGCGCGTGAGCGAAATTCTGGAGCAGCGCCGGCTTCCCGTCCTGCATGTCACTCACGCGGACTGCCTGGCCGATGCCGCCGCGGTCGCCGCGCGCGTTAAGGCTTTTCTGAATCTTCCGCTCAATTCAGCGGCAATGGCCGGCGCCGTGGACAGGTCCCTCTATCGCCAGCGAAAAACGGCAGCTTGATTTGGCGCTGACCGTTGTTCAGACTAAACCTCGTTAAGCGTGCATGACGCGCTGTAAAACCCATTGAGAGAACTAATCCCGGTCAAAACCAAGGATGGGAAACCGCTAATTCATGGAAGGTGAACGCCATTTTCGATATTGGTCCCCGTGGCTGCTGCTATTTGCCACTGTTTGGGTAATCGGTTACATCAGCCTGGTTCCCGATCCCGTCGCTTTGTTCAAACAGAACTGGGTCTTCATTCCCGTGGGCTTTTGCGGAGCGGTTCTGGGAAACATCTCGGCCGTGGGCGGCGGCATTGTGTTCATCCCGGTGATTATGTTTCTATTTCACCTGCCACCCGTCACCGCCCTGAAAATCGCGCTCGCCAGCCAGTCCTGGGGCATGACCAGCGGCGCCATCGGGTGGATTCAAAAAAAAGTCGTTCCCCTGCGCGCCTTGAAACTCACCGTGCCTGGACTGTTGCTGGGCAGCTCCATCAGTTCACTTGTGATTCATCCCAGCGCATTGCTGGTCAAACTGCTTTTCGGCCCTGTTTCTATCCTGCTCGGCGTGCTAACCATCGTTCTTTCCAGAAAGGTTATGAAATCGGCCGCAAGCACGGAAATTCCGTCGAGCGCCGCATTGCCACTCTTTGTCATTTCGCTTGCCGGCGGACTGATCACCGGCTGGATTGCCATTGGCGAAGGCGAACTGGTCGCCGCACTCTTGATGCTTGTTTATGGCGTGGACGTTGCCATGTGCATCGGCCTGGGAGTGCTGTTACTCTCGGTCAATTCCATTTACCTGACCCTGCTCCACCATTTTTTCCTCGGTGGGATCCCCTGGCACATCGCCGCCTTCACGGGCCTGGGTTGTGTCTTTGGCGCGCGCCTGGCTCCCTTCCTCAGCCGTCGCTCCAATCCAATGGTGTTGAAAACCATTTTTGCGGTCATCGCCATCTGCGACGGAATTCTCTTCATTATCCAATATGTGATCATCCACTGGAAGGATTGACGCCCGGCAAAACAACCACCAACAAATTTGAATTAAATATCATCATATCAGGATACGTTGATTTTTAATTTGAACTACCGGCTGTTTTCCGTTACTTTGTGGATAAATAATTTGCATCCGCCCAATGCCTGACAGAATTGAATATCTTGAACGCCTGTTGCGCGAGCGCCACGTCATCCTCGATGGCGCGATGGGTACGATGATCCAGTTACGGGAACTGGATGAGGCGGCGTTTCGCGGCGCGCGGTTTGCGGATTGGCACGGGAAAGACCTCAAAGGCTGCAACGATTTGCTTAATCTGACCCAGCCGCAAATCATCGAGGACATCCATCGCGAATATCTCGAGGCCGGCGCGGACATCATCGAGACGAACACGTTCAACTCGCAGTCTATCTCGCTGGCGGATTACGGACTGGAATCGCTGGCTTATGAGTTGTCGAAGGCCGGTGCCGAGTGCGCGCGACGCGCGGCGGACCAGACCGAAAAAGCCCGGCCCGGCCGCGTCTGTTTTGTCGCCGGAGCCATCGGGCCGACAACGAAGACTTCGTCCATCTCAACCGACGTGAACAATCCAGGTGCGCGCGGGGCGACTTTTGACGAACTGGTTGCCGCTTACAGCGCACAGGTCTGCGGTCTGCTCGAAGGCGGGATAGATTTGCTGCTGGTGGAGACCATCTTCGACACGCTTAATGCGCGGGCCGCCTTCTTCGCAATTCAGAAAATCTTTGATGAGCGGGGAATCAGTCCCCTGCCCTACGACGCGAACGTTGAAGGCAGGGTGGTTTCTCCACAGCCCGCCGCGGCGCGTTCGGAGAACGCGCCCTGCCAAAAACGCATCCCCATCCTTGCCTCTGTCACTTTTATTCAAGCGGGCAGCAATCGCGGTGTGACTGGTCAGACAGTCGAGGCATTTTGGAATTCGATTTCCAATGTTCCCCTGCTCTCCGTCGGCATGAATTGCGCGCTGGGACCAAAGGAATTGCGCCCGCTCATCGAAGAATTGTCCGGCCTTGCGCCGATTTATGTCAGCGCGCATCCCAACGCCGGGCTGCCGAATCCATTGCTGCCGACCGGCTTTCCTGAAACGCCGGAGACATTTGCGCCGCAGTTGAAGGAATGGGCGTTGAGCGGCTGGCTCAACATCGTTGGCGGCTGCTGCGGCACGACACCGGCACACATCAAGGCAATTGCCGATGCAGTAAACGGGTTGCCGCCGCGCGTGCCGCCAAAGATCGAACCGTATTTACGATTGAGCGGACTGGATGCATTGACCGTTCGGCCGGATTCCAATTTCCTGAACATCGGCGAGCGCACAAATGTCGCCGGGTCGCCGAAGTTTGCCCAACTTATCAAGGCCGGTGATTTTGAGGCGGCACTGGCCGTTGCGCGCCAACAGGTGGAAAACGGCGCACAGGTGATTGACGTGTGCATGGACGAAGGAATGATTGACGGTGTGGCGGCGATGACACGCTTTCTCAACCTCATCGCCGCCGAACCGGATATCTGCAAAGTGCCGGTAATGGTGGACTCCTCGAAATGGGAAGTCATTGAGGCGGGTTTGAAATGCCTCCAAGGCAAGGGCATTGTGAATTCCATTTCGCTCAAGGAAGGCGAGGAAAAATTTCTGCACCAGGCCAAACTCGTCCGCCGTTACGGTGCGGCCGTGGTAGTGATGGCGTTTGATGAGCGTGGCCAGGCCGACACGTTCGAGCGGCGCACTGCCGTCTGCCAGCGCGCCTATAATTTGCTTGTGGAAAAAGTCGGCTTTCCGCCGCAGGACATTATTTTTGATCCGAACGTACTGACCGTCGGCACCGGCATGGAGGAACACGCGAATTACGCCGTGGATTTCATCCGGGCGACGAAATGGATCAAGGAAAACCTGCCCTTGGCAAAAGTCAGCGGTGGCATCAGCAACGTTTCGTTCTCGTTCCGCGGCAACAACACCGTGCGCGAGGCCATGCATTCGGCGTTCCTTTATCACGCCATCAAGGCCGGACTCGACATGGGTATTGTCAATGCCGGCCAGCTCGCCGTTTATGATGAAGTGCCGAAGGATTTGCTGGAGTTGATCGAGAACGTGCTGCTCAACCGGCAGCCCGATGCCACCGATCGGCTCATCAAATTTGCCGAGTCGGTGAAGCAGAAAGGCAAGGCTGAAATCGTTGAGGACGAGTGGCGCAAAGGGCCTGTCGAGCAACGGCTTGAACATGCGCTGGTCAAGGGCCTCGTGGATTTTATCGAGTCGGACACCGAGGAAGCGCGACAAAAATTCGGCCGTCCGCTGGCGGTCATTGAAGGACCGCTCATGGCCGGCATGAACGTGGTCGGCGACTTGTTCGGCTCCGGCAAAATGTTTTTACCACAGGTCGTCAAATCGGCCCGCGTGATGAAAAAGTCGGTGGCGTACCTGCTGCCATTTTTGAAGGCGGAAAAGCAGGCTGCCGGCGGCGTTCACAAAAATGCCGGCAAGGTCCTGCTAGCCACCGTAAAGGGTGACGTGCATGACATCGGCAAAAACATTGTCGGCGTCGTGCTCGCTTGTAACAACTACGAGGTGATTGACCTCGGCGTGATGACGCCGTGCGAAAAAATCATCGCCACGGCGCTCGAACAGCACGTGGACATCATTGGTCTCAGCGGTCTGATCACACCGTCCTTGGACGAGATGGCTCACGTGGCGCGCGAGATGGACCGGCAGGGTCTGAAACTGCCGCTGTTGATCGGTGGTGCGACGACGAGCAAGGCGCACACGGCGGTAAAAATTGCGCCGGGCTACCGCGAACCGGTGGTTCATGTCCTGGATGCCTCGCGCGCCGTACCGGTGGTTGGCAGCCTGATCAGCACGGAACAGAAATCCGGTTTTGTCAAACAGGTCCGCGAGGAATACAAGCGCATTCTCGCGCAACATGCGGGACAGCGCGCAAAACTGCTTTCCCTTCAAGCCGCGCGAGCCAACGCGCCGAAGTTGAGTTTTGACGATTTGCCGAAGCCGGAATTCATCGGCGTGCGGATTTTGTCTTCCGAAAACGCGGGTGGAGCAGGCGTCCCGCCTGCTGAATCGGGCGTTGCGCCCGATTCCCGTACGATGATTTCCGCCGCTAAACACGCGGAAAGCCGAGGTTCTGGGCGCGACGCCCAAAACAACCGGCCGGAGGCCTGTTCCACCGGAAAGGATTCCACCCGAAAAATTTCGCTGGACGACCTGGCACCGCTGATTGACTGGACGCCATTTTTCCACACGTGGGAACTGCGCGGAGTTTATCCAAAAATTCTGCAACACGAAAAGCACGGCGAAGAGGCGCGCAAGCTTTTTGCCGACGCGCAGGAACTGTTGGAACAGATTGTCTTGAACAAATTGATCCAGCCGCGCGGCGTTTATGGCTTCTTTCCCGCCAATCGCGTCGGAGATGACGTGGAGCTTTACACCGATGAATCGCGCGCAAAGGTTCTGACGACGTTCCATTTCCTGCGCCAGCAAATCGAGAAGACGGACGGCACACCCAACTGGTGTCTGGCGGATTTTATCGCGCCACGGGAGGGTCGGCATGTTGCCGACCCCAATATTGGGGGCAGCGGCACGCCACCCCCCCCAGATCACATCGGCGCATTCGCTGTCACCAGCGGCCACGGTTTGAAAGAACTGGTGGAGGAATTCAAGGCAGACCACGACGATTACAATGCCATCATGGCGGAAGCGTTGGCGGACCGGTTGGCCGAGGCATTCGCCGAATTCCTGCACAAGCGCGTGCGCGAGGAATGGGGTTATGGCAAAATCGAAAAGCTAACCGCCGACGATTTGATTGCGGAAAAATACCGCGGCATTCGGCCGGCGGCAGGTTATCCCGCGTGTCCGGATCACACTGAGAAACGAATTCTATGGCAGTTGCTCGACGTGGACAGGAATGCCGGCATCCAACTGACCGAAAGCTGCGCGATGTGGCCGGGCAGCTCGGTGAGCGGACTTTACTTCGCGCACCCGGAATCGAAATATTTTGCCACCGGCAAGTTGGGCCGGGACCAGATTCTTGATTATCATCTGCGCAAAGGCATGACCTTGCAGGAAGTCGAGAAATGGCTGGGACCCTGGTTGAATTATGAGCCTCAAGCTATTGCGCCCGGCCCGGCAGTTCCTTGCACTTGTGGTGTCCGGCATTGATAAAAGACAGAAAAAACACTGGACAGGAAAAGTGGTTTCAGCCTACAAATCCCGAGCCTCAGCAAAAGGAAATTTATGGCCACTGTAGGACAACCAGTCAAAATGACGCCGGTGGACGCGGATTTGTTTGAAGCCATCGGTTACATTCCAAAGTCGCGCCAACTTTACATCAAATTTCGGAATTTGCCCACGCTCTGCTTCGACAATGTGCCGGGTTTCCGCTATGAAGGCATGTTGGCGGCGCCGCGCAAGGACGCTTATTACCGGACATTCATCAAAGACCGTTTTCTGACGAAACCCGTGGAATTGCCGCCGCAAAGTTAACGGTGGACTTGTTTTTCGCCCACCGAGGTCTAAATTGGAGGCATGAAGCAAGACGTTGTACCAGTCCAGATTCGCGGAATCATCCCACAGCCAGCAGCGGCAGGCTGTGCGCTTTTTGTCGGCAACGACGAAAAGGTCTTTGTCATCAGCGTCGAGCCGCAAATGGGCGCGGTCATCGGCATGTTCCTGCGCCAGACGCCGAAGGAACGCCCCCTCACCCACGATCTTATCAACCGGATGTTTCAAGGTTTCGGTATCACGGTGGAGCGCGTCGTCATCACGGATTTAAAAAATTCGACCTACTTCGCGCGGCTGATTCTCCAGCAGCAAAATGAACTGGCGCGAAAAATCGTGGAACTTGACGCACGCCCCAGCGATTGCCTGGCCTTGGCGGCGGCGCAAAAAAAGCCAATTTTTGTGGCTGCCTCTCTTTTTGAACAGGTCGAAGACATGAGTGAAGTGCTCAATAAGATCAACGAAACCGGCAGCGAGGCGGAATAAAATGCCCGTGACCGAAACTTCATCGCCGGCCCTCATCTGCGGTGACGACGAATTTGCCGTCAAACAGCGCGCCAAACAAATTCACCAGCAGTGGTGCGAAGAGATCGGAGGGATGGACCATGAAACCATTGAGGCCACCGTTACTAATGGCGGCGAGGCGCTCGTCGCCATCGCCCGTTTGCGCGAGGCGCTGCAAACGCTCCCCTTTTTCGGCACCGGCAAAGTCATCTGGCTGCGGGATTGCAATTTTCTCGGGGATGAACGTGTAGCGTCGGCCCAAGCCGTGACCGAATCGTTGTCCGGTCTGGCGGAGGAATTGAAGGCATTTGCGTGGTCGCGTAATCGTGGCATCCGGCTGTTGATCAGCGCGGGCAAGGTGGACAAGCGCAAAATCTTTTTCAAAACACTCGACAAAATCGGCTCGGTGGAAAGTCTCGCGGGCTGGTCGGCGGACGACCGCGACTGGGTGGAACGCGCAGAAGTAACGGCGCATGCGGCCGCGCGCGAACGCCAAAAAGAAATTACCGGGGAGGCTCTGTCCGAATTGGTCAGCCGCGTCGGCCCCAATCCACGCCAGCTCGACAGCGAAATTGAGAAACTCTGCCTGTTCGTCGGCAGCCAAAAGCAAATTCAAGCAGGCGATGTCAACGCCGTTTGCACCCGAAACAAGACGGCACGGGCATTTGCCCTCGGCGATGCCCTGGGTGACCGCGATTTGCCGCGCCTGCTGCGGCGGCTGGATGAAGAGTTGTGGGAGACGAAGTTCGATTCCCAAAAATCGGAAATCGGCCTGCTTTATGGTTTGATCGCCAAGGTACGTGCAATGTTGTTGTTGAAGGAAATGCTGCGCGAAGCCTGGATCAAGCCGGAAATGGATTACAACCGCTTCAAGGCCCAGCTCCAGCGTGTGCCGGCGGATAAGCTGCCCAGCGACCGCCGTTACAATCCACTGTCGCTGAATCCATACGTGCTTTTCAAGGCGTTGCCGCAAGTGAAACGTTATTCCGAAACCGAGCTGGTGCGGGCGATGGATTTGTTGCTGTACGCCAACCGCCGGCTGGTCTCCAGCGGATTGGATGAGACGCTGGTATTGCAACAAACTCTGGTGCAAATTGTAACGCCCCGAGTTGCCGTGGCGGAAGGGCGAAAGGATTTTTAATGGCAATAACGTCGGCAAAAATATTGGTGCTGGCAGACGATAATTTCGCCTGTGTGAAGATTATGGGCCGCGCCAATTTTACGTACGGCCCAGATTTAAAAGCCGTTTTGACCGGGCTGGCCCAGAAGGGTTATGGCCGTTTCATCATTGATTTGTCGGAATGCGCCCTTATGGACAGCACTCTCTTGGGCATTTTAGCCGGGTTTGGATTGAAGATTACTCAGACTGCAACGCCGGGCCAATGCGGTGTTGAATTGCTGAATCCAAACTCGCGCATCGCGGACCTGCTCGAAAATCTGGGGGCAATACATCTTTTCAAGGTGACGACCGAACCTTCCCGGTTGCCGAACGACGCCCAAATTGAGAAGGCGACTTCGCTGAACCCGACGCGCGAGCAAATCACGCGCACCTGTCTCGAAGCGCACCAGTCGCTCATGGCCATGAACCCAGACAACATTGCCCGCTTTAAAGACGTGACCCGGTTTTTGGCCGAAGACTTGAAGAAGCCCGAAAACGCTCCTTAACGGCATGTGGCTTGCTGCTTAACCGTGCTTGTCAAGCACAAGCCTTTGTTTGTTATGAAAATAGACCGGAACATTTTGATATTTTTAGGCATCGTCCTGGCGTCTGCCCTGCCAATTTTGAGTTCTGCGCAGGAAAACACGCCAGACGCGACCTCAACTGACGGGGAAACCAACGCACCGCCCACGCTCAAGGAATTAATGGCTACGAGCGACGAAATCACCAACACGGCTGGCATCGTGCTGGAAAAGATTTCACCAACATTATGGGCCGGCGAGTATGAAGTGACACAAGCCGCCTATCAAAAAGTAATGGGCGGCAACCCCAGCGCTTTCCAAGGCGGGAATCATCCCGTGGATTCGGTGACCTGGAATGACGCCATGTCCTTCTGCAAAAACCTGACCGAAAGGGAACAGACGGTCAAAGAGCTGCCGCCCGGTTATGTTTATACTCTGCCCACGCAGGCCCAATGGGAGAAGTTGCTGGATGACGCCTCTCTCAGTGACGCGGTGATGAGCCTGAACATGCAGCGCCGTTCTTCCACCGCGCCAGTGGGGAGCCTGGGCGCAAACAGCCTTGGCCTTTACGACATGCGTGGCAACGTTATGGAATGGTGTCTCGATCCGCAGGATAAACCCTACCGCGTTTTACGTGGCGGCGCATGGAGCACATACATTGATATTAACGCGCGAACTGACTTTCGCGAGTATTCAGCGCCCGACAAGACCAAAAACTCCTACGGCTTTCGCGTCATCCTGGAGCCGCAGTAAGATCATCAAACGGGAGCAGGCGCCGGAGTGCCCAGCCCCGGTAACTTCGGCGGCACGGGTTTGGGCGGGGTTTCGGGCAACGGCGTGCCCGCCGGGGCGCCTATGAGAACTCCGCCTTGGGGCTTGGGGGGCGGCGGTGTGAACTTGCCCGTCTTGACGATCTCCTCGACCTGCGCCCGGTCGAGCGTTTCGTGTTCGAGCAGCGCGCTGGCGATTAATTCCAATTTGTCGCGATTGGTCAAAATAATATCCTGCGCCCGCTTGTAGCCCTCATCAATGAGGCGCTTGATTTCCTCGTCAATTTCCCGCGCTGTGCTCTCGCTGTAAACCTTCGTGCGTGCCATTTCGCGGCCGAGAAACACAAATTCGTCATCGCTGCCGTATTGTACCATGCCAACCTTGTCGCTCATGCCATACTGGCAAACCATCGCCCGCGCCAGGTTCGTTGCCTGTTGAATATCCATCGCCGCGCCCGTTGAAATGTCGCCCGAGATGATTTCCTCGGCAATACGTCCAGCCATGGTTACGGCGAGGTCGTCAAACATTTCCTTGCGCCGCCGGTTCAAAATATCCTTTTCCGGCAACTGCATCGTCGAGCCGAGTGATTGGCCGCGGGGAATGATCGTGACTTTGTGCAGGGGATGTGTGTGCGCCAGCAGCATGTTTACCAGCGCGTGACCCGCTTCGTGCCAAGCGGTGCATTTCTTTTCCTCGTCGGTCATTGCAAGGCTGCGGCGTTCGCGGCCCCAGCGCACCTTGTCGCGGGCCTCTTCCAATTCTTCCATGCCGACGAATTTCTTGTTCGTCCGCGCAGCGAGCAGCGCCGCTTCATTCAATAAATTAGCCAGCTCCGCGCCCGAATAGCCGGGCGTGCCACGCGCGATAATGGACAGATCCGCCTCCGGCGCGAGCTTTACGTTCTTGGCATGGACCTTCAAAATTGCCTCGCGCCCACGCACGTCCGGCAAATTCACGACCACCTGCCGATCAAACCGGCCTGGCCGCAGCAGCGCCGGATCAAGCACATCCGGCCGATTGGTCGCGGCGATGATGATGATGCCCTCTTGGGTATCGAAGCCGTCCATCTCGACGAGCAGTGCATTGAGCGTCTGTTCGCGTTCGTCGTTGCCGCCGCCAAGACCATGGCCGCGGCTGCGTCCGACCGCGTCAATTTCGTCAATAAAAACCAGGCACGGCGTGTTGCGGCGCGCCTGTTCAAACATATCGCGCACACGGCTGGCGCCGACGCCAACGAACATTTCCACAAAGTCCGAACCGCTAATGCTGAAGAACGCCGCATCCGCCTCACCGGCGATGGCCTTGGCCAGCAGCGTTTTGCCCGTGCCAGGCGCGCCCACCATCAGGACCCCCTTGGGGATGCGGCCGCCGAGTCTTTGGAATTTTTTTGGGTCCTTCAAAAATTCAACCAGTTCGGAAACCTCCTCGATGGCTTCTTCAACCCCGGCCACGTCCTTAAAAGTGGTTTTGTTGCGGTCCTTCGCCAGCATCCGGGCCTTGCTTTTGCCAAAGCTCAACGCGCCTTTGCCGGCGATTTTGATTTGTCGAATAAAGAAAAACCAAAATAACAGGCCGATCAACACAAACGGCGCGACACTCCAAAGCACGCTCATCAACATTGTGTTGGGCTGGCTGGCACTGATTTTGTCCGAGGCAAACAATTGATCTTCCTTATCCCGGCTGAGGAAAGCGTTCTTAACGACGAATGGCACTTCCACTTTTTTGCTATCTTTGTCGGTCTGATAATACGACCCGGTGATTTCCGTCAGCGGGGCGGTCTGGGGATTGAAATTGACGGTGGCCTGCGAAATCAAATTGGATTGAAACAATTTAAAAAAATCAGCCTGCGACAGCGTGCCAGCCTGGGTACTCATGTGGTCGCGCAACAACATCAGCGCCACGATGCTGCCAATGATGGCGATCCACGCCACCCAAGTCGTTGGCGGCAATTTAAATCCTCCCCCTGGCTTCTTGGGGTCACGGTCGTTTTGCTTATTATTTTGGTTTTCGTCGAACATTTTTACTTTGGCTCAAGCTAACATGCCATTCTGGCTTCTGCAATGCGCGAATTCGCTTTTCTCGCCAAGGCCAGGGTGAACCTGTTATCCTCCAAACATGTGCATTGGACCGCTCAAACTGTCGTCCAATTTGTTTCTTTCGCCGCTGGCAGGTTACACCAACCTGCCCTTCCGTCTGGTCGTGCGCGAAATCGGCGGCGTCGGCCTCTGTACCACCGATCTGGTCAACGCCCGCTCACTCCTCGAGCAAAATCCAAAGGCGTTCAAGCTCATCGAAACCCGGCCCGCCGACTCGCCGCTGGCTGTCCAGCTTTTCGGCTCCGTTCCAGAGGAAATGCGCGATGCCGCACGGATACTCGAAACGCGGGGCGTTGCCGCCATTGATATCAACATGGGCTGCCCCGTTCGCAAGGTCTGCAACGTCGGCGGCGGCTCGGCTATGATGACCGAGTTGGCCAAAACTGCCGCGCTCGTCCACGGCATGGTTAACGCCATCAGAATTCCGGTGACGGCCAAAATGCGGCTCGGCTGGGATGACGAAAATCTGACCGCGCCCGATTTGGCGCGGGCGCTGGAAAACGCCGGCGTCGCGGCGATATTCGTTCACGGTCGTACGCGAGAACAAGGTTTTGGCGGCACGGTCAATCTTGCCGGTATTCGCAAAGTCGTTGAGGCCGTGAAAGCCATTCCCGTCTTCGGCAACGGCGACATCATTACGCCGCAAGCCGCGAAGAAAATGCTGGACGAGACCGGCTGCGCCGGCGTGAGCATCGGGCGGGGCGCGTTTTACAATCCGTGGATTTTCAAGCACACGCTGCATTTTCTGTCGAGCGGCGAGCTTTTGCCCGAACCTTCCTTCGCCGAGCGCATGCGAGTGATGTGCCGGCATCTGGATTTGATGATTGAAGTCTTCGGCGAGCCGCTTGGTTGCCGGATGTTCCGCAAGGTGGCACCGTGGTATTCGAAACGATTCGGCCCCTGCCACGAATTCAACAAACGCGCTGTGCGGATCTCCACCCGCGCCGAATTCCACGACATGCTGGAAAACTACATCCGCTGGCGGCAACAATTCCTCGACAACAACGGCGAATTGTTGCCCCGTTTTCAGCCAACGCCGATGGTCGCGTCGTTCATGCGCGACGAACCTGCTGCTGCCCAATGCCGACAAATTCCCGTGCCCAAAGGGCCGGTGGAGGTGTGGTGAAATAAGTCCGGCTCTGGCTATTCATGCCGCATACAAAATCAGGCTCTGGTGCGCCGTAGGTTGCTCTGTTTGTTCAACCATTCTTCCGCCGTAATTTGATCGTGGAAGACTCTCATGTGAATGAATCCCGACATGAGAGCTGCGAACATGTGTGCCAGCACAAAGTTGATGTCGTTGGCCACCCACACCGCCCGTGAGCCAAAATTCCCCTCGCTTTTCATTTTTCGCAGGGTCGTCGCTATATTCCAAAGGTCCGCAACTGAAAGGGTGGGATTAATGATGCTGGAGGCGTCAATTAGCTCCGAATAGGGCAGAAATCCTTCTCGACGCGCCACCTCAAAGTGGCCAATAACCTCCAGCACGGTGACAAAGCCGGTGACGTAAGTGGATACCCGTCGCCTCGACGCATCAATTTTGAATGAGATCGGCACGGCTGAACTTCTGGTTTTTGTCTCTTAAATCAGACCGGCACAACTTAATTCTGCCCTCTGAAATCGGCCGGGAATCATTAATGGTTTCTGATTTCTTTTCCAATACAAAACTCGCTGAAAATTGGGTCTGCAAATCTGCTGCCGCTGTTTAGCGCTTGCCATCTAATTCTGCACTATCATACTCGGGAAGTCGGTCTAATATAAAAATGAATCAAAAGGAATAATCATGCGCATGTTAATGAATGTCAAAATACCGCACCAACCCTTTAACACCGCAGTCAAAGACGGTTCGGCGGGCGCGAAGTTGAACCGGATTTTGGATGCCATCAAACCGGAGTCGGTTTATTTCACCGAGCATAACGGCCAACGTGGAGCCGTGCTCGTCGTGGATTTGCCGGATGCCTCAAAAATTCCCGTTCTGGCCGAGCCGTGGTTCCTGACCTTTCAAGCCGATGTTGAATTTCGCATCGCGATGACGCCGGACGATTTAAAGCGCAGCGGTATTGACGGGATGGGCATGAAGTGGAGTTAAACTTTCGCAATCATTTACCAACGCAAAGCCATCTCAAAATCGAGCCGGCAAATTTTCTGTTGCCGTTTGGCCCTGGGAACGGGCTTCAACCCACTACGGCGTCGCTGCCAGCCGAACCCACTGAGTTTGCGTGCGATATTCAAGCCCATCGGAAGTTTCAACGATGGCATAGAAAGGGTGCAATCCGGCCCACAAATTTGTCCCATTCACCTTGAAAGTTGCCGTGGACGCATTGGTAGCCGCGCCCAGCACGCCGCCGGTGCCATACAAAGTGATCAAGCTTACATCGTTGGTATTGGCGGCAACCTGGATATGATAGGTGCCCTGTACCGGGGCTTCGTTAGTCAGATCGATCAGTGTCATCGTTGCGCTCAAAGAAGTGTTTTTGATTTGGACGGGCACAGTCACCTGGGTTTCGGTTCGCACGTCGCTGCCTTCGTAGGCGACGGCAGTCAACTGGTGATAACCATCGGGCAGGGTCGTGGTGTCCAACGGAAAAGTTAAAGCCAGACTGGATGCGCCGGCCGTAATGTATAGATGATTCCGAGGCTGGAGGTCGGACAGGTTTTGTGTGAGGGTGTTTTGAGGAGGGGTTGACATGATAACCTTGTAGTAGTTTTGATGGGACACCTGAAACAGGGCTGCTTGATAACCCGGACTCCGGGCGTACAGATTGAAGGTAACTGCGCCTGAATTCACCACATAATTCGCAGCCATAATCCCATCGTTTCCTTGAAGACCGGGATTCGCGTTAATCGCACTGTACACTTGGTTGGCGAGTGTAACCGAATTGCCGCTCGATTGATTAGTGACACCCACGACCACGGACTGGCCATTGGTCGTAATAAATGAGAATTGAATCCACGCGCCAGCGGGGAGCGAATTGCTTATCACCGTGTAGGTCTGCATACCAAACGCTTCAGAGGCCACAAATTCGGGCTGGCTGGCGCGTAAAAAAGTTGAGAACTTGCTGCCACTTCCTATCGCACTGGCGGCGGTGGTTTGAATTACACCAAGATTAAAATTGGCAAGATTAAAATTCGTTGCCAGTATCGTCCATTGGCCTTGGTTGGTGGAAACTTCAACCGCATAAGGCCGCGTAGCATCGTCCACGCGGATCAAAGTCAGGTTTGTCGCCGTGTTAAGCACCGTGAAGCTGGGCGAGCCGGGAGGTACAAGCCATGCCCGGTAAAACCGGCTGTCGGAATTTGTGGCATCCGCATCAACAAAGTCCATTGGCCCGCCGGATTGATTGGTAATGATGGGCGTCCATTCAACGAGGTTGGTGGAAACCTGGACGGCCCACGGCAACCCAGCCACGCCATCCACGTGCATTTGGAAAGCCCCCAAGTCCGTGATGATTGGAGCGGACAATTGAGGAGGCTGATCCGGCGATGGCCACGTCATGCGATAAAAGCGCGCGGGATAGTTCGTAGAGTCGTAATCGGTAAAATCCAGCAGCCCTGGCGGAACGTTGTTTGTGAAGATTGGCACCCAGTCCGTGAAATTGGTCGAGGCCTGAATAACATAGGGCAATGTGCTGGGAATTCCCACCTCCATGTCAAAGGCACCGTTTTTATCCGGCCGACCGGGCATCATTGGGGGTGGAAAAGAGCCAGTCAGGTAGTTGACGGTATAGGAAAGGCCGGGTGTATTCGTAGGCGTGGTATCGGCAACGTAGAAAGGGACATCCGTGAAATTGGTGGCAATGGATTGCAATTGAACGCGGTCACCATAAACTGTGGCTTTCACCTGGGTAGTGTTGGTGACGGTATTGATCTGGGCAGCCAATCCCGCTGCCGCTGTGCTTAAGGTTGAGTTGGTAGGAACTGTGTAATTGATGAGATAGCCATTCAGGATAACGGTCAACAGATTACCGGGACATGGAGTTATATTGGTCAACGTGCTGAAATAGTTGCCGTCCACAAACAAATCAACTTGTTGCAGCGGATGGTTCCCATCGTACGCGGAAAACTGCACGGAAAGATTAGTTGTACCGCTCAAAACCGAATTCGAGAGGTTGGTGCTCCATTGTCCATATCCGACCCGCGCAAAGGGCGCCGCCAGCGGTTCAGCCACTATAAGTCCAAGATAGGGCACGTTGATGCTCTGGTAATAGCTCTCGGCCAGACTGAAACCGCGAGCCTGATAAAAGTAAACCTGGGGATTGGGAAACTTCTGTGTGTCGTTGCCCGGTTCCGCGACCGTGCCATAGCTGCCTGCCGCACCGGCATTGATAAACGCCAACAAATTGGTCTGGCTGTTGGAGCCAAAAATGATGCCGCCGTAGGAAGTCATGCTATCTGCAATTGCTCCAGGGATAAAGGTGTTTTGTGGAACGGTGAATTGCGCCAAACCTGTTTGATAACCCAGGCAACCGTTTGGCCACCACACGGAATCGGTGTTGGTACGTAAAATTGAGGAAACCCCCAGAATGTTTATGTTAAAAATGGCATTGTCGAAATATGAGTAACGAATGTTGCGCAGGGGATCGGAACTCTCTGCCAATGCCACCGGCTGTTGTGGGAAAGTCCCATCGCTTTCAACGCCCTGATCCACTAGCTGCTCCGCTTGGGTGAGTGAATTGGCCGTGATCATGGTGGTCAGAAAGGAATAGCCGGGATTGCCGACAGGTGTCGCCTGGTGGAAGACCGCCTCGCTGGCAGCGTAACTGTTGGTGATACCCAAAGGATCACTCCCGTTGCCCAATCTTAGGCCGTAGAATAAAGCCGAAGTTGTGCCGTTGACGGTGGAACCAAAACTGGTCTGAAACGGGATGTCCATCGAGAGGACGACATAGTCAATCTGATTTGTCAACTGGCGGGCCGCCAGCATGTCCAACAATGGCATGACCAGATTGGTCTCGAAATCATTGCTGGTCCACAGGGTGTTGGTTCCTGGCCAGTTTATGCGCAATACATTTTGCGGCGGCACCTGGCGTTGTTCGCAGAAGTAATTGCCCAGCTCGCACGAGTTTGAGCTGGCCTCATTGACAACGACGACTGTGTTCAGGCCACTGCCGCCAGCCTGTAGTTTGCATACCAAGGCACAGCTCACCAAAATTACTCCCATCATTCCCCGACAAAGACTGCCGTGCATACACTTAAATCAATCCGTCAACAACCCATGCCTATTACTGGGCGGCAAGGTTGTCATAACAGAACTCTAACGGATTGTTGGCGAAAAAAAAGCCGGTCATAGACCGGCCCTATATCTGCCCATGCTGTAAACGACAAAGCCTGTTCTCAAGCTAACTTGCGGCGCAACGACAATCCTAGAGCACCCATCCCCAGCGCGATGAGCAGCAGCGCTGACGGCTCGGGAACAGGCGCGATTGACATATCCAAGTCTTTGCTCAAGTCCAGCATGTCACCCGGATTTAACAAGACAGTCCATTGGAATGCCCATGTCACATCACCCGGGCCCGTAGGTCCGGCATTATCATCCAATTGCAAATTCGGCGTACCACCAAGTTCGGTCAGCGTCGTATTGTAGTAAGCCGTCTCGCCACGAGTGGCAAAAGGTGAAACAATTCCCTCTGAAATAGCGGTTGAGCCATTCGCCTGGTAAACATAATAATAAGGCGCGCTGCCCCCTGGCCCGCTCCCAAACAATGAAACGGTGTCATGACTGGCATCACCCAAAAGGTTGAAATTGGAATATTGATAGAAGTTCAACGTGTACGCGCTGCTTCCTGTATTCTTAAACATTACCGACTCGGTCAAATCGGCGGCTCCCGAACCGACACCGCCTCCTGCAAGACTATAGTCAAGGGTGAGTTTTATATTCGAGCTATTGTCATAGACAGCTTTTACATCATTAATCCCATCAAGCCCCGAAGAGGTGGTCACACTAGCTGCGCTAATTGACGTGACCGAGTTGGCAATACCGTTGTTAATGCGATACCAAAACGATTGTTGATCCAATTGATTCTGCCCGTTCACAGTCCAACTGGTCATCCCCGAATTGCTGTCAGGATCCACTATCGCTGTCGAACCTTGGTCGTTCATGTTGTAGGGCGTAGCCCTGCCATTGCTTGGCAAAAACACAACGGTTGACACAACCAGCGCCGCGCACAGCGCTGCAACGCATTTGCCGTTGGGAACAATTTCGCGATGTGGATTCATAAAAGTCTCTGATTTTTGTTTTGTGACAAATTTGACTGAATTCGGTTGTTTTTATCTTAATTCAGGTTGTAAGTCAAGCTTTTTACTTCCCCGCCGCCGGAACATCAAGGCCGCAGCCACCATTCCCGACGCAATCAACGCCAGCGACGACGGTTCAGGCACGGTCACAGTCATAATCTTGCTTATGATAAACGACCCGTTGTTATTCAGCGTCTTATCCCACTCAAACGCGTAGTTAACGTCTCCTGGACCGGCGGAAAGGGTATTGTCAAGGGCCGTCGGATTTCCGTCCGTAAGACCAAAAAGGTTCCCATCATTTAAGCCTGCCTGTACCTCGTATGTTACACCAGCCGCGATGGCCGTTTCATTGAAGGTTATCCCATTGCCGCTTTGGGTGACCAAGTTATGTTGCAAAGTGTTAAATTGAACGTTCTGATTTCCCGAAACGCCTCCCAAGTCAAAATTCGCATATTCGAAGAAATGAAAAGCCTGACTGCTGCCTGACACGTTCTTAACGGTGATTGTTTCAGTCAGTTGAGCACTGCCATTGCCAGCTGCTTGAAAAGAATAACCGGTGGCAACGCTGATGGTTCCATTAGCATACGTGGCACTCAGAGTAGAGGGCGAATTGGCGCTACCATCGCTGATGAGCGACGGAGCGGCGATGCTCTGGATCGCTGATTCAGGTCCTGAACTCCCCACTCGATAATAAAACCATTGCTGGTTCAACTGGTTTACACCATCAATCTGCCAATCCGACACACCACTGTTCAGATTAACCTGCACGGAAGAATCATTATCTGAAAGTGTATAGAGCTGCGCCTCGCTTGGAACGACAAAACCGACTAATATAATAGTCGCAAATAGAGCACCTTGATACAACCGCGCCCTGCTTACGAATGATTTCTTCAAAATCTTCATAGCTTCGCTTGGTATTCTGGTAACCTGCGTCCGTTATAGGCTATCCAAGTCAAAAGTCAAGACATTTATTGTCACAAAATGGTGCAAAAATGGGTAACACACCGTGCTTCTAAGTGGTTTAAAATCAACGACCATCCAAGCATATGGGGATATCAAAACGCTGTGTGACCAATCCCGTGAAGTTTGCAACTATTACTTTCCGATGCAAAACTGGCTGAAAATCGAGTCCAGCAAGTTCTCCGTCGCCGTTTTGCCGACAATTTCACCAATGGCGTTTACGGCGATGCGCAAATCCAGCGCGGCCAGTTCCAGCGTCGCGTCATTGCGCAGGGCGTCAATCGTCCGTTGAGTGGCGGCGCGTGCGCGATTCAGCGCGTCCTGATGCCGCGAGTTAATCATCACCTGCGACATCTCGGCGTTGATTTCACCGAACCAAATCAATTCCTTGACGGCGTCCTTCAACATTTCAATCCCCTGCCCCGTAGCGCAAGAAACATCCACTGCGAATAGGTAGGGCGCGATGTCCCCATCGTGTCGCGGCTCGCCAGGGACGGCGAGCCCTACCTTTGCCGACAGAACCAGTTTCACCGGCAAATCCATTTTATTCCGAACCAGAATTTTTTTTTTGCCGGTAAACGCATTGAGAAACTTCTCATCCTCGACCGTCAGCGGTTCGCTCGCGTCGAGTACATGTAAAATAAATTCAGCTTTCGCCAGCGATTCGTGGCTGCGGCGGATGCCTTCCTGTTCAATCTCATCGCGCGCTTCGCGCAAGCCCGCCGTGTCAATGAATACCACGGGCAGACCGCGGATGTTCGCCGTCTCTTCAATCGTGTCACGCGTCGTTCCCGGAATAGGCGACACGATGGCGCGGTCGCGGCCGAGCAATTGATTCAACAAGCTGGATTTGCCCACGTTGGGCCGGCCCACAATCGCCGCGCGGATGCCGCGCTGCAAAATCTGTCCTTCGTTCGCCGTCCGCAAAAGTTCGTCCATGAATTTCACCCCGTCTTCGAGCCGCTTCAGCAATTGGTCCTTGGTGTCCGGCGCGATGTCTTCGTCGGGAAAATCAATGTGCGCCTCAACGTGGGCCAGCGTCTTCATCATCTCATCGCGTAATTCGTTGATGCGTTGCGACAATTTGCCGGCCAGTTGTTCGTTGGCGGCGGCCAGCGCCAGTTCCGTGCGTGAATGAATCAAATCCGCCACCGCCTCGGCCTGCGCCAGATCAATGCGTCCGTTGAGAAACGCGCGACGTGTGAATTCACCCGGTTCGGCCAGCCGCGCGCCATTTTCCAAAAGCGCGTCCAGCACGAGCTTGGCCGGCAAAATGCCGCCGTGACAGGTGATTTCGACCGTGTCTTCGCGCGTGTAAGTGCGCGGCGCCCGCAGGACGGCCAACAAAACTTCGTCAACGGGCTTTTCGCCACGGACGATTTTGCCATATTGAATCGTGTGCGATGTTGCGACGGAAGGTTTCCGGGAACTTTTTCCAACCGGCAGAAAACATTCGTCGGCGGTGGCGAGCGCCCTCGGTCCGGAAATGCGAACGACCGCCAGCCCGCCTTCGCCCAGCGGCGTGGCAATGGCGGCAATGGTGTCGTCGAACATGGGGAACAAATTACGAATGTCCAATTATTCGTTATTCAAAATTTGTCACTCTGAATTTCAGACGTGCCGGCAATTGCCAACCGCGTTCTCGGCCTCGCGGCCCTGTAAAAAAAGCCGGGCTTTTTGGTAACTTTTCTTGCGTAAATAATGCAACAATATCGGGTCCGCGTCGTTCGGCAATTGTTTCTCCAGCTCCTCAATCCGCGCAAACAACATGAGCAAATTCATTTTGGGATCGGACGACGGCATGGCTTTGACCGCCGCATCCAACTCCACCAGCGTATTCAACAAATTCTTTTCCAGCAATGTCTCCACGGCAAATAGTAATAGCGGTTTGCCAATCTCTTGACAATAGAATCTACGTTCACAAATAAGTGTTATGAACAAAAAAGGCTTGATTGAGCGCGATATCGCTTTGGAGTGCGGCAGTCCTCTGCCGCTTACGCACGCCGAATACCAATCAAAAGCGCCAGAGGGCTGCGCAGTCCAAAACCTGGCGGCAGTTTGGGGCGCCGCCACGACATCACTCCATTGATTGCTTTCGCGCTTCGCCAGTATAGCCTTTATTGTATGAAACGGCTTATTCTGACGACGCTGGCGGTGGTTCTGTTCGCTGGTTGCGTCACGCAAAAAGTGGACTGGCAGGCCCGCGTCGGCGAATACACGCACGCGCAGGCCATTCTGGATTTGGGGCCGCCAGACAAATCCGCGACGTTGTCCGACGGCACGGTTGTGGACGAATGGCTAACAGAACATAGCCACGTCATCGCCGCGCCGGAGCCGTATTTTTTGGCGCGGGGCGATTATTTTGGTCCGGCCACTCCCACCTACACCGAAACCTACGTGCCGGATTATTTTCTGCGGCTGACGTTCGGCCCCGACGGCGAGCTCAAGTCGTGGAAAAGATTCGCCAGATAAATCGGCTTCCGCTCGTATAACGCCCGTGCTTAACTTGCCGGGTGAATGTCAACCTCGGCATCTGGAGCAAACTGACCAAGGCCGCCGTGGCGCTGGTCGTCGTGGCCTTTCTCATGCTCGTGGGCATGTATTATCTGCCTCTCATCCAACAAAACCAGCGGATGCGCGCGGACATTTTGCGGCTGCAAAACGAACTTCAAAAGGAACAGGCCATTGCGAACGAACTCCAAACACAGATTAACGCGCTGCAAAATGACCCAAACACCGTCGCACGCCTGGCCCGCGAAAAACTCGGCTACGCCAAACCCGGCGAAACCGTGATTCACTTTGAACCCGCCACCAACGCAGCCGGTGTTGGTACGTTAAATCGTTAAATCGTTTAACCGGTTCAACGATCCAACAAATCACACTTCAAAAAGCTACACCGTCATGATTTCTTTTTCCTTGTGCGTGATGTGCGTATCAATCTTGGCGGTGTATTCGTCGGTCAGCTTTTGCAAATCCTTTTCCGCCTGCTTTTCCTGGTCCTCGGTGATGCCGCTGTCGTGCTTGTGTTTCTTCAATTGCTCCATTGCGTCCCGGCGCACGTGCCGGATGGCCACGCGCCCGTCCTCGGCCATTTTTTTGATGAGCTTGACGAACTCCTGCCGCCGTTCCTGGCTCAATTCCGGAAACGCCAGCCGGATGATTTTGCCCTGCACCGCCGGGTTCATGCCCAGATTCGCCTTCTGAATCGCCTTCTCAATTGGATGCAACGAGTTCGCGTCCCACGGCTGGATGACCAACATGCGCGGTTCCGGCGTGGTGATGCCCGCCAATTCCCGGATGCGCATCTGCGAGCCATAGACTTCCACCATGATGTTTTCCACCAGGGAAGCCGACGCCTTGCCCGTGCGCACGCCGGCGAATTCGTTCAAGACCACCTGCTCGGTCTTGATCATCTTGTCCTCTGCCTCCAATAAAATATCGTCGGGTGTCATAGCGCGGGCAGGCTAACAAGGCTCATGCACCGGGTCGAATGAAAATTAGGGTGCAGGCAACCACGGATGGCGTGGATAAATACGGGAGTCGCATTGCACCACACTTTATCCCTTGTTAGACTGTGACCGTGGCGGACATTGTTTTAACCACGCTCAACGCGAAATACATCCACACCGCGTTCGGTCTGCGTTATCTACTGGCCAATCTGGGCGAACTGCAATCGCGCGCCTGCCTCGCCGAGTTCGACATCAATCAACGCCCGCTCGACATCGCGGAAATCCTGCTCGCCCGGAATCCCAAAATCATCGGCTTCGGCATTTATATCTGGAACGTCGAACCGACCGCCGAAGTCATCGCCGCCATCAAACGCGTCCGACCGGACATTAAAATCATCCTCGGCGGCCCGGAGGTCAGTTATGAGACCGAACAACAGCAGATTGTTCAACTAGCCGACCACGTCATCACCGGCGAGGCGGATCTGAAATTTGCCGAAGTGTGCCAAGCACTATTAATCGGTAGCAGCGGATGTAAGTCCGCTCCATCTAAAATTCATGAAAATGAGAGCCGACTCACGTCGGCTGCTACAATTCAAACGGGCAATGCGCTTATTGTTTCGGAAAACCCTTTTCCCGCAACGGAAGGTAAGGAGTTAGTTCTACCCAAAATCATTTCTGCCGAGCTGCCGGAATTTTCGCAACTTGTCCTGCCTTACGACCTTTATACCGATGACGACATCGTGCATCGCATCATTTACGTGGAGGCGTCACGTGGTTGCCCCTTTACCTGCGAGTTTTGTTTGTCGTCGCTTGACATCCCGGTGCGGCAGGTTCCCCTGCCCGCTTTGCTCGAACAATTGCAGCGGCTGCTCGACCGTGGCTTAAAACAATTCAAGTTCGTTGACCGCACGTTCAACCTCAACGTCAACTTCAGTAAAACGATCCTCGAATTCTTTCTGGAACGTTATCAGCCCGGCCATTTCTTCCATTTCGAGATGATTCCTGACCGGCTGCCCGAATCGTTGCGCGAAATCATCGCCAAATTTCCGCCGGGCGCGCTGCAATTTGAAGTCGGCATCCAGACATTCAACGAAGAAGTCAGCCACCTCATCAGCCGGAGACAAAATTGCGAAAAGTTGGCCGACAACTTCCATTTCCTGCGCCGCGAAACCGGCGTTCACATCCATGCGGATTTGATTGTGGGCCTGCCCGGAGAGACAGTGGAAAGTTTTGCCGCCGGATTTGACCGCCTCATCACGCTTGGTCCGCAGGAAATTCAAGTGGGCATTCTGAAACGACTGCGCGGCACGCCGATTGTCCGGCACGACGCTGAGTGGCAGATGGTCTATAATCCGCATCCGCCCTACGAAATCTTACAAAACAAGCTGATTGATTTCGCCACGATGCAAAAGCTGCGGCGTTTCGCGCGCTACTGGGATTTAGTCGGCAACAGCGGCAACTTCATTGAGACCACGCCATTGATTTGGCTGGGGAGCACGCGCGCCCCCGCGTGTGCTGGCGAGCACCTCGCTCACCAGTCTGGGCGCGGAACAAGACCACTTGGCGCAAGTCTGACGCGGGGCGCGTCAGAGGGCACCCGAGGCGGGTGCGCTCCCCAATCCTCTTTTACCGCCTTCCTCCGCTTCAGTGAATGGCTTTATGCACGCACCGGCCGCACAGACAGCATCGCGCTGTTGCGGTTGATGGAATTGCTCTTTGAATTTCTCACTGCCGAACTCCAGCTCGACGGCTGGCCGGTGGCTCAAGCGCTTTGGCGCGATTACAAGCGCGGCGGCCATCACGATAAACCAAATTTTCTGAAAGATTTTCTGCCGGCGGACGAAACGGTAATCCCGCTGCGAAAAGACAAAGCCGCCTTGCCCAAACGTCAAGCCCGGCACTTGTTGTGAAAATGATTGGAAGGAATTATTTCGGGGGTCGTTTTGGCTCTTTTTTGCTTTCGCCGCCATTATTGCATTAATCGGTTGAAAGCGTTCTCACAATACTTAAGCTCTTTATGTTTAAGTAGATGTTGTGATGGCTGTTTGTTTGACGTTCAAAATTAGCTTGCAACGACTACAGAATCAGTTATTGTTTACCCGGTTATTGTCTCTTTACGGTCATGGTAAATCCTCAAGTGAACTTGGTTCAGTGATGATTTGAAACCCGGCAGTCGGGAACGGTCCGCGAAAGGCAGTCAGTTAAACAGTAAATCATCAAATGAGCACGAAATTGTTTGTAGGAAATCTTTCCTTCAATACGACAGAAAATGACCTGCAGGAGGCGTTTGCCGCCCACGGCACGGTCGTGGAGGCCAACCTTATGATGGACCGGATGAGCGGCCGCTCGCGCGGCTTTGCCTTCGTCACCATGTCCACACCTGAGGAAGCGCAAAAGGCGATTGCGGCCATGCACGGCGCGACGCTCGGCGACCGCACGCTCACGGTGAACGTCGCGCGCCCCAAGGAAGATCGTCCGCGCGGCGACCGCGGCCCGCGACGTGATTTTCGCGGCGGTGGCGGTGGCGGTGGTGGTGGTGGCGGCGGTCATCGGGAACGCTATTAAGTCAGCAAGTTAGTTTGGCGAGGCGACGTTCAACAAGGGCGTCGCCTCGTGTCATTCTATCCGTGTAAATAATTTTCATGGAAGAACACATCGAAGTCGAAGGGCGTATTACCTCGGTTCTGGCCGGGACTATGTTCCGCGTCGAGCTGGACAACAAACATCAGGTCCTGGCAACCATTTCCGGTAAAATGCGAAAACGATTTGTCCGCCTCACCATCGGCGACCGGGTAAAGATGGAAATGTCCCAATACGACTTGAACAAGGCACGCATCGTCTGGCGGCTGGGATAACCGCCTAATCTTGCCATCGCAGGAATCGTAGCGGCGGTCTGTGGCCGCCGCATTCGATTTTGTTTTCTAGAAACATTTGCGCCTCCCAGGCTGCCGCCACAGCCCCAAGTTATGAAATTGTCAACGGCTGGTCACAACGATAGGCTGTGTCAGCCATGATGCCCGCCCAACAGATGGCCGCATTGAACGCGGCGAATTGCGAAGTCGCTTTCGATAATTTGACGCGGCAACTTTATGCGACGGATGCGTCCCCCTATCAAATTGTGCCGCAGGCCGTGGCTTTTCCGAGAGGCGCGGCACAGGCCAGTTCCATCATCCAGGCGGCGGCGCAAGCGGGCGTCTCCGTGATTCCGCGTGGCGCCGGCACGGGCCTGGCTGGCGGCGCGATTGGCGAAGGCCTGGTTATTGATTTCGCGCGATACAACCGCCGGATCAGCAATTTCGACCCGGAACGCCGGAGCATTCGCGTTGGCGCGGGCGTGGTGCTGGATCAATTGAATGATTTCCTCCGTCCGCAGGGATATTGTTTCGGCCCGGACGTGGCGACCAGTTCGCGCGCGACGCTGGGCGGCATGATTGCCAGTGATTCGTCGGGCGCGCACGCGCCGGTTTACGGCACAACCGGAATGCACGTGAATGAATTGAGAATCATTCTGGCCGACGGAGAGGTCGTCAAGATTGGCCCCAACCGTGACAACCTGCAAAGACAACGGCTTTTATTGGAAGACTTGTTTGCGCTTAACACGTTGCATATTGCCGAACGTTTCCCGCCGGGCCTTTTAAAGCGCTGGCCCGGCTACGCGTTGACACGCGCAATGAATGAACCCGACAATCTGGTTCACATCCTTTCCGGCAGCGAAGGCACGCTCGCGGCGATTATTTCCGCCGATTTGAAAATCGTTCCGCTGCCGGCCGAACAAGGCGTGGGTGTGCTGTTTTTTTCCTCCGTGGCCGAGGCGATGCAGGCCACGGAAGAACTGCTTGATTTGATGCCGGCGGCGATTGAGCACATTGACCGCCCGTTGTTTGACCAAACTCGCGGCCAGCGTGATTTCCAGGCGGTGCGCGATCTGCTCGAACTCGATGTCAAACCGTGCGAGGCAATGTTGGTGGTTGAATTTTTTGAGGACGCCCGTGGCCGGCTCGCGCAATTGGAGAAGCGCAAATTAGGCTTGCGCAGGCTGATTTTGCGGACACCGATCGAAGCGAACCTGGTCTGGGCAATGCGCAAGGCGGGATTGTCATTGCTCACCGGCCGCAAAGGCGCGGCAAAACCCGCCTGTTTCATTGAAGATTCGGCCGTGCGGCCGCGAGATTTGCCAGCATACTTCGCCAGTTTGCAAAAGTTGATGACTCGCGTTGGAGTTCAAGCTTCGTTTTACGGCCACGCAGCGGCGGGATTATTGCACGTGCGGCCGGTGCTCGACTTGCATCGCGCGGATGATTTGAAAAAATACCGGCAAATCGCCGACGAAGTTGCCGCGCTGGTTGCGAAGTTCAAGGGCACGCTGGCCGGCGAACATGGCCTGGGCATTGCCCGCACCGAATATCTTAAAGACCAGGTCGGCGAGGAGCTTTATCAGGTCATGCGGGAAATCAAGCAGTCCTTCGACCCGAATAATTTGTTCAATCCGGGCAAAATCATCGCGGACGGCCGGTATAGAATTGATGGCAATCTGCGGATGGGCGCGGGTTATTCATTGAAACTGCCGTTTGAGCCGCGGCTCGCGTTTGCGGCCAAAGACGGCTCGTTCACCGCCAATCTGGAACAATGCAACGGCTGCGGCGCTTGTTTGAAACAAACGCCGACGATGTGCCCAACCTACATCGCGACCGGCGAGGAAATCATGTCCACCCGCGGACGCGCGAACGCCATTCGCGCGGCGCTTGAACTGCGCGAGATCAAAGGCGACCCGCTGCGATCGCGAGAACTGGAAACCGCTCTGAGCAATTGCCTGTCCTGCAAAGCCTGTGCCACGGAATGCCCGTCCAATGTCAATATGGCGTTGCTGAAGGCGGAATTGCTGCACGCGCGCATTCAACGTGATGGCTCGAACCTGCGTGAACGGCTGTTTAGTTCGGTGGATCAGCTTGGCCGCTGGGGTTGCAAAATGCCGCGGCTGGCCAACGCGCTGTTGGAATTCTTTCCGATGCGGCTGGTGAGAAACCGCTTTTTGGGTCTGACGAACAAGCGCCCGCTGCCGCGATTTGCGCAGATGCGATTCGATCATTGGTTCGCGGAACGTGAGCCGTCCGCGCCCGCAACCCGCGGCCGGGTCGTTCTCTGGGACGACACCTTCACGCGCTATTTCGAGCCGCACGTCGGCAGGGCTGCTGTAACCGTGCTCGAAGCGGCGGGGTTTGAAGTCACCCTGCCGACAGAGCGCCAATGCTGCGGCCGGCCCGCCTTCAGCCAGGGCGACCTCGACCAGGCCGCCAAATTAGGCCGGCACAATCTCGCGTTGTTGAACGCCGACGCCGGCGGCACGCCGATTATCTTTCTCGAACCTTCCTGTTTTTCGATGTTCGTGGAGGATTACCGGGAATTAAAATTGCCGGACGTGGAAAACGTCGCGCGGCGTTGTTTTTTGTTTGAAGATTTCATCGAAAATTTCCTGAACTGGGAACCGCATGGCCTCCAATTCAACAACCGCGCCGGACGTTTGATTATTCATCCGCACTGCCACGCCAAGGCGCTGGCTCATCCCAACGTCATGCGGCAACTGGCCGAGCGCCTGCCGGAAAAGACGGTGACGTTGCTGGACTCGGGCTGTTGCGGCATGGCGGGTGCATTCGGCATGCTGGAATCGAAATACGAACTTTCGGTGAACGTGGCGGAACCGCTCATCCAACGAATCAGAAATCAACCGTTTGGAACCACCGTAGTGGCTTCCGGCGCAAGTTGCCGACAGCAAATCCAGCATCTGGCAACCGTCAGGCTCCGCCACATGGCCGAAGTACTGGCCGAGTCGCTCGCGTAATCGAATATCGTAGGACCCGGCGTGGGGAGACTCCTGTGAATTCATCCATAAATATCCCGCAATGCGGCCCGCAGTTCGGGGAATTGAAACTTGAAGCCGCCTCGGAGAAATCGTTTGGGTGCGCAACGCCGCCCGGTGAGCGCCAGCGATGGGTCAGTTCGCATCAGCCATGAGCCGAGCCGCACTGCCCAATCCGGCGCAGGCGGGCACCAGGGGCGATGCAGCGTCCGGCGCAATTCAGCCATGAACTCCGCGTTCGTAACCGGATTGGGGCTGGTGGCGTTGAAGACGCCAAGCACGTCATCCCGTTCGATGGAGTCCATCAACATCTGGCTCATGTCCGCCAGATGAATCCAACTGACGTATTGCCGTCCACTGCCCGCAGCCCCGCCCAAAAACCATTTGGTTAATTTGCCCAGCACCGAAAGCGCGCCGCCATCGCGGGCCAGCACCAGGCCAATTCGCAGCAGCACCCGGCGCGTGCCGGGAAGCGGAGCGACCTGAAAGGCGGTTTCCCAAAGCCGGCAGGTTTCCGCCATTTCACCCTGACCGGATGGAACGCCTTCCTCGCACCATCGGTCATCCAAATCACCATAGAACGCGAGCGACCCGGCCTGCACCCACACCTGTGGCGGATGCGCCACGTTGTGGATCGCCGCGGCAATGGCGTTCACGGAATTGATGCGCGATTCATTGATCTCGCGAAGATTTTCCAGCGTGTGCCGGCAATTCACACTGCGTCCGGCAAGATTGACAACGGCATGGGCATCGTCCAAGTACGGCACCCAATCGCCAAGTGTCCTTCCGTTCCAGGCAACTTCCATGACTCCATCGTTGCGCTGGCGCGGCGAACGGGTCAGCACCACCACTTCGTAACTCTTGACGAGCAATGGCCGGACAATCGCGTGGCCGAGAAAGCCGCTGCCGCCCGCGAGCACGACACGCTTTTTACTCATGGCTGCTTCTTTCCAATTTCAATTTTGGGGCAGTCTGATCGCTCAACGGATTGACCATAAACCGCGTCCGCTCCAACTCTTCCAGCCATTTTCGGGCCAATTTGCACACCGTTTCCAGGTTCAAATGTTCATGAACTCGCGGATATTTTTCCAGATTAGCGCAGGCGAGCTTGAACAACGCGGCGGCGGGCTGCGGGTGGTTCCGTTGCAGATGCACAAACGCCCCGGCCAGTTGAATCAGCCCTTTGTAAAAAGCGCCGTTCGGGCCGTGCCGGTCGTTGAGCCATAGATGCTCCAGCACCTCATGGGCCTCGTAATAAAGCTGTTTGTTGAAGCACTGAAAATACCCGAGATAGTGCGGGTCAAGCTTCTGTCCGTGATGACCAGCAACCATTTCGGCGACGCGTTTACTCTTGCGGCTCACAGATTTAAAGTAAAGTCCCGTGCCCAAAGTCTAAAGCCCAAAGTCGTGTGGAGTTGAAGTCCAGGCTTTAGCCTGTTTCGGAGGGCAAGCTAAAGCCTGGGTTGCGGCACAAAAATCGTTCGGGCAAGCCAACCGATGCGTCATTGCCTTCCAATCAAAATTCCCGAATCACGCTCATTCGGACTTGGCTTGGACGGTTTTCAATTCGAGCTTGAGGGCGTGCAAGGAAAGGTTGATGTCCCAGATGAACGCAATCATTGAACCGAACAACGAAACCATGGAGCCGATAAAGATGAGACTGGCGAGCGTGCCCTGTCGCCATTGCAGCAGCGCCGTCACAAACAGCGTAATGATGAGCGCCGCCGCCAGCAGCACGCTGATCGCCGCCAACAATATGCTCACCCGAATCATCCTTGCCCGGCGATAAATGATGGCCACCTGCGCCAGCATCTGTTCGCGTTCGTGGCCGGTGCGCTCGGATAATTCACGTTTCAACGATCGGGCGCGGTCAATCGCGCGGCCCAGCCGGTTGGTCATCGTCAGCAGCAGCAGGCCCACGCCGGAAATCAGAATCACCGGCCCGATGGCGTCCCGCAGTTCGGGAATCAATTGTTCAAGCGAGGTCAAAGGCATTCTTGAGTTTAATCCAAATTAAATCCCCCCGGCAAGCTTCACCGGCGCGTCCTTTACAAAGGGCTGTGTGCTGGTTGCTTCCCGGATGTCTCCCGTGAGCACCAGTTGCAAGGCATGGGCCTTTGCGTCGTAAAGATAAAGGCCCTGGGCGGTGACAACGTAGATATCAATCTCCCGCTGGTTCATCGCCGAGGGCGCAGTGCGCTGGGGTACCTGGACGGTTAATGCCAAACACCGCCCAAAGCGAATTGCCGGGCGTTTGCATCGGCAGCCTTGCGGAACTGAACGAGCGCGTGGACTTGCGCTCCTTCAACACTTGCATCAGCGGCTTGCCGCCGTCCATCTGCGTTTTGGGGAGCTGAATCGGCTTGAGGTCTTGCGCAGTGGCAAAGCCTGGAAAGGCCAGCAACATGGCCAACCCAAGGAGGACAGCGCAGAATGACTTGGCTTTCATGGCAGTTCTTTTGTGAATTGGTTGATGATCCGCTTTGCGATTAACCAGACTAACCGAATCGAATGAAACCATAAGCTGTTCGACGACGGATTCAACCAACGCAAACCGGCCGGCGCAACGGATTCCAGAGGCGCAGATTCCGA
>Ga0335085_10001885_pt1 | contig 41579 bp, 49 predicted proteins | sample Lox_Sample_45_FD_206712 | JGI IMG/M metagenome (GOLD analysis project Ga0335085, IMG submission 206712) | Soil microbial communities from Loxahatchee National Wildlife Refuge, Florida, United States - Lox_Sample_4.5 | ecosystem: Environmental > Terrestrial > Soil > Wetlands | place: USA... | reverse complement strand
AGTTGGCTGCCGCAGCGGGGGTACGTCTCGGTCGGTTTGAGACGATCCACGAGGGCGTGACCACCCTGCCAGTGGGCAGAGCGGTAGCGGCGAGAGCCCCCGAGTTTGCGGTACCGATCGAGCCCGGCGTGCAGCAGATCACGGTGCGAGTAACCGTCGCGTTCGGGCTCGACGGAAGCGAATAGCCGCGCCATAACTGCGGCGGTCTCAGGGGGTCAACGCATCACGTCTTTTGATCGAGTTTGATCGATCGGGAGGTGTTGTTGTGGAGCGGTTGTCTGAGCGGGAGAAGGAAGAGATCGTTCGGTTGTCGGTGACGGGTTGCCGAGCAGGCTGATCGGCGCGCAGATCGGTCGGCATCATCGGACCGTGTTGGATCATCTTGCACGGTTGCGTCGTCCGGCGGTGCCGGAACCGGTGCGGTCGGCGTTGCGGTTGTCGTTGGCTGAGCGGGAGGAGATCTCGCGCGGGCTGGCGGGCGGCGAGTCGTTGCGTGCGATCGCGCGGCGGCTGGGACGCGCGTCGTCGACGGTGGCGCGTGAGGTCGCGGCGAACGGTGGTCGCCGCCGGTATCGGGCATTGCCGGCGGATCGGGCGGCGCTGCGACGGATGCGACGACCGAAACCGTCGAAGCTGGCGATCTGTGCACGGTTGCGGGCCGTGGTGGAGGCGAAGCTCGAGGTGCGTTGGTCTCCGACCCAGATCTCGGGTTGGCTGGTGGACACGTTCCCCGACGATCCGGAGATGCGTGTGTCGCACGAGACGATCTACCTGTCGTTGTTCGTGCAGTCCCGCGGTGCGTTACGCAAGGAACTGACCCGCTCTCTGCGATCCGGACACACCACGCGCCGGTCGAAAGGCCACACGGTGATGAACGGCCAGGGCCAGTTGCGCGGCACGCTCAACATTCGGGAACGACCCGCCGAGGCCGAAGACCGCGCCGTGCCTGGCCACTGGGAAGGCGACCTGCTGTTCGGCAAACGCATGAAAGCCATCGCGACGCTTGTGGAACGCAAGACCCGCTTCGTCATGCTGATCGCGCTGCCGAACGGGCACGCCGCGGATGTCGTCGCGGATGCGCTCGCCGACAAGATCGTCGAGCTCCCCGAACAACTCCGCCGATCCCTCACCTGGGATCAAGGCAAGGAGATGGCCGCCCACGCTCGCTTCACGGTCAAGACCGGCGTGCCCGTCTACTTCTGCGATCCACGCAGTCCCTGGCAGCGGGGCAGCAACGAAAACACCAACGGGTTGTTACGTCAGTACTTCCCCAAACGCACCGAGATCGCCCACTACACCCAAGCCGAACTCGACGCCGTCGCCGCCGAACTCAACGGCAGGCCTCGACAAACCCTCGGATTCAAGACACCATCACACGCACTCGACGAAGCGTTGCGATGACCACCTGAACCGGCAGCCGATCCGAGCCGTGACGACTACCCGTGAGCGATGAGGTCAACGAGTTGGGCCGGAGGCCATGCATCCATGGCGCGTTCATGGCGCGCGTGCCTACGTTCGGCCTTGTTCGCCGACGTCCGCACTCTGGTCTGACCAGCCAGAACGGTTCGCCACGATCCGCGGAAGTCCCGGCGACGAACGTTCGCAACGTAGAAGTCGGCGGTTCGAGTCCGCTCACCTCCACTGCCGTGGTCGTTTCGACAACGTTTGCTCTCTCCCGGGGCGCACCTCCCGGGGCGCGGCGGGATAATCAGTCGCGCAGAGAGCTCTGCACCAGCGTGATGGCGTGTTCGGGGCAGGCGACGACGCACAGTCCGCAGGCTCGGCAGTCGTCGGCGTGTGGCGCATACGCCGTCTGGCGACGGTGCGCGACGACGCGCAGCTTGGCGAACCGACCGAGCGCCGCGTAGTCGGCGTCGTCGATGCGTCGGACGTCAAACACGTCGTTCGGGCAGACCTCGACGCAGTCACGTTTTGCTTCACACCGGGCGTGGTCGATGACCGGCGTCCACGATCCGGCCGGGGCGCTGCACCGCTCACCGGGCCGGTCCGGGTGCTGTGCCGCGCGCCGCTTCTTCTCGAGTGCCCGGTCGTCGGTCATGACGGTCCTCCTTCGAGCGTGTGCCGGACGATGCGGTGCGTCGCCGCCCGAACCGCGGCGTCGTCGGCGCCGAAGGCGATCGCGTCGGCCGCACCGTGCAACACTTGGAACAAGAGATATGACGTCGGGACGATGTCGACGGCCGCGAAGGCACCGTCGGCGACACCGGCGGCGACGAACGCCCCGATGAGCCCGGGCGCCGACTGCGGATCGTCGATCGCGCGCGCGCGCTCCGCCGGCCCGTGGAACACCGCGTCGTGGAGGCCACCCAGGTCGAGCTGGTACGAGATGAACCGGTCGATCTCGTCGTCGAGGGTCGCCCACCAGTCGGTGATCGGGCCGTCGAGTCGTTCGCGTACCGCTTCGGCGTACCGGGCGACGAGGTGGTCGCGCACCGCAACCAACAGATCGTCCCAGGTCTTGAAGTAGCGGTAGAAGTTCCCCTTCGCCGTCGCCGCCGCGGCCGTCACGTCCTCCACCCGACAGCCGTCCGGCCCGTGCCGGCGCAACACCCGCTCCGCCGCGGCGACGAGCTCACGCCGACGTTCGTCGGGATGCAACCGCCGCCGCGTCGCCCGCTCAGATCTGGACCGCGTCGCCATCGGTCACGCAGCGACGCCGTCGGCGCCCGATGGGCTCCCGACCACAGCCGATTGCCGCGCACGCCGTCCCTCCCACCACTGCATCAGAGGAAGCACAGCGACGTACAACTTGGTGAAGCGAGGGAAACGGGTCACCTGGAAGACGTAACCGTCGAGGTCGCGGAAGAAGAGCGACGGCACCCGGGCCTCGACGTCGACCCGTCCCAGGAACGTGGCCCCGCACGACTCGAGATGGGCGCGCAGGCGATCGAGTGAGGTTCCCGGCGCGACGACGAAGCCGAAGTGATCGATGCCGCTACGGTCGCCCGGCACACCCGAGTCCCGATCGAGCTCCCCCGCCGCATCGGGGCTGCTGAGCGAGATCTGATCGCGCAGGCCGGGCGAGACCAGCGGAACCAGCGTGTCGTTGTGCTTCGCCGGCCCGAACCGGCGCATCCCGAAGCCCTGCTCGTAGAAGCGGGCCGAGCGCTCCACGTCGTCGACCGTCAGCGCGATGTGCGACATGCCCTTGAACCTCATGACCAGCTCCTTGTTGACTGTGAGTCATCAGTGTTGATGACTCACAGTCATTTGTCAAGCCGGCACAGGGTGCCTTGTCCGAGCCCGGCTACGAGGCGCCGGTCCGATCCGCGATCGCGACTGGCGCGCGTGACTGCGCCGGCGTTGCTGTGATGCGCGGTGCGGGCGCCGAGGAGGAGCACATGCGAGGTGACCCGGCGCCCGTCGAGCTGCTCAAGGAGGTCCTGACCGCGGAAGTTCACCGCGATCAACCAGTACTACGTCGGCGCGAAGATGTGCGAGAACTGGGGCTTCGAGAAGCTCGCGGCATCGTTACGGGACGCTCCCATCTCGGTGATGAAGGACGCTGACGAGCTCATCGAGCGCATCCCCCTTCTCGAAGGCGTTCCCAATCTCCAGCGGCTCGCAAGCGTGCGGGTCGGCGAGACTGTCGCGGAGAAGCTGCAGCTCGCGCTCGACCTCGAGCGCGCCGCGATCGAGCGGCTCGACGGCGGCGTCGCCGCGTGCACGAACGCGGGTGACAATGGCAGCCGCTCGCTGCTCGAGCGGATTCTCGTTGGCGAGGAGGAGCACAGGGACTGGTCGAGACCCAGCTGGGGCTCGTCTGCCAGGCGGGCGAGCACCACTACTTCGCGCACCAGATCCGCGACTGACGCGCGCAGACCTTCGAGACGCAACGGCGCGCTCTGGCACCCAGCTGTTCATCTGCGCCAGGGGTATACCTGCGGGCCCTCATCCGAGCAGCGCTCGGGCGTACCAGTCGTTGCGGTCGGCGACGCCGGGGAGCACGAAGAAGTAGCCGCCGCCGAAGGGCTGGACATAGTCGATGAGCGGTTCGTCGATGAGCCGGGTCTGGACGGTCTCGAACTGGCGGTGGACGTCTTGTTGGTATGCGACGAAGACGTGGCCGGCCTGCAGGTTGCCGTTGGGGTCGACGCCGAGATCGTAGTCGTACGAGCGGCGGACCAGTCGTTGGTTCTCGGTGGCCGGGGTGCGCGGGTTCGCGAGGCGGATGTGGGAGTCCAATGGGATGACATCGCCTTTGGGGTCGGCTGCGAAGTCGGGGGTGTCGAACTCGTTGTTGCCGTCGAGGGGCGCGCCGCTGTCGCGGCGGCGGCCGAACATGCCTTCTTGCTCGTTGATCGAGACTCGATCCCAGAACTCGACGAGCATCCGAATGAGGCGGATTACCTGATAGGAGCCGCCATGCGCCCACTGCGGCTCGGACGGGTCGTCGACCCACACCAGGGACGTGGCCTCGCGTCCGGTGGGATTGGCGGTGCCGTCCTTGAAGCCGAGCAAGTTGCGTGCGGTACCCGACGGCCGCGGCGGCGCCGCGTAGCCCTCCATTTTCCAGCGCAGCTGAAGCGCGCCGCGCGTGTGCTTCGCGAGGTCACGGATTGCGTGGTGGATGGTGTCAGGGTGATTGGCGCAGAGCTGCACCGACAGGTCACCGTGCGTGAGTTGCTGCAGCAGCGAGTCGTTGGGGAACACGCGCATCGGCGTGAGGCGCTGTGGCTTTTCGGCGGCGAGGCCGAAGCGGTCGTCGAACACGCTCGCACCGAGCCCCACGGTCACGGTCAGTCCGTCGGCCGTGACGTTGGGGCCGAGCACGTCGCTGTCGGCGGGCGGTTGCGCAACGCCCAGGGAGGGCGGCGTGCCGCCCGTGGTGAGAAAGCGCGCCCGGTCGGTGAGCGTCTGCAGTAGTTGTGCGAGGTCGCGTCGGGTGGTGCCATCGACGATGTCGTAGGCGGCGAAGCAGGCGTGTGCCTGCTTGTCGGCCGGGCCGGGCGTCAAGATGCCTGCCTGGTGCGGGCCGTGGAACGGGTACGACGACGCGGTCGTCGGGCTCCCGGACAACGGGCGGGCATCCGCGCGCACGCTGCCCGCGAGGACGCCGCTGGTGAGGATGGTCCCGGCTGTACCGGCTGCTGCGCCTTTGAGGAAGTCTCTGCGGCTGAAGGTCATCGCGGTTTCCATGCTCGGGGGGTGGGTTCGGGTTCGGTCATGGCGTCTTCGCGGGCATCGGGGTCTGGTCGGCGGTTTGGGCTTGGCTATGGGGTCGGTGGAACTTCGAGCAGGTTCGGTGCGGTCGACAGCGACTCGAGTACGGCGCCGAGGGCGGCGTCGACGCGCTCGCGGGCGCGGCGCGGCTCCGCGTCTGCACGCGTCCAGCGCCCGTCGACGCGCGTCGCCAGCAGCGCCGACTGCAAAGCGTCGAGTTGACGCGTGACGGTCGGAACGAGCGTCGACGCGCGCGCGGTGATGAGCGGGGTGAGCTCGTCGAGCACGACGCGCGTCACCTGGGTGTCGGCGTAGGTCTCGGCGTACGCGGCGCCGGCGCCTTGGTCGTCCAGGCCCGAGAGGTGATCGCGCTGCGCGTCTTCGAGGATCTCGTGCACTCGCAGCGGAAGGTTCGTGGGATCACCCGCCTCGTCGTCGGTCGTGAGGCTGCGTTCGACCGTCGCGATGTCGGTGCTGAGCTGATCAACGAACGGGACCAGCTCGGCGGCGGACTGGTCGTGGTAGAGGCCGTACTCGACGCGGTGCAGCCCAATGAAGCCCTTGTCCCGCACCCCGTCGGGGAGGCCGCCGGGCAGCCCGTCGACAGCCTGGCCGGCGGCACCGAAACTGTCGTACGACGCGCCAACGCGCTCCCAGTCCATCTGCACCACCAGCCAGTCGCCCCGGGCCTCGTTGCCGTCGCGTTTCAGCAGATCGGCGCGCAACGCGTCGACGTCGCGGGCCAGCGTGCGCAGCATGGTCGCGGCGTAGCGCTGGTATTGGCGGTTCGGGACTGCGAGCTCTTCGAGCGTCACCGGCTTCACCCCAACCGTCACCGCGAGCCGCGTCGTACCGCTGATGACGACGGGCGCCGAGCGCGTCGTCCCACCTTCCATGTGGCACACGAACGTGTAGGTGCCCGGACCGATGGTCGCGGACATCGATGCCACGGTCGCGGGGCCGATCGTCTCGATCTCCGCGACGACTGCGCCGGACGCGTCGGTGAGGTTGACCTCGCCGGCATGACCCGAGTTGTTCCGGACCTCGAAGGTCTGCGTCCCGGAGCGGCCGGAGCGCCAATCGTTCGCGCAGCCCTGGCGCGTGACCGTCACGGTCGTGGTCGTTGCGGCGCTCGCTGACGGCAACGCGACGATCGCGGCTCCGGCGACAAGCGCGGGCGCGACGACGAGCGTCATTGCCACGGGCCACGCGCGCCGCGCCGCGATCCGCTCCCACCGGCTCGCCCGCCGCGCCCGGTGGATCTCCATCGGTACCGCCGCGGTGTCGGAGCGGCCGGCCGAGACGAAGGCCGGGATCACCACCGCGAGGAACGTGATCCACACGACGACCTGCAAGACCGTCATCCGCGGGGCGAGCTCGGTCACGCCGGTCGTGATCGCCACCCACCAGGCGTTGGGATCGACGTGCTGGGTGAGGTCGAACGCGACCCAACGCAGCCCCGGCAACCAACCGGCCTCCTGCAGATCGCCGAGCCCGTACGCGAGGACACCCGCCGCGATCACGATCAACACGATCGCCGTGCGGTTGAAGAACTTCGCGAGGTCGATGCGTACCGCACGCCGGTACAGCAACCAGCACAGCACGACCGCGCCGCCCAAACCGAGCGCGACGCCGACGAGCGGCGCGAACGTGGTGCCCGACGCCTTGATCGCGGTCCAGATGAACAGCGTCGTCTCGAGCCCCTCGCGGCCCACCGCGAGGAACGCGGTCAGCGTGAGCGCGCCCGCGCCGATCACCATCGCGTGTTCGACCTCGCGGCGCAGATGGGCCGACAGCACCCGCGCCGTGCGGCGCATCCAGAACACCATCCCGGTCACGAGCGCGACCGCGAGCACACTCAGCACGCCGCCGACGGCGTCCTGCGCGCGCGACGACAGCGTGTCGGTCGAATAGCTCAACACCGCGGCGAAGCAACCCGAGAGCATGACCGCGCCCAGCACACCCAGCCAGACCGCCGCCGACGGCGCCCGACGCTCCGCCGACTCGTCCACCCGCCGCACTGCCGCGAGGAGGATGCTCACGACCAACCCGGCCTCGAGTCCTTCGCGGAGACCGATCAGCAGGTTCGGCACCGCGTCGGCCCACGACACGCCTACTAAGGTAAGGTATACCTTAGTCACCTGCAAGTTACGGCCGCTCCTCCGTGCCGGGCCCGGTAGCGGGATTCGAGCCATCGTGAGGTCGTTGGTCCCTAGCGAACCAACTCAGGGTCTCCTTAGAGTCTTCCTCCTGAGCCTCGTCAACGGAGGGCTCGTGCTCGTGGAGGTCGCAGGACATGGCTGAGCCAGGCAGCGAGAGCGAGAACCCGGTCATCGCGTCCCCTGGTCCCCAGCCCCATCAACCGATGTCGAATCGGGACTGGTGGCCGGATCAGCCGGACCTGTCGGTGCTGCAACAGCACTCGCCGCGGTCGAATCCGATGGGCGAGGACTTCGACTACTCCGAAGCGTTCAAGGCCGTTGACGTCGACGCGCTGAAGCGGGACATCTTCGCGATGATGACCACGTCGCAGGAGTGGTGGCCGGCCGACTACGGCCACTACGGGCCACTGTTCATCCGGATGTCGTGGCATGCGGCAGGCACCTATCGCATCGCGGACGGCCGCGGCGGTGGCGGCGCCGGCGCGCAGCGCTTCGCGCCGCTCAACAGCTGGCCCGACAACGCAAACCTCGACAAGGCACGCCGGCTGCTCTGGCCGGTGAAGCAGAAGTACGGCCGGAAGCTCTCCTGGGCCGACCTGATCATCTTCGCCGGGAACTGCGCGCTCGAATCGATGGGATTCACGACCTTCGGTTTCGGTTTCGGCCGACAAGACATCTGGGAACCCGACGAGATCTTCTGGGGACCGGAAGACAGCTGGCTCGGAGACGAGCGCTACAGCGGTGAGCGCGAGCTCGCGAATCCGTTCGGCGCGGTGCAGATGGGCCTCATCTACGTGAACCCCGAAGGCCCGAACGGCAACCCCGATCCCCTCGCGGCCGCGAAGGACATCCGCGAGACGTTCGCCCGAATGGCGATGAACGACGAGGAAACGGTCGCGCTCATCGTCGGCGGCCACACGTTCGGAAAGTGTCACGGTGCCGGCGATCCGAACCTCGTCGGCTCCGAACCCGAAGGTTGCCCGCTCGAAGCGCAGGGTCTCGGCTGGAAGAACAGGTTCGGCACCGGCAAGGGCGACGACACGATCACGAGCGGGCTCGAAGGTGCGTGGACCAACGAGCCGATCAGATGGGACAACGGATACCTCGACAACCTGTTCGCATACGAATGGGAGTTGACGACGAGCCCGGCCGGGGCGAGGCAATGGACGCCTCGAAATCCGGAGGCACAAGGGACCGTGCCCGACGCGCACGATCCGTCGAAGCGCCATGCGCCAATGATGCTGACGACCGATCTCGCGTTGAAGGTCGATCCGATCTACACGCCGATCGCCAAGCGCTTTCACGAACATCCCGACCAGCTCGCCGACGCGTTCGCGAAGGCGTGGTACAAGCTCTTGCACCGCGACATGGGTCCCGTCTCGCGCTACCTCGGCCCGTGGGTGCCCGAGCCGCAGCTCTGGCAGGATCCGGTCCCGGCCGTCGATCACGACCTCATCGGGAAACAGGACATCGCCGCCCTGAAGCGCACGATCCTCGCATCAGGTCTGTCGATCTCCCAACTGGTCGTCACCGCGTGGGCGTCCGCAGCGAGCTACCGCGGCACCGACAAGCGCGGCGGCGCCAACGGTGCGCGCATCCGCCTCGCGCCCCAGCGGGACTGGGAGGTCAACGATCCCGACCGGCTGGCCAAGGTGCTCCACACGCTCGAAGGCATCCGGCAGGACTTCAACCGAGCACAGCCCGGCGCGACTCGGGTCTCGCTCGCAGACCTGATCGTCCTGGCCGGATGCGCGGCCATCGAGCAGGCTGCCGAGAACGCCGAACATGACCTCGTCGTTCCCTTCGAGCCCGGTCGAACCGACGCCACGCAGGAACAGACCGACATCGACTCGTTCGCCGTGCTCGAACCGGTCGCCGACGGGTTCCGCAACTACCTGCGCGCCGGAGACAAGCTCCCGCCCGAGCAACGCCTACTGGACCGCGCCAACCTCCTGACGCTGACCGCCGCCGAGATGACCGTGCTCGTCGCCGGCATGCGCGCACTCAACGCCAACTCCCAGCAGACGGCGCACGGCGTCCTCACCCACAGGCCCGAGACCCTGACCAACGACTTCTTCGTCAACCTGCTCGACACGAACACCGAATGGACGGCTTCTCCCGCGGTCGAGCACGTCTACGAGGGTCGTGATCGCGCCACGGGCGACGTCAAATGGACCGCCACCGCAGTCGACCTCGTCTTCGGCTCGAACTCCCAACTTCGAGCGCTGGCCGAGGTCTACGCAAGTGACGACGCCCGATCGCACTTCGTCCACGATTTCGCCGCAGCATGGGCCAAGGTCATGAACCTCGATCGCTTCGACCTCGCCTGACCGAACCGATCGACCTCGAACGGCGCGGCGCCGAGACATCGCATGCGGCACCGGACCGAGAATGCCCGCAGTCGTTCCAGCACGTGTGTCGCCGCCGTCGTGCTCTTGTTCGCGTGCGCGAACTGCGCGGGGTCGTCGTCCGCGGCCACGAGGGAGTGCTCGAGGCTGCGCACCGCATGGGGCCCGGTGACCGACAAGGGCAAAGCACGCGCAGCCGGCGCGCTGATCACGATCAACGCCGCGAACGCCGCGTTCGCGCCGACCTGCATCACCGATGTCCCCGAGGGACCGGTGACACTCGTCGTGCACAACACCGGTCAGTCCATTCACAACGTCCGGATCACCGCGCAGCACATCGACGTCGACATCACACCCGGACACACCGCGAATATCCGCGTGGTCGTCGGGCACGATCCCGTCGTCTACGTGTGCAAGTACCACCGATATCTCGGCATGGTCGGCTTCCTGATACCCGCCGGCACATGACGATCGCCGCACAAGTCGTGCAACTTGACCCCACGACGGCTCGATCCCGGCTTCGACGAACGGCACCGGGCACCCCAGAGCCTCCATCAAACCCAGGGCGATTCATCTCGCGACATCACATGGTGGACTTGCAAGACTCGAACCCAAGTCGGCGCGCTTCAGAGCCTCCATCAAACCCAGGGTGATTCAGAACGGGTTCAACAGCTGGTGTAGCGCGGCAAAACCCAAAGACATCTCCGACCTGACGCCCAGGATGGGCACGACGCCGAGGTCGTTTGCGGAGGTGGCTGCGCATCCCAACAGCGCCGATTTCCCGATACCGGCTTCGCCGCGCAATACCAACGCGCCACCGAGGCCGCGCCGCACCGAGGAGATCAGACCGTCGATCGCGGCGAGTTCGTGCTCGCGTCCCAAGATGGGGCGATCGCCGGGTCGATGTTCCGCCCCCACGGGTGGATATTGCGACGGCGACGAGTGCCGGAGCAAGTGAACGCCGATAGCGGGGTCTCCCCACCTCCGGCCCTGCGATTCCTCTGTTCGCTCGGGCAAGCGAACAATCCCGTCGAAGTGTGTCAGAGCCCCGTTTGACGCATCATGCGACGTCGTGGGTATGGCGTTGTACCCGACCTCGACGCTGAGTGATCCGCCAGCTCACGATCCCCAGCCACGCCGCTTGGCCCGTCATCAGGGCTCGTCGGGCAATCGAAGGTTCGAAAGGAGTCTCGCCAAGGGCGCTGTTGTCGAAACAACAACGTTCACCCTGGTCAAAGGCCAGTCGGCAGTCGCTCACCCAAACGACCCGGCAGGTCGCTTTCGAACCTGGCGGCGAGCAGCCACCGTTAACCCGGTATCCCATACTGGCACTTCGGAGACTCGCACCTGACCGGGACGGATTCGACGACTTGGTCCGTTCGCGTTGTACGTGGGCCATGGGAACGCGCGTCTCTTGTCGTAATCGTTCGTAGGGAGTCTGTCCATCGAGGCCCCCGTGTGGTAGGCGCGGTGCGCCGGTCCCGATGATGGCCGCGATCGGCTTCGTGGGGGTGTTCGCCGGAGCGACGAACACCCCGCTTGCCTGCACCGTCATGGCCGTCGAGCTGTTCGGGCCGGATCTGATCGTGCTGTTCGCGATCGCGTGCGTGATCGCATACGTGACCAGCTCGCATCGCGGGATCTACCACAGCCAGCGGATCGACACCCCCAAAGGTGCGCTCGGCCACGGCGACGAGCACACCCTCGATGCCGTCGCGCGCCAGCGGCGTCATTGGTTGCCGCCGCTCACGACGAACGGGACGTCGCACGGGGAAGCCGAAGAGGCAGGCTGATTTGGCGCGGGCGGGGAGATCGGTACTCCCCGCCCAACCGCCGTGTCTGCGTCGCCGCTTGTAGCCTGGAGGCGGCGATGGGACTCGCCGTACAACCGCCCTTCCGGGCTGATGGTCCCTACCCAGGACTGAGTCGGCAGAGGGGAGGGTTGCGTCGTGAGCGAGGATCCGAGCGAAGCCGTCTCCGACGCACTGCATGTCCCCGTCCGCCGCCGACACTTCGGCGGCCGCGCCGATCCGAGCATCCTGCTTGCCATCTTGATCGGCGGCGGGCTCGGAACGCTCGCCCGCTACGGGGTCAGCCGGGTCATCCATGTCTCGAAAGACACGTTCCCGTGGGCGACGTTCGTGACGAACCTGACCGGCGCGTTCGTGATCGGTGTGTTCCTCACGTTGATCCTCGAACGGTTCCCGCCGACGCGCTTCCCGCGGCCCTTCTTCGCGATCGGGTTCCTCGGCGGCTTCACGACGTTCTCGACGATGGCGGTCGAGACGGTGACGTTGTGCAAGGACGGCTACCCGGCCCTCGGGATCGGGTATCTCCTCGCGAGCGTGTTTGCCGGTCTCGCGTGCTGTTACCTCGGTATCGTCCTCGCTCGTCTGTCGCCGTTCGGTGGCGACACCGCACCGAGATAGAAGGAGCGTTCATGCGACTCGAAGGCGAAGCCCGCCGGCTGTCGATCTTCATCGGCGAGAGCGACCGGCACGCCCATCACTCGCTCGCGACCGAGATCGTGCACCGCGCCCAACAGGCCGGCCTGGCCGGCGCGACGGTCGTTCGGGGCGTCGAAGGGTTCGGGTCGTCGAACGCGTTGCACACGACGCGCATCTTGAGCTTGTCGAACGATCTGCCGCTCATCGTGCTGATCGTCGACGAAGCCGAACGCATCGACGCGTTCTTACCGCAACTCGACGAACTGATCACCGAAGGTCTTGTCATCATCGACGACGTACACGTCGTCAAGTACGTCGGACGGCCCGCGCAACCCTGATGCTGCTCCTCGGGCTGTTCCTTGCGGGCGGGGTCGGCGCGTGCGCTCGCTATCTCGTCGACGGCGTCGTGCTCGATCACACGAGCGGTGAGCTCCCGGCGGGTACGTTCGTCATCAACGTGACCGGCTCACTCATCCTCGGATTCCTCACGGGCCTCGTGCTCTACCACTCGTTCCCGGCAACACCGAAGATCGAACTCGGAACGGGCTTCTGCGGCGGGTACACCACCTTCTCGACCTTCACGTATGAAACGATCCGCCTCGCCGAAGAACGCCAGATGGGCGCGGCGCTACGCGTGCTCGTTGCCAGCTTGATCGTCCCTACGGCGGCGGCCGCGCTCGGCCTCGCCCTCGCGGCGCTCTGAGACGATGCACGACCGACGGGGCCTCATCTTCGCCGCCGTCTACGGCGCGGTGACCGTCACCGTTGCGTACCTGCTGTCGCGCGGCTCGCTGTTGTGGTTCATCGGAATCATGGTGGCGTTCGGCGTCGCGGTCCGGCTCTGGGCGTTGTGGTATCGGCGCCGGCATGGGATTCCGATGCGGGCGCGGCTGCCGCGAAGGCCGGACGGCGAGCCCTGAGCTCGTCAGCGCGTCGGAAGGTGCCCATCACCGGCGGACGCGCCGATCACGACGGCCGACCATGAGCGATCCCGTCGCAGTTCGTTCCAGCATCCGGTCGGCTGTGCGAGGTGATCGGGGTTGCCGACCTCGGGTACGAGTGCCGAGACCAACACGCGATTCAGCGCGTCGTGGGCAACGAGCAGGCACGGCCGGCCCGCGCTTGCGTCGACCACCTCTTCAACGGCGGCAACGGCGCGTGCTTGCAGCGCTGCGATGGGTTCCACGCCTGGTGCCGCGTCGACGCTGCCGAAGCGCGCCTCGATGGACTCGCGCGTTTCGCCCCGAAAGGTGCCGTAGTCGCGGTCGATGAGCCGGTCGTCGACGGCACAGCAGGTCTGCGCGGCGGCCGCGATCGTCTCGCCCGTCGATTTCGCGCGCACGAGCGGACTCGTGACGACGATCGCGAGCGGCACCGCGGCGAAGAGTTCGCCGAGGCGCGCGGCTTCCTGTTGTCCGACCGCGTCGAGCGGGACGTCGAGATGACCACGCAGCCGACCTTCGGCGTTCAGGGCGGTGCGACCGTGCCGCACAACGAACAACGTCGTCGCGGTCATCGCAACCCGTATGGCAGATCCGACTCGGCCGCTTCGATCGAGCGCAGTCGGTTGTACTTCGCGACGCGCTCGCCGCGGGCGGGCGCGCCCGACTTCAGTTGGCCGCAGCCGGTCGCGACCGCGAGGTCGGCGATGAACGGATCGTCGGTCTCGCCCGATCGGTGCGACACCATCTGCGCGTATCCCGACCTGCGGCACAGTGCCGTCGCGGCCAGCGTTTCGGTAACGGTGCCGATCTGGTTCACCTTGATCAGTGCGCAGTTCGCGATCCCGGCTTCGATCGCGTCGGCGATGATGGCAGGATTCGTGACGAAGTTGTCGTCGCCGACGAGTTGCAGGCGATCACCGAGTCGCTGAGTGAGCTCTTTCCAGCCGTCGGTGTCGTCTTCGGCGACACCGTCTTCGATCGACCAGATCGGGTACCGCTGCGCAAGGTCGGCCCAGTTGGCGATCAGCTCCGACGACGACAACGGGGTCTCGTCGGGCACGAGCGCGTAACGCCCGTCCGCGTTGCGGAACTCGCTTGCTGCGGGGTCGAGCGCGATCGCGACGTGCTCGCGGTCGGCGGTGTAACCCGCGGCGGCGATCGCTTCGACGAGCAACGCGCACGCTTCGTCGGCGGTACGCAGGTTCGGTGCGAACCCACCCTCGTCTCCGAGACCGACGTCATGGCCACCAGTGTGAAGAAGTGAGCGGAGCGCCGTGTAGACTTCCGCGCCCGCGCGCACGGCCTCCGCGAAACTCGGCGCGCCGAGGGGCGCGATCATGAACTCCTGCGGCGCGAGCGCGTTCGCCGCATGGCGTCCGCCGTTGATGACGTTGAAATGCGGAACCGGCAGGAGGCGCTGCACCCCGGGCGGGGTGAGCCATCGCCACAGCGGGACGCGATCGGCGTCCGCCAGCGCTCGGGCCGCTGCCATCGATACGCCGACGATCGCGTTCGCGCCGAGCCGTGACTTGGTCTCGGTACCGTCCGCGTCGATGAGCAACTCATCGAGCACTTGGAGCGATTCGACGCGCCGCCCGATGAGGAGTTCGGCGATCTCGCCGCACACGTTCGCGACGGCGTGCGTCACGCCCGCGCCGCCGAAGCGGCTCCGGTCGCCATCGCGAAGCTCGGTGGCTTCGCGCGTCCCGGTCGACGCGCCACTGGGAACCCCGGCGGTCGCGGTCACGCCGTTGAGCGTGACGCGCACCTCGAGCGTCGGCCGGCTGCGCGAGTCGAGAATCTCGATCGCGCTGACGGCAGTGATTTCGTAGGTCATCACGACTCCGTTCGTTCGAGGTTGGCCAGCTCACGGCGAATCGCAGAGAGGCGCATAGCTTGCGCGTCGAGGGCCGCCGCGTGCGCGTCTCGCTCGGTCGCGTCGCAGTCGCGGTGTGCTCGGGCGGCGTCGAGCGCCGCGTGCACCGCCTCGACGTGTGCGTTCACTTGACGGCGTGCCGATTCGACGAGGCGCGCAATCGCCGAGTCGAGCCGCTCGGCGATGTCGGCGCGGGCACGTCCCGCGTGCTTGTCGAGCTCTTGCGCGACGGCCTGGTCGGCCTTGGCGAGGATGCGCCGGCGCCGCAGCCGGGCGGGCAGGAGGCGCCGCGCGAGCGTGTCGTAGTACTCCGTCGTCGAGCCGACCCGCAGGAATAGGTATGAGAATCGCGCAGGTTCCTCCTCGAGATGCACCGGCGGCCACGCGGGCAACGTGAGCCCAAACGCGGTCGAGACGCGTTCGTGCGTGAGGTCATGCTGGTGTCGAACGCGCGCGACGAAGCGCTGCACGAGGTCATCGAGGCGTTCGGCCGCGGCGTTGGTCACCTCGAGGTGGATGCGGTCAAACGCTTCGCGCACCACGCTTTCGACCTCACTGTCAGCAGACTCGGCGAGGTGTTTCGTCGGAATCGTTGCGAGCACTGCTCGCAGACGGCTCACCGACGGAGCGACGGCGGCACGCGTTTGTTGACGTAACTGCGTGCCGACGTCGTCCACGACGAGGGCTGCGTCGCGCCGCAACAGCGTCACCTCGTCGTCGAAACGCTGGCGCTCTTGCCATTCAATCTCGCTCAGTGCGTCGACGAGGGCATCGAGCTCTGCAACGCTGCGGCGCTGCGCATCGGCCTCGACCGCAACCCGAGTTTCCAGGGTTGCGACGATCGCGTCCAAGCGCCGGCAGCTCGCGATTCTCTGCGCGGTCGCGAGATCGTTCGCCACGAAAGCGGAAAGTGCGGCCTCGAACTGCGGCCACTCGATGCCGTTTCGCAGGCCGTCTTCGAGCGCGGCACGCGCCGAGACGAGCCACACATGCTCGCGACGCTCGAGCACCGCCTCGACCTGATCGCCGATGTATACGCGCACCGCGTCGCGTTCAGAGATGTCGAGGTGATCGACGCGGTTCACGACGATGAACAGCCGGCCGCTCACCGCGTCGGCTTCGCGCACGACGTCGGCATCCCGCTTCGAGAACGGCGCGTCGGCCGAGAGCACCACGATCGCCGCGTCGCTGCGGCCCAGCTGCCAGCTCGCGTTCGCGTCGTGGGCATGTACCGAACCGAATCCCGGCGTGTCGACGAGTACGACGCCCGAATCCAACAGCGGCGCACTGACGCGGACCTCGACGCGCGTGACGTGCTTCACGTTGTCAGGGTTGCCGGACTCCGTGACAAAGCTCGCGACCTCGTCGAGGCCGATGTCCTCGGTGCTGCCGTCGTCGTGATGCACCGTCGCGCCGCGAGCTCCGGCGCGGACCGCGGTGACCACGGCCGTCACCGGAACGACACCCATCGGCAGCACCGGGGCATGCAGCAACGCGTTCAGGAGCGTCGACTTCCCCCGCTTGAACTCGCCGAAGGCCGCGAGCTGGAACTCGGCCGTCTCCAATCGAGTGACCTCGTCGCGTGCGCGTTCGACCATCTCGGGATCGATGCCTGCGGCGAGGGTGCTGAGCTCGCGCGCCAAGCGGGCGGTCGCCTCGCTCCCGACGCTCGCGGTGAACCTGCCCAACGCGTGCCCCTTGCACTCGGTTGACCAGGGACCGTCAGCCGGATCGGCGGTTCAGGCGAGCCCCATCGCCTCACAAGATCGTAGGGGGACACCCTGCCCAATCCATCACTACGATCCTTCGCGGGGATGGAGCTCCCCGTAACCGCCCGCCGGGCTGATGGCTCCTGCACCTCTGCCGCGAGGAGGTCGCATGGCCGTCGACGACGCGAAGCCCCGGCCAACCGACGCCCGCCGACCGCGACCACCGAGGGCTGGGTCCGCGCTCCGGTTCGTGATCCTCGTCGGCGTTATGAGCCTGTTCGCCGACTTCACTTACGAAGGCGCGCGGTCGGTCACCGGTCCGTACCTTGCGGTCTTGGGTGCGAGCGCGTTCGTCGTCAGTGCGGTCACCGGCTTCGGTGAACTGCTTGGCTACGGCCTGCGGCTCGTATCAGGACGACTCAGCGATCGCACCCGCGAGTTCTGGCCAATCACCATCTTCGGTTACGTGCTGCAAATGAGCGTTGTCCCGCTGCTGGCGATTGCGGGCAGCTGGCAGATCGCCGCGCTGTTCATCATCCTCGAACGCGTCGGCAAGGCGACGCGCAACCCGCCGCGCGACGCGATGCTCGCGCACGCCGGCCACGAGGTCGGCGGCTACGGCTGGGCGTTCGGACTCCACGAGGCGCTCGACCAAGCCGGCGCGCTCATCGGTCCACTCGTCGTCGCCGCGGTCCTCGCGGCGCGCACCGCCGACTACAAGCTCGCGTTCGCGGTTCTCGCCATTCCCGCGAGCATCACCCTCGTCATCCTCGCGATCGCGCGGCTCACCTACCCGCGGCCCGAAGACCTCGAGGCCCGCCAGGCCGACCTGCACAGCGAAGGCATGGCGCGCATGTTCTGGGTGTATCTCGTCGCGGCCGCGCTGGTCGCGGCCGGCTTCGCGGACTTCCCACTCATCGCGTACCGCTTTTATCAATCCGGCACCGTTACGGGCGCGTCGGTGCCGATCTTCTACGCGGTCGCCATGGCCGTCAGCGGCGCGGGATCGCTCGCGTTCGGCAAGCTGTTCGACCGACGTGGCATCGGGATCCTCGTGCCACTCACGATCGTGTGCGCGCTCTACGCACCGCTCGTGTTCCTCGGCGGCTTCGTGCCTGCCCTCGTCGGAGCGTCGCTGTGGGGCCTCGGCATGGGCGTGCACGAATCGATCGTGCCCGCCGCGGTCGCGCACATGGTCCCCGCCGACCGGCGGGCGTCGGCGTACGGACTGTTCACCGCGGGGTACGGGATCGCCTGGTTCGCGGGCAGCCTCGCGCTCGGCGCGCTCTACACGCTCTCTGCGGGCGCGGCAGTCACGTTCGCGATCATCGCGGAGTTGGCTGCCGTCCCGTTCCTCGTGCGGGTCCGCCGACAGTTCCGTGACCGATCCGCGCTCTGAACGAACGGGCTACCCCGTCGTTCGTCGACGCGAGTTCGGGCCGCGTTCGAGCAGCACATCACGGGCTGCCGCGGCGTCGCCGCCGTCGATGTCAGCCGCCAAGGAGCCGAGCCGTCGTTGCAGCTCCAACGACCTCCGACATCAGGCTCGTGCTCACCACAGTGTGCCGCAGTTATAACGCGCGCCGCTCGATGCATCCCGCCTCATCACTCCGACGTTCGGAGAATAGGGCTGGGTGATTCACGACGTGCCCATAACAGTCACGACAATCGCGCGCTGTGGCGCGGTGGGTACTGGCTGCTCGTGCGCCGCGTCCACGCGTCCGACGTGTCGATGTAGAGCTCGAGCTCGTGCTGCCCGCGTGGGGTGGCGGCGCGGCATAGCCGACCTCGACAAGCGCGAAATCGTGGTGGTTCCTGAGCGTGAAGAACGACATCGCAACCGGCTCCGAGATGCGTGAGATGATCTGCATCCCCAAGACGCCCGCGTAGAACGCCTCCGAACGTTGGAGATCCCGAACTTTCAGCACGACGTGCCCGAGGCTCTGTACCAACATCCCTCGGTCCCTTTGCTATGCCGCGGAAAGGCGACGTTTCGGCGGTGTCGCTCAGCGCTCCGCGAGGACGGCCGCGGCGTCTTGGTCGCTCATCGGCGGGCCGACCGGCGTCAGATCGTGTGAGCTGGCGATGCGCGCGAGCTCGTCCATCGGTGGGAAGACCGGTGCCGGCGGCACGGTGTGTGACTCGGCCGGGACCCCGAGGTCGCGGATCAGGTCCCGGAACGTTGCGTTGTCGTGCACGAGCAGGATGCGTGCGTCGCGATCGCCGATGACCCGGAAGGTGTGCGGCACGCCTCGCGGCATCGAGACCCAGTGGCCGGGGCCGACGATCGAGATGTCGTCGGCGCATCGCACGATGATCTCACCGTCGAGGATGTACCACGTGTCGTCGAGGGCATCGTGCACGTGGAGCGGAGCGGCGGAACCGACGGGCAGCGTCATCTCCAACACGATGGTCTGCATGTCGGGCGCGCAGCGATACTCGACCACCAACGTGTCGAGGAACCACCACGCCTGCGCATGCGCGTTGTCGGGACCGTCGATGACTGCTGAACTCATGGTCACACCTTCTTCGTGAGAGGTGCGCCCGCCGTCTTCGACGCCCGCACCGTACGGTTCTGCACCATCGGCAGGAACAATAAGGTTTCCTTACAACCGGATCGTAAGGTACCCTTACAAACATGTCAAGCAGTGACTCTCCGAGCTCTCCCCCGTACGTCGGCGCGCTCCTGCGGCCCTGTTGGCAATGGGTCCGCGACCAGATTTATGCGGGCGTGACGGCGGAGGGGTACGACGATCTGAACGCCGCCCACGTCGCGCTGTTCCGCTATCCCACGCTCGACCGCCAACGCCCCTCCGAGCTCGCCGAGCAACTGCAGATCACCCGACAATCGATCAACGATCTGCTGGGCCACCTCGAACGCTGCGGTTACATCACCCGCCACGCCGATGCTGCGGATGGGCGCGCGCGCGTGGTGCGACTCACCGCGAAAGGACGGCGGCTCCAAGTAGCCATCACCCGACACGCGCGAGCCGCGGAAGACCACATTGCCGAGCTCCTCGGGCCGCGCCGCTTCTCGCAACTCCGCGACACGCTCCAGGAACTCGCACACCGCCTCAGCGACAACCGACCGACTCCGACACTCGACAGCACGAAGACATGAAGCAACAGTGCGTGCCTGCGTCCAGCCGCGAAGTCGAGCAACGGGCACCGTCTCGCGCGGAGTGCTTCGCAACGGGTTTCCGAGGTGCGGATCAGGTACGACGCCGGCCGTCGTTCTGGAAGGGTTCTCCGAGCGCGAAATCGATCAGCGTCGAGGCGATCTGTGGGATTTGCCGGTTCGAGTAGCGTCCCGTTGCCTCCACACCCGCCGGGCGATCACGAAAATGGCTTGTTGAAGCCGTTTCCGGGCGCGTGCCGCCGTCCTCGTCGCACAAGGCAGCCGTCGCTACTCGAACTCGTCGCAAATCGTGACGGATTTCGTCGCATCGGCCACGCGACATGAGGCCGTGAGCATCGGGTGGGGTTTCTGATCGGCGAGAAACGCGAACCTCACTACGACTGGCTCTGCGGTCTGTCTCATCCGGCCTAGGAAGACCGAGTCACCGATCAGAGTGCGTCGATGTCGTGCGTACGTTGGTGTCGCGAGCCAGAAGTGTCGGCCATGGGGAGTCGTACTCGCACTCGGAGCCCACCTTCGTCGGGTGCTACGAGCATCATGGTGCCTCGATGGGCGGCGACGATCGCGTCGACGATGGACAGGCCAAGACCGACGCCCTCTCCGTCTCTCGTGCGGTCCTGACCGGCGCGCTTGAAGGGTTCGAGGAGTTCGGCGACCTGTTCGGGGTCGATTGGCTGTCCGGTGTTCGCGACCTCGAGTGTTGCTTCGTGGTGGTCTGCCTCGATGGTGATTGAGACTTCGCCGCCGCGGACGTTGTGCCGGATGGCGTTTTCTACGAGGTTGCCGGCGAGCCGTTCGAGCAATCCTGGGTCGCCGCTCACTTCGACTGGCTCGACGTTCGCGGTGATCGTGACCCCGGCCGCGGTCGCCTCGGCGGTGGATTGCTCGATGACCGTCGACATCACGTCCGAAATGTCGACGGCCGCCCATTGATCGATGCCGCGTTCGGATCGAGCGAGGAGGAGCAGCGCGTCGATGAGGCGTTCCGTCTCTTCGTTGTTCTCCCGAAGGTGTTGCAAGATTGCGTGGAGCTCGTGTGGGCCCGCGGTTCGATTCGCGAGCGCCTCGTCGATCAGCACCCGTTCGGTTGCTAGCGGCGTTCGCAGTTCGTGCGACGCGTTGGCCGCGAATCGGCGCTGGCTCTGAAAGGCCCGGTCAAGGCGGCCCAACATGGCGTCGAACGTGTCGGCAAGTTGTTTGAGTTCGTCGTCGGGTCCTTGCAGGTTGATGCGGTCGTGCAGGGTCCATTCGGACAGGCGGCGGGCGGCATCGGTGATGCGGTGCACTGGTCTGAGCGCGCGGCCGGCCATCCACCATGACAGCCCGAACGACGCGACGGCGAGCAGGATCAATGCGAGTGCGGAGTCGACTTTGAAGCTGTGGAGGGTGTGAGCCTGGCTGGCCCTGACGGTGGCCGTGAGCTGCCCGACTTCGGCCGCGGTCGGGTCGGGACTCTTCAACGGCGCGCGGCCTCCCGGCGCGACGCCACCGCCCGAGGCCGTGCCGCTGACGATGGTCGATCCACGGACGAAGGTGCGGTAATAGCCGTCGACGACGTTGGGGCAGTTGGCCGGGTTGAGCGTTAGTGCTTTTGGCCCGCCTCCTGAGCTGACGATCGCGCGCTCCGCCGCTCCGTTGGCGTTCTGTTTCGTGCAGATGATCTGTACCGCGGCGGCAGGCCCGTTTTCCCGGCGTTGTACGAGGATGTAGCTGACCGACAACAGCGCGGCGCCGGCGACGATGAAGAGCGCGGTATAGGTGAGCGTCAGGCGGAGGCGCAGTGTGGGTCGCGGCCGCCGGATCATGACGCGGTGAGCCGGTAGCCGGCGCCGATGATGGTCGTGATCACGGGCGGTTCGCCGAGCTTGCGCCGCAGGTTCGCCAGGGTGACGCGGACGGTATTCGTGAAGGGATCTGCGTGCGCGTCCCAGACCCGTTCGAGTAGTTCCTCGGCGCTGACGACGCGGCCGCTCGCGGTCATGAGCACTTCGAGCACGGCGAGTTCCTTGTTCGTGAGGGATAGGGGCTTGCCCCCTCGTTCGGCCGAGCGACGGTTGGGGTCGAGGGTCAGATCTCCCGCGGTCAGTCTCGGTGGCAGCGCGCGCGTTGCGCGGCGCCCGAGGGCTCGGATACGGGCGATGAGCTCCGCGAGGGCAAACGGCTTCGCGAGATAGTCGTCGGCGCCGAGGGACAGGCCATCGACACGCGCCTCCAACGTTCCCGACGCGGTCAGCATGAGGATACGGGGCCAGCCGCCGGCGAGTTGCCCGCAGACCTCGTCGCCGTGCACGCCCGGGAGGTCGCGGTCGAGTATCACGACGTCGTAGCGGTTCACGGCGGCCATTGCGAGCGCGGTGTTCCCGTCGTAGGCAACATCGACGGCCATTCCTTCACGGCGCAGACTCCGGGCGATGGACTCCGCCATGACGTGTTGGTCCTCCACCACGAGCAAGCGCACCGGCGCATCGTGGCAGCCGAACCATAAAGTCTTCCTAAAAGGCGCGGTTTTAGGCGCGCTTTATGCCTCCCGGCGTACTAGCCACTGCGATGGACGAATCATCCGGGAGGTACCACATGACGAACGCGTACCGAAGGTCGCGTCGGCTCGTCGCGGTCGCTGCGGCGGCTGCCCTCGGTCTCGCCGCGTGCGGCGGCGGTGGTAACTCCCCGCACGTCGCGAGCCTGGGCGCCGGCACCGGAAGCGGTTCGAGCACGACGACGACCCTGCCGAAGGGCAACCCCACCCAGCTGTTGGACGAATGGGCGGCGTGCATGCGGGCGCACGGCGATCCGGGACAGGTCGATCCCACCGTCGATGCCAACGGCGTCATCCACATAACTTTCGCGGCCGGCAGCAACCCGCCTAGAGGCAACGGGCCCGTGGCCGCCGGAGGCTCGGGCGGGAAAGGCGGCCCGCTCAGCAATGGCGGCCCGTGCGGCGCGTACTTGACCGCCGCGTCGACCGCGTTGCGCGGCGGTAAGCCACCGCAAGAAGCCGATCCCGCCAAGCTCGAGAAGTTCTCACAGTGCATGCGAACGCACGGCATCCCCGACTTCCCCGACCCGTCGGGCGGAGGACTGTCGATCCAGATCAAACAAGCCAGCGACTTGAATCCGCGCAGCCCCGCGTTCCAGAGCGCGTCGAAGACCTGCGCCAAATTGGCGGGGGTCCCGGGCCTCGGCGGCACCCCGCAGCGGGGCGCGATCGAAGCGAGTAGTGGCGCCGGCCCGGCCGGCGGACCTGGCGGCAACGGAGGACTACGCGTCGTGACCGGAGGCGGCGGTGGCTGAGCTCAATGCCAGGCGGATCGCCCTGGTCGGCGCGCTCGCCGGTGCGTTGGTTGGCGGGGCGGTGGCCGGCGGCGTCGCCGAAGCAGTCAGCACCGGTAAGACCACGAGCAACGCGTCCTCGTCCGGAAGCAGCACGTCGGTCGCCACGGTTCCGGTCCGGCGCACCAACTTGCAGTCGACGGTGCAGGTCGGCGGGTCGATCAGCTACCGCGGCTCCTACGTCGTCGTCGTGCCGGGCGGGGCGAGCGCGCAACAGGTCGCGCAGGCCCACCAACAGCTCACCCAAGCGCAGCAGGCACTCACGGCCGACCAGATCGCGCAGTCCGACACGACCGCCGCAGATCTGCAAGCCATCGCAGCTGCCCAGAGCAGCGTCACCGCCGCATCCTCGACGTTGAGCACCGACGAGGGGACCGAGGCGAACGACTGCGCGGGTTCGGCAAGTGGTTCGCCGGCGTGCACTCAAGACACACAGAAGGTCGGCCAGGACCGAACACAACTCGCGCAGGCACGGCAACAGGCCTCGACCGCGCAGCTCAGCGCGGTTCGCGACGGCGACCAGGCGCGAGCGAAGGTGCAGGCCGACGCTGCGCAATTGAGTGCGGCCGTCACCAACTTGGCCGACCTCCAGCCGAACGCCGCGAATCCGGCCACCACCTACACGTATGTTCCGAACGTGGGCGACGTCATACACATGAATCAGCGCGTCTACGCACTGAACGGCCAGCCCGTCCCGCTCCTGTACGGACCCTTCGCCGCGTACCGCGCTTTCTACGCCGGCATGACCGACGGGACCGACGTCGCTGAGCTCACGCACGATCTGATCGCACTCGGATACGGCGCGGGTCTGACCGAGAGCAACCACTACTCGTCGGCGACTGCGGAGGCGGTGACACGGTGGCAATCCGCGCTCGGGTTGCCGACTACCGGTGTCATCCTGTTGGGCCAGCTCGTGTTCGAGCCTGGTCCGATTCGGGTCACGTCGGTCAGCGCCGCGGTTGGCCAGACGGCCACGGGCAGCGGGAGCACCGTGCTCGACGCGACCACGACCACGCCGATCGTGACCCTGGCGCTGGAGGTCACCCAGGAGTACTTGGTGAAGCCGGGCGACGCGGTGACGGTGCTGTTACCCGACGGATCGTCAACGGTCGGCGGGCACGTGGCTACCGTCGGGAACGTCGCGACGTGTCCGAACGGCAACGGCAACGGCAACGGTAACGGCAGCCCCAACGCGGACAACGGCTCGGCTGACCAGTCTCCGTGTGCGTCGAGCGGTAACTCGTCGACACCAACGGTAACGGTCACGATCACGCTCGATCAGGTCCCGCCCGGAGCGACCTTGGACCAAGCGCCGGTGAACGTGAACGTCACGACGCAACGCGCCGACAACGTGCTCGCCGTACCAGTGAATGCGCTGCTCGCGTTGCAAGGCGGCGGTGACGCGGTCGAGGTTGTCTCCGGATCCGGTCACCATCTGGTCGGCGTCACGACCGGCCTCTATAGCGACAGCCTGGTGGAAGTCAGCGGGACCGGCATCGCACCCGGCACAATGGTCGAAGTGCCGTCGTCGTGACGTCCACAGTTGCCGACGTCGACGAGCCAGTCGCGCCCGGCGCGCCGGTTCTCGAACTGGTCGACGTCACCAAGGAGTACCGGGGCGACCCACCCGTCGTCGCGTTGGCCGGCATCCATCTTCGCGTCGGCGCGGGAGAGCTCGTCGCCATTGTCGGTGCTTCGGGGTCGGGCAAGAGCACCCTGTTGCACGTCATGGGAACGCTCGAGCGACCGACCGGGGGCACGGTCCGCGTCGCGGGCCGCGACACGTCGACGATGTCGGACAAACAGTTGTCGGGGTTGCGCGCCCGGCGGCTGGGTTTCGTGTTCCAACAATTCTTTCTGCTGGACGGGATGAGCGTGCTGGACAACGTGGCCGACGGGCTGCTCTATCGCGGCGGACGGATCGCCGAACGTCGAAGCCTCGCGGCCGTGGCGATCGAGCGAGTAGGACTGAGCCACCGCAGCACCCACCGCCCGAACCAGCTGTCGGGCGGCGAGCAACAGCGGACCGCGATCGCACGCGCGCTCGCCGGACGACCCGCGTTAGTGATGGCCGACGAGCCGACCGGCAACCTCGACACCGTGACCGGCGCGTCCATCTTGCGTCTGCTTCGAGAGCTCCACGACGACGGCACCACCATCTTGGTCATCACCCATGACCGTGACGTCGCCGCCGCCATGGACCGCCGCATCGAGATCCGCGACGGAAGGATCGTGCATGACTCGACGACGTGAGGTGCACACCGACGAGTCCAAGCTTTCTGCCCGCGACCTCGTACGGGTCGGCAGCCTGGGGCTGCGCAGCCGGCGCGTTCGGGCTTTGCTCTCGGCGCTCGGGATCAGCATCGGCATCGCGGCGATCGTCGGCGTTCTCGGCATCTCGCAGTCATCCAAGTCCGGCCTGCTCGCCGAGCTCGGACGCGAAGGCAACCTGCTCAACATCCAACCTGGCCAGAGCGCGTTCGGACAACAATCCGAGCTGCCGGTCACCGCCGCGGGCATGGTGTCGCGCATCGCCCCGGTAACGAGCGTGACCCAGATCGGCAGCGTCTCCAACACGTACGTGTACCGCAATTCCCTCGTCCCCGCGGTCAACACCAACGGCATCTCCGTCATCGCGACCGACGCGTCGCTTCCTGCAACCCTCGGCGCCACCGTGGCGCACGGCACATTCCTCAACGCAGCAAGCGCTCGCTATCCCGCGGTGGTCCTCGGCGCCGAAGCCGCGACGCTGCTCGGCATCCACGACCTGTCAACGCCCACTCAAGTGTGGCTGGGCGGCCGCTGGTTCACCGTCGTCGGGATCCTGAACCCAGTCGAGCTCGTCACCCAGGTCGACAGCATGGCCCTGATCGGATTTCCGATCGCCGAGAACGACTTCGGCTTCGACGGCCACCCCACCGCCCTCTATCTTCGCAGCGTCCCGAGCCAAGTCGACGCCGTCGCAGCAGTCCTTCCCGCGACCGTCAACCCGCCCGACCCGACCGTCGTGCAAGTCAGCCAGCCGTCCGACGTGCTGAAAGCCGAGGTCGCCGCCAAAGGTGCGTTCAATGGTCTGTTCCTCGGCCTCGGCGCAGTCGCGCTCCTCGTCGGCGGCGTCGGCATCGCGAATGTCATGATCATCTCCGTGCTCGAGCGTCGCTCCGAGATCGGCCTGCGCCGAGCGCTGGGAGCAAGCCGCCGGCACGTCGGCGAACAGTTCCTCGCCGAGTCCCTGCTGTTGTCGGTTCTCGGCGGCGTGGCGGGCACCATCATCGGCGCGCTTGCGACGTTGACGTACGCCCTCACCCAGCACTGGTCGGTCGACATCCCCGCACTCGCGCTGTACGGCGGAATCGCTGCCGCATTGGTGATCGGTGCCGTCGCCGGCCTATACCCGTCGATGCGAGCGGCGCGCCTCTCACCGACCGAAGCGCTGCGCTCCATCTGAACCGCACCGGCTGCGGCGCCAGCCGCGTGCCAATCCTGTTAGCGACGACGAGGCGTCCGACACGAGTCGCTCGCAACCATGCAGGGGGCGTCCCAACACCCCGCCCGGCATGCCGGCAAGGAACGTCACGTCTGTGCCATTCGGGGATACCCGAGATCACGGCGTATCGATTGAATCACCCGCCGTTTTCGAGGGAGAAGTCGACCAGCTTCGCGGCGATCTGGGCGATTTGCCGGTTCGAGTAGCGTCCCGTTACCTCCACACCTGTTGTGATTCTTACAACACTGCACCGGCCCTCGCCTCTAGTGGCAGGGGATGAAGGCGGGTCCGCCGATGAGCTTGTCGAGCCGGACAGGTACGAGGTGTCGGGCGCGCAGTCCGTCGAGGATGAGGGGCAGGGCGCGGAGCAGCACGGTGCGGTTGGCGAACGGGTTCCCGTTGAGTCCGTCGTGCAGGACGATGATCGAGCCGGGGTGGACGCCGTTCAGGATCCGTTGCGCGATGACGTTCGGGTCTTTTTCGGCCCAGTCTCCGGCGGAGTCGTCCCACATGATCATGCGCATGTGGTGGTCGTTGATGACGTGTGCGACGAAGGGTGTGCGGTCGCCGTGTGGGGGTCGGTAGAACGCGGGACAGATACCGATCGCTTGTTGGAATGCGTTCTGGGTGCGTTGGAGTTCGGGGTAGCGGGGATCGAGCCAACGCCACTGGTCGTGGTGGTAGGAGTGGTTGCCGAGCCTGGCAATAGCCAGCGCACTGTCGATGGTCGCCCTATTGGTGTGCGCGGCGATGGGTCATCATCACCTGGCGCTCGGCTTCTGGTTGCCGGTCGGAGCGATCGGGACGGCGCTGTTTGTCTTTCGCTATCGGCGGTTCTGGCGATGGTTCGGCGAATCGGTGTTCCGCGGCGTGGCGTCCCTGGATCCGATCCCCTAATCCTCGGAGCGAGGAGATCGTCTCCAAACCCTTTGCCTCCGACGATGAGCGGGCCGAGGCGATCGTCCAACTCGTCACTGTCGACCAGCGGCTACAGGAGTGGCTCCAGCATCGGTTACGGATGACCGGGAAGCTTCGGTCGGACGTCAGAAGTCGCCTGCTGCAACAGCCGGTCGAGTCGGGCGATTCGCCGGAGGCACGGTTGGCGCGTTGGGTCACTATCTTCGGTGACGATGTAGAAACGGTCCACGACGTCCGCTCCCGGGTCGTTCACGGCGTGCGAACGCCGGACGGCGAGATCCGCGGAGCCGTGTGGCTCGCACTGCGCATATTGGACTTGCTGGAGCCTGCTAATACGTAGCGGAGTCGACGATCGCGTTGCGTGACTGGCACTCGGTTGATCCGGTCATCCGCTGCCCTTCGGTGTCAGGGACCGCAATCGCCACGACCTCAGGCATCGCATCGGGGAGCAGCGAGTGAAGTTGGGCCACGAGGCCGTCCTGCTGTTGTGCAGAAATCCCGACCAACCGTTCAGCGCCGCGCTTCGCCTCATCGACCCCGACGAGCACCACACCGCCATCGGTGTTTGAGAAGGCGGCTACGGCTTCGCTGATCTTCCGATCGCTCGGCTTGAGTTTGAGCTCGACGACCTTCGACTCGGCCAGCGCGTTGGCATCTTCAGCCGTTGCCACGAAGCGCACGAGCAGATCGAAATCGAGCCGACTTGCGGGAAGTTCGAAGAGGTCTTCGTAGGCGGTCATTCGACCAAGGGAGTTAGCGCTTCTTTGCAGACTTCTTGGCTGCCTTGATGTTCCGCGCTCTCGCTGCTCGCGCCTTCTCAAGGTTCTTAGCGAGCTTGGCGCGCGCTTCGGTCGACAACGGCTTGCGCTTCTTCGCGACCTTCTTCGTCTTCACCGGTCGCGACCTCGCGCCGCCCGCCGTCCGGCCGAATGCTGGTCGAACGTCGGCGACAGCGACTCCATCACCATGGCGCCGCGCAGCCGCGATGGCCGCCATGTACGGGTTCTCGGCTTCGACAATGTCGACGGTGTCGACGTGCAGCGTTACTCGATACTTCGGCAAGATGGCTCCTATCGAATCGGTTCGCTCATGATAGGTGTTTGGCGTTGTAGGTACTCTGATTGAGCCGGTCCACTCATTAGGTGAGTTGCTTCGATTCGGAGGAGTCCTCGGCAGCGCGCCGCGGCGTACTTCTGGGCGATGTTAGTTGGGCAATCGGTAGTTGGTGACGAGCTCGAGCCGCTTGGCGGTGACGAACTGGTCGGATCGCTCGGGCGCGGCGCGGTCGATTGCCGGTAGGTGATCGAGTGACCCCGTGATCGCCCGACGACCTTGGGCTGTGGTCAATGTATAGCGGAATCGCCCCTGATCGAATGACACGATTCCATCTCGGTATTCGGTCGCGTATGTGTAGCCAGTCCCGTGGGGAACGAGTGCAAGATCAAGTTCGCTCTGCGCCGGTTCTTCGACGCGTTTAATGATATGGAGCTCCTGATCGGCTCCGAGCAGGTACGGATATTCGTCGCTGTGCGGATCGTGGAGTTGCGCGCCGAGGACGATGTGGTTCGGTTGCGCGTACCCTTGGTGTTGCCTGTCAGTGACGATCTGTGCGTCACCGAAGACATGGGCAAGAATGTCGGCTCGTTTGCGCTGGGCGTACCTTGTCGCGAGTGCATGTGTTTCGAGATAGCGCGCCTGGTTCTTGGCACCTTCGAGGTGCGTGATCGGGCCGATGACCGTGTCGGTGGTTGTGGCGGCTCGCGCGAGTGCGATGTCGTCGTATCGGTTGAGTCCGAAGCCTGTGGGCGAGTTGGATCGAAACTCTGGCGCCGAACAGTGGATCGCGGCGTAGTGCTGACCATTGACGGTGTCTCGATAGGTGCCGAGGAAGTGGTTCTTGCGGTTGAGGTCGACGACTACGCGGATGCCGTCGATGGCGGGCGGGTCGTCTGCCAGATCGAGTAGTCGCTCGTAGTACGTGGCCGGGGTCTCGTCGTGCGCGATCTCAGCGAGCGCGATGCCGCAGCAATTGGGGAGGGTATCGAGCGGCAAGATTTCGTGGTCACGCGCCCACCACAGTTCACCGCCAGTGCTATAGCCCCCGGCAGATCGCTGGGGATTGCGACTCGGTGACGAATCCGGCGCAACGATGCAACGGGCCGAAATCGGGAGGCCCGCGAGTATTTCGATTGCGTGGATACGGGCTACTGCAAAGGCGGCGTGTTGCAGTGCGAGCTGGCCACCGAGGTCCGGCGACGATCTATCTATGATATGGCTACGTGCGACCTCGAGCGCGTCGTTGAGTAGTCCGGGGCTAGTCACTCCGGAGGCTCGCGGCTCGAGGCAAGTCGCTGAGCGACTGGATGGTCGTGAAAGGGCGTGCGTCGACAGAGCTGTCGAGCGGACAGCAAATGCAGTGGTAGCCCAATTCGTGCGCGGTTGTGAGGTTGGCGGGCCGATCGTCGACGAGCAGAATCTCTTCGGCCGGTCGCTGCAGCTGTTCCGCGAGCGCCTGGAAGAGTCGGCCGTCATGCTTGGATCCGTTGCCGTCGTTGCAGAACGCCGCGGTGGTGAGTCTGTCGAGGATGTGGTGCTGAGCAAGGATTGGTTCGGCCCACTCGCGCGGCATGTCGGAGATAACTGCGAGGTCGTAGTGCCTGCTCAGCAGTGCGCTGATCATCTCCGCGTCGGGCGCGAATGCGCGGGCGGAGAGGAATTCCGACTCCGCGGCGTGCCAGTCGGCATCGAGGATCCCGTCCCAGAACTCGTCGCGCGACATGGTGCCGGGGCACAGGCCGTCGTCGTAACGTTCCTTGATTGTGGCGATCGGGAGCAAAAGCCGTCCAGCGAAGAAGTCGTCGAACCCTCGGCTGATGAGGCGTTCTTCGGTTACGAGTACGCCGATCATGTCGAACGCGATTGCGGTGATGTTGTTGTTGTTCGTCATAGTTCGAACTGAAGATAGGTGGGAACCGCCGCGCCGTTTGGCGACGCGTAGCGTTCGTGAAAATGAGCTAGGTGCGCGGCAAGGTCGCTGAACAGCGACGGTGAGCTACCCCACTGATAGTCGAAGGACTGTTCAAAACAGCCAAGAAGCGACGATTCGGCAGGCTCATTGTGCCGGACGATCTCAAAGTATGGCCCCCGCGAGCCTGTGAGGTGCTCCATATATATGTTAACAAATCCTCGATTGCCTGCCAATACGCCGCAGAATGTGGGGAGCGACATGGTGAGTCTCACGTCAAAGCGTCTGGCGGCGTCCGCATCTCTGCGGATAATTGACTGCCGGAGGCCGCGCAGGATCTTAATGACGTACTCGATTGTGGTGTGAAGTTCATCGAGGGTCTTGTACGCCGGTGACTCGCGCCGCAAGGCGGCTCCCGGCGCGTTTGGGTGTAGCACCATAAGACGCACGTCGGTGGCCTCGTCGCAGACGAGTCGTTCGAGATGGTCAATCAGTGCGGGCTGACCAAGCATCGGCATGCTCAGATCGAGCGCCCGAATGACCCTGACGGACGGGAACATGACGGTCCAGTCGACCGCGCGCCCGACGGACGCGGCGGCGATGCTGCCTTGAACGCCCAAGGCAGCGAGTTGGTCGACCGCGGCGCCGTGGATCCCGCCCGTTGCCGAGGCGGTCTGAACCCGATACACGAGGTCGACGATGGCGTCGGCGATCTCGTCGATGATGATGGGCTCGTGATGCTTGCGAAACGTCTCGCGGGAGACGTTGCGGATGTCTGCGGCCTTCGCACGCAGTTCTGCGGGCCGCACGCCTCGGGTGCCGACGGCCACCCCGAAGATGTATTCGCCGGCCTGTCGGATCTCGTCGCCGTCGATCTTGTCGAGCGCGTCACGTAGGAGTTCCTCGATGGCCCGTCCCGGGCTCCCTGCGTCGGGTGCATAGACCCGAGCCGCTTCGGTGAGGGTCGGGAGGTTCAGCTGACGGAGCTTCACGATGCCGGCCTCGCGCAGCACTCGCAGGTCTATGACCAGCCTCGACCGGCTGATGCCCGCTTCTTGCCCGTCCACGTCCTGATTTTGTCCGGCTGATGCCCGGGTGCGCCACCGGCGGACTGCCGTTCGCGTTCGGACAATGGAGTCAGCCCAGCGACGGCAGTCGTCGGCTGGCCAGTTGGAAGGAGCAACGATGGTCCGAACGTCAATCAAGGGTGCCACGAACGAACGTCAATGCCGCACCCGCTGCGATGAGTGTGGAATGAAAATCACAGGGCCGCGGCGTGTCCACCGCTGCCTGTGCGGCGCCAAGGTCTCGTACCGATGAACGCCGATAGCCACGCGACCGGAAAGGTCGACTGGCTCGACAACCTCGACGCCTGCGACGTCCCAGAATGGTTTGGGTGTGTTCCCGCCGGCTGCGATGTCCGCCACTGGGTCCCGCACCTGCTTCCAGAGGAGCTCGAGTCGGCAGCCTCACCCAAGCTCATCCTCGAACGACCGGTGGAAGCGGTTCCCGATTCCACGGAGGTGAACTGAGATGGCACGTCGATGCGTCGACGGCGGCGCCGGCCTCGACGGTTGCGTGCCGAGCCCGACCCTGCAACTCGGGAAGAGCGACGAGTGGCTCGCCCGGATCCAGGCCGACAGTGATCGCTACCACGGGCTGATCGGTGCCGTGATGACCGATGCTCTTCGCCGGTGGTTCGACCTCGATCCCGGCGCTGTCGCTGGGACAAACGGTTCAAGACGCAACGACACGAGGATCGCCGAGCGGCGTCCGGCCCTTCCGACTCGGACTCCCGTTATTGATCCGATCGTGATGAGAGGAGAACGATGGACTTGACACCTGAGCGATTCTCGACAGCCGCAGAGGTTGTGCGTTCGACCCGTGAAGCAGGTCTGGCGCGCCGCGCGGATAGCGCCGTGTATCGACACGGGTTACGGGCGTGGGAGCGCAGTCAGTGCGATCAGATCGACTCGCAGACGACGCGCGACGCGGTGGAGTGTGCGTTCGACGAAGAGGTGGCGTTCTTCGACCACGCCATGCATCGGGCTGACGGAAGCGCGGTCAAGCAACAGCTGCTTGCCGAGAAGCTGGAGCTGTTGTCGAAGGCGAACAACCGTCGCATCGCGCACAGGTTCGGCCGGTGATCACGGCGATCCGGTTCCTGGGCGACGCCGCCGTCGGCGGCACCGCCGGCGCGATCGTCGCGTTGTTCGGTACGCGCCGCCGGCGTCATCGTGAGCAAGGTGAGCGAGATGACGTCGATCGGGACGAAGGCCTGTCGGCCTACGACACCATGATCGACGAAGCGACGCGCGCTTGGGTATCTGAGCACGGTCGCGAGGAGATGGCAGCGGTCGTCGGCGAGAAGATGCGCCTCCTGTCTCGCCTGCACGAACGCCGCAAGCAGAGCGGGCATTGGAGATGATCGTCCCTCTGGTCCTGATCGTCGCCTTCGGGCTGCTACTCGCTGCGTTCCGGTTCGTGATCAGGAGCTTGGATCCGTACTGCATCCGAATGCGTGCGCAGTCCCGCGTGCAGCGTCATGCGGTCAGGCGATCTCGGGAGCTCGCGGATCTCCGCTTCGAGGTTCGCCGCGATGCACGTCGGTTGCTCCGTGACCTCGAACGTGACATCGACGGGATCGGCGAGGAGTGAACGCGTCGCCGGAGCATTGGACCAGTGCTGTGGGCAAGGCCGCTTGGACGCTTCTTGTCGTCGCGGTTGTCGCCTTCACGACGTGGTGGCTGCTCAGACAGCTGCTCGCGCCGTTGCTCGTCGTTGTCGCCGTGGTCGCGGTGTATCGAGTCGCCATCCGCGGATCCCGTCGCAATCGATTCTGACGTTGGCGTTCCGCCTCGGTCGGCTTGTTCCGGTCGTTGTTGCGGGATGGACAACGACCGTTGACATGCTGCGTTTGTGCAGCGTATAAGGAAGACGAGGTGCTGCACGTATGCAGCGCTCGGAAGGAGGGATGAGATGGCAACGAAGAAAAGCGAGGGGTCGAGGGGAGGTGACACTGCACGGCGTCGGCTCCGGGTGCGCAGCGTCCGCCGCGACACGCCTGACCTGAAGAAGCTGAGTCGGGCACTGATCGCGCTGGCGACGGCGCAACTCGAGGCGGAGGCGAAGGCCGAGCACGCGAAGCGAGCCGGCACGCGTCGGCGTGGAGGTTCGGATGCTGCCTGATGTCGTTGGGCTCGGTGCCGTGTCGGCCCTCGCGGCATCGGGATTCGTGTCTCTCGGGCTGGTGCGCCGGCGTGATCAGGTTCGACGCGATGCGACGCGCGAGGCATTGAAGATCGTGTGGCCGCGTGATGTCGATGCGGACTCAGTCTCGGCAGTGTTGGCCAGTATGGCTGGGCTGCCGCGTCAGCGTTGGCCACACCTGGGGCAATCGACGATCGCATTCGAGGTGTGGGCTCGGTCTGGCGAGATCGAGCATCGGTTGTGGGTGCCGAAGGGCCAAGTCCGATTCATCGCTGGCCAGTTGCGTTCGCATGTGCCGTCTGCCCGTGTCGAGGTCATGGGACCTACGGCGCGACCGCGATTTGGTGCGGCGGTGGAGGTTCGATTGAGCGATGCCGATCGCGAGTTGCGTAGTGATGCGCCGGCTGCGGTGTCGACGGCGTTGCTTGCCTCGATGCAGCCGCTGTCTGAGGGAGAGTCGGTCGTTGTCCAGTGGGTGATTGGTCCGGGTGTAATGCGTCCGGTTCCCGAGCCGGTGCGCGGCCAGTCGAAGGCGTTGTTCGATCGTGTTCTCGGATCAAGGGTCGATCCACCCGAGGAGCGCACCGCCCGGCAGGCCGCTCGGACGAAGCAGACGGCGCCGATCTTTCACGCGGTCGGTCGGGTCGCGGTCGCGGGTGCGACGAGATCGCGGGCCGGTCACGTTCTTTGGCGAGTGATGAGCGTGCTGCGGAGCGTGCAGGCGCCAGGCGTGACGCTGCGCCGTCGCTATCTGCCTCAGGCGTGGTTGGCGCGGCGTGTGTCGGCAGCGCGCACGCCGTTGTTCGAGATTCCGAGCCGGTTGAACGCTCGGGAGCTGTTGGCGCTGCTCGGGGTGCCGCTCAAGGGCGTGCAGTCGCCGGCGCTGACGTTCGCTGGTGGCCGGCAGTTGCCGCCGCCGCGGCTGCTCGGCCGGTCGGGTCGGGTTGTTGGCGAGGCCACGTATCCCGGAGCGCAGCGGCCGGTCGCGGTGTCGGTCGCGGACTCGCTGCTGCACATGCATGTCATCGGTCCGACCGGGGTCGGGAAGTCCACGTTGCTTGCCAACCTGATCCTGCAGGATATCGCCGCGGATCGGGGCGCGGTCGTGCTGGACACCAAGGGCGATCTCAACGCCGATGTGCTCGACCGGATCCCGAAGCATCGCGTCGATGACGTCGTCGTGCTGGATCCGACGGATGAGAGCCGCCCGGTTGGTCTAAACCCGCTTGCTCGGACTGCTGACGCCGAACTGGTGGCTGACCAGATTGTCGGCACATTCCATCGGCTTTACGCCGCCTACTGGGGCCCGCGCACGCAGGACATCCTGCACGCGTCGCTGCTAACACTCGGAACGCGGCCGGGGATGACGCTGTGCGAGCTGCCGGTGCTGCTCACCAACGCGGGGTTTCGCCGCGAGCTGGTCGGTCGCCTCGATGATGACGTCGCGCTCGGGCCGTTCTGGGCGTGGTACGAGGATCTGAGCGACGGTGAACGCGCGCAAGCGCTCGGACCCGTGATGAACAAGCTGCGCGCGTTCCTGCTCCGACGTCGGATCCGCAACGTCATCGGGCAGGCCGAGCCGCGCTTCCAGATACGCGACGTTCTCGACGATCGCAAGGTGCTGTTGGTCTCGCTGGCCAAGGGCTTGCTCGGAAGTGAGGCAGCGAGCCTGCTCGGTTCCCTCGTCGTCGGCCAAGTCTGGGAGGCAACGCAGGCACGCGCCGCGTTAGCAGCGTCCACGCGAACGCCGGTCTTCGTGTACTTGGACGAGTTTCAGGACTACCTCGCACTGCCGCTCGACCTGGGCGATGTTCTCGCGCAAGCGCGCGGCTTCGGCGTCGGGCTGGTCCTGGCGCATCAGCATTTGGGCCAGCTCGGCACCAGCATCCGCCAGGCAGCGCTGAACAATGCCCGGTCACGGGTCGTGTTCGCGACCAGCGCCGAGGACGCGGGCCCGCTATCGAAATCGCTCGGACCGCTCGTGACCGCGGACGATCTGCAGGGCCTGCCGGCATTCGAGGTCTACGCCAGCCTGTGCGCGAACGCGCACGTCACGGAACCCTGCAGCCTGCGCACCCTGCCACTGCCCGGAGCGAACGGCACGGCAGCGGCCGTCCGAGAACACTCGCGCATCCAGTACGGCCTCGATCGGACGACGATCGAAGCCGCGCTCCGAGACCGTCGGGAAGCGGTCACCCCCGGAGCGGTTGGACGCCGTCGGAGGACCCCATGAGCGGCGCTCTCGTCGTTCCGGTCGCTGTTCCGGTCGCGTTGTCGAACCCGGCGCGAAACGCCAGCTCCAGAGGTGGCGACGGTTCGTTAACGCCAACGACTGAGCTGCGCGGAGGTTCGTCATGAACCGATCGCGCCTCACCCTGGTCGGCCTCGAGCGGCTCGTTGACCAGCTGTCGGAACGCGACCTGGACATCGTCCTGAGTCTCCGGCGGCTTCGGGTTGCGACGACCGGTCAGATCGAGCGGCTGCACTTCACGGACGGCACACCCATGTCCAATGCTCGTCGTTGTCGTCGCACACTCGAACGGTTGACCAGAGACCGCGTGCTCCATCGCCTCGATCGTCGGGTCGGCGGTGTGCGCGCCGGATCGGCGTCCTTCGTGTATTGCCTCGGTGTCGGCGGGCAACGTCTGGCCGGCGAGCGCGGTCCGGCCGGCGGTCGCCGCATCCGCCGGCCCTGGACGCCGTCGGGACCGTTCCTGCAGCACGCGCTGGAAGTGAGCGAGCTCTACCTGCGACTCGTCGAGTACCAGCGACACGCCGGGTTCACCATCGAACGTTTCGCGACCGAGCCCGACTGCTGGCGCAACTACACCGGAGCGGGCGGTGAGCGTCAGGTCGTCAAGCCCGACGTCTACGCCGTGATCGTCAGCGACATGTTTGAGGATCGATGGTTCATCGAACTCGACCGCGCCACCGAATCGCCGACAAAGCTGCATCGACACGCCGAGGGCTACCGCCGCTACTGGCAGTCAGGCATCGAGCAGAGCCGAAGCGGCATCTTCCCGAAAGTGCTGTTCGTCGTCCCCGACGAGCGACGGGCCGAGGTCGTCGTCAAGGCTCTAACGCGACAGCCAGCCGAAGCCTGGCAGTTGTTTCAGGTCACAACCTTCGATCGCGCAACGTCGGTGCTCGCCGGAGCCGAGCCATGAACATGCCCCGGAACCGCATCCTCCTCGGCGACGCGCGCAACATCTTGCCGACGCTGCCCTCCGGGTCCGTCGACTGCGTCATCACCAGCCCGCCCTACTTCGCCCTGCGCAACTACCAGACCGCGAACCAGATCGGACTCGAGCCGAGCGTCGACGACTGGGTCGCGCAGCTCCGAACGATCGTGCGCGAACTCGGACGCGTACTGGCGCCACATGGCAGCTTGTGGCTGAACCTCGGCGACACCTACAGCCGCGAACCACGGACCGGCGCGGCGCCGAAGAGTCTGCTGCTCGGCCCCGAACGACTAGCGCTGGCGATGGTCGACGACGGCTGGACGATCCGCAACAAGATCATCTGGGCCAAGACCAATCCGATGCCGACCAGCGTGCGCGACCGCCTGGCCTGCAGCTGGGAAGTCATCTACTTCGCCGTCCGCTCCCGCGACTACTTCTTCGACCTCGATGCCATCCGAGTGCCGCACCGATCGAGCTTGCGCGAGCCGAGTCGCGCGGCGTTACGTCGTGCCGCGAGGTCAACCACGCGACCGGCATGGTCGGGACCACTCGCCGGCAGCAACATCGGCCTCGACAAACTCAAGGCGTGCGGTCTGGTCGGTCATGCGCTCGGCAAAAATCCCGGCGACATCTGGACGATGGCGACGAGTTCGCACCGCGGCATGCACCACGCGATGTTCCCGGAACGACTGATCGACCGGCCGCTACTTGGAACGTGTCCCGAGCGGGTGTGCACGGACTGCGGCCAGCCTTGGCGACGCGAACGGACGCGCCAGCTCGGTCACCTCGCCGTCGTTGGCGAGCTGCGACCGACCTGCCGCTGCGGCGTGCAGTGGCGGCGCGGTTTCGTACTTGATCCGTTCATGGGCGCCGGCACGGTCGCGGTCGTCGCGGAGAAATGTGAGCGTGACTGGGTTGGAATCGAGATCAACCGGGAGTTCGTCGCGCTTGCCGAGCAACGGATTGGAGCCGAGCGCCAGAAGCGAGGCGATGAAGGAACGGCGGCGGACGCCGCCTGAAACGTAACGATGAAAGGAGGTGATCATGGATGGACCACCACGAACAGGTGCCGGACCCGAAACAACCGGCAACAACAACCAAGAGCAAAACGAACAGGTTCGGGAGGACCGACCGCGGATCTACATGGCGAGCCTCGCCGACTACAACGCCGGCATCCTGTACGGCGAATGGATTGACGCTGCGCAAGAACCTGAGGCATTGCATGAAGCCGTCGCCGACATGCTGCACCGGTCGCCAACACCAGGTGCCGAGGAGTTCGCGATCCACGACTTCGAGCACTTCGGTAGCTATAACGTCGACGAGTTCGACTCGCTGGGCTGGGTCAGCCGGGTGGCACGCGGCATTGCCGAACACGGCCTGGCCTTCGCCGCCTGGGCCGACCACGTCGGCGATGACGACGACGCGCTCAATCAATTCGACGACGCGTACCTCGGCGACTGGCACTCGCTCCGGGACTACGCCGACGAACTTCTCGACGATCTCGGCTACACGCGTGCCATCGACGATGCGATCCCGGAGGCTCTGCAGCCGTACGTCGAGCTCGATGTTGAGGCGTTCGCGCGCGATCTGGAGCTCGGCGGCGACATCACCGTCGTCGAGCACGACCGCGGCGTGTGGATCTTCGATGGTCGGCTGTGAGTTGTCCACAGTCACGTTGTGGAATGGTCAACGAGTGCTGCGTTCGTGCAGCCCTCGTGGTATCCTGGAAACGTAAGGAGCCACGCAATGCCGCCCGCCAAGGCCAAACAGCTCGGTCGATACCTCCGCCGCGAACGCGAAGCGCACGGCCTGTCAGCGCGTGATCTTGCCCGGCGGTCTGGCGTGCCGGATAGCACCATCATTCGCATCGAGCAGGGCCTCATCGCCTCACCCAGACCTGACAAGCTCAGCAAGATCGCCCGCGCGCTCGGCCTGTCGCTCGCGGAGGTCTACGCGCGTGCCGACTACACGGTCCCGGCCGATCTCCCTACGTTGCGGCCGTACCTGCGAGCGAAGTATCGCGATCTTCCCCCTGAAGCGATCGAGCAGATCGAGCAGTACGCCGAACGACTCGCCCGACGCCACGGCGTCAACCTGAGCGGTCCGGCGCCCGGAGAAGACGAGCAGCTGGGAGGCTCAGCGAAACCACCGAAGAGGGTTGGTCGCTCGTGAACACGTCGGGCGGTGAAGCGGATGTGCTTCGAGTTCTCCGCGCTCTTGCGCCTCGTCGAAACTCGAGCTTTCTCGAGTCGCTTCACATCGCCGAACTGCAAGCCGAGCAATTCCTCGAACTTCTCGACATCACCGGGCCGCCGGTGCCGCGCCGCGTGGTGGCTGAAATCCCGAATATTGAGGTCCGACTCGACAACGCTCTTCCCGCGTCGGGCAGTGCCCACTGGGAAGCCGGATGTTGGGTTATCACCTTGAAGCGCAGCGAGTCGCTCTCTCGTCGGCGCTTTTCCCTGATGCACGAACTGAAACACGTTCTCGATCATCCAATCAAACATCACCTGTACGGAGACACGATCGCTGATCCGATCGCCGCCTACCGCGCCGAGCGCGGCGCTGACCAGTTCGCCGCATGCGTACTCATGCCAGAACGCTGGATCAAGCGGGAGTGGTTTATCGGCGGTGAACGCCTTGCCGATGTTGCGGCCCGCTTCGGCGTCTCGCCTCGAGCGCTCTCGGTACGGCTGTGGTTGCTGGGCATGGCACCGCAAGTCAAGCGCTGGGCGACCATGCCGCCACAAGTCACAGACGGGCAAGATCCCGCCCGATACTTCCGGCCGATGGCCGACCTGGAGATCGCATTGTGACGGCTCGATCAGACGATGACGCGAACGCTGATCGTCGAGGGAAAGGAGGTGAGAAATGCCCGGAACTTCAAAATCTCGAAGAACGGTGAGCAAGGGCCCTGTGCGGGAGAAACGGGCTTTGATCTACATCCGGGTCAGCACCAAGGGCCAGGCAGTACGAGACGGAAACGCCGAGGGTTACTCCCTGCCGACCCAACGTGAGGCCTGCCGGCACAAGGCAGAAGCTCTCGGTGCGGTCGTGGTCGATGAGTACATCGATAAGGACACCGCGACGTCGGTCGACAAGCGGCCGGCACTGCAACGGATGGTCGAGTACGTCGTGACGCATCGCGACATCGACTACGTGATCTTCCATCAGCTCAGTCGCTTCGCTCGCTACGTTCCCGACGATGCCCGCATCACGCTTGAACTGGAGATGGCCGGTGCATCGCTCGTGTCGTGCGTCGAAAGCATCGACGAGACCGCGACCGGTCGTCTCATGCACTGGGTGCTCGCTGGGCTGAATGAGTACCAGTCTCGGAACATGGGCAACGACATCAAGGTCAAGACCCTGCAGAAAGTGAAAGACGGCGGGACGCCAAGCCTCGCTCCGATCGGATACCTGAACCGGCAGGATCTGACCGGTGGCGGCAAGGGCAAGCGTTGGGTCGAGCTCGACCCCGAACGCGCGCCACACATCACGTGGGCGTTCGAGACGTACGCGACCGGGAACTACTCGTTGAGCGGGCTCCTCGATGAGCTGACCGCCCGAGGTCTCACGACCCGTGCAACGGCCAGAAGACCGTCGCAACCGCTGCATCCATCGCTCGTCCAACGGATCCTTACCAACCCGTACTACATGGGCATCGTCACCTACAACGGTGTCGAATACCAGGGCAAGCACGAAGCTCTAGTCACTCCCGACGTCTTCAACCAGGTGCAAGAGGTCCTCGCTCAGCACAACACCTCCGGAGAGCGTCACTGGCGTCATGAGCACTACCTCAAAGGAACCGTCTACTGCGGTGTGTGCGGAGGCCGGTTGAGCCTCACCCACGCCAAAGGCAACGGCGGCGTGTACGCGTACTACTTCTGCCTCGGTCGACGACGCAACGGCGACTCCTGCTGGCAAAAGGCCATCCAAGTCGGCGCACTCGAACAGGTGGTCGAGGACTTCTGGCACGGCGTTCGCATGCGACCGCAGCGCGCCGACGAACTCGAAGCAGTCGTGCGCGAAGACCTCACCGGCGCACGCAAACAAGCTGCGCACGAGAAGGACATCCAAGAGCGTCGCATCCAAACGCTGACCGCCGAGCGCAAGAAGCTGCTCGACGCGTACTACGGCGGCGCCGTACCGATGGACCTACTGCGCAGCGAACAGGGCCGTATCGCGAGCGAGATGCAGGGAGCGAACAAGCGCATCGCCGAAACCCGCCGACTGTTCGACGACATCGAACTCACCGTGCGACGCGCAATCGACTGGGCTACCAACCTGTCCGGGGCCTACGCGTCCGCTGACCGAAAGCTCCGAAGACAGCTCAACCAAGCGGTCTTCCGCCGGCTCCTCGTATGGGAAGACGGCGTCGCCGCCTACGAATACACCGACGGAATGGAACTGCTCTTCGAGACCCTGACGACCGTGAGGCCCATTCCGCCACAGCGGATCAGGTCAAGCAAAAACAGCGACCACGGCACGGCTGCCGCACGAGTCCTATCGCTCGTGCCGCAGCACGGTCATGGTTTGAACGTTCACCATCTGGTGGAGGTGGCGGGAGTCGAACCCGCGTCTCCCGAGCTGTCGGTGGGACTTCTCCGAGCGCAGCCGTTGCAAGGTGTCACCCGCCGTCAGGTCAACGGCAACCCGACGGCAGGCCAGCCTCGTTTGG
>Ga0335085_10001884_pt1 | contig 41581 bp, 30 predicted proteins | sample Lox_Sample_45_FD_206712 | JGI IMG/M metagenome (GOLD analysis project Ga0335085, IMG submission 206712) | Soil microbial communities from Loxahatchee National Wildlife Refuge, Florida, United States - Lox_Sample_4.5 | ecosystem: Environmental > Terrestrial > Soil > Wetlands | place: USA... | reverse complement strand
CTGACTGCAGATGATTTTTAATACTGTCAATTTTGCGGCGCGCAGATCCATGTGCATTAAAAGCAAACGGAACTGAGAATATAAAAATCAGCCAACCGCTTCTTAGCATGAATGCAAATACAAATTGCTTCGAAATAAAATTCAAACGGGGCATGAACTTCAACTGGTGTTGCGCAAAGTTATCCGAAGAACTTCAACTCATACATTATTGTACGACTATTTTCTTCCTGATGAAATCATTACCTGATTTGATATTTATAAAATAAATTCCCGGAGTGGTGATTATTAAATTGATTTCCTGCATGCGTGAGTGAAATCCCTGCACCCAATCATTTTCTTTTGAAGAAAAAATGGTTTGACCAATGGCATTCACCACGTCAGCCGAAACTTCACCGGCGATTTCCACAATGGGGATTTCCACAGTGAAATTTCCTTTTGAAGGATTAGGATAGATGGAAATGTCTGCATCACTTATTTCATCAATGCCTGTGATCTGGATATAAGTTGTTGTTGAATTCTTGCACCCGTTTGAATCTGAAACAACCACCGTGTAAAATCCGGTTTGCAAAACATCATACGATTGATTCGTAGCGCCGGGAATATCAACGGTGTTCAATTGCCATTGATAAAAATCTGAAGGACTTGATGTGAGGGTATATCCGTTTTGTGTGATGGTGGGAATGGCAGGTGTTGGATAAACTGTAATGTAATCGGGCAGAGTGAGTGTATCGCTTCCTCCTGCATTCGTGGTAATGAGAGTGACGTCATAACTGCCGGGTTGATCATAGCAAATGTTAGTCGGGTTTTGAACAGTTGATGATGCAGGCGAACCGCCGGAGAAAAGCCAAAGCCATGATGTTGGCTGGTAAAGCGACATGTCGAAGTAGTCAAGACAAAACTTCTCGCAAATGTTTGTGGAACTGCTTTCAAAATTTGTTTGCGGAAAGCACACGATTCCGGTGACGTTAATCGAGTCGGTCGAAGTGCAGCTGTTTTTGGAAACTTCCACGGAATAAATTCCTGCAGAATCCACGCTGATGGATTCAACCGTGTCGCCGGTGTTCCAGCTATAACTATCATAGCCGGAACCTGCATCGAGCACAATGGTGTCACCAAAACAGAATGAAGTATCGGAAATGAGATGCAGACTGAAACTCGAATCACACGAGCTAAGAACCATTCCTGAACCATCATTCGAGTGAATAAAAATCCATTGATGTCCGCTTTGCGATGAAGTGGCGGTGAATGAAAACGTGTGTGTTTCCCAATTGTAGCCTGCAGGTGTCAGCTGCCCCACTGAATATGCACTGAAGTAGTCCGAGGTGGAATTCGTTTTGAAGTAGGGAGAAAAATTGCCGTTGCTGTAGCTTCCGTTGCTTACGTACGTCATCGTGAAATAGTACGTGGTGCCTGAAACAAGTGACTGATCAAGTTTTGCTGCAAACCCTTCACCGCCCGTTGTCCAAAAAGTTTGATCTCCCATCCAAATCGCTCGTGCATTAAGCTTGTTGCATGGGGGAGCAAGATTTACGTTTGCAGTGGACCAGCTTCCGATCCATTGAGTTCCGTCCCACTGAAGCAGATCAGCATCGGGCGAATTCACTAACTCCGTCGAGCTTGCAAAAGTTGTAGAGGGTGCAGCGCTTTGAAAGCAGCTATCTTCAAGAGACTGTGCCTTAGAGACAATTGATAAGAAAAAAAATGAGAGAAGTAGACTGTTTGTTTTCATAACTGGCAGATTGAAATGAATTAAATCTCTTGTCTTCTCAACGTCCAAGCCGAACAAAAATATTTTCACGGCACTGCCAATATACTAAGACAAACAGCGCACGGCCATCAGTTCACAATAAAAATTTTCTTTCGGATGAAATCATTTCCGGACTTTATCTCTACAAAATAAATTCCGGCAGCAACATGATTCAGATGTATTTCCTTCTTCTCAGAATTAAGTTCGCCTGACAAGTCCTCAGAAAAAACTTTTTGACCAATTGCATTCGTCACGTCGATTGAAACTTCACCCAAAGTATTTGTATTCACGAATTCAACTGTGAAATTTCCGTTCGAAGGATTGGGATAAACAGAAATTTCTCCGTCACTCATTTCATGAATCCCTGTGATCTCGACATATTGTGTCGCTGAGTTATTACAACCATTCGAATCAGAAACAACCACTGTGTAAAATCCTGTTTGAGTTACTGTGTAAGATTGATTGGTTGCGCCGGGAATATCAACGGTATTCAATTGCCATTGATAAAAATCTGCCGGACTCGATGTGAGCGTGTATCCGTTTTGTGTGATGGTGGGAATGGCAGGTGTTGGATAAACAGTGATGTAATTGTGAAGTGTGAGAGTGTCATTTCCATTTGCGTTGGTGGTGATAAGCGTGACATCATAAACGCCTGGCTCATTGTAACAGATGTTGATTGGATTTTGATCGGTAGATGAAGACGGAGTGCCACCCGGAAAAATCCATTGCCATGCAGTGGGATTGTTAGTAGATTGATCGACGAAGTTGGTGCAAAATTTTTCACAGATTTCAGTAGAAACAGATAGAAATGAAGTTATGAAGGTTGGAGTACCTGTAAAAATACAAAGCGAATCGAACTTATAAATCCATATATCAGGATAACCCTCATCACCTGACAAGGGAGTGATACCGGAAGCAATCAAAACATCATTTGCATCATCAATCCAAAGCGCACCGAAACTTCTAGAGCCGGGTTTGCTAATAGTAGAAGCGATTCCCAATAACCCAAAATGTGGGTTCTGGTCGACTGACGAATCACAGCTTACCCAAGCCCATTTCTTTGTTAAAGTGTTGTATACCCAAAGATCTTCAGAACTCTGGGCAGAGTCATTCCATCCACCGTAGAGCCATATCCTTTTACCTGTATCCAGTTCCGATGAGAACAACATTCCTAATCTAGCACAGGGTAAGAACTGAGTAGACGATTCACATAATGCTCCTCGATTGCCACGACAATTCACAGTATCAACCCCTCCTTCCCAAGTCCATTCATTGCTTAGCGGATCGTACATCCACAAATCATCATAAACTTTTGGCGAATTAAAAGTTGGATTTTGATAGCCACCATAAATCCAAAACTTACCATGCGAGTCTGTCCAATGTACCGCATCGGAGCGCCCTCCAGGAGTATTAGTGGGAGCAGAAATACCAAAAGTTCCGTAATCAGGAGCCTGATTTACTAAGTTCGAACCTCCCATCCAGGTCCATTGATTACTTCCAGGATCAAATTTCCATACGTCACTTAACCATCCAGAGTAACTAAATCCTCCAAATAACCACATATTACCTATGCTATCTGTCCAAAAGCCACTCATCTCTGTTCTTGATCCTGGAGTGTTGGATGCAGCGGGTACTCCTTGAGTTCCATACACTGGTAGTGAATAAGATTGACTTCCCTGAATCCAGGCCCATTGATTTATGGATGGATCATATTTCCACATGTCGCTCCTTTCATTGGTATTGGTAAAATAATCACCTCCGTATAGCCATAAGAATCCTGCACTGTCGATCCAACTTGCACCACTCGTTCGATTTCCTGGATTGTTAGTTGATGAAAATAAACCTAGAGTGCCATACGCGGCAGTTTGATAATAGAGTGAGGAATCTCCATTCATCCATGACCATTCATTCAAATTTACATCATATTTCCACATTTTATTGGAAGCATCACCACCGAATTTCCAAAAGTTTCCTTGGGAATCTTTCCATTGAAATGCAAAGGCAAACACATCAGGATAAAAAGCGGGATCGGTGATTCCTTCTGACCCGAAGTTGCCACCACAACCCCAACAATTCATAGCGCTATCACCTTTTGTCCAAGTCCATTCGCCAGCTTGCGCAAGTACTAATTGATTAAACGAAATGATAAGATGGAAAATCAAAGGAATGGTTGCGAATAATATTTTTCTCTTCATAAAAGTGCGAGAAGAATTAAAAATGAGTTTGCAGAGGAAAGTTACGAATTTCTTCTTGAGTCGAATCCGTCATTGCGAGCCCCAATTTTTCCGGGGCGAAGCAATCTCCTTAATCCAAGTATAACTTCAGGGAGATTGCTTCCCGAAAAAATCGGGACAGGTCGTCACGCCTGCACACAATGCTCGCGCTTCGTTCCTCGCAATGACGCTCATTCGAGATACGTCACCTTCACTTTCACATTGGTATTCCTTCCTTTGTCATCGGCGCAGGAAATTTTAATGTCGCCGGATTGCGGCGTGAAGAAAATTTTATCATGCACGCCGGCAGCACGGTAGAATTTGTCATTCACGTACCAGTAAACTTCTTTCACTTCATTGTCGGCATTGCAGGTGAGAGCAAGTTGTCCGGTTTTGTTTTCAAAAATGTAATCCATGCCATCATTGAGTGAAGTGATCTCCGGCGCATTCGCCGTGTAGATGCGCGTGCACTTCGGATTGTGCGGCGGAATTTTTTCGTAGGGAATATTTTCTGATTCGTAATAAGAAATCAATTCAGGAGGAAGGTTGGGATAGAGTTTCATTTTGTAGCCGCTCTCGGGCAAGCAGTTTCTGCAATAGGAAATAGATGAATCCGCAGAGACAAAAACTTCTTTCATATGATCGCACTTCGCATTGGAAGAAATTCCCGGGATGTAATAATCCATTACCAGATCAGTGCAGAAATCATCGGGCACTTTTCCTGTTACAGAGCACACGAGCCGAAAATCAAGATCCTTCGGCTGGCGAAGCCAGTCATCATCGGCGGCATTGTATTCAATCGAGTTGAAAATATCGAAGAGCAGCGGTGTGGCTACTTCAGCACCGCTGAGATCAGGAATTCCGGTGCCATCAAAATTTCCAACCCACACTCCGATTGTGTAATGCTTGTTGAAGCCGATGCTCCATGCATCTTTTCTTCCATACGATGTTCCCGTCTTCCATGCAATCTTCGGAATATGCATGGCACTCTCATAATTTTCCGGCAAATCAGGACGCTCATGTTCCGTGAGAATTTGCGAAATCATGAAAGCGGAGGCGGGAGAAAATAAAGCCCCACCTGAATCCTCCCCGAAGGGGAGGACTTGCTTTCGCGCGATGGCGCTCGTACTTGTTCTCGATAAACTCGAACTGACCTTCTTTTTTTCCGGCGTGTTATCAGTGAAATAAATTTTCTCTTCTCTTCCTTCATTCGCAAATGAAGAATACAATCGCACCAATTCTTCCAGCGTCACACCGCAGCCGCCGAGAACAACAGACAATCCAAGTTTGTTTTCATTTTTTGCTACAGAAGAAAATCCTGCCTGCTTCAGCGCTGCAACAAATTGTTGCGCACTCAATTCATCGAGCACTTTCACAGCCGGAACGTTCAACGAATTGGCAAGCGCATTCTCTGCGGTAACTGTGCCGTGAAATTTCTTGTCGTAATTCAGCGGAGCATAACCGGAAAAATTTGCGGGCACATCGGTGATCACACTCTTGGGCGTGATGAGTCCGCGATCGAAAGCCAGTGCATAGAGATACGGCTTGAGTGTGCTTCCAGGCGAGCGAATGGCACGCACACCATCCACTTGTCCTTCATCATTTTCATTGCTGAAATCAGCAGAGCCGAGGTATGCTTCCACATTTTCGGTTTCATTATTCAACACCATCACCGCGCAATTCGTGATGCCTCTGTAGTGAATCCGCTGGATGTAATTGTAAGCGAGGTTCTCGACTTTCTCTTGTTTGCTGCGATCAATCGTTGAATGAATAATCGGTGTCGACGGAAAAGAATTTGCGAGTCGAATGGAAACATGCGGAGCGAATTGTGGAACAGCTTGCCGGGTCGCAGTGAGTTTTTCAGTGAGCGCGTCCTGAATTTCTTCTTCCGGAAAATTTTTTTCTGCTTCAAATCTTTTTAGCCATTTATTTCTTTCCTGAACAATCTTGTCGTTGTCTCTCCCGATCACGAGAGAAGAAGGACGATTGGGAATGATCGCGAGCGTGACGATTTGCGCGAGCGATAAATGCTCCGGTGTTTGACCAAAATAAATCAGTGAAGCAGACTTCACTCCTTCGATATTGCTTCCGTATGGAACCAGGTTGAGATAGAGCTGAAGAATTTCATCCTTCGAAAATTTCCACTCGAGTTGTAAGGCGCGAAACATCTCGATGAATTTATTTCCGTACGTGCGCGGCTTGGGATCAAGCATGCGCGCCACCTGCATCGTGATTGTAGATGCACCGGAAGTTTTTTTTCCTTCAACCACATTATTAAATGCCGCCCGCACCATTGCAACCGGATTTATTCCGGGATGCCAGTAGAAATATTTGTCTTCCTTTTCAATGATTGATTTTTTCAGCAGCGGAGTGATTTCATTTAACTCCGTTTTCATCCGCCATTTATCATCACTTGAAAGAAAAGCATGCAACACCGACCCATCGCTTGCCGTTATAATTTGTGAATAAGGAATGTTGATCCGCAGAGGAAAAATCACATTCAGGAACAGGAACAAAATGAACGGAATGATGATTGAGAGCAGAACAATTCTGAACCAGCGAATGCGAAATATTTTTCTGAGGAAATTCATTTCCCGAAGGAATGCAGCATTAAAAATAACGCTGACGGCTTTCAAAATTGTCCGCATTAATGATTACCGTCGTGAAAAACAGTCACTGCTCCCAGTCAAATGCGTCAATGGTCTTATTTTTGACCTTCATAATATCGGCAACCCCTTAACTTTATCTTAGTTTTTCGAACTTGAACTTGCCGCGTCGATATCTACTCATCTGTCTTCTGCTTGTGCCGGGATTTTTGAAGGCGCAGATCACTTCATTGAAAGGAACTGTGGTTGATTCAGTCACGGGTGAAAAACTTCCCTTCGTTACGATTCTGATCAACAATCTGCCAAACCAGGGAGTGAGTTCTGACACGGCCGGAAATTTCACGATTAAAAGCACGAAGCCGATCACGTCACTGCAGGTCAGCTACGTCGGTTACAACACAAAAAAAATCATTATTCAATCCACTGATAAAATTTCAACGATCACCATTCAGCTTGCACCGCAGCAGATGACGTTGCAAAATGTGGAAGTGCTTGCAGGAGAAAATCCGGCAAACAGAATCATTAAAATGGCTGTGGCGAACCGCGATCAGAACAACTATGCAAAGCTGAACAGCTATGCGTTTCAGGCCTATGAGAAATTTACTGTAACGGGAATCCCGACCGACAGCAGTTATCACGATTCACTGCAGGCAAAGGTTTACAGGTTTCTCGATGGAAATCATCTCACCATTCTCGAATCGGTCGTACAGCGAAAGCATCTCGCTCCTGACCTTACGAAAGAAACAGTGATTGCACAGAAGGTGGCCGGGCTCAATAACCCGAATTTCACGCTGCTCACCTCAGAACTTCAGACAACAAATTTCTATCAGCCCTACATCGACATCACCACTACCGATTTCGTGAATCCGATCAGCCCGAACAGCTGGGATAAATATTTCTTCAACATTGAAGACACGATTTTTCAGGGGAAGGATACGGTGTTCGTGTTGAGCTATCACCCTACGAAAGGAAAACATTTTTCATCGCTCACCGGAATTATTGAGATCAATACAGATGGTTATGCCATTCAGCGTGTGACAGCAAAACCTGCTGATACGTCACTCGCAACTGTTTATGTAAACATTGAACAGCGCTATGCAAAGGCTGACAGCATACATTGGTTCCCTACTTATCTCGGCACTGACATTCGTTTCAAAAGATTTTTCTGGCAGGGACTGAAATTGGAAGTGGATGGCAAGACGTACATCAAGGATCCCATCATCGATCCGCCGCTAACAAAGAAAGATTTTGATGGCGTGAACATTGACCTCATGGATGATCTCGTGAAAGATGATGCCTTCTGGGAACAAAATCGGCTCGACACACTCACGGCAAAGGAAAAGAAAAGTTACCGCGTACTTGATAGTCTGAATCGAAAATATCATTTTGATCGAAAGGTGCAATGGCTGAATTCCTGGCAGGATGGATTGCTGCGTTTTCCCTATGTGAGTGTACAGATTTATAACTCCATTCTGTTTAACAAGCCGGAGTTCATGCGAATTGGTTTGGGATTGGAGACAAACAGTGATTTCTCGAAACGATATGTACTGTCGGGATTTGCAGCTTATGGCCTTCGTGATGGTATCTGGAAATACGGCGGATTTGTGAAATGGAAAATTTATGAGCCGAAAAATATTACCCTCAAGTTTTCTGCTTCGCAGAATTATGAAGAAGACGGCGGATTAACTTTCTTCCAGGGAAGTTACTGGGGCACAGGCAACGGCCTTCGCAATTACACGATCTCTAATTTTGACTTTGTCGACAGAAAGGAAATTGATTTCACCGCGCGCGTAAGAAAATTTGTGAACATGCAGTTCAGCGGCTTCACAACAAACAAGAAAACTACTCCCGATAATCCTTACCTCTTCCTTGATAATTCCGGCGATGAGCCACAATTGAAAAATCAATATCAGTTTGCAGGTGTGCAGGCTGCTTTGCGATGGTCATACAAGGAACGAGTGGTGGAATCGCTCGATCACTATTATTGGGTGAATCAGGGGTATCCGGTACTTTGGCTGCAGGTCACTCAGGGATTCAAAGGATTTTTGCAGAGTGATTACACGTATACAAAGTATGAAGCGCAGGTCAGCTATTCATTCAACACAAAATCATTCGGCATCACTTCATTCGTGATCAACGGCGGATTTATACAGGGAATTCTTCCATCTTCCGAATTGTATGCCGGCCGGTCGAGCTACGCTCCCATCGGATTGTATGCACCCGGAAGTTTTCAAACCATGCGCAGCGGAGAATTCATGGATGATCGTTTTGTTGCGCTCTATCTCAAGCAGGATTTTCTTTACAACGTCATTCAGTGGGGACATTTTCAGCCCAACCTGGTTTTTGTGACGAACATCGGCTGGGGTATGCTGTCGCATCCTGAAGTGCACGTGAATGCCGCTTTCCGATCTATGGACAAAGGGTATTTCGAATCCGGAATTTTGTTTAACAATTTAATAGCGCGCAAAGTGTATGGCATCGTTCGATTCGGTTTGGGAGCCGGCGTGTTCTATCGCTACGGCCCTTATGCATTCACGAATCAGATGAACAATCTTTCTTTCAAAGCCACATTCTCTTACAACTTTAAGTAGCACTTTCAATTCGAATCTAAGAGGAGAAAGCCCATGGAAAATTTTTTCCGCTCAGAAAAAGTTTCTGGAAAATCTTTTTCTGAGATCAATCAGGTTTTCAATTTCTGAAATAAAGAGGTGAATAACATGTTAATTAAAACGATCTCTTAACGCACGCAAGAGTTTTTATGCTCTCATTATAATTTGTTGGCACAAAGTTTTCAATGTTTTGTGCGGGTTTGGTAATAGCAATCCCGAGGAACTCATTCTGAAAACAACGAACCAAGTTTCTCGGGATAAAAAGCCCCGCAAATGCGGGGTTTTCTTTTTTATGCTTTGCATTCTGCAAAAATTAAATCGCCGTCTTTCATTTGGATTGGAAAATTGAGAAGAGAAAAAGAAAACCCATAACGCGCTCGTAGCTGTTATGGGCTGTTTATGTTTAAGGCAGTGATCGGCTGCCACGAACTCCAGTTTCCAGAATCATACCACAATTTAAATCAGGCTGGTTAATTCTTTGTGCAGAAGAGAATGATAAATGTTACATGAAATCTTGATCCTGCTCATGAAACTTTTCAACGAAATTTCATAGCTTGAATTTTAAACAAAAGTTATGGCTGAAATCAAATCTGAAGCAAGTGTAAACGGCACGCTTTCAAAAATCTTTCACGAAATGTCCGGCATGTATCGGTTCATCGGTGAGAGAGAAAAATTCCGTGCAGTTGCCTATGAAAATGCTTCTAAAACAATCCGTAATCTTCCGGAAGAAATTTCTCATTACACGATTGACCATCATCTGAAAAAACTTTCCGGCATCGGCGAAAGCATCGAGGAAAAAATTTTCGAATTTCTCGATTCCGGAAAAATTCACAAATACGAAGAACTGAAGAAGAGGGTGCCTTACGAGTTACTTGAGTTTATCGACATCAGCGGCTTCGGCCCACAAACACTTAAGGTGATTCACGACAAACTCGACATCAACAGTAAAGATGAATTGATTGATGCACTTCAAAACGGCCGCCTTGAAACACTAAAAGGATTCGGAAAAAAGAAAGTAGAGAATTTGCGCCGCGCTCTTAAGCTTCACAAAGTGATTGAAGAGCGAATGTTACTCGGCACAGCGGTTCAGCTGGGAGAAAAAATTCTCGAACGGCTGATGAAACTTCCCCAGGTTTTGAGAGCGGAAATTGCCGGAAGCGTAAGACGCGGAAAAGAAACCATTGGCGACATCGACATTATTCTTGCTTCAAAAGAAAAAGACCGGAAGAAAATTATTTCAGCTTTCACATCGATGGATTTGGTGGCTCGAATTCTCGCAAAGGGTGACACTAAGGCAAGTGTAATTGTAAAAGATTTAACTCGTCAGGTTGACCTGAGAATTGTAAACGAAGAAGAATGGGGATCGGCTTTGCTCTACTTCACCGGATCGAAAGAACACAACATCCGGCTTCGCACGATCGCAAAAGAACGCGGAATGAAGATCAGTGAATACGGATTGTTCGATGTAAAATCAGGCAAGCGGATTGCCGGCGCCACTGAAGAAGAAATTTACAGAAAACTCGGATTTGAGTTTGTTCCACCGGAAATGCGTGAAGACATTGGTGAGCTTGAAATTGCGGCGAGAAACAAGATTCCTTCATTGATCGTGCTGAAAGATATTCGCGGTGATCTGCAGATGCATTCAAAATGGAGCGATGGCAGCGAAAACATTTTAACGATCGCTGAATATGTGATGAAGAATTTCGATTACGATTACATCGTGATGACCGATCACTCGAAGTCGTCGCGGATTGCCGGCGGATTGGATGAAAAAGATTTCAGGAAGCAGTTCAAAGAGATTGAAGAAGTGAATGAAAAGCTGAAAAAGAATTTTGTAAAGAAGGGAGCAGAAGTAGATATCCTCAGTGATGGTTCTCTCGATTTGCCCGATGAATTGCTCGAACAAATGGATTGGGTGACGGCATCTATTCATGCCGGATTTAAGAATGATAACACGGACCGGTTGATTGCTGCTTGTGAAAATCCGTTTGTGAATTGCATCGGCCATCCTTCAGGAATTCTGATTGGCGAGCGAGAAGCTTACCCGGTAAACTGGGATAAACTTTTCGAGGCTGCGGAGCAAACCGGAACTGCGCTCGAAATTAATGCTCAGCCGCAGCGACTCGATTTGAATGCTGAGCTTGCGAGAAAGGCCGCTTCTACGGGTGTGACGCTCACCATCAGCACTGATGCACACACACTTTCTAATTTCAGTTTTATGCGTTTTGGAGTAATGACGGCGAGAAGAGGATGGTGCGCAGCTAAACAAGTCCTGAATACAAAAAGCTGGAGTGAATTGGAAAAATTCCGAAAGGCAAAACAAAACCTGCTCTTGCATCAAATGGCCCGGGAACATTCTTCATAGGAGCTTGGCGTCAGGATTCTAAAGCTTGCCAGCTTGCACACACTTAAGTCAAAATCATATTTATTCTCGATACAGTTAAATACAATTTTTTGGAATTTTATTCTGACCGGAGTCAGAAAAGTTAAAAATCCGAGATTAAACTTCTACTCTGTATGTTCTCAGATAAGTTAAAGTGCAACTCCGCTCCTCATAATGCCGTAATGTTAAGGTGAAATTTGGTTATTAATTCTTGTGACTTTTTGTACTTAACTTTCCTTTATCTTTATATTATGATTGGGTCTTATTTTTACCTACTTAAAAGAGCCTGCCTGAAGATCTTTGTAACATTTTTAGTGGGCTTAATAGTGCTGAAACTTGAAGCTGAACCACGCCAGCCAATTACTTCGTATTCTCTTGCCTTAGTGTCTGTTTGGTATTTGGATAATGACCATGATGGCTATGGTGACAAAAATAATTTCGTTATAGATTCTGTTGCGCCTGCAAATTATGTAAGTGACAGCACGGATTGCAATGATCAGGATTCAAGCATTCATCCTGGGGCGCAGGAAATTTGTAACAATGTTGATGATGATTGTAACGGACTTGTTGACGATGGAATTACATTCATTACCTACTATATCGACAATGATCACGATGGCTACGGCTCATCCAGTGATCCCGGTGTATCACTCTGTCAAAATCCGGGCAGCGGATACTCAGAAAATAATAGCGACTGCAACGATAGCAATGCCACCATTCACCCCGGAGCCACGGAAGTTTGCAACAGCATTGATGATGACTGCAATGGCCTTGTTGATGATGGTCTCGCTTTCGTTACCTACTACATCGACAATGATCACGATGGTTACGGTTCATCCATGGATCCTGGCGTTTCACTCTGCCTGAATCCGGGTTACGGATACTCAGAAAATGATAGTGATTGTAATGATACCAATGCCACCATTCACCCCGGAGCAACAGAAGTCTGCAACAGCATTGATGATGACTGCAATGGCCTTGTTGATGATGGTCTCGCTTTCGTTACCTACTACATCGACAATGATCACGATGATTACGGTTCATCCATGGATCCTGGCGTTTCACTCTGCCTGAATCCGGGTTACGGATACTCAGAAAATAATAGCGACTGCAACGATAGCAATGCCACCATTCACCCCGGAGCCACGGAAGTTTGCAACAGCATTGATGATGACTGCAATGGCCTTGTTGATGATGGTCTCGCTTTCGTTACCTACTACATCGACAATGATCACGATGGCTACGGCTCATCCAGTGATCCCGGTGTATCACTCTGTCAAAATCCAGGCAGCGGATACTCAGAAAATGATAGTGATTGTAATGATACCAATGCCACCATTCACCCCGGAGCCACGGAAGTTTGCAATAACTTAGATGACAACTGCGACGGAACTGTGGACGATGGTTTAACCTTTATCACCTACTACATCGACAATGATCACGATGGCTACGGCTCATCCAGTGATCCCGGTGTATCACTCTGTCAGAGCCCGGGTGATGAATATTCAGTCAATAACAGTGACTGTAATGATAACAACTCCGATATTCATCCCTTTGCCGTTGAGCAATGTAATGGAATTGATGATAATTGTAACGGCATAGTTGATGACAATGTGCTTGCAGCTGAAATCAATATTATTTGGCAAAAAACTTTCGGTGGATCAAATGCAGACGTGGCCTTAGCGATGGATACGACATTGGATCATGGATATGTGATTGCAGGATACACGTCTTCAAGCAATGGAGACGTGACCCTTGCGGATGGCAATCTCGATTTTTGGGTTGTGAAAATTGATTCCAATGGAACACTTCTTTGGCAAAAAACCTTTGGAGGATCAAATGCTGAGGTTGCGTATGCAATCGGTTCAACCGCTGATGGAGGTTACATTGTCGCAGGATCGACACTATCTGCCAATGGAGATGTAGTCGGGAATCACGGATCAGATGATGTCTGGGTAATTAAACTGAATTCAAGTGGAAATTTGATTTGGAAGAAATGTTATGGCGGCTCGGGTTCAGATGCTGCATATGCAATGGATAAAACCAGCGATGGTGGTGCTATACTTGCAGGCTATACAAAATCAAGCAATGGAAACGTCACAGGAAATCATCTCTCCGGTGACTATTGGATCTTAAAGATTGATCGGAACGGAGTACTTCAATGGCAAAAGACCTACGGAGGTTCCGCGTATGATTTTGCTCATGCTGTTACTCAAAGTGCGGATGGCGGATATGTTGTCTCCGGTTATGCACGATCGAATGACGGTGATGTGCTGGTCGCTCATGGACAAGAAGACATGTGGATTTTAAAATTGGATTCACTAGGGAATATGGTGTGGCAAAAATCATATGGGGGTACCGGCGGCGAAGGAGCCAATTGCGTGCAGCAAACTCAAGATCGAGGATACATACTTGCAGGTGTAACTCACTCCTTCAATATTGATGTTGTGGGCAATCATGGTGTTCACGATGTATGGGTGGTAAAGATCGACTCTCTCGGAAATTTGCAGTGGAGCAAATGCTTGGGAGGCAGTCAAACCGATAACGGAAATTGGATTGAAACGACCAGCGATGGAGGATATCTTGTGGCAGGATTCGAAGAGTCTACTGATGGTGATGTGACCTTCAATAATGGACATCACGACTACTGGGTGGTAAAACTTAATTCTTCAGGAAGCATTGAATGGCAAAGATCTCTCGGCGGATCACAGGATGATGAAGCAAACGCCATTCTTCCGATTCGAGTAGATGATTTCATTGTTGCCGGATTCACCAATTCAAATGATGATGATGTTTCAGGCAATCATGGAAACAGTGATTTCTGGATTGTAAAATGCGTAACCCCTGCGCTCAATACATTTTACGCCGATTCTGATGGTGATGGATTCGGCAATCCAAATGTGTTTGTAAAAGCATGTGTTGCTCCTCCGGGATATGTTGCCAATTCCGGCGATTGCAATGATTCTAATGCACTCATAAACCCCGAAGCACCGGAAATTTGCAATGGCATTGATGACAACTGTAACGGTCAGATCGATGAAAATGCGTTGACCGCAACCATCACACCACTTGTTACAACAACGCTCTGCTCTAACTCGACCATCACATTTCAATGCAACACGAATCCCGCGTATACTTATCAATGGTTAAAAAATGGAGTGGCGATACATGGAGCGACAAACTCAAGTTATACAACAAAACCACCAGGAAATTTTTCTGTAACAATTAAGAATGGCAATTGCTCAGCCACATCAGCACAGTCGATTGTAAAGGCAGCATCGACTCCAACTGTTACACCAGCAGGTACCATCACCGTTTGTTCCGGTGCATCTGTTACTTTTTCAACTTTGGAAGCACCGGGCATGACCTACCAGTGGAAAAATGCTTCGGGAAACATTTCCGGGGCCACCAACCTTACTTACACAACAACATCACCCGGAAGCTATTCCATGGTCAAGACTGACATTGACGGTTGTACTGTTGTTTCTGCAAAAAGCACTCTAAAAAATTATGCAGCGGTAAGTGTAAGCATCACTGCTTCCGGAAGTCTTAAAATTTGCAGCACAGGATCGGTAACATTTACAGCATCAGCTAGCGCCGGCTACACTTATGTATGGTATAAAAACGGATCTCCGATTCCCGGAGCAACTAATATCTCGTACACAGCTACACAGGCTGGGGCCTACAAAGTGCTAGCGACTACTACAGATGGATGCTCGAAATTTTCGACGGCGAAAACGGTGACTGGGTGCAAAGCAGACAGCAGTCTGCAGAATGATAACACCAATCCAGTTCTGCTCGCATTTCCAAATCCCTCTGATGGGCATTTCACCTGTTCAATCACCACCACTGATTCCTACAATGGTGATGCAGATATTGCCCTTTTTAACTTAGTTGGACAGTTAGTTATAGAGAGAAAAGTGAAAATGAATGATGGAAGAATCAGCGAAGAAATTTCATTGCCGCTGGAAGCTCCGGCTGGGGTTTATTTTCTGAAAGTGATTATAGAAAACCGTGAATTGGCGTCTTCAGTTTCGGTGATAAAATAAATTGAAGGCTGCTTGTTCACTTCTATTCATTAAACGATCCCTCAGATGAAACTAGTAAATCTGTGTCCCCGTAGGGACTCGAACCCTAGACCCGCTGATTAAGAGTCAGCTGCTCTACCAACTGAGCTACGGAGACAAAATTTTTGATGGGGTCGCAAAAGTAATTATTGAAAACAAATGTGAAGTCAGCTTCACTCAACTTTGTACTCGGACTGAATCATGAAATGAGTTCTCTTCATCACAATAGCGAAGCAGAATAAATTTATAACAGAAATCTTGCGCTCTTGCATACGTAACGTGTAAGCCTTCGTCCCCATTTCTTCGAAGCCTTTGAACCGCAGCCCGAGAACAAGATTCCGGTTCGGATTAGTTAGATAGGTATCTCACCGTATTAAGATTCTTTAAATTTTTCAATCCATCCAATATTTCATTCCACACCGCAGTTGCTTCCTTCAATTTACCGAATTTCTGTTCTAAAGAATTTCCTTGACTGATAATTGAACTGACTTCTCATACAATGATTAATCATTACTACGGAAATAAATCGATGTGAATTTCTCAATGAAAAGGAATTTCTATCTTCGGCATCCTAAACAAAACAATATGAAACCAGCATTTTTCTCAGCAGTCATCCTCTTTCTCTTCATGCATATTCAGGCATTCTCTCAACAGCCACCGGCGACGGTTTTAGACGGCAAGCAATACAAGATTGATTTGATGAAGGATGGAAAGCTTGATTCGAAAGAGACATTAGTATTTGAAAATGGAATGATGGACGCGCTCGAATGCCATCAGTACGGATTCTCTGCAACCCGTAACAACGTAAAGCAAGCCGGTGACCTGATAACATTTATGGTCATCAGCAAAAGCGAAAAAGAAGGAACGATGAACTGGCAGGGTAAAGTAACCGGAGAAAATATCGAAGGATCAGTTTCATGGGTGAAACAAGGTCAAGCCACAATCAACTATACATTCAAAGGCACTGAAGTAAAGTCTCAGAAATAATTATTTGAGGATGCGGATTCACCATACACATCAATGATGTGAATGATCTTCATGATGTCCTTTTTTTTCTCCCCAATTGGAAAAAAGCAGGATCATAGAAATAGCCGCGCCTATGACGCAAAACACAATTGTGAAGTCAGCAAAGAGAATGGTGAGAGGCAACATGAAAATCAGATTTAACTGTCCGCAACAAAAATAGCAGTTGAAATCGCTCCATAAAAATCAATTACTGAAAAAATTTTTTGAATCCTCGGCTTTAACGCTATCTTTCAACTTTCAGGACTTGAATTAATGTTTTCAGTATTTGCATAACACCTGAAATCAAAATTTTCATAGAGGGAATGAACTGGTCGATTCAATGCAGACATTGGTCGAATCGGAAAAAGCAAATCCCGATTTATGGTTGTTTTACCCTTAATTTGCGCCACTTTTCTAAAATTAATTAATACATGATTCGCATAAGAAAGATTGTTGTGTTGTCTTTTACGCTGGTCGCTGTTTGGTTCAGCTTAACCTTTGCACAATCAGCACCGCCACAGGATTGGTTTTTGCTCGACCCATCAACCGATCATTACAACGGTGTGAGTGCTGAGCGGGCGTACAATGAATTGCTCAAAGGAAAAACTTCGCAAACTGTTATTGTTGCTGTGATTGATGGCGGAATAGACGTAACCCACGAAGATTTAAAAAGCAAGATTTGGACAAACCCAAAAGAAATTCCTGACAACAAAATTGACGATGATAAGAACGGTTATGTTGATGACGTTCACGGGTGGAACTTTATCGGAGGAAAAAACGGCAGCGTACAGTATGATCAGTTTGAATTGACGAGACTTTACAAGCAGCTGAATCAAAAATATGGCAACGTAACCACAGCAAGTAACGGCGACCCGCAATATCAGCAGTATCAGGACATCAAGCAGGAGTTCGATCAAAAATCAGCTGAGTCGCTCATCAATTACAAATTCTATAAGGGATTGAGCGATCATATGGACTCCATTTTCAAAGCTGCCGGTAACAAAAATCCTACTGTTGATCAACTTGAAAATCTCACAGTGCCGGATTCATTGCAGCGTGCGAAGCTCATCCTCATTCAATACATGAAAGAGGGGAATTCCGCTGCCGATTTGTATGATGATTTGAAGGAAGCAGTGAATGAAGTATCTGCTGATGCACAATATCACTACAACGTTGATTACAATTCAAGGACGATTGTAGGCGACAACTATGATGATGCTTCAGAGAAATATTACGGCAATAGTGATGTAGCAGGAGCTGATCCCATGCATGGCACGCATGTAGCCGGCATTATAGCTGCCGATCGCAACAATAACATCGGCATCAAAGGCATTGCTGATAATGTGAAAATCCTCGTCGTGCGCGCAGTGCCTGATGGCGATGAAAGAGATAAGGATATTGCAAACAGCATTCGGTATGCAGTAGACAACGGAGCAAAGGTGATCAACATGAGTTTTGGTAAAGCATATTCTTACAACAAGAAAGCTGTTGATGATGCAATGAAATACGCAGAGGAGCACGATGTGCTTCTCGTGCATGGCGCAGGAAACGATGCCGAAAATGCCGATGCAAATAAAGTTTTCCCGAATAAATTTTTCGAAGATGGAGGTGTAGCCAACAACTTTATCAATGTGGGCGCAAGCAAGTGGGACAACAACGTGGCTATGTTTTCTGATTATGGAAAAAAGAATGTCGATCTCTTTGCGCCGGGTGTTTCCATCTACTCTACTGTTCCCGGAAATAAATACCGTAACCTGCAGGGCACCAGCATGGCTTCACCGATGGTAGCCGGAGTAGCTGCCATGCTGCGTTCATACTTTCCTTCATTGACGGCACCGCAAGTGAGAGACATTCTCATCAAGTCCTGCACGAAGATGAAAGGCAAGGTTGCATTGCCGGGAAATGAGGGAGACAGTAAGAGCGATCAGAAAACGAAAATGGTGAAGTGGAAAGATCTGTGCGTGAGCGGCGGCATTGTGAATGCTTACAACGCCGTGAAACTTGCTGAGAAGAAAGCAAAATAATCTTTTCAGCTTCTTCCTAAAACAATCCTGTAGTCATTGTGGGTTTGCAGGTATGATCGGATGATCATCTGCACTTCACGGTTATCTTTCTGCAGCTCAGCAATTTTTCTCAGGCTTTGAAATGATTTCCTCCTGGAAATTTTGTCAACGAAGCCAAAGCCGAGATATTTTCCATTCTCCAAAATCACGACTGAATTCTCGTTCTTATTTCTTCCATCCCCGATAATCGCGCAGGTTATGCTGTCTGATTTCATTGCTTCTAATGCTTTTTTCACTCTTGCATTGTAGCTGCGCTGCGAAATTTTTCCGATGCAGGCACCATCGCACAAACCAACTTCATGATCAAAACAGGCGTGAGATGATCGCTGAAGTCCGCAAAGTTTTGCGCAGAGTTTGAATTCTCTCACTTTTTCAGAGAGAAAACTTCTGGCCTCGGGTAATGAAGAAAAAGCAAGAATGGGCTGATCAAATTTCTTAAGCTTCTTTAAAGCGAATCGACGGTAGCCTTTGCCATCTTCATACAGATACAAACCAAAGTTATTGTCGGCGATTTTTTGAGTGGTATTAAAAGGCGGAAAATATTTTTTGATCTCGGCAGATTCTTTCAGCAAAGCGATGAGTTCATTACCGCAAAGCTCAAATCGGATTTTGTGAATGGAATTCATCAATCGCGTGCGTGTGCGGGTGGAGGAGTTCGATGTAAAATGCTGGAGAATTCTTGCTCTGATATTTTTCGCTTTGCCTACGTACAAAACATTTTCACGCTCGCCGATGAAATAATAAACTCCGGCAGAAGCCGGTAACGATTGCACCACCGACAAAGGAAGATTGGGTGGAAGACGAAATTCATTCCCTCTTTGCTTCAGCGATAAATCAATTTTCCCTTCCCGATCATTTTCTCTCAATAATTGAAATAAATGAAGAGCAGCCATCGCATCGCTGAACGCGCGATGTTCCGGCTTCACGGAAATATTTAGCTGACGGCAAATCTTATCGAGTGAATAAGACGGCAGTCCCGGAAAAATTTGCTTGCTCAATCGCAGCGTACACAAAGTTTTTCTCTGAAAACTTTTTCCTGATTGAAGAAAGGCATTTTTCAAAAAACTGTAATCGAAGTGCGCATTGTGAGCGATGAGGATGCGATCCCGCGTGAAGTCATCGATCAAATTTATTACCTCATCCCATTCAGGTGCCTCGGCCATCATTTCATTGGTGATTCCGGTCAAATGAGAAATGAAATGCGGAATTTCTGTTTCCGCTCTGATGAGAGAAGAAAACTGATCCGTGATTTTTTCTCCGTCGAAATTGATAATCGCCACTTCAGTAATCCCATGATGCTGTGCATGACTGCCTGTGGTTTCAATATCAATGACGGAAAACATGAGCGGAAACAAATTTAAGTTTGCGGACGGAGTCAAAAAAAAAGAAATCTCTTCTGGAAAACTCATTAACCTTTGACAAACCAAAAGTTGAAAAACTTTTTGCCGATGCGCTCGGTAAACCGGTGAAGATTGAATCGTCAATTCCTTCCGGCGGCGGCTGCATCAATGATTGCTTTATTCTGAAAACTTCTTCAGGAAAATTCTTTCTGAAGAGAAATGAGGCGAAGAAATTTCCAAAAATGTTTGTGGCAGAAGCGAGAGGATTGAAATTGCTCAATGAAACTGTTTCGGGCATTACACCGAATGTAATTGCGCATTCGGAAAATGATGACGAACAATTTCTCATACTCGAGTGCATCGAGAAAGGATCTACTCAAACAGAATTCTGGAATGATTTTGCGAAAAAACTTGCGGCACTTCATAGGAGAAGCGGTAATTTTTTCGGCCTCGATCATGATAATTACATCGGTTCACTTTCTCAATCAAACAGGAATCACAAAGACTGGATTTCATTTTTCATTCTCGAGAGAATCGAACCTCAACTGAAAATGGCGATTGATGCCCGCGAGCTTCCTTCACCCATTCACAAAAATTTTGAAAAACTTTTTTCACGGCTTCACGAAATATTTCCCCATGAAAAATCGTCTCTTGTTCACGGCGATTTGTGGTCAGGCAATTACCTGACCGGTAAAGATGGCTGGATGAAGCTGATTGATCCCGCTGTGTATTTCGGTTTTCGGGAAATGGATTTAGCGATGAGCAAACTGTTCGGAGGATTCGATTCATCTCTTTATAAATGTTACCACGAAGAATTTCCTTTGGAGAATGGATTCGAGAAACGCGTGGACATTTGCAATCTGTATCCTTTGCTGGTTCATGTAAATTTGTTTGGCGGATACTATGCTTTCCAGGTTCAATCAATCATAAAAAAGTTTTAGAAATAGGCTGATAGACTTTCTTTTTTATCTTACCAACCACATTCCATAAAACTGTTTCATGCATCCGCTGTTTGAACTTTTTTATAAAGGATTTCTGCTCGGGATTATCTCGGCGTTTTCATTCGGCCCGATTTTCTTCAGCATCATTGAAACCAGTTTGCACAAAGGCGTGAAGTATGCAATAAGCGTTGCACTCGGTGTAATCGTGAGCGATGCGGCAATCATCACGCTTTCGTTTTTAAGTGTGGGTCAATTGATTTCTGATCCGGCAGTGAAAAATGCCATCGGTACCGTAGGTGGATTTTTACTCCTGGGTTTCGGCATTTACCATTTAGTGAAGCCCGTACCCCATCCGAAACTGCTCGAAGTGAGCCAGTCGAAAGATTATTATCTCTACACGGTAAAAGGTTTCCTGATCAACACACTCAATCCGTTTGTGTTTATTTATTGGCTCAGCGCCGTGAGCTTTGTCACCGTCGATCCGGATTACACAGAAACGGATCGCATACTTTTTTTCCTCTGCGCCATCGGCACCAATTTCTGTTTTGATATCGGAAAATCATTTCTCGCTTCCAATCTGAAACATTTGCTCACGCACAGGGCCATGGTCATTATCTCCCGAACAGTGGGCATCGGCATTATGATTTTCGGAGTGCGGCTTCTCTGGAAAACGATTATGCTCTGAAGCGAATGAGTTTGATGAGCAAACGGATTTGTCCCAGATGATAGGCATCGTGCTCGAGTATGCCGATGATCAGATCATAAATTGTGAGTGAGCCTGAAGCATATTGCATCTGAAAATCTTTCTTCCTGAATTTTTTCAATGCAGCGAGCCACTGAGATTGTGATTCGCGAAATTGATCTTTCGTTACTGTCCATGCAGGTTCTGTGCGATCTCGGATGTACGAGAAATAATTGTTTTCCGGCGTTTCGATTTCTTCACCCTGAATCCTTTTCAAAACTGTTTCGCGCCAGCTGATTATATGATTCACTATTTCCCAGATGGAATTGAAATTCGGAAACACTTTTGTCGCCGCTTCTTTCGCTGTGATTTCATCCAGCGTGCTCATGATGTTCACATCAATCCATGGTGATCCGTCGAAGAGATCGCCGAAAAGTTTTGAAAGTTGTTCCTGTTCCGTCATGATTGGGAATTTCAGTTTGATTCGTCTCAGAAAGTATAGCTCATGTACAACCCTTGTCCATTCATATCAGGGGCAAACGACCATTTCTCCGGTTTAAACTTGTGAAGAGTGGGAACCATGTAGCCCACTGCAGCGCCAACGACATAGCCCGTGACAACATCACTCGGAAAATGTCTTCCTGCTTTCACGCGTGCGTAGCCCGTGAATGCAGGAACGAGCGCAGCAGCCGTCCACACATAAGGAACGAGTTTCGAATGCGGCCTGAAATCAGTGAAAATTCTTGCACCGAAAAATGTGGCAGTGGCAGCCGTCGATGTGTGACCGCTGAAATAGGAATTCAGATTTCCTTTTTTCTGTTTATCGGAAAAAGGAACCTCAGGCACTTTAACTCCTTCACCATTGTAAAATGAATCCGTATTGAACGTGTAAGGACGACGGCGATTGGCAATGGCCGTTGTCATTGAATGAATGGCTTCATTGATGGCAAGTGCTTCGAAGTACATGCCGATGATTTGCGGACCGTGACCACTCACACGTTTATCAAAAAAAGAAATGAATGGCATTGCAACAGAAGTATAAAGCAGCACATCGCTGGCCGTGACATATGTTTTATCGTAATTGTGAATGGCGGTAACATCAAAAGATGGAATCTTGCTGATATCAGGATACAACAGCGCATTACTATCAAGCGGTGTGCGCAGCGATCTAATGTAGTAAGCTGTGCCGATCATGGCCAAGCTAACTCCGCTCACGATTAAATCTTTTTTCAGATCGAGACGATAGGGGCTCTCAACCGAAGTCTTATAGTCTTTAATGCCGAGATCGACTTGCTGAGCGAAACTGAACTTGAAAAAGCAAATACTTAACAGGAAAAAAGTCAGGATTCTGCCGCGAAGAAAACTCATAAACGCATTACAATTTTATTTCGACATTGCTGTGAGGGCTTCGCAAGATAGAGTAATCACGATGAAATGGAGAATGATGAATGTCTGAGTAGGATTTTAATGATGTAATGATCCGCCGCGGGAAGACAAACTAAAATGCTTAAACCAGTTCAACGAGGATCTGATTTTTTTCCACGGCGTCGCGCTCATTCACTTTGATGGATTTCACAACACCCGTTCCCGGCGACTTGATCACGTTCTCCATTTTCATCGCTTCAAGAATGACGACTGAATCTCCTTCCTTGATTTCCTGTTGCTCGCTGATCATGATCTTCAGCACAAGTCCCGGCATGGGAGCCTTGATCGCATTCACTTTATGTGTGGCCACCTTATCCATGCCGAGTTGTTTCAGTAACTCATCAAACTGATCTTTCACCTTCACATGATGAACCGTACCATTGACTTTTATCTCAAAAGATTTATTGGTGACGTCCGCTTCAGTCACTTCACATGTATAAGAGCGATTGTTCAGTAAAATATGGAAACGATTTTTTCCAATGGTTAACTGATCCCACGAAATCAATTTTCCTTCAATGAAAATTCCTGACGGAGAGAACTCAATCTGCTTTTCATTTTCATCATTGGTGTTGACCTTGTACATAGAGCAGTGAAAGTTGTTGCCGAAGATAGCCTTCAATACTGATAAAAACCTCTTCCGGATTTTTTTCCGAGAAATCCTGAATCTACAAGCAATTGCTGAATACGGCTGGGTGCAAAGCGGGGCTCGTGCTGAAACTGCTCGAACAGAGATTTTGTCACGCTAAGATTTACATCGAGGCCGATCAAATCAATCAGTTTGAATGGTCCCATTTTGAAACCTGATAATTCGAGCAGGGCATCAATCGTTTCAACGGATGCCATATTCTCCTCAAGAATTTTCAGCGATTCGGTGTGAAACATTTTTCCTACGCGATTTACAATAAAGCCCGGAGCATCGTTCGCCATCACCGGTTCTTTCCCGAATTTTTTTGCAAGGTCATAGATGGTTTGTGCATTCTCTTTTGCAGTCGCTTCGCCACTAACAATTTCCACGAGTTTCATCAGGTGAGCTGGATTGAAGAAATGCATGCCAACCATTCGCTCGGGGTACGGAATGCCATGAGCAATTCTCGTGATGGAAATCGAGGAAGTGTTTGTGCAGAAAATCGCCTCGTCATCATCAATGAGCACAGCGAGCTTGCTGAATAATTCTGATTTTGTTTCGAGTCGTTCGATTATCGCTTCAATCACCACATCAGCAACAAGTTCATTGAAATCATTTGTGACGGTGATTCGTGAAAGTGCTTTTGATTTCTCCTCTTCTGAGATTTTATTTCTCTCAACAGCACCCGAGAGATTATTTTTTATAATGCCAAATCCGCCTTGCGCGAGTTCGTTTGTGAGATCGAAGAGAACCGTTTCATAACCGGCCTGCGCTGACAGTTGCGCAATGCCCGAGCCCATGGTGCCGGCGCCTACGATGGCAATCTTTTTTATGTTTTCAAGTTTCTTCAATGATATCTCTTTGCTCGCTGTTTCGCCGGCAAAATTAACGCTAACACCTTATGAGGAAAATTCCGCTCGGTACCTCACGAAAAAAGTCTAACAGAAAGCTGTATCTTGTTCGGTTTGATTTGTTTGAACTGATGCATCGCATTTCTGATAAATCAACGGATGAAGTTTTCTTGTCTCTGCTGAAGAAGAATTCCGCTGCAGACCTTAAATCATTTATTGAAGAAGCAGCAAGACAAGATCATTCGCTACGCGAGAAATTTATCATCCGGTTTATTGAATCGTCCTCATTTTCTTCAGAAGAAAAATATTCATTGCTCATTCGAAGCATTGCCGGACTTGCCGGAGCCGATCACGAGAAATTCCGGAACGAGCTCTCTCAATTTTTAATTAAAACGAAGCAATTCACTGAAGCGAGAGATTATCTCGATGGATTTGAGATGGCCAAAGCATTTATCGGTGATTTCAATTCACTCAGAGATTATGAGCGGGATTTTGTTTCGAAATCGCTGCATGAAATTTTTTCTATTCTTTCTTCCATCTCAAAATCAGATGCAGGTTTTGAATTGAAAGAAAAAGTTTTCGATTTTCTTTTGAATGACGTTAAAAGTGTTTCCCAAAAATTCAATTTAGAAGAAAAAGAAAAATGGATTTTGACTTTGATTGATTCCTCCTCTGAAAATTCTCAACTGCAGCAAATACTCGAATTAATCGCAGAATTGATTGGCAACAACCGAAGTCAGTTCGGAGAAGCAATGGATGATAAAGAGGAAGAGCTGCTGCTTCAGGCAAAATGGAAGATTCTTCAACAACTCGGCCAAGTTGACGAAGTCCGGCATTTACTTGAATCGAACAGGCGCATTAAATCCTTCAGAGTAAAATTGATTGATGAATGTATTCACAGTCGGCAATGGGATGAAGCAAAAGATTTGATCAAAGAAGGGCGACGAATCGAGCTGAAAAAAGGAACGGTAAATCTCACTTCGGAGTGGGATGAGTTGCTTTTAAAAATCGCGCTTGAAGAGAATGATGTGAAGTCAGTACGTAATCTCGCGTTACAACTGTTTCTCTCCAATGAATACAATTTTGAGTTTTATCATTTGTTGAAACGCCATTACGATCCATCGAGATGGAAATCACAACTCGATCGCATTATCACATCAATCAGGAAAGAAAGAGCATATGCCATGAAAGGCATTCATGCCGCAGCTAAAATTTTCGTAGAAGAAGAAGAATGGGAAAAGTTGTTGCTTCTCCTGGAAAAAAATTCAAATCTCGAGTTCGTGGAACAGTATGCTGATTACCTGAAAGAAAAGTTTCCTGAACAGCTTCTTGAAATCTACCGAAAGGCTATTCGTCGTTTCGCCGAAAAATTTATGGGGCCCGAAGCGTATCGTATCGTAACTTCTGCATTGAAGAAAATGCAATCGCTGCCAAACAGTAAGGAGATTGTTCAATCCCTCACGATTGAATTGAAAGTGAATTACCGCCAGCGCAGAGCGTTTGTTGAGGAATTGAATAAAGTGATTCTTTGATCACCACACATTGGTAAACTGCTCTAGAAATCTCCAGTCATTTTCAAAGAGCACCCGAATATCAGTGATGCCGTATTTCAAAAGTGTAGGACGTTCAATGCCCATTCCCCAGGCGTAGCCGGTGTAAACTTCCGGGTCAATGTTGCAGTTGCGCATCACATTCGGATGCACCATGCCGCAGCCGAGAATCTCCATCCACTTCGTGGTTCCCTTTTTCTGAATATCCACTTCGGCAGAAATTTCAGTGAAAGGAAAGTAAGACGGACGAATGCGGTACAAGTATTCATCGCCGAAAAATTCATTGATGAAATAAACGAGTGTCTGTTTCAGATCAGCGAATGAAACACCTTTGTCGATGTACAATCCTTCCACCTGATGAAAGAAAACATGGGATTTGTAAGTGATCGTTTCATTGCGGTATACTCGGCCCGGTGCAATAATCCTGATCGGAGGTTTTTGTTTTTCCATCGTGCGAATCTGCACGTTGCTCGTTTGCGAGCGCAAGACGATTTCGGGATTCGTTTGAATGTAAAACGTGTCCGTCATGTCGCGTGCAGGATGATCGTGCGGAATGTTGAGTGCAGTGAAGTTGTACCACTCCGTTTCAATCTCTGGACCTTCAGCAACGGTAAATCCGATGCGCGAAAAAATTTCGATGATCTGTTTTCTCACTATGGAAACGGGGTGGCGCGATCCCAAGGGAATCGGATCGGCCGGCATGGTGAGGTCAATTTTCTCTGCTGTTTTTGATGAAGTGGTTTGAAGTTGCTCTTTGAATTGATTGTATTTCTCTTCTGCCTTTTGTTTTAATGAATTTACCGCCTGACCGAATTCTTTTTTCTTTTCTCCGGGAATATTTTTCATTTCCGCCATCAGATCCCTGATCACATTCTTGCTTCCGAGAAAACGAATGCGGAATTGTTCGAGCGTATTCGCATCGGTGATTGATGCATGATCGATTTCCGAAAGAAGGTTTTTTGCTTCAGCGAATGCTTCCATTTTTTTTTAATTCGAAATTGGCAGTTAGAAATTCGAAATCATCTCGAGTAATTCGGGGCTTCCTTCGTAATCACTACATCGTGCACATGACTTTCTTTCATTCCTGCTGCTGAGATGCGAACGAACTTCGCTTTCTTGAGTGCATCTATATTCGGCGAGCCGGTGTAGCCCATGCCTGCACGTAATCCTCCGATGCATTGCACCATCACTTCAGCCAACGTTCCTTTGAACGGCACGCGACCGACAATTCCTTCCGGCACCAATTTTTTCAGGTCATCTTCTGCATCCTGAAAGTAACGATCCTTGGATCCCTCACTCATTGCCTCAAGCGATCCCATGCCACGATATGATTTGAATTTTCTGCCTTCATAAATGATCGTTTCGCCGGGCGATTCTTCTACACCGGCGAAAAGCGAACCCGCCATAATTGTATCAGCGCCTGCAGCTATTGCTTTCACAATATCTCCTGTATACCGGATGCCACCATCGGCAACGAGCGGAATATTTTTCTTCTTCAATCCAACGGCCGATTCCATGATGGCGCTGAGTTGCGGAACTCCGGCGCCCGTTACAATTCTTGTTGTGCATATAGAACCCGGGCCGACTCCCACTTTCACTGCATCAGCTCCTGCATCAGCAAGTGCTTCCGCCCCTTCTCTTGTTCCCACATTGCCGGCGATGAGTTCAAGATTCTTGAATTGCTTTTTCACTTTCTTCACTGACTCAATTACACCGTGTGAATGGCCATGAGCTGTGTCAATGCAAACCACATCTACACTATTCGCGATGAGCGCTTCAATGCGCTCCATCATGTTTGAAGTAACTCCAACTGCTGCTCCCACGAGTAAGCGTCCATATTTGTCTTTGCACGCATTCGGATGGCTTTTCAGTTTGATGATATCGCGATAAGTGATGAGTCCTTTCAGTTTGCCTTTCTTATCAATCACAGGAAGTTTCTCAACTTTATTTTCCTGAAGTATGATCTCTGCTTTTTTCAAATCGGTTCCTTCCGGAGCGGTGATAAGGTTTTCTTTCGTCATCACGTCGGAAATTTTCTTCTTCATGATCCGCTCGAAACGCAAATCGCGGTTGGTGAGAATGCCAACCAGGAATCCGTTTTTATCAGTAATAGGAATGCCGCCGATCTTGTATTCCCTCATCAGCTTCAATGCTTCTCCTATGGTTTGTTCAGGATGAAGAGTGATCGGATCGATAATGAGTCCGCTTTCACTGCGCTTTACTTTTCTCACCGCTTCTGCCTGCTTTTCAATCGACATGTTTTTATGAAGCATCCCCAATCCGCCTTCCTGTGCAATGGCAATGGCCAATTGCCAGTCGGTGACAGTGTCCATTGCGGCGGAAATGATCGGAACATTTATGCGGATGTTCCGGGACAATTGCGTGCATGTGTCTACTTCGCGCGGAAGCACCCGGGAATAGCCCGGCAGCAGCAGCACATCATCATAAGTAAGTCCGTTGTAAGAAATTTTTTCGTGTGTAGAAGGCATGGCAAAAAGTTTGGCAAAGTTAATCATCATGTCGCGAATCGCTGTGCAATCTGTGGCGGCATGAATCGTCTTAACTTTGAACCAAAACCTCATCCGCTCCGATAAATATCGGAGCACCTTCTCCGAAGGAGAAGGGCAACGGAAAATATCAAATGGCACGCGACGATGAATGGTGGGCAGGCGATAAAATTCCGAAAGCGAAAATTACACGTGAATCGCTGCGGGAAGCAACGCGCCTTTTCAAATATCTGAAACCCTATCGCTGGTATTTCACCGGCGCGCTCATCTTTCTGCTGTTAGTGAATATGACGATGATGATTTTTCCTTTCGTCACCGGGAAACTCATTGATTCGGCGATGCATCTTACAGGTTCGTCCCAGTTTTTTCAGAACATCGATCAAATAACACTGCTGCTCATCGGAATGCTTTTCATTCATGCCATCTTCTCCTATTTCAGAATTTATCTCTTCGCGTACGTGGGTGAAAATGCACTGGCTGACATTCGGAAGGAAACCTATTCGAGAATGATCACATTGCCGATGAAATTTTTTTCCCAGCGAAGAGTGGGAGAATTGGCCAGTCGTCTCTCAGCTGATCTTTCGCAAATTCAGGATGCTATTACAACAACCTTTGCAGAATTTCTCAGGCAAATCATCACCTTCATTATCGGAGTTGCCATTGTGTTCACTATTTCATCGAAGCTGACGCTGCTGATGCTTTCCGTTTTTCCTGTTTTGATTGTCGTGGCGGTTTTCATAGGAAGATTCATTCGAAGATTGGCGAGAAAAGCACAGGATCAATTGGCCGAATCGGGAACGATTGTGGAAGAAACATTACAGGGCATCACAAATGTGAAAGCATTTGCGAATGAAAATTTTGAGATCGGACGTTATGGAACAAGCATCGGAAACGTGGTGAAGCTCGCTCTTAAAAATGCACGCCTTCGGGGAGCTTTTGCTTCATTCATCATCTTCGGGTTGTTCGGCTCCATTGTGATGGTGATCTGGTTCGGTGCGCGGCTTATTCAGTCCAATGAAATTACTGTTGGTTCGCTTACGTCATTTATCATGTACACGATGTACGTTGGAGGGTCGATGGCAGGTTTCGCCGAAATCTATAGTCAGCTTCAGAAAACAATCGGCGCCACACAGCGCGTACGAGAACTGCTTATTGAACTTCCTGAGCCGGTGGATCTTTCGCGGCAAAAAATTATTCCGGAGTTTAAGATCAGCGGCAAAGTGAGTTTCAGCGATGTGTCATTCAGCTATCCGGCGAGAAAAGAATTGCAGGTGCTGAAAAATATTTCATTCGAAATTTTACCGGGAGAAAAGATTGCGCTCGTAGGGCCAAGCGGAGCAGGAAAATCAACCATGGTGAATTTGCTGCTGCGTTTTTATTCATCGGACTCCGGAAAAATTTTAATTGATGATCGCGACATGCAGGAATTTCCGCTCACACAACTGCGGTTGCAGATGGCTTTTGTTCCCCAGGACATTCTGCTTTTCGGCGGAAGCATTCGCGAAAATATTCGCTATGGAAAACCGGATGCGAGCGATGAAGAAATTATTCTCGCCGCGAAAAAGGCCAACGCTCATGATTTCATTACATCCTTCCCCGAGAAATATGACACTATCGTTGGCGAACGTGGCATTCGGTTGTCCGGCGGCCAACGTCAAAGAATTGCCATTGCCCGCGCTATTTTGAAAAATCCTTCTATCCTTTTACTTGATGAAGCCACGAGTTCTCTGGACAGTGAATCAGAAAAACTGGTGCAGGATGCTCTCGAAGGATTAATGGAAAACAGAACAACTTTCATTATTGCTCACCGGCTTGCCACAATCAAAAATGCAGATCGCATTCTGGTGCTCGATCACGGAGAAATTATCGAGAGTGGTTCGCATGAAGAATTGATTCAGATTGAAAACGGGCTATACCGGAAGCTCGCCGAGATGCAATTTACTGATGGAATTTTTCTGCGTGAGGAATCCTTGGGACAATCGGCTTAAATTAGCCGCCCGAAAAATCTTCCCTTTATGAGATGGTTTTTAATTCCGCTCCTGCTGCTTGTAAAATTTTCTTTTGCCCAACAATTGATCGCTTATGAGGACAGTGGAAAATATGGAATCAAAGATGCTGCTTCAGGAAAAATTATTCTCCAGGCTAAATACGATGAGATCTATACTTTTTCAGAAGGGCTTGCCATGGTAGGTCTTGCGGGGAAATACGGTTATGTAGACAAGACCGGAAAGGAAGTGATCGCACCAAAGTTCGCTGAAGCGAATTCTTTTTCTGAAGGGTTGGCTGCTGTATCGGATGGAGACAATTGGGGATTCATTGATAAAAAGGGCAACATCGTGATTCCGATGGAATATGATGATGCGAATGGCTTCAGTGAAGGGCTCGCATCGGTATCGCATAATAGTATTGCCGGATTTATTGACAAGACCGGAAAGACGGTGATTCCATTTCAGTTTGAATATGCCCAATCATTTGCGCAGGGTTTGGCGCTGGTGCAGAAAGATGGATTTGCCGGTGTAATTGATCAGCAGGGAAATTTTGTTGTGCAGCCGAAGTATCTAGAGATCCAGGATTTTTCAGAAGGGCTAGCTCCGGTAAACATGAATAACAAGTGGGGTTACATTAACAGGCAGGGTGATGAGGTGATCAAACCCGAATACGATAATGCCATTCAATTTTCTGAAGGATTAGCCGGGGTGATGATTGGTGATAAAGGCGGATTCATTGATCCTTCCGGAAATATTGTAATTCCACTGATTTACGATCAGATCGGAATTTTTGCGAACGGAATTTGCCTTGTAGAACAAAACGGCAAGCAGTTTTACATTGACAAAAAAGGTAACTGCATAGAGTATCAGGGGCTCACGTGCCCGAATTGATTTCCATTTCAGGAATGAATTAAAGCAGACTGCCTCGCGAATGAAATTTAAGGTTCTTCAAAAAAGAATTCGATCTTAATTTCTCTCTCAGTATTTTTCGTTTCAATTAATATTACCACGATGAAAAATTTGATTTTATTAATCCTGCTGCCGGCAGTGTTTACCGCATGCTCACAATCAAAAAATCGGCAGGCACAACAGTCACTCAATTTAGATTCCGTTAAGCAAGTTTTGAAACAAACTGATCAGGCATTTTCTGATCTCTCGAACGTGAAAGGCCGGAATTTCGCTTTTCTCGAATACATGGATGAACATGTGACCATGCTTCGGGCGAACGGAATGCCTTTAGTTGGAAAAGACACGATGCAGAAAAGATTTGCCGTGAGACCCGATACCGGTTTCACGCTTACTTGGTCACCTATGTTCGCTGATGTTTCATCCGGCGGCGATCTTGGTTACACTTATGGCACCTGGCTTTTGGTCACAACCAGGAAAGATTCATCCGAAGGAACTTACTGCTCGATTTGGAAAAAGGATTCAACCGGAAAATGGAAATTTGTTTTGGACACCGGCAATGAAGGACTGAAATCGGCAGAAGAAAAAAAGTAGAACATGGATTTTAACAGCAAAGTTTTCACCCACCAACTTCTCGAAGCGTGGCAAATCAACAATCGAATCAGCACCATTGTGCTTGAGTCAGTCAGCGATGAAGGATTAAACAGGTCACAAAATTCCTGAGAAACTGAAATGGGAACTTGGGAACGGGAGAAAATACAGAGTGCAATTAGCAAACTAAGGAATCCAATCCGCAATGAAAATATTTACGTCGTGTGTTCCATGATCATTGCGGTCACCGCACCAAATAAGATGCTTTCCATCGTGCGAAAACATCGGGAAAGCTTCAAAGGTGTTTGAGAAAGTGACTTGTTCAAGTCCGCTTCCGTCGAGATTGACGAGAAACAGATCGAACGGATAGCCCTTACTATAATTCAGATTTGATGAAAACAAAATTTTGTTTCCGTCCGGCGTGAACATCGGCGCCCAGTTCGCTCCGTTCAATTCTGTTACCTGATGCGCATCGCTGCCGTCAGCATTGGCGACCCAGATCTGAAGCTTGGTCGGCATCACCAATTGATTTTTCAGCAGACGGCGATATTCATTCTTTTCTTCCACCTGCGCCGGTCGGGAGCAGCGCCAAACAATTTTATTTCCATCGGGAGAAAACCATGCGCCTCCATCGTAGCCGAGTGTGTGGGTGATGCGCTTCACGTTGCTTCCGTCAAGATTCATTTCGTACAAATCAAGATCGCCATCGCGATCGGAAGTGAATATGATCTTGTCGCCCTTTGGTGAGAGCGTCGCTTCCGCATCGTAATAATTATTTTTCGTGAGCTGCTTTCTGATATGCCCCTGCAAATCGGCGATGTAAATTTCATAGCTGTTGTAAACCGGCCACACGTATTTGCCAATTTTGGTTCGATCCACAACAGGTGGACATGTGTCAGCAGTCGCATGCGTGGATGCATAAAGAATCAGAGAATCGCCGGGAAGAAATGCGGCGCACGTTGTCCGTCCCTTGCCGGTGCTTTCGAGATGAAAAAGAAACGGACGCTGAGAAGTTGTGTCATTCAGCAGTGAATCGACATTTCCCCAAAAAATCTGATCGCAGTGATATTGCTGATGATCGGTACGCTGAAACACAATTTTTTTTCCGTCGAAACTCCAGTATGCTTCTGCGTTGTCGCCGCCAAATGTGAGTTGCCGCACATTTTTCAAATGTTTTTCCCCGGGGAAATGAAGCTGCGCCTGAGCGGAATCAGCAAGTTTCTCCTTTGTTGTGTCCATGTTTTGATTGCTGCCATTCCCCTGATGCTTGCATGATGAAATCATCAAAACGAAGGTGATGGCAGTGAGGAGGATAAAAATTTTCTTCATGGTTGAAATGGTGCGCAAAAATAATCGAACAGAGTTTTCATTGAGCATTTTTGATTTTCAACCGGTCATGTAATTGTCGTTTTAGACATCACTCTTCTTTGCATAAGCGTTTGCATAGTTTTGCGCCATGAAATCTTTTGCCTCAGCGATTCTGTTGATTTTGCCTCTGTCGTTTTTTTCCTGCCATCAAAAAACTGAGCCGGTAAAAAAGCCGACTGACACCCTTTCACAAAAAGATTTGGCTGATCCGCAGATCAAAGCGCTCACGGATAAGATCAATTCCGATCCCAACAATCCTGAAAACTATTTTTTGAGAAGCAATGCTTTTCTTCAGAATAACAACATCAAATCAGCTTACAAAGATTTGTCGATGGCGATTGCACTCGATTCTTCCAACCTGAAATATTATTTCGCCATGGCTGATCTCTCTCTCAAAGGAGGCAGCGCAAAGGAAGCGATTGCTGATTTCAATCAGATTCTTCATCGTGATCCGAAAAATCTTGAAGCAACTATCAAGCTTGCCAAAGTTTATTTCTTCGACAGAGATTATTCGAATTCACTCGTGCAGCTTTCTAAAGCGGAAGAGCTCGATAAAAACAATTCTGAGATCTGGTTTGTGCGCGGATTGAATTTAAAAGAGATGAAAGATTCTACGCAGGCCATTGCCGCCTTCCAGCGTGCTGTCACTTTGAAACAGGATTTTTACGATGCCTATATTCAACTTGGTCTGCTCACGAGTGACAAACCGAGTCATCTCGCCGCCCAATATTTTGACAATGCCATTCGCATTGACAGTACGAGTGCAGAAGCGTATTACGACAAAGGAAAATTCTATCAGGATCGTGGAGATGCGGCATTCGATAACAACAAAATGGATGAAGCGGATGAGAATTATGCATTGGCGAAATCAGTTTATCATCAGTTGATCGCCGTCAATCCTCAATATGAAAATGCGTATTTCAATCTCGGGTTCATTCTCATCCGGCAGGATTCACTCGACAAAGCTTTTCGCATGTTTGATTATGCGATCAAGGTGAAACCGGATTACGCAGAAGCCTATTACTATCGCGGGCTCATCGAGCAACAGCAAGGAAACAGAGAGCAGGCGCAGTCGGATTTCAGGCAAGCAGTGACGCTAAAGCCGGATTATGATTTGGCGAAGAAGGAATTGAATCAGTCATCCAATAAATAAAATAGATTAATTCACTTAATGAAAAGGGTTGTAATCACTTTTTTCATTTCAATTGCATCAACCGCATTTTCCAATGCACAATACTTTGCGCCTATCGGGTCACAGTGGTATTTTGATTCTATGGATTCCGGGCAAGCACCATTTCACAGCGAATATTTTTTGTACCAATCGGTTAAGGACACTAGCGTAAAGAATACATCCTGCAAAAAAATTTCTATCAGCAAATACGGTTACGACGGTAATATTCATTTGTATCCGCCTCTTTTTGTCTATGGCGACACAAATGAAGTTTTCTACTATAGCTCACTGTTTGGGAAATTTTGTCCACTCTATAAGTTCAACGTTTCAGTTGGCGATACACTTGAGTACTACACATTGCCGGATGCTTTTGTCACCGATTCAATTTTTAAAGTGAAGGTGGATTCAGTTTTTTATCAGATGATTTTAAACCGTGAAGTGAAATTTATTTACACCGAACCTCTTCCAACAATCAATGGTTATTCGTTCAGCTTTTGGGGATATTACTGCTGGTATATCGGAGGCCTAAATCAAATGTTGCCTCAGCAAATACCCAATATTCCCGAAATGGATGGTCCTATGAGATGTTATGATGATTCTGACAATACCTTTTCCTTCAATAACAATTGGCCGCTTACGTGCGACTTTACTATTACAGGAATTGCCGATGTTGAAAGTTCAGGCTTTCTCATTTCAATTTCCCCCATTCCTGTGACCGATCATGTTCTTTTTCAGACGAAATCTACTTCTGAAATAAAAATTATTATGATTAACTCCTTAGGGAAAATTATTCGCAGTTTTTCGTTCAGGAATTCAATGACAGTCGATTTGAGTGATTTGCCCACAGGTTTGTATCTCATTCAATGCTTCACGGAAAAAAATCATTTTTCTCTTTCTCAAAAGATTGATAAGATGTGACGTCGAAGTAACTTTGCCTCTTTATGAGTGATCAAATCAAAATAACTTTTCCCGACGGGAATGTTCGGGAATATCCTGCAGGAACTTCATCACTTGATATTGCCAAATCAATTAGTGAAGGATTGGCAAGAAAAGTTTTAGCAGCAAAGGTGAATGGCGAAGTGCGCGATGCCTTTCGCCCGATTAATGAGGATGCATCGCTCGTTCTTCTCACATGGGATGACAAAGAAGGCAAAGCTGCATTCTGGCATTCATCCGCGCATTTGATGGCAGAAGCACTCGAAGCCACTTATCCCGGAATCAAATTCGGCTATGGTCCACCGGTGGACAATGGGTTTTACTATGATGTGGATTTAGGAGGAAGAAAATTGAGTGATGAAGAATTGCCGAAGCTCGAAAAGAAAATGAGTGAGCTCGCTTCTCAAAATAATCCGTACACCAGAAAGGAAATTTCCAAGAAGGACGCGCTCGATTATTTCGCGAAGAAAGGTGATGAATACAAAGTGGAAACCATCACTGAATTGAATGATGGTGAAATCACTTTTTATCAGCAGGGAAACTTTGTTGATCTCTGTCGTGGACCACACATTCCGAACACGGGCTTCATCAAAGCAATCAAGCTCACCAATATTGCCGGAGCTTATTGGAAAGGTGATGAAAAAAATAAACAGCTCACCCGTATTTACGGCGTCACTTTTCCGAAGCAAAAAGATCTTGATGATTATCTGAAGATGCAGGAGGAAGCGAAGAAGCGTGATCATCGTAAGATTGGAAAAGATCTGGAAATTTTCGCCTTCGATGATGATGTGGGTCCGGGCATGCCGCTGTGGATGCCGAATGGTGGCGCAATGATCGAGCAACTCGAAGCACTGGCGAAAAAAACAGAAGAAGACGCAGGATACGAAAGAGTAAAAACTCCTCATATCGCGCGCGAGTCGCTGTACATCAAATCCGGTCATCTTCCCTACTATGCTGATTCGATGTTTCCGCCGATGGCGATGCTGACTGAAGCGGTGAAAGAAGAAGACCGTCCGATCAATCGCGAAGAGATCAAGAAAGAACTTTTTGCGAAAGAACTAACTCCCGAACGAGCTGACCAGCTGATCGATAAGATGCTTAAGTTGCGAAAAGAACTTCCGCAGGAGCGCTATTATCTCAAAGCGATGAACTGTCCGCACCATCACAAGATCTATGCGGCCGTTCCGCGCAGCTACAAAGAGTTGCCGCTCCGGTTGGCAGAGTATGGCACATGTTATCGCTATGAGCAGAGCGGTGAATTGTTTGGTCTCATGCGCGTGCGCTCACTCAACATGAATGACGCGCATATCTATTGCACCGAGGAACAGTTTGCCGATGAGTTCAAGGCAGTGAACGATATGTATCTGCGCTACTTCAAAATCTTCGGCATTGATAAATACGTGATGCGCTTCAGCACGCACGATCCGAAAAAGCTTGGGCAGAAATATCTCGACATGCCCGAGCTGTGGAAGAAAACCGAAGACATGGTTCGCAATGTGATGACGGATGCGAAGATTCCTTTCGTTGAAGTTCCGGATGAAGCGGCTTTCTACGGGCCGAAGATCGACGTGCAAATCTGGAGCGCCATCGGAAGAGAATTCACGCTGGCAACCAACCAGGTTGATTTCGGGCAGCCGCGGCGTTTCGGATTAACTTTCAAAAACAAAAGCAATCAGGATGAAACGCCGATCATCATTCACCGCGCGCCGCTCGGCACGCATGAGCGCTTTATCGGATTTCTGATTGAACATTACGCCGGAAATTTTCCTGTGTGGCTGGCGCCGAAACAAGTTGCCATTCTTTCCATTGCTGATCGTCACATTGACTACGGCAAAGAGGTGATGAATGAATTGAAGAAGCAACGCATCCGCGTTATCCTCGATGACACTTCTGAAAAAATCGGGAAGAAAATCCGTGATGCTGAGGTGAAAAAGATCCCGTACATGCTCATCGTCGGAGATAAGGAGCAACAAGAGAAAAAAGTATCCGTTAGGAAACACAGCGAGGGCGATAAAGGACAAATGGCCGTTGATGATTTTGTCTTAGCTTTGTCGAAAGAAGCCGCGATACCTTAATGGTTCATTCTTCAGCAAAATTTTATCACTCAGCACGAGCGCTCAGGCAGCTTCGATTTCCAAATTCTATTTGCTGATGTTTTTCTTCCATAAATTATTACATCGCACAAAAATCATTTTCTCCGCTCAGCGGAAATTTATTATTCACTAAAACAATTTTCAATTGGCATTAAACTTCAGACCTGGTCCCCGTTTCGTTCCTCGCCGGCAAAAAGAACCGGAACACCGTATTAACAACAGAATTACCGCTCCTCAAGTGCGCCTCGTGGGCGAGAATGTTCAGAATGGCGTCTACGAAATCAGGGATGCCATTCGCATGGCTGAAGAGCAGGGCGTTGATCTGGTAGAAATCGCTCCCACGGCTGTTCCGCCCGTGTGCCGCATCATCGACTACAATAAATTTCTTTACGATAAGAAGAAGAAGGAAAAAGAAATAAAGAGCAAGCAGGTTAAGCAGGTGACCAAGGAAATCCGATTCACTCCAAATACGGATGATCACGATTTCGATTTCAAAACACGCCATGCAGAAAAATTTTTGCATGAAGGGGCGAAAGTGAAAGCTTATGTTCAGTTTCGCGGAAGAATGATCGTGTTCAAAGACCGCGGTGAATTACTCCTGCTGAAATTTATAGAACGGCTGAAAGAAGCCGGTGCAGCCGAAAATCTTCCCAAGATGGAAGGCAATCGCATGTGGGTGGTGCTCAATCCGAAGAGCCAGAAAAAGTAGCAGGCAACAGGCAGGTAGTAATTAGCAATTTACTACGGCGCAATCTCAATTTTGCTGAGCCAAGTTTCCGCTTATCTTTGCGCTCCCTTTAAAAAATCACGGTCATGCCAAAAATGAAATCGAATTCCAGCGCCAAGAAGCGTTTCTCGCTCACCGGCTCAGGAAAAGTGAGACGGCACAAAGCATTCAAGCGCCACATCCTCACCAAAAAAGAACATGACCGCAAAAAGGAATTGGGAAAGACAGCGATTGTTTCGAGCGCGGATCTTCCCAAAGTCAAAAAGATGATTCTCGTTTAATCGAAAATAATTTACAATGCCACGTTCAGTAAATAATGTCGCTTCACGCGCGAGACGAAAGAAAACACTTAAGCAATCAAAAGGATTTTTCAGTAAGCGTAAAAATGTTTGGACCGTTGCGAAGAACGCCGTGGAGAAATCCATGGAATATGCTTATGCGGGAAGAAAACAAAAGAAGCGTGACTATCGCTACCTGTGGATTGCTCGCATCAACGCCGCTGCGCGCGCAGAAGGAATGAGCTATTCTGTTTTCATGAATAAACTGAAGAAAGCCAACATCGATCTCAATCGCAAAGTACTTGCTGATATTGCCATGAACGATCCGCAGGCGTTTAAAGCGATTGCGGCAAAAGTGAAGTAGCAGACGAAACCATCAAAATCAGGAATCCGCCACGAGAAAAACCGCGGCGGATTTTTTTATGAATTGAATTCTGAATGAATGCGTGAACATCTATTTTTATTTCCTGAAACAAACTACAATGAAAAACTCCGTTTTACTACTGATTGCTTTTGCAGTGGTTTCCTGCTCAAACAAAAGTCAGCACAATTCCTCGGCAAGTGATTCTACTTCCTCGGCATCGCCCGCATCCAATGATTCCATTACCACAAAAGTTTTTCAATTGAAAGATTCAAGCGGCATTGCTATTCAGGAATGGGGCTATGATATTTCCGTTCACGGAAAACTTTATCTGCATCAGCCCAATATTCCGGCGGTGCCCGGCAATCATGGTTTCTCGAGTGAAGATGAAGCAAGGAAAGTTGCTGGTCTTGCTGCATTAAAAATCAGGAATCACATTATCCCTCCGACAATCAGCACTGAAGAACTGGACAGTTTGGGAATTGGACCGGATACGGGATACTAGTTGTCGCCTCACAACAAGCTCTTCTATTTCTGCAAATTGATCTGCGATGTGAAAACTTCGTTGTTAATCGTCACCTTCACTAAGTACATTCCTTCCGCTGCTGCATCACTCAGTTGAATTTCCCTCTGCAGCTTTCCTTTTTCGAATTGTGCGTTTTCTGAAATGATGATCTGCCCAAGCAGGTTGAGCACTTCGATTTTTGCATCTGAGTTTTCTTCATCACTTAATTTCAAATCAATCGCAAATGCACCATTCGTTGGATTGGGAAAAACTGAAAGCGTTGAAGGATCATTTTCAATGAATGCGATACCAACTCCTATTTCATCAATCTCACCATTGCAGTTATCATCAATACCGTTGTTGGGGATTTCGATTGCGCCGGGATTGATATTGGGATTATTATCGTTGCAGTCCGTACTGTCAGCAACATAGCCATCCGGTTGCGAGCAGGCAAGAGTGCTATTGCTGGCACTCCCGTAACTATCGCCGTCATTATCCGCGTAGAATGTGAGCAACAATCCTTCATCAATGTTGCCATTACAGTTGTTGTCAATGCCATCACAAATTTCTGTGGCCGCAGGATTCACGGCGGCATCACTGTCATTACAATCGGTATTGTCAATTACATAGCCGCTAACCGGCGCACATGAACTCACAGAATTGTTGGGATCGCCATAAGAGTCACCATCATTGTCGGAATAGTAAGTGGTATAAACCAAACCTTCATCTATTGAGCCATTGCAATTATCATCAAGATTATTACAGATTTCGGAAGCAGCGGGATTAATGGCTGCATTGTTATCGTCACAATCGGTGCTATCACTTACGTATCCGTTCGGCAGCGAGCATGCGAGGGTGCTGTTATTTACATCGCCATAACCATCTCCGTCATCATCAGCATAAAATGTTTGTGATACTCCTTCATCTACACTGCCATTGCAATTGTCATCAATTCCATTACAGATTTCCGTTGCCCCGGGGTGGATTGATGCATTTGCATCATTGCAATCTGTATGATTTGTTGAATAGCCTGCGCCTGGATTACTGCATAACGAGTTTCCTGAACTGAAAGAATCGCCGTACCCATCGCCATCGGCATCCGTGTAATAAGTGATGAAGACTAAGCCATCATCAATAACACCATTGCAGTTATCATCAATGCCATTGCAGATTTCGGAAGCAGATGGATTGATATTCGGATTGGTATCATCACAATCATGATGATCATGCACATACCCTGTGGGCTGCGAGCATGCCAGTACATGTATATTGGCATTGCCGTACCCATCACCATCCGCATCGGCATAATACTTAATAAAGGTTAGACCATCATCTATCAAGCCATTACAATTGTCGTCAAGATTGTTGCAAGTTTCGCTCGCTCCGGGATGGATGGCAGCACTGGAATCATTGCAATCTGTATTATTATTCACATAGCCATTTGGCATTGAACAAGCCTGCACTGAATTGTTCGCATCTCCGTATCCATCGCCATCATTATCCTCATAAAAAGTCAGTAGCGCGCCTTCATCGATGCTGCCATTACAGTTATCATCAATGCCATTACAGATTTCTGCTGCACCGGGATTGATCGCCGAGTTATTGTCATTACAATCCGTACTGTCTGCCACGTAACCGTTGGGAGCAACGCAGGCCAACACAGTGCTGGCCGAACTGCCATATCCATCTCCATCAGAGTCAATGTAGAAAACTTGTGAAAGGCCTTCATCAATATTTCCGTCGCAATTGTCATCGATCCCATTGCATATTTCAGCAGCGTCGGGATTGATTGCGGCATCATGGTCATTACAATCTTCATTATTCATTGAAAAACCTGTTCCGGGATCAGCACAAAGAGAAATACCTGCGTCGAATGAATCGCCGTAGCCATCACTATCATCATCAATGTAGTAGGTTGTATAAACTAAACCTTCATCAATGGATCCATTGCAGTTGTCATCGATACCATTGCAAGCTTCGCCAACAGCAGGATTCACCGCTGAATTGCTGTCATCACAATCAGTACTGTCAGTGACGTAGCCG
>Ga0335085_10001883_pt1 | contig 41590 bp, 39 predicted proteins | sample Lox_Sample_45_FD_206712 | JGI IMG/M metagenome (GOLD analysis project Ga0335085, IMG submission 206712) | Soil microbial communities from Loxahatchee National Wildlife Refuge, Florida, United States - Lox_Sample_4.5 | ecosystem: Environmental > Terrestrial > Soil > Wetlands | place: USA... | reverse complement strand
GCCGCGATCCACTTCTCGCACACGCCCTGGCGCGAGCCCGAGGTCGTGCGCTTCGAGCACGACGGGGTCGTGCTCTGCAAACGCATCCCCGCCCGCACCGAGCGGGGCGATTGCCTCTTCCACCTCGGGACGGATTACCGGCCCTGACGCTTGGGCAGCGTGAAGGGCGCGGGATCGAGGAAGCGCTCGACGACGTTGCGGGTGAGACGCGAGACGTTGTTGCGATAGTCGTCGTGCGCGAGGCTCGCGACGTAGGCGATCGAGCCCGTCGAGAACACCGCGCCGCCCGCTTGCGTCTCGAAGAACACCATGTCCGCCTTCACCCGTGAATTGAGCGTGCCGTCGACGCCGCGGGTGTTCGAGAGTATCTCCTCGTTGACGAGCAGGAAGGCCTGCGAGTGGTTCTCCGAGCTCGCGACCGTGAGCGCGTGCGGCGGCGAGCCCAGCGCCGCGTCGTAGCAGTCGATCTCGAGCCCCGCGGCGCCGCCGCCGGAGGAGCCGAAATCGCCGATGATCTCGTCCTCGATGCCGCTGAAGATGAAGGCCGCGCGCGGGTCGCGCGAGGCCGCGGTGCGCCGGTAGTAGCTCCCGGCGTCGAAGCCCTGCGCGATGAAGCCGATGCCCATGAGTGCGTTGGGGGGGCGGCCGATGCGGCGCCAAAGTCCGCCGTATTCGCCGGTCGAGTGGTAATACTGTCCGGGCTGCTCGGCCCAGGCGCGCGTTCCGTCCTCGGCACGGCGCAGCTCGATCATGTCGGGATGCGCGGGATCGAAGCTGACCCGCCAATAGAAGCCGTTTCCGCCCATATACATGAACCGGCCGCCGCGGCCGAGATAAGCCTCGATCGCCTGCAGCATCTCGAGGCTGTAGTACTCCGGATGGCTCACGCTCATCACGGCGCGATAGGGCGCCAGGAGATCGACGCCCCGCGCCTGCATCTCGTGATCGCTGATGACGTCGTAGGCGATGCCCTGCGCCTCCAGCCAATCGACTAGGCAGAGGTCCATTGCGAAGTTCCAGTACCGTCCCGTCGGCCGCATATTGAAAAGCGGTCGCCGCGTTGAGGCATGTCCGACGCCGAAGCCGTCGCGGTGCGTGTCGTAGGTCGAGCTCCCGTATTCCGGATGCTCCGCAAGGAGGACGTCGGTCATGTCTGCCGTCGGGAGGTGCCCCATGCTGAGCTCGAACGGCCCCGGCAGCATGCGCCGCCGGTAGTTCGCGTAGGCTAGATATGTGACCGTCGAGGCCAGCACGGCGAGCTTCGCGCGCGCGGCACCCGGTTTGGGGCTCACGATCAAGCCCACGTAGAAGGGCGGCCCCGAGGCCTGCAGGCGCACGGCGTAGAAGCCGCTTCTGAGTTCGGCCGGCAGACGGAACCGCAGGCTCGGTTTCCAACAGGCGTCGTAGAGGTCATCGGCATGAAAATGGATCGCGGCGTAATGACTGGGATCGCGGCGCCAGTCATGAACGGAGCCGTCCCATTTCGAGCCCGTGACCGCGCGCTTCGGCGCGTTGACGGTGCGGCCGTTGAGCTTCAGCGGCGAGCGATCCTCGATAGCGGTCGTGCCGATCCCGCGCGCGAAATCCCATTCTGCTGCGACCGTTCCAGATCGCAGGCTCGGCGCCTCGATCTTTCCGCTGAAGTGCTCGACGACGGCACCGTTCTCGTCGCGCCGTGCCGCGAACAGCAGCGGCGCGGCGGGCTTTGCAGGCTTCGTGAACCGGCCGCTCGCCTCGGCGGCGACATCGTCGTGAATGCCCGGCGGTGGCGCGCTCCTGACCCAGGCGTCGCCCGTTGCGGGATCGTATCGCGCCTCGATCCGGTGCCACGCGCGCGAGCGCAGGGGCCGCGCGGTGGAGATCGTCTCGCCGCCGCTCGCGAGTGCGGCGGCGCCGGCGGCGTCGATGAGGAGCCGCAGGCCGCCGACCGTTATCAGCGCCTGGACGCCACGGCCGGGGAGCGTCGGCCATACGAGCAGCGAGAGCTCGACCGCGCCCAGCGGCGGCAGCATCTCCACGACGGCGTAGGAGCCGATCGGCACGGGCTGCAGCTCGCCCGCGTGCTCGCCGGAAATGCCGCTCGGGACGACCTCCTCCTTGAGGCCCGGGGTCTCGCCGCAGAGGAGGCGCACCAGCTCCGCGCGATACCGGCCTCCGGCATCGAGAACGCTCACGCGTACCGTCACCTCGTCGCCGGGATACGCGTAGAGCGCATCGAGGTAGCCGACGACGCCCGGTCCTTTCATGGCAGCTTCAGCTCCTCGCCGGTGAGAGCGCGCCAGCGGCGCCCAAAGGCCGCCCATTCGCCGGCTTCGAGGCTGGTGAAGACCTCCTCCTCGAAGAGCCGCGGCGGCTGGAAATCGGGTTGCCGCTCGCCCAGCACCCAGCGCCCCGGCGCGATCGAGACCAAGATCAGGTTCTGGCAATTCTCCGCGCGGCGCATCGTATCGAGGATGGCCTGCAATTCCAGGCTGTGGCGGCCGAAGGGGCGGGCGCGGAATTCGGCGGCGAGATCGAGACGCTTGGGATCGACGTTGGAGGCTGCCATGGGGGCGAGAGTGGCGGCGCTCTCGTTCCCCCGTCAAGCACTCCCGACTTTCGGGCAGCCCGGGAGGGGTATTGGCACCGCGCCGGCTTTGGGGAAAGCTAGGTGCGCGGTCGCAACAACGATCCCCGCGAGGTCTCCATGACGGCGCTCTCCAATCAACGCATCGCCTACTTCAATGGCAAATACGTGCCCGAGCGCGAGGTAGTGATCCCCTTCCGCGACAAGAGCTTCACGCGCGGCGACGGCGTCTTCGACATGACGCGCTCCTTCAACGGCCGCATCTTCAAGATCAAGGAGCACATCGACCGCCTCTACCGCTCGCTCAAGTATCTGCAGATCGACCCCGGCCTCACGCCCAGGGAGATGATCGACATCAGCGAGATCGTGCTCGACCGCAACCGCCACCTCCTCGGCAAGGACGAGGATTACTGGATCGGCCAGCGCGTGAGCCGCGGCGTCGAGGCCGTGGGCGACGAGGGCTGGGAGCACACCGGTCCCAACGTCATCGTGGAATGCATCCCGCTGCCGCTCAAGAAGCGCGCGAAGCTCTACCGCGACGGCATGCACGTGATCGTGCCGGCGACCCGCCGCGTGGCGCCGAGCATGCTGAGCCCGCGCGCGAAGATGCACCAATACCTTAACCTCGTCGTCGGCGACATGGAGGCAAAGGCTGCCGATCCCGAAGCCTGGTCCGTGCTCCTCGATGAGAACGGCAATCTGGCGGAGGGCACGGGCAGCAATATCTTCCTGGTGCGCGACGGCAAGATCGCGACGCCGCAGGAGCGCTACGTGCTTCCGGGCGTGAGCCGGGCCACCGCGATCGAGCTCGCCCGCGGGCTCGGGATCGAGCTGCGCGAGGCCGATCTCGACCTCTACGACGCCTCGACGGCGGACGAGATCTTTGTGACCTCGACGAGCCTCGTGGTCTGCCCGGTTTCGCGCTTCAACGGCCGCCCCGTCGGCGGCGCCAAGGTGCCGGGTCCGATCACCAAGAGGATCATGGACGCCTACATCAAGCTCGTCGATTGCGATTACGTGCACCAATACACGCGGCACCTGACCTGAGGAGGCATGTCATGAAGGCTCCGATGCGGCTCGGCACTATTGTGGCGCCGGCGGCGCTGGCGCTTGCGTTTGCGTCCCAGTCATTCGCGGTGCCCTTCACCTGTCCCAAGAAGGGCGGCGATCTCGTTTTCGCGGGCGAGGCCAAGGTGAACAGCCTCGATCAAATGGCCTCGAACACGATTTCGACGCGCAATAATGCGATGAACATCTTCGAATCTCTGATGACGCGCGACGAGAACTTCAATCCGATCCTGGAACTCGCGGAGTCCATGACGGAATCCCCGGATCACATGACCTATACCTTCAAGATCCGGCAGGGCATCAAGTTCCACAACGGCAAGGACATGACGACCGTCGACGTGATGGCGTCCTTCGATCGCTACGCCAAGATCGGCATCGAGCGCAGCAACCTCGCCAACGTCGAGAAATGGGAGGCGCCGGACAAGTATACCTTCGTCATTCGCATGAAGAAACCGCAGCCGACCTTCATCGAGGATCTGAGCTCCTTCAGCGTGCCGATCGTGATCATCCCGGCGGAGCAGCGCGACGCCGATCCGCTGCGCCTCGAGCCTATCGGGACGGGACCGTTCCAGTTCGTGGAATACGTCGCGGACAGCCACGTCAAGTACAAGCGCTACGAGGGCTATAAGCCGAACACGCAGTTCGAGGACCGCACCGGCTTCGGCGGCTACAAGGTCGCCTGCGTCGATACCGTGACCTATCGCATCGTGACCGAGCCCGGCGCGCGCGTCGCGGGGCTCGAGACCGGCGAGCTCATGGCGGTCGAGGACGTGCCGACGAAGGCGCAGGCGGCGCTCAAGGGCAACAAGAACATCGTGCTGCTGGGGCTGCAGAACTTCTGGATCCAGATCATGCTGCCCAACTCGGGCTTCCCGCCGACCGACAATCTCGCCTTCCGCAAGGCGGTCCAGGCCGCGCTCGACATGGACGAGATCATGGATGCCGCGACCGACGGCGCCTACAGACTCAACGTCGGCTTCCAATATCCCGGCGGCGCCTTCTACACCGACGCCGGCAAGGAGACCTACAACATCAAAAACAAGGAGCTCGCCAAGAAATACCTGCAGGAAGCGGGCTACAAGGGCGAGCCGCTGATCCTGCTCACGAACAAGGACTACACGAGCATGTATAACGCCGCGCTCGTGGTGAGCGAGCAGCTCAAGGCCGTCGGCATCAACGCGAAGCTCGACGTAGTGGACTGGCCGGCTTCGGTCCAGCGGCAATTGAACGAGAAGACCGGCTGGAACTTTTTCTTCACGGGCTACGGCACGCAGCCCGCGCTGGGTGCCTTCGCGACCATGAAGTTCTTCACCCCGCCGCAGGACGTCTATCATCCCAAGGACGGGAAATCGGATCCCGATCTCGTGGCCCTTTACACGCAGATGGCCGACAGTGCCGACATCGAGGCGCGCAAGGCGGCTTTCGCGAAGATGCAGCAGTTGATCCTCGAGCGCGTCTATGCCGTGCCCTTCGGCTCGCTCACCAAGGTCCAGGCGACGCGCGCCAACGTGAAGAACTTCAAGCCGTTCCGTATCCCGCGCTTCTCGAACGTCTGGATCGACCAGTAGCAGGGCGCAGGCGGAGACCGCCCCCGTGATCCGCGTCATCCTGCATCGGATCGCCGGGGCGGTTCCGGTGGTGCTGCTGGTGACGCTCATCACCTTCGGGCTGATGCGGCTCATCCCCGGCGACGTGAGCGCGGCCCTCGGCGGGGTGAGCTCGACGCCGGAGCAGCGCGAGCAAATCCGGCACAATCTCGGACTCGATCAGCCCTATTACGTGCAGCTCGTGCGCTGGTACGGGGGCCTCGTGCGCGGGGATCTCGGCCGCTCGATCTTCCTCGGCAAGGACGTCACGGAGGCGACATTCGAGCGGCTGCCGGTGTCGCTCTCTCTCAGCGCCTATTCGCTCATCATCACGCTCCTGCTGGGCATAGTGAGCGGGATCCTCGCGGCGCTGCGGCAGAACAGCTGGGTCGACCAGGCCGCGATGATCTTCGCGATGATCGGCATCTCCCTGCCGAATTTCTGGCTAGGCCTGATGATGATCGTGCTGTTCTCGGTGCATCTGGGCTGGCTTCCGACAGGCGGGTATGTCCCGTTCCAAGACGATTTTCTGGGCTGGCTCCGGACGACAACCATGCCCGCGATCTCGCTCGCGCTGCTTCAGGTGGGCCTCCTCGCAAGGATCACGCGCTCGACGATGCTGGAGGTCCTGCGCCAAGACTACGTCCGCACCGCGCGCGCCAAGGGGCTCCCGAACTACCTCGTGGTCTGGAAGCACGCGCTCGCCAACGCGCTCATCCCCATCGTCACCATCGTCGGCATCATCGTGAGCTTGCTGATCTCCGGCGCCGTCGTCACGGAGACGGTGTTCTCGATCCCCGGCGTGGGCCAGCTCCTGACCTCCGCGATCCTCAACCGCGACTATCCCATGATCCAAGGCGGACTTCTTTTCGTGGCCTTGGTGCTGGTGGGGATCAACATACTCGTCGACATCGCCTATGCCTGGCTCGATCCCCGTGTGAGGTACGACGGTGGCTGAGAGCGCCCTCGGCGTCGAAGGCGCCGCCGCCCCGGGCATGACGGCCGCGCGCGGGGGGCTCCGCTGGGAGACGGGGCGGCGCCTCCTCCGCCACCGCTCGTTCCGGATCGGGCTCGGCCTCTTCCTGCTGGTGGCGCTCGCGGCGATCTTCGTGCCGATGCTGAGCGGCGCCGATCCGAACAAGCTCTCGATGCGTACGCGCTTCGAGCCGCCGGGCTCGGAGTTCCTCTTCGGCACCGACAATTTCGGCCGCAGCCAGCTCTCGCGCGTCGTCCACGGCGCACGCCTCTCCCTGGTGATCGGGAGCTGGGTCGTGATCCTGAACGCTATCTTCGGCACGCTCCTGGGTGCGCTCTCCGGCTATTTCCGGCGGCTCGACAATCCGCTGATGCGCCTCAACGACGCCTTGATGGCGTTTCCAGCGATCCTGCTCGCGCTCGGCGTCACCGCCGTGCTCGGGCGCTCGATCCCAAACGTGATCCTCGCGCTCGCGATCGTCTACCTCCCGCGCACCGCGCGGATCGTGCGGGCCTCGGTGCTGGTGCTGCGGCAGACGGAATTCGTTCAAGCCGCGGTCGCGGCGGGCGCGGGCCACTGGCGCATCCTCCGTCGGCACATCCTGCCGAACGCCATGGCGCCGCTGATCGTGCAGCTCAGCTTTCTCTTCGCCTATGCGGTGCTCACCGAGGCGACGCTGAGCTTCCTCGGTCTCGGCGCGGAGCCGCCGACGCCCACCTGGGGCAACATCATGGCGGAGGGCCGCAACTACATGCGCGAGGCGCCTTGGATCATCGCCATTCCCGGCGTCGCGCTTGCGATCACGGTGATGGCGCTCAACCTCCTGGGCGACGGTCTCCGCGACGTCCTAGACCCCCGGCTCAAGATCCAGCAGTGACGCTCCTCGCAGTCCGCAATCTCCGAGTCCTGTTCCGCACCGAGGCCGGCGAGGTCGCCGCGGTCGACGACGTGAGCTTCGACGTCGCGGAGGGCGAGGTGCTCGGCATCGTCGGCGAGTCCGGCAGCGGCAAAAGCGTGACCGCGCTCTCGATCATGGGGTTGCTGCCGCGCCCGCCCGCGCGCATCGGCGGCGGCTCGGTCGTCTTCCAGGACCGAGAGCTCCTCGGCCTCGGCGAGCGGGCGATGCGGAGCATCCGCGGCCCCGGCATCGGCATGATCTTCCAGGAGCCCATGACCTCGCTCAATCCGGTCTTCACCATCGGCGAGCAACTCATGGAGACTGTGCGCGTGCACGAGCGGGTGGGACGCAACGCCCAGCGCGAGCGCGCGATCGACATGCTCGCGCGGGTCGGAATCGCGACGCCGGAGCGCCGCCTGCACGACTACCCGCATCAGCTCTCGGGCGGGATGCGGCAACGCGTGATGATCGCGATGGCGCTCGCCTGCAATCCGAAACTTCTCATCGCCGACGAGCCCACCACCGCTCTCGACGTGACGATCCAGCAGCAGATCCTCGAGCTGCTCCTCGATCTCCGCGAGGAGCTCAAGATGGCGATCGTGATCATCACGCACAACATGGGCGTGGTGGCGGAGACCGCCGATCGGGTGATCGTGATGTACGCCGGCAAGATCGTGGAGCGCGCTCCGGTCGGCGAGCTCTTCGCGCGCCCCGCGCATCCCTATACAAGGGGCCTGCTCGAGAGCATCCCCTCCCTCGCCGACGAGCACGAGCGTCTCAAGACCATTCCAGGAACGCTTCCCAACCCGGCGGCGATGCCGCGGGGTTGCCGCTTCGAGCCGCGCTGCAGCTTCCGCATCGATGCCTGCGCCGCCGCGGTGCCGCCGCTGCTCGCCGTGCGGGCCGAGCACGAGAGCGCCTGCGTCCGCCAGCGCGAGCTCGACCTCCGATGACGCCGCTCCTCCGGGTCGCCGGCCTCACCAAGCACTTTCAGCTGCGTCACGGCGTCGTCTTCGAGCGCGGCCAGGGCGTCCTCCGCGCCGTCGACGGCGCAAGCTTCAATTTGAAGGAGGGAGAGACGCTCGGCCTTGTCGGCGAATCCGGCTGCGGCAAGTCGACCGTCGGGCGCATGTTGCTCCGCCTCGTCGAGCCGACCGCGGGCAGCATCGAATTCGAAGGCCAGGATCTGCTGCGTCTGGATCACGAGGCGCTCCGCAGCAAGCGCCGGCACATGCAGATCATCTTTCAGGACCCCTACGGCGCGCTCAATCCCCGCATGACCGTCGAGGAGATAGTCCGCGAGCCCATCGAGATCCATCGCACGATGGACCGCAGCGCTGCCTCGCGCCGCGTCGCGGAGCTCCTGGAACGGGTGGGCCTCGCCGCGGAGCACAGCCGGCGCTATCCGCACGAGTTCTCCGGCGGCCAGCGCCAGCGCATCGGCATCGCCCGCGCGCTTGCGCTGAGCCCCCGCTTCATCGTCTGCGACGAGCCCGTCTCCGCGCTCGACGTCTCGATCCAGGCGCAGATCGTGAACCTCCTGCAGGACTTGCAGGACGAGCTGGGCCTCGCCTACCTCTTCATCGCGCACGACCTCGGTGTGGTGAAGCACATCTCCGACCGGGTCGCGGTGATGTATCTGGGCGAGATAGTGGAGCTGGCTCCGAAGCGATCGCTTTATGCCGAGCCTCTGCACCCCTATACGCAGGCGCTGATCGCGGCCGTGCCGGAGGCGAAGCCGCGGGCGGCGCGCCGCAGGGCCGCGATTTCCGGCGAGATCCCGAGCGCGCTCAACCCGCCGCCGGGCTGCCGCTTCCACACGCGCTGCCCGCACGTCATGCCGATCTGCCGCGCCGTCGCGCCCCCGGCGACCGAGCCCTCGCCCGGTCACCGGGTCGTCTGTCATCTCTATCCGGCCACGCCGCCCTGAGGAGGAAAGCCATGTCAGCATCGCGCGAAGCCGCCGCCAATTCCGCGGGCGTCCTGCCGCTCACGACCCCTCAGCTTCGGGCGCGCATTGCCGAGCTTCCTCGCCTGCGGCTCGCGCATTTGCCGACGCCGCTCGATTTCTGCCCACGCCTGACCGCGGCGCTGGGCGGCCCGCGGATCTACATCAAGCGCGACGATCTGACCGGGCTCGCATTCGGCGGCAACAAGACGCGGCAGCTCGAATTCCTCTTCCCGGGAATTCTGGAGCAGAAACCCGACACGGTGATCGCCGGGGCCTACACCCAGTCGAACTGGTGCCGCCAGATAACGGCCACCGCCGCGAAGCTCGGGCTGAAGGCGAGGCTAATCCTCGTGCACGGCGAGAAGGGTCCGGTGCCGCAGGGGAACCTGCTGCTCGATCGCCTCATGGGCGCGGAGGTGACCGTCGTCGATCTCCGGGACATGCACGATTTGGCGCCATTGTTGGCCGCGGCCGGGGAGGAGCTCCGGAGGGCGGGACGGCGGCCTTACGTGATACAACCCTTCGACCTCGAGGTGCTCGCGACCTCCGCGATCGGCTATGTGAATCAGGCGGCCGAGCTCGACGATCAGCTCTCCGAGGCCGGGCTCAAGGCGGACTACATCTATCTCGCGGGCGCCAACATCACGCCCGCGGGCATCCAGCTCGGCCAGAAAGCGCTGGGCCGCGCGACCAAGGTCGTCAGCATATGCCCGATCAGCTGGAAGGACGATCGCGCCGCCGACATCTCTCGTATCGCGAGCGCGGCTGCGAGGCGTCTCAATCTCCCGATCTCGCTCGAGCCGGGCGAGGTTAGCGTAGACGAGGGCTATATCGGCGAGCGCTACGGCGTGGTGACGCCCGCCGGCCGCGCTGCGCTTCGTTTTGTCGCGGAGACCGAGGGCATCATCCTCGACCCCGTCTATTCCGCCAAGGCCATGTCCGGCCTCATCGATCACATCCGCAGGGGCCGCATCGGGAAGAATGAGACCGTCGTGTTTGTCCACACCGGCGGCACGCCGGCCGTCTTCGCCTACGCCAACGAGCTGATCGCGGACTGAGCGGCTAGGCCGCAGGCATCTCGCCCTCGGCTCGGAGCATGCGGATGCCCTCCCGGAATGCCCGGGCGGTGTCCTCGATCTCGGCCTTGCCATGCGACGCCGAGGTGAAGCCGCCGATGCGGTTGTTGACGTCGACGCCGTTCGCGAGCAACGCAAGCCGAAGCTTGCGCGCGACCGCCGGCGGATTCGAGAGCATCTCCTTGTAGTCGATGCCCGCGGGATCGAACCGGCGCGGATCGATCGGCCGATGCTTCGAGTTCATGAAGAGGTGGAAGCCGCTGAAGGTGCCGTGGACGGCCCAGGGCGCGCGCTCCTCCGCGAGCACTGCGTTGAGCGCGGCGCGAAGCTCCGCCGCGGTCGCGTTGGCTCGGGCGCAGGCATCGGTCGAGCCCACGATCTCCAAGGCGGCGATCCCCGCTGCAGCGGAGAGCGGATTGGCGTTGTAGGTGCCGGGATGCGCGATCTTCTCGCGCTGCTTGCGCTCGGCGGCATCGAAGTCGAGATCCTCGAGGATGTCGCGGCGGCCGGCGATCGCGCCGCCGGGGAGGCCGCCCGCGAGGATCTTCGCAAGCGCGGTGAGGTCGGGCGTGATGCCGAATTGCGCCTGTGCGCCGCCGGGCGAGACTCGGAAGCCCGTAATGACCTCGTCGAAGATCAGGAGAATACCGTGCTTGCGCGTCTCCTCGCGCAGCATCGCGAGGAAGGAGGGGGCGAGAGGCGCTGCGCCAAAGCTCGAGCCCGTGGGCTCGAGGATGACGCAGGCGATGTCATTCCTCGAGGCGAAGGTCTCCTTCGCCGCCGCCTCGTCTCCCGGCGGCAGCAGGATCACGTGCTCGGCGATCCCCGCGAGCACGCCCGCGGTGGGGGTGCCGTCGAAATGATTGGCGTGACCCGAGGTCATGTGGTCGTGCCAGCCGTGGAAATGAGTGAGGAAGCGCACGAATTTGGGCTTCCCCGTGAAGGCGCGCGCGAGGCGCACGCCCATCAATGTCGCCTCGGTGCCCGAGGACGTGAATCGCACGCACTCCGCGGAGGGCACCATCCGGCGCACCAGCCCCGCCCATTTCACCTCGCGTGCGTGGTTCGCGCCGAAATGCGTTCCCTGCTCGAGCGCGGCATGAGTTGCGGCCACGACGCCCGGGTGGTTGTGGCCGAGGATCAGCGCCCCGTGACCGCCGAAGAAATCGACGTACTCGTTGCCGTCGACGTCCCATTTGCGCGGTCCCTTTGCCCGCTCCACGTAGATCCCGTAGGGCTTCAGATAGCGCGCATCGTGGGTGATGCCGCTGGGGAGCAGGGCCTGCGCCTCCGCCGCGAGCCGCTCGGAGCCCGGCGTGCGCTCGCGATAGGCCGCGACGATCTTCGAGTTGGTGAGGCTGGTATCGGGCATGGGGAGGGCTCCGCTGCTGGCGACAAGGGCGACAGCACTCTAATAGACCCGGGGTGGGCCGCGGCACCACCTTGATCTAGGTCATAGCTGCCCTTCGGTCGGCTCGGCACTTTCGGGCCCGGCATGATCCATTCGGCCGAGCTATTCGAGGCGCTCTGCACACCCGGGACGGGCGTGGTCGTGGCTCTGCTGCTTGCGGGGCTGATCGGCAGCATCGGCCACTGCGCGACCATGTGCGGGCCATTCGTGCTCGCGCAGATTCCCGAGCGCGCGAACGGCGAGGGGGGTTGGTATCTCCTGCGTGGGGCGCTCATTCCCTATCACCTCGGGCGAGCGACGACTTATACACTGCTCGGCGCGGCGGTCGGGGAGTTCGGTCGTGGCCTCGCTGCCGCGACGGCCCTGAAGCCGGTGCTGACCGCCTTCCTCCTGCTGGCAGCTCTCCTGTTTCTGTTCCAGGCCCTGAGGGGCGCGGGCGCGATTCCGGCCCACAGCTCCGGCGGCGCCTTCGGTCTCAGAGCCGGGGCGGTGCTCGCGCGGGTCGCGGGGGCGTTCGCGGGCCGCCGCGGGATCGGCGGCTACGCTCTGGGCGTGGCGCTGGGCTTCCTACCCTGTGGCCTTCTCTACGGCGCCCTCGCGGCGGCGGCGGGGACGGGTAGCCCCTGGCTCGGTGCCGCCGCAATGGCCGCGTTCTCGGCAGCGACCATGCCAAGCCTCATCGCCGTGGGCTGCCTCGGCGCGGGACTGGCGCAGCGCTGGCACGCGACCGCACGGCTCCTTACGGTATCGCTGCAGGGCCTCAACGCGGCGCTGCTCATCTTCCTGGCGCTCGGCGCGAGCAGCGGAATCGCGGGATGAGGGATTTGTCTTGACCTAAATCAAAGCGGCACCCCCGGGGTGCCCTAGATATGGCTATCGGCGATCCGTTCGGGTCGCTGCGTCCCGGAACTCCGACCCCTGACGACGAGCCTCAGATGTCCACTGTCGCCCTCGACACCGCCGCGCGCCCCGCCGAACCCTACAACGAGGCTGTCGTGCGGGCCTTCGTCATCGCGAGCCTCTTCTGGCTGGTCGCCGCTCTCGCGGACGGCGTCCTCATAGCGCTCCAGCTCTGCTGGCCGCAGCTCAACCTCGGTCTCGAATGGACGACCTTCGGACGATTGCGGCCGCTGCACACCTCCGCTGCGATCTTCGCATTCGGCGGCAATGCGCTCCTGGGCACGTCCTTCCACGTGGTCCAGCGCACCTGCCGCGCGCGGCTCTTCGGCGGCGATGCACTCGCCTGGTTCGTCTTCTGGGGCTACCAGTTCTTCATCGTGATCGCAGCCACCGGCTACATCATGGGCGTGACCCAAGGCCGCGAATACGCGGAGCCCGAGTGGTACACGGATCTCTGGCTCACGATCGTCTGGGTCGCCTACCTCGGCATCTATCTCGGGACCATCCTAAAACGGCGCGAGCCCCACATCTACGTCGCGAACTGGTTCTATCTCGCCTTCATCGTGACGATCGCGGTGCTGCACATCGTCAACAACCTCGCGGTGCCGATCTCCGTCTTCAGCGCCAAGAGCTACTCGCTCTCCTCGGGCGTGCAGGACGCACTGACGCAGTGGTGGTACGGCCACAACGCCGTCGGCTTTTTCCTCACCGCGGGCTTCCTCGGGATGATGTACTACTTCCTCCCGAAGCAGGCGGACCGGCCGATCTATTCCTATCGCCTCTCCGTCGTCCATTTCTGGACGCTGATCTTCCTCTACATCTGGGCGGGACCGCATCACCTCCATTACACGGCGCTCCCCGATTGGGCGCAGACGCTCGGGATGGTGTTCTCGGTGATGCTGTGGATGCCGTCCTGGGGCGGCATGATCAACGGCCTCATGACGCTCTCGGGAGCCTGGGACAAGCTGCGCACCAATCCCGCGCTGCGCTTCTCGGTGGCCGCCGTCGGCTTCTACGGCATGTCCACCTTCGAGGGGCCGGTGATGTCGATCCGGCAGGTGAACGGCCTCAGCCACTACACCGACTGGACCGTCGGTCACGTGCATTCGGGGGCGCTGGGCTGGGTCGCCTTCATGACCTTCGGTGCCTTCTATTACCTCGTGCCCGTGCTCTGGAGACGGCCCGGGCTCTACTCGAACAAGCTCGTCTCCTATCATTTCTGGATCGCGACGCTCGGCATCGTCTTCTACATCACTTCGATGTGGGTGGCGGGCATCCTGCAGGGCCTGATGTGGCGCGCGTACGACTCACTGGGCTTCCTTCAGTACTCCTTCGTCGAGACCGTGGCGGCGATGCATCCCTTCTACATCGTGCGTGCGCTGGGCGGGATCCTGTTCCTCCTGGGCGCGGTGCTCATGCTCTACAACCTCTGGCACACCGCGCGCGGCACCCAGCCGAGACCGGCGCTCGGCGCCGTGCCCGTCGCGGCCGAGTGAGGGGAGGCGGATCATGAAGCTTCGTCAAGAGACGATCGAGCAGAACGCGATCCTCCTTCTGGTGCTGGTGCTGCTGACGGTCTCGATCGGCGGCCTCGTGGAAATCGTGCCGCTTTTCACGATCGAGAGCACGATCGAGCGCGTCAAGGGCGTGCGGCCATACTCGCCGCTCGAGCTCGCGGGTCGCGACATCTACGTCCGCGAAGGCTGCTACCTCTGTCACAGCCAGCAGATCCGTCCGTTCCGCGACGAGGTCGAGCGCTATGGGCACTACAGCCTTGCCGCGGAGAGCATGTACGACCATCCCTTCCAGTGGGGCTCGAAGCGCATCGGCCCGGATCTCGCGCGCATCGGTGGCAAGTACTCGAACGACTGGCAGGTCGCGCATCTGAACGATCCCCGCGACGTCGTGCCGGAATCGCTGATGCCCTCCTACGCCTTCCTCGGGCGCCATCAGCTCGACCTCGAGCATATCGCGGCGCACCTCGCCGCCAACCGCGCCGTAGGCGTGCCCTATAGCGACGAGATGATCGCGCAGGCCCGCGCGGACCTTCTGGCGCAGGTGAATCCCGACGGCGACAGCTCGGCACTTCTCAAGCGCTATCCCGGCGCCGTCGTCTTCAAATCCGTCGGAGGCTCGCCGTCCACGGTGACGGAGATGGATGCGCTGCTGGCATATCTCCAAATCCTCGGCACCGAGGTGAAGTTCCGGGACGTCGATCCCGCGGACCTCGTGCAGTAGCGGAGGACGCATGCACTGGTTCGATCTCGCGATGTCCGCGCGCCCGCTGTTCATGGCCTGGGTCGCGCTCACCGTGACGGGGCTGCTGCTCTGGTATTGCCGGCCCGGCCGAAGCCGCCTGCATGAGCAGCACAGCCGCATCCCCTTCAGCGACGATCACGCTTAAGTCCCGGGAACCCCTGCCATGCCAACCAAAGGCGAGAAGGACACCCTCACCGGACGCGAGACGACCGGCCACGAATGGGACGGGCTGCGCGAGCTCAATACCCCGCTGCCGCGCTGGTGGCTCAACGTCTTCTACGCGACCATCCTCTTCGCGATCGTCTATTGCGTGCTCTTCCCGGCGGTGCCATGGATCACCGGGCACACCAAGGGCCTGCTCGGCAACACGCAGCGCGGGCAATTGGCGCTCGATCTCGCGGACGCGGCGAAGCGGCAATCCGCCCTGCTGGCGCGCATCGACGCCGCGGACCTCGCGACCATCCGCAAGGACCCCGACCTCTTCGCCTTCGCGGTCGCCGGCGGCAAGGCGGCCTTCGCGGACAATTGCGTGCCCTGCCACCGCGCGGGCGGGGCGGGTGCGCCGGGATATCCGATGCTCGCGGGCGACCGTTGGCTCTGGGGCGGAACGCTCGACGCGCTCCATCAGACGATCTCGCACGGCGTGCGCAACGACGATCCGGATTCTCGGCAGTCCAACATGCCGCGCTTTGGGCTCGACGGCATGCTCACGGCGGCGCAGATCGGCGACGTCGCGGATTACGTCCGCTCGCTCTCCGGCAACCCCGGCCCTGCCGATGCGGTCTCCCGGGGCGCCGCGATCTTCAAGGAGAACTGCGCGGTCTGCCACGGCGAGAACGGCAAAGGGAACCCCCAGCTCGGCGCTCCCGACCTGACCGCGAAGATCTCGCTCTACGGCAACGACCGCGCGACCGTCGTCGACGTCATCACCCGCGCGCGCGCGGGCAGCATGCCATCCTGGAGCAGGCGGCTCGATCCCGCCACGATCAAGATGCTGACGATCTACGTGCACTCGCTCGGCGGCGGCCAATGAGGATCGACGGCGATGACCGTGGAAGCTCGCGAGGCCGCTGAGGGCGGCGCAAGCCGCAAAGAATCGCTCTATCTGACGCGGCAGAAGGTCTATCCGCGGCGGGTCCGGGGGCCGATCCGCCGCATCAAGTGGATCGTGCTGGCGCTCTGCCTCACCGCCTATTACGCGGCGCCCTGGCTGCGCTGGGACCGCGGGCCGGGTCGGCCGGACCAAGCCTTCCTCGTGGACATGCCCGCGAGGCGCGCCTATTTCCTCGGCCTCGAGATCTGGCCGCAGGAGGTCTATTACATCGCGGGCCTATTGATCCTCGGCGCGATCGGGCTCTTCTTCGTCACCAGCCTCTTCGGGCGCATCTGGTGCGGCTTCACCTGCCCGCAGACCGTCTGGACCGACCTCTTCATGTGGGCCGAGCGTCTCGTCGAAGGCGACCGCATGCAGCGCGCGCGGCTCGACCAGCAGCCCTGGACGCTGAGGAAGCTCGGCCTCAAGACCGCCAAGCACGGCATCTGGCTGCTGATCGCCGCTGCGACCGGCGGCGCCTGGATCATGTATTTCAACGATGCGCCCACCGTGGCAAAGAACCTGCTGACGCTCCAGGCGTCGACCACCGTCTATTTCTTCTTCGGTCTCTTCACCGCGACGACCTATCTCCTCGCGGGCTGGGCACGGGAGCAGGTGTGCACCTTCATGTGCCCCTGGCCGCGCTTCCAATCCGCGATGGTCGACGAGGAGACGCTGACCGTGACCTATCGCGGCTGGCGCGGTGAGCCGCGCGGGCGGCTGCACAAGGGCCAGAGCTTCGAGGGCCGCGGCGACTGCGTCGATTGCCACGCCTGCGTCGCGGTCTGCCCCACCGGCATCGACATCCGCGACGGCCTGCAGCTCGAATGCATCGGCTGCGGCCTCTGCATAGACGCATGCGACGAGATCATGGACGGGGTCGGGCGGCCGCGCGGCCTCATCGCCTTCGACACCGCGCTCAATCGGATCGCGCACGAGCGCGGCACGAGCGCGCATCCCCGGCTCATCCGTCCGCGCACCGTCATCTACGCCGCCGTCATGCTCATAGCCGCGGGCCTCATGCTGGCGACGCTGCTCAACCGTTCAACCGCCTCCATCACCGTCCTCGCGGAGCGAAGCCCGCTCTTCGTCCGCCTCTCGGATGGCTCGATCCGCAACAGCTACGTCGTCAAGATCCAGAACAAGACGCCGAATGAGCGGAGCTTCGTACTGTCGGAGGAGGGGCTGCCCTTCGCGATGCTCCAGGTCGCCGAGGGCGAGGGGTCCGCGGTCCCCGGCGGCGCGGGCGTCACCGTCACGGTCAGGCCCGACAGCGTCGGCACCTTCCACGCCTATCTGCATTTGGAGAAGACGACGCAGGCGGAGGCGCCCTTCACCTTCATTGCGCGCGCGACGGACGGCGGCGAGACCGTGACCTACAACGCGACCTTCAGAGGACCGGTAAAATGAACCTGCGCACCGCGCTCTGCGCGCAATATCGCTGGGTCCCCTGGACCATCGCGGCGGTATTCGTCGCGGTGATGATGGTCAACGGCGCGCTCGCCTATTTCGCACTGCGCTCCGATCCCGGCCTCGTCACTGCGCGTCCCTACGAGCTCGGCAACGGCTACAACGAGATCCTCGCCGAAGGCGAGGCCGAGGCGGCGCTGGGATGGAAGGGCACCGTTCGGTTCGTCGCGGGCGCCGCGCATTCCGGCACGATCGTCGCGGAGGTGCGCGACCGCGCGGGCGCAGCGGTCGCGGGGCTTTCCGTGAGTGTCTCGGTCGTGCGGCCCGTCGAGTCGCTTCCGCCGCAGCGTCTCGCGCTGGAAGCCACCGCTTCCGGCTATTCCGCGGCGGTGACGCTGCCGCGGCCCGGGCTCTGGGAGCTGCGGGTCACCGCGCGGCGCGGCGCCGATACCTATCGCTACGTGGAGCGCATCGTCGCGCCATGAGCGCCGTCGCCACCCTCGCGCCACCCCGCGCTCCGGAGCAGCCCACCGTTACGGCGGCGTGCCGGCATTGCGGGGCGCCGATGGCGCGGGGCGGCGGCGATTTTTGCTGCTCCGGCTGCGCGGGTGCTTACGCCTTCATCCGCGAGCTCGGGCTCGAGCGCTATTACGCAGGCCGCAGCTTTGACCCCGGCGCCCGCCTCCCGCGACCCCCGGAGGAGCCCGCGGGAGACGCGGCCCTCTACGCGGCGGCAGCGGGAGACGGCACCGCTTCCTTGACGCTGCTCCTTGACGGGCTCCATTGCGCGGCCTGCGTCTGGCTCATTGAGCAGGCTCTGCGGCGCGACCCCGCGGTGACCATCGCCCGCGTCAACCTCACGACCCGGCGCCTCTTCCTGCGCTGGGTCGGGGAGCCCGACGTCGCGACGCGGTTGATGCGGACGGTAGAGCGCCTCGGATACCGCGCGATTCCCTACGACGCCGCGCGCGAGAGCGGTTCCTCGGAGGAGGAGCGCGCGCTCCTGCGCGCGCTCGCGGTCGCCGGCTTCGCCGCCGCCAACGTGATGCTGCTCTCCGTCGCAATCTGGGCCGGATTCCCCGGCGAGATGGGGCCTGCGACGCGAGACCTCCTCCATTGGGTGTCCGCGCTGATCGCGCTGCCCGCGATCGCCTATGCGGGACGGCCATTCTTCCGCTCCGCCATTGCGGCGCTCGGCGCTCGCCGCACCAACATGGACGTGCCGATTTCCGCCGGCGTCATCCTCGCGGCGGGGATGAGCCTCTTCGAGACCGCGCGCTCCGGCCCGCACGCCTATTTTGAGTCCGTGGCAATGCTGCTCTTCTTCCTGCTGGTGGGCCGCTATCTCGATCGCCGCGCGCGCGGCCGCGTACGCTCGGCGGCGGAGCATCTGCTGGGCTTCGCCGCCGCGCCCGCGACGGTTCTAGAGGCGAACGGCGCTTCCCGCCGCGTGCCCGTAGCGAGCCTCGCGGCCGGCGACACGGTGCTGGTGGCGGCGGGCGAGCGCATCCCCGTCGACGGCTCCGTGAGCCAGGGCCGCTCCTCCGTCGACAAGAGCCTGATCGACGGCGAGAGCCTGCCGCACGCTGTCGAGCCCGGCAGTGACGTGCTCGCGGGCATGCTGAACGTCGCGGCGCCGCTGCGCGTGACGGTGCGCGCGGTCGGCGAGCGAACCTTCCTCGCGGAGGTCGTGCGTCTCATGGAAGCTGTCGAGCGCGGCCGTGCCCGGCTCGTCGCACTCGCCGACCGGGTAGCTCGGCGCTACGCTCCCGCGGTGCATCTGTTGGCGCTCGCGACCTTCGTGGGCTGGGCGTTCGCGGGCCCCTGGCAGGCGGCGCTTCTAAACGCGATCGCGGTGCTCATCATCACTTGCCCTTGCGCGCTCGGCTTGGCGGTGCCTGTGGCGCAGGTGATTGCCTGCAACCGGCTCTTCCGCGCGGGGATTCTCCTGAAATCCGCAACCGCACTCGAGCGGCTCGACGAGATCGACACCGTCGTCTTCGACAAGACCGGCACGCTCACGCGCGGCCGCCCGGAGCTATGCCGCGAGGGCAGCTCCGAGGATGCGGATCTGCGCGAGGCGGCGTCGCTGGCCGCGCATAGCCGTCACCCCCTGAGCCGCGCGCTCTGCCGCGCGGCACCGGAGGCTCGCGCGGCAGTGGGTGTCGAGGAGCATCCGGGCGAGGGTCTCTCCCAGGCGACCCCGGAGGGAGAGATCCGCCTCGGCAGCCGCCAATGGTGCGGCATTCCCGAATCTACCACGTGCGGCGATGCCGATCTCGAGCTGTGGCTCGCAAGGCCCGGCTTGGCACCCCTCCGCTTTCGGTTCGAGGACGAGCTTCGTCCGGACGCGCGGGAGACGGTGTCTCGCCTGAAGGCGATGGGCAAGAGGCTGGTGCTGCTGTCCGGCGACCGTATGGAAGCCGTCGAGCGCGTTGCAGCGGAGCTAGGCATTGAGGAGTGGACGGCACGAGTCTCGCCCGGCGAGAAGTGCGAGACGCTGCGGCTCATCGCCTCCGGGGGCGACCGCGTGCTCATGGTTGGCGACGGCCTCAACGACGGGCCAGCGCTTGCGGCGGCGCATGTCTCGATCTCGCCGTCATCGGCGATCGATCTCTGCCAGACCGCGGCCGACGTGGTGTTCCAGGGCGCCTCGCTCCGCGCCGTCACGGAAGTTCTGGAGGTCGCACGCCGCAGCGGGCGCCTCGTCCGCGAGAACATCGGCTTCGCGATCCTCTACAACCTCGCGGCCGTGCCGCTCGCGATCGCCGGACTGGTGACACCGCCGCTGGCGGCGGCGGCCATGTCAGGCTCCTCCATCACCGTCGTCGTGAATTCACTCCGGCTCGGGAGGCGCGCATGACGGGTCTCCTCTATCTCATTCCGATCGCGCTCGCGATGGGCCTCGCGGGTCTCATTGCGTTTCTATGGGCGCTGCGCTCCGGCCAGTTCGACGATCTCGACGGCGCCGCGGGTCGCGTCCTCTTCGACGATCCCGCCGACATCGAACCCCCCGCTTCCGACAGGAGCCTTCCGCCATGATCGAATGGATACTCGGCCTCGTGCTTGCCTTCCTCGGCATCGTCGGCCTCTTCCTCGCCTCCGGCGCCTACGATGTCGGCATGTACTTCTTCGGGCTCGCGCTATTCGCCTTTGCGGTGCTGTTTAACTTCTGGCTCGTGAAGAAGCACTTCGACGGGCTCGAGACGCCCGCGCGGAAATAGGCCTCACCCGACCGGCGTTTCCGGAAAGGCGAGTTCGTGACGCGAGCGCCATTCCGGCTTCACGTAATTGACGATGAGGGAGCGCCGCACTCCCGCGATCTCGCGGCGATGGAAGCCGTGCCAAGTATCGGAGCCCGGGATGAAGATGAGCCCGGCATTGCGCCGGTAAGGTGCCGTAGTGACGATTGAGCGATCGGCATCGAGGAGATCGGTGCCCCAGCCCTCCGAGCCCGGCTCCTGCGATAGGTAGATCAGCATGGTGAAGAGCTTGGCGCCGATGTCCGTGTGGGGCTCGAGCCAGAAGCCATCCGTGTCGAGGCAATACTCGATCCGGAGATAACTGCCGCCGAGCGCGGTTCCGCAGTGCCTCTCGATCTCGTGTACCACGTCTGATCGCTGCAGCGCCCCCGCGACATCCCGGCAAACGGCGAAGCGCCCACGGCGGTCGGCAGAGAAAAAGCTGCGGGTGCTGTTGTGCGTCTCGCGCTTGCCGAGGGCGTCGTCAATCGCCGGCGGCTCGAAGGGGAGCGCATCGATCTGTGTCAGGGTCTCCTCCGGCAGCATGTCCTGGAGCAGCCAGTGCCGGAACGGGATCGTGCCCATGATCGATTGGTCGAGCGCCCGCAGGAAATGACCGGATATGTCGAAGTTTTCGGTCATGCCGGGCTCATTTCGCCAGGGCGGGGCCGGCGACCCTCTGCATCCAGCGCTTCCAACGGGCGGAGAGGCTATGGCGCACGAGCTCGCGCCGCGCGGCAAGCGTGCTCGCCATCCAATTGAGCATGACGTAGCGCCGCACGCCGTTGAAGGCCTCGTGCCCGTGATAGGAATTCTCCGACCGCCGGAACGCCACCAGCGTGCCCGCGAAGGGCGGCACCTCCGCGATCGCGTCCTCGAGGTCGTCCGGGCCGCGCAGGAGCCGAAGGCGGCCGCCCTCGGCCTCCCATGTCTCGTTGAAGTAGAGGAGGGCCGTTACCAGCTTCGCCGCACTATCCGTATGAATGCGCCCGTCCTTCTCCTGGCAGCGGCCGCGGACGGTAATCATGAGCGGACGCCCCTCGAGATCGATGTCGAGCTTCTCGGAGAGGGCGCGTGCGACCGGAGCGCTCCGGAGCTCCTCGATCATCTCCCGAAAGCGCGGCCCGAAGGAGGTGGCCTCCAGCGGCAGCAGCCCCGCTTGCGCGATGGCGGGAAAATCCTCGATGACCTCCCGCGCGCGCTCCGCTGGGAGCAGGCCGGGGACCACCGTGAAAAGGAATGGGTCTCGCGCCAGCGGCGCCTCGCGGAGCGCACCGAGCTCGATGAGTCGCATGGGGTCCCTCCGAATGTGCTCCCGCGCATTAACGAAACTTTGTGAGAACATAATTGATCTGGATCAAACGCCGGCGCCCCGCCGGCGGGACTTGATCCACCTCAGAGACGCACAGACCGCGCCGCTGCAGGATCGCGGGCGAATCCGAGCGAGGTGGACATGATTCCGTTTGGAGCCATCGCCAAATACGTGAACGAGCGCGTCCCGCGCTACACCAGCTATCCGACGGCACCCCATTTCAGCGCGGCCGTGGATGCAGATGCCTATCGCGACTGGCTATCGGGGCTGCGCGGCTCGGCGCGGCTCTCGCTTTATCTGCACGTTCCGTTTTGCCGCTCGCTCTGCTGGTATTGCGGCTGCCACACGATGGTCGCGGGCGATCGGGCCGCGATCGACCGCTACGTGGCGGCGCTCGAGCGGGAGGTCGGGCTCGTTGCGGACATCCTGAGCTCGCGGCGCAAGGTCGCACACGTCCATTGGGGCGGCGGGACGCCGACGATAGTCGGCGCCGAGGCCTTCGAGCGCGTCATGGCACTGCTATGCCGGCGCTTCGAGCTCGAGCCCGAGGCGGAGATCGCGGTCGAGATCGATCCCCGGCGCCTCGATGAATCCATGGCTGAGGCGCTGGCGCGGAGCGGGGTTACCCGCGCGAGTCTAGGCGTGCAATCCTTCGATCCCCGGGTGCAGCGCGAGGTGAACCGCGTCCAGAGCCTCGCCCAGACGCAAGCCGCGGCCGCCGCGCTCCGAGCCGCGGGGATCGCCGCTCTCAACGTCGACCTGCTTTACGGCCTTCCGCACGAGACTGAGGCATCGTGCCGAGAGACCGCGGCGGCGGCGCTGACGTTGGCGCCGGACCGGCTCGCGGTTTTCGGCTACGCGCACGTGCCGCACCTGAAGCGGCATCAGCAGCGGCTCGACGCCGCGGCCTTGCCGGGCGCGGCGGAGCGCTGGCGTCAGGAGCAGGCGATCGCGGAGACGCTGGTTGCGGCGGGATACTGGCGGATCGGACTCGATCACTACGCGCGGCCCGCGGACCCGCTCGCGCGCGCCCAGAAGGAAGGGCGTCTCCGGCGCAATTTCCAGGGCTACACCGACGATCCCGCGGAGGCCTTGTTGGGCTTCGGCGCCTCGGCCATCGGCGAAGCCCCGCAGGGCTATGTCCAGAACACCCCGCGCATCGCCGCGTGGCTCAAGAGCGTGGAGGCCGGCAGCCTCGCAACCGCCCGGGGCATCGCCCTCGGCGAGGAGGATCGCCTGCGGCGCGACGTGATCGAGCGCCTCATGTGCGATCTCCGCGTCGATGTGGCGGCGATGTGTCGTCGTCGCGGCTTGGGGGCCGGCGCGCTGGATGGCTCGCTTGAGCGTCTTCTCCCGCTCGTCGCCGATGGCCTGGTGCGGCTCGACGGGCGCGTGGCGACGATACCGGAGGAAGCGAGGCCGCTGCTGCGCTGCGTCGCGGCCGTTTTCGATGCCTATCTGGAGCCGGAAAGCGGCCGTCACGCGGTTGCGGTCTGACGTCCCCCGGCCTGACGAGGCGGCCTTTCTCGGGCTAGACTGGGTCCCCGTCGCGATCATGAGAGGGGAGACCCATGCCGAAGCGCGTGTTAGCCGGCCGCATCATGCACGAGACCAACACCTTCAGCCGCCAGCTCACGGACATGGCGGCCTTTCGCCGCCGGGATTTCCACCTCGAGAATGAAATCCCCTCGGCCTATCGCGGCACCCGCTCGGCGCTGGGCGCCACCTTCGAGGCCGCGGAAAAATTCGGCTGGACGCTCGTCCATCCAGTCTCCGCGAGCGCCAATCCCTCCGGCATCGTCACGCGCGAGGCCTTCGAGGAGCTGAGCCGGCTCCTGATCGAGGGCGCGCGGCGGCAGGGGCCGATCGACGGCGCGCTGCTGCATCTCCACGGCGCGATGGTGACGGAGGACTACGAGGACGGCGAGGGCGAGCTGCTGCGGCGCTTGCGCGAGGCGATCGGCATGGACGCGCCGGTGATCGTGACCCTCGATCTCCATGCCAATGTGAGCCAGGTGATGGCGGATTACGCGAACTGCCTCATCGCGTTCCGGACATATCCGCACGTCGATCAGTACGAGCGAGCTTGGCAGGGCGCGGAGCTGTTGGAGCGCGCAATGCGCGGGGAAATCAGGCCGAGGACGGTCATCGCGCGCCGGCCTACGATCTACGGTCTCAACCACGGACGGACGCAGAGCGGGCCCATGGTCGAGGCGCTCAACCGCGCCGATGCGATCGAGCAGCGCGGCGATGCGCTGGTCGTGAGCCTCTGCGCGGGCTTCACCCGCGCCGACATCCGCGACGTGGGGCCGACCGCGACCGTCACCACCGACGGCGCCGATCCCAAGGGACAGGCGATCGCGGAGGGGCTCATGGATTTCGCCTGGGAGACCCGCGAGGTCAACACGGCGAAGCTGCTGCCGATCCCGGAGGTGATCGACCGCGCGCGCAAGGGCAAGCCCGGCGAGAAGCCGCTGGTGATCGCGGACTACACCGACAATCCCGGCGGCGGCGGCTACGGCGATGCGACCGCGCTCTTGAAGGCGATGGTGGAGGCGGGGCTTCCCAGCGTCGCCTTCCACGCGATCTGCGATCCCGAGGCGGTGCGCGCAGGGATCAAGGCCGGGATCGGCGCACGCACGACGCTGACGCTCGGCGGCAAGACCGATCCCAGCATGGGCGGCGGGCCGCTGACGCTCGAGGGCGAGGTCGCTTGTCTCACCAACGGCAAATTCATCGCCTGGGGTCCGATGGGCGGCGGCGTCGCCCGCGACTACGGTCTTTCCATGGTGTTCCGCGTCGGCGGCATCGACATCGTCGTCGTCACCAACAACGGCCAGGCTAACGACCTCGCGCAGCTCACCTCGCTCGGCATCGATCCCACGCGCTACCGGACGGTCGCGGTCAAGTCGATGCACCATTTCCGCGCGGCTTTCGAGCCGATCGCGCGCGAGGTCGTGTTGGTCGATACCGACGCGCTCTGCTCGGAGATCTACACGCCCGAGCTCTTCAGGAAAGTGCGGCGACCGATCCACCCGCTCGATCCGATCGGGTGACATCGACAGAATCCGTCGCACTCGTCGTGCAGCTCCGCTAGCGCATGCCTGCCGCGGCGAACCCGCCTTGGAGGCCCGTGAGGAGCGCGAGGACAGCGAGGATTCTCAGGGCCCACCGGCGAAATTCCGCGGGATCGGCTTTCTTGAAGCTTCGCGCGCCGAGCCATTGGCCAGCGAGGAGCATCGGCACGAGCATCAAGAACCGGTAGAGCGCATCGCTCGTTACGAGGCCCTCGCGGGCGAGAAACGCCAGGCCCATGCTGTCGGTGCCGATGAAGAAGGCGATGAGCGAGGCGCGGCTGATCGCGGCGCCGGCGGGAGAGCCGAAAAAGAAGACCACCACGGGAGGGGCCACGATACCGAAGGCTCCGTTGAGCAGTCCCGCGACGCCGCCGGTGGCGAGGGTCTCGCCGGCGCTCGGCATGGACTTGCGGACGTAGCCGCTGCCGAGCAGGGCCGCCGCCGCGAGCACCGCAATCGCCAGTGCGATCTTCATGGGCGCCGCCGGCACGGCGGCCAGGAATCGCACGCCCAAGGGCGTCCCGAGCGCGCAGCCGAGCCAGAGCAGACCGAGCGCCTTCCAATGAACGTCTCGCCAGACGCTCGGCATCAATGTGAGGCTTGCCGCCACTTCCATCATGAAGATAGGCGGAATGATCGCGGTAAGCGGGAGCGCCAGCGATAGGGAGGTGATCGCCAGCAGCGAGAAGCCGAAGCCGCTGTAGCCCCGAACGACGGCGGCTCCAAAGACGCAAGCCAGCGAATAGGCGGCGAGCCACCAGCTCATGCAGGAGGGTCTAGATCGTAGCCTCGATCATCCGCCGGAGCTCCGGGCTCACCTCCGGCGTCACGCCGAACCAGGCCTCGAAGGCTGCGCGCGCCTGATAAAGGAGCATGCCCAGTCCGCCGACGGCGGGATTGCCGCGGCTGCGCGCCGCGGCGAGGAGCGGGGTCTCCATGGGAATGTAGACGATGTCGCAGACGAGGGCGCGTGCTGGGAGCCGCTCGAGGCTGAGCTCCAGCGCCGGCTGCCCGCGCATGCCCTGGCTGGTTGCGTTGACGAGGAGCGCCGCATCCGCGAGCGCCGCCGCCCGCTGCTCCCAGGGATAGGCCGCGATGGGCGCGCCGAATTCGGCCGCGAGCGCTTGAGCGCGAGCCGGCGTCCGATTGAGGAGGCGGATCTCGCGGGCGCCGCGCTCTGCGAGGCTTGCGACCACCGCCCGCGCGCCGCCACCCGCGCCGAGCACCACCGCCGGCCCCGCATCCGCGCGCCAGGCGGGGACGGCCTCGCGGAGGCTCTCGATGAAGCCCACGGCGTCGGTGTTGCGGCCTGTGAGCTTGCCGTCTGAGCCGACGACGACGGTGTTGACGGCCCCGATCCGCCGCGCGATCGGATCGACCTCGTCGACGAGGCGGAGCACCGCCTCCTTATGCGGAATCGTGGCGTTGCAGCCGGCGAAGCCCAGCGCCGAGAGGCCCTTCATGGCGTCCGGAAGCCGCTCGGGCCGCACGGCCAGCGGCACGTAGGCCCCTTTGAGCCCGTAGCGCTCGATCCAGTATCCGTGAATTCTCGGTGAGCGGGAGTGGCTCACGGGCCAGCCCATGAGGCCCGTGAGCCTGAAATCACCCTCCCCGCGGCTCACTTGATCGGGCCGTTTACCGGCGGCAGCACCTGCGTCACCACCTGCTTGCCGTCCTTCACTTCCACGAGGAAGCTCTCGCGATCGAGATCGCCGTTCTCGGAGTAGCGCGTGTCGATCAGGATGCCCGGGTACTCCTTGGCGGTGAGGCTCGCATGGCGGAGCGTCTCTGCAAAGAGCTTGCGGTCGAACTTCCCGATCTTCTCCGTGATCGCCTTCACGACGTAGACCGCGAAATAGCCCTTGATGCCGTTGTGGTCGGTGTCGAAGCCATAGGCCTTCTTGAATTTCGCGGCGAACTCGCGGATCAGCGGATTGGGCGCGTCCGCGCTCAGTCCGACATGGCCCTTGGCCCCGTTGGCGGCGTCGCCCGCGAGCTGGATCACCTTGTTGCTGATGAGCACGGTCTCGCCGAAAAGCGGCTTCTTGTTGCCGAGTTTCTTGAGCTCGGTGAGGAGGCGGGCCGACTCCTCCTCGTTGATGTAAATGAAGACCGCTTCCGCGCCCGACTTCTCGATCGTGACGGCGACGCTGGAGAAGTCCAGCTGTCCCTGCTCGGTCGAGATGTTCGCGAGCACCTTGATGCCGCGCTTCTCGAGCTCGGGCAGCATCACGCCCATCCCGCCCTTGCCGTAGTCGTTGTTGACGTAGACGACCGCGAGCGACTTCACCTTCACGTCATTGGCGAGATATGCCGCGAGCTTCGGCATCGCCGCGGACTGGCTGAGCGAGGTGCGGAAGGTGTAGTGATAGCCCTGCGCCGTAAGCGGCGCGGCCTCGCCGCCCATGATTTGCGGAATCCCCGCCTGATCCACGCCCGCCATCGTCACCATGACGTCGCCGGAGTAGATCGGGCCAATGATCACATAGGGGTCCTCGTCGATCGCCTTTGCGACCACGGTCTTCGCGACCCCCGCGTTGCTCTGGTTGTCGAGGTGGGTGATCACGATCTTGCGGCCGAGAATGCCGCCGGCGGCGTTGATCTCCTGCACCGCCAGATCGGCGCCCTTCTGGAAGTTCAGGCCCGAAGGTGCGCCGGGGCCCGAGAGCTCGGCCGTGTCGATGATCTTGACCTCGTCGGCGGCGAGCGCCGGCGCAGCCGCCAAGGCAACCGATCCTAGGGCTGCTAGAGTGAATCTCCTAAACATCGCTTCCTCCTCGCTTTTTATGGTCCGCGCCGCCGCGACGATAGCACCCCGCCGATGTCGCTGGCGAGCGCTAGCTCAGCCCTCGTATTGCAGGATGTAGAGCCCCGCATTGGTGTCGGTGAGGTACATGACGCCGTTGCGGTCGACGAAGCAGTCGGCGGACTGGATCACCTGCGGCCGGTTGGGGCGCTTGTCCATCATGCGCTCTGGCTTCGGAGGCACGAAATAGCCGATCTCGCGGGGGCGGAAAGGGTCCTCGATGTCGAAGACGCGCACGCCCGCATTGTAGTAGGTCGCGAAGACGATCCGCGAGCTCTGGAAGGAGCCGGGGCGGTTCTCATGGAGATTGTGGCAGCCGAAGACGCCGCCCTTGGCGCAATAATCGGCCTCCGAGGGGACCGGGAAAGTGGCGAAGCTCACGGGATTGCGGGGCTCGCGGATGTCGAACATCCAGATGTGCCGGAGGCCCGCGGCGCAATTCGCGGCATTCGCCTCGTCCGCGAGGACCAGCAGGTTGCGGTCGGGAAGCGGCAGCGGCGAGTGCGTCCCGCCGCCGAAGGGAGGATCGCAGTTGCGATGCGCGAGGAGCTTCGGCTGCGTGGGATCGCTCACGTCGAGGACGACGAGGCCGCCGTCGCGCCAGGCGGCGTAGGCGGTGTTGCCCGCGACGAGGGCGTGATGCATCGCAAAGCGGCGGCCCTTGGGCCAGCTCGGCGTCTCCCCGCCGCCGCGCCACATGCCGGGGATCCACCATTTCCCCGCGATGAAGGGCCGCGCCGGATCGGAGACGTCGACGGAGGCGAAGATGTGGTCCGTGTAATCCCAGAAATGCGCGGAGATATAGGCGTAGCGTCCGCCCACGTACCAGATGCGATGGGGGCCGATGCCGTCGATCGGCATGAACGAGATCTCGCGGGGCTGCTCTGGCTTCGAGATGTCGTAGATGCGGATGCCCGCGGTGAACTCGATCCCCGCCTCCTTGAGCTTGTCCGCGGGCGAGCCCCCGAAATACTCCTTCTCGCTGAGGGCCTGCATGGTCCAGATGCTCGGCAGGTTGGTCACGAGCAGCAGGTCGTCGTGGGTCTGGAGATGGATCGGCCGCGTGTTCGGCGGGCAGGGGAGGAAGTTCACGACCTTGGGCTGCTTGGGGTCGCGCACGTCGATGACGGTGACGCCCATGCTGAAGGAATTGCCGATATAGGCGTAACCCCGATGGACCATGACCTGCACGCCGTCGGCGTGGCCGCCCTGGTCGGAATGGCTGATGAATTTGATGTTCTTCGCGGCATCCGCTTGCATTGCGATCCCTCCCATTGCTCTCGCGTGCCCGGATGGTACAACACAAATACGCTTTCGCACGGTATAATCCGCGCGGAGAAGAGATCGGTCCGCGTCGTCGCGCGAGATCGACGAATTTGGGAGGCGCCGGTTTCATGGCGGGACTTCTGCAGCTGCTGGTGTCCGGGCTCGCGACCGGGGCGACCTACGCTCTGGTCGCGATCGGCTTCACGCTGCTCTGGCAGACCTCGCAGACCATCAATTTCGCCCAGGGCGAATTCGTGATGCTGCCGGCCTTCATGGTGCTGGCGGCGATGCGGTTCCTCGACCTATCGCTGTGGCCCGCGCTCGCGCTGGGCGCAGTGGGCTCTCTTCTGCTGCTCGGCGCCATGTTCAAGAAGCTCCTGGTCGATCCGCTCCTCCGGCACGGCGTCCTGCCGCTAGTCATCGCGACCATAGGCCTTTCGATCCTCGCGAAGGAGACCGTCAAGAACTACTACAGCGGCGAGGCGCAGCGCTTCCCGGCTCTGATCTCCGGCGATACGATCCCCATGGGCGGCGCCGTCCTATCGGTGCAGGACCTCATCAATCTCGGCGTCGCCGTCACGGCGGTCGTGCTGCTGCAGCTCTTCCTCGCGCGGACCGAGACCGGGCGGCGGATGCAGGCGACCGCGCAGAACCGTACCGTCGCCGCGATCCTCGGCATCAACGTCGAGCGGATGATCCTCTACACCTTCCTCCTCAATGCGGCGCTCGTCTGCCTCGCGGCCTATCTGATCACGCCGGTCTATCTCGCGACCTACAGCATCGGCGAGGGCCTCGGCCTCGTCGCCTTCACGGCCGCGATCGTCGGCGGCTTCAACCAGGTCCGCGGCGCGATCGTCGGCGGCTTCATCGTGGGGATCGCGGAGAACCTCACGGCGGTCTACGTCTCGACGCAGTACCGGACGGCGGTGCCGCTGCTGCTTCTCGTCGCGATCATTCTGTTCAGGCCGCAAGGGCTCCTCGGACGCGTGGAGGAGCGCACGACGTGAACGGGACGCGCCTCTGGGCCTATGCCGCCGGGATCGGCGTGCTCGCCGCTCTCATCGTGCTGCCGCAGGGCTTGAAGCCCTATGGCATTTCCTTGCTGAGCCGCTGGGCGGTGATGGCGATTGCGGCGGTGGGGCTCAATCTCACGCTCGGCTATGCCGGACAGATCTCTCTGGCGCAGGCGGCGTTCCTCGGCATCGGGGCCTACACGACCGCGATCCTCACGACCCATGGCTGGCCGTTCTGGTCGGCGCTCCTGCTGGCGGGCGGGCTCGGCTTCGGCATCGGCTGGCTCCTGGGCTATCCCGCGCTCCGGGTGCAGCACCACTATCTCGCCTTCGTGACGCTCGCCTTCATGACGATGGCCTACCTCATCTTCCGCAACGAGGCCTGGCTCACCGGCGGCGTCTTCGGCATCAATCGTGTCCCGCGGCCGAGTCTCTTGGGGTGGCCGGCGACCAAGCCGCTCGCCTACTACTATGTCTGCCTCGGCGCGCTCGCGATCGTCCTCGCGGGAAGCTGGTGGATGATCCGCTCGCCCTGGGGACGCGCCTTCGTGGCGCTCCGCGAGAACCCCCGGCGCGCGATGAGCCTCGGCGTCGACATTCGCGCCTACACTCTCCTCGCCTTCGCCTTCGGGGCGGCGCTCGGCTGCATCGCCGGCGTCTTCTTCGCGCCCCTCGTCGAGTTCGTCGATCCCTCCGCCTTCACGCTCGCGGACTCGCTGGGGCTCTTGCTGATGGTTGTGGTCGGCGGCTCCGGCTATTTCTTCGGCCCGCTCCTGGGGGCGATGGTGGCGGTGCTGCTGCCGGAATGGCTCCGCATGGCGCAGGGGCTCTACCTCATCTACTACGCCGTCTTCGTGATGGTCCTGATGGTGTTCTGTCCCTCCGGCATCCTCGGCCTCTTCGACAAGATCCTGCGCTCACTCAGCCGCAGCGCCCCGCTCGCAGTGCGCAAGGAGGCGCAGCGGTGAGCGCCGTCCTCGAGGTCAGCGATCTCCGCAAGAGCTTCGGCGGCATCACCGCCGTGGACGGCGTCTCCCTCAGCGTTGCCGAGAGCGAGATCGTCGGCGTGATCGGCCCTAATGGCAGCGGGAAGTCGACGCTCTTCGACTGCATCCTGGGCCAGCTCCTGCCGACCGCAGGGACGGTTCGCGTCGACGGACGCGAGGTCACGGGCATGCGACCCTGCGACCTGAACCGCCTGGGCGTCAGCCGCACCTTCCAGATGCTGCAAGTTTTTCCGCAGCTGAGCGTGCGTGAGAACCTGATCCTCGCGGGCCAGGAGCACCGCGGCAGCATGCTCCGCCGCCTGATGGGAGCGGGGGATGCGGGACTGAGCGGCGCCGCGCAGAGGATGATCGAGTTCTTCCGCCTGCAGCACCTCGCGGACGAATTCGCAGGCGAGCTCAGCTACGGGCAGCAGAAGCTGCTGGACGTCGCGATGGCCTTCATGTCGGGCCCGCGCCTCGTGCTGCTCGACGAGCCAGCGGGCGGTGTCAATCTCACGATGCTGGCGACGCTCCGAGAGCGGCTCCGCGACATCAACCGCGAGCAGCGCGCGACCTTCGTGGTGATCGAGCACAACATGGATTTCGTGATGTCGCTGTGCTCGCGGATCATCGTGCTGGCGCAGGGACGCGTCATCTGCGAGGGCGCGCCGGAGACCGTTCGCGCCGATCCGCAGGTCATCGAGGCATATCTTGGCCATTGAGGCGATCCTCGAGCTCGAGGGGATCGTCGCCGGCTATGGCAAGATGACGATCCTCAACGAGACGAGCTTCGGCATCCGCCGCGGCGCCATCACCACCATCATCGGCCCGAACGGCGCCGGCAAGTCCACGGTGTTCAAGGCGGTCTTCGGCCTCGTCTCCGTGCGCTCGGGCCGCATCGCCTTCGAGGGCGAGGAGATCACGAACCTCAAGCCGCGCGAGCTTCTGGAGCGCGGGATCTGCTACGTGCCGCAGGGGCGGAACATCTTTCCGGAGCTCTCGGTGCGGCACAATCTGGAGCTGGGCGCGACCGCACTCCGTGCCCGCGGCGAGGTGCGCGGGCGCATGGATGCCGCCATGGACCGCTTCCCGATGCTGCGCATCAAGGCCGACGCCCAGGCTTCGACCCTCAGCGGCGGCGAGCAGAAGCTCCTGGAGATCGCGCGCGGCCTGCTGCTCGATCCGAAGCTCATCCTGATCGACGAGCCCTCGATCGGCCTTTCCCCGATCCTCGCGCGCGAGGTACTCTCGATCGTGCGCGCGCTCCGGGACTCCGGCGTCACCATCCTGATGGTGGAGCAGAACGCCAAGAGCGCGCTCGAGGTCTCCGACGACGGCATCGTGCTGGAGCTAGGCCGTGTGCGGCGCAAGGACGCGGCCCGCGCGATCCTCGATGATCCCCGTATTGGCCATCTCTTCCTCGGCGGCAGCGCCGGAGAGACGGGTGCCATGTGATCCCCGCATTGGCAAATCGGGCGATGCCGTGCTGAACTATTTTTCAGTGAGCTCGGCAGCGTGAGCGCTTTGAGCCGCTTCCCCCTTGAGGGGGAGGGTAGGGTGGGGGGTGCCACAGGCACGATTTATTCGCTGCTCCCGCGGCGCGCCCCCTCCCGTCAACGCTTCGCGTTGCCGACCTCCCCCTCGAGGGGGGCGGGGCTTTCTTGGTTGGGAGGCACCATGGCGGTGATGGCCGGTAAGCGGGTCCTTCTGGAGCTCTTGAGGCAGGAGGGCGTGGATACGATCTTCGGGAACCCCGGTACGACGGAGCTGCCGCTGATGGATGCGCTCGCGGTCGAGCCCGGCATCCGCTACGTGCTGGGACTGCAGGAGGCGGGCGTGATGGCGATGGCCGACGGCTACGCTCAGGCCGGGAACCGGCTCGCCGTCACCAACTTCCACGTAGCGCCCGGCCTCGGGAACGCCATGGGCATGCTTTACGACGCCAAGAAGGCGGGCGCACCCATCCTCGTTACCGCGGGCCAGCACGACCAGAGCTTCACCTTCACCGAGCCGATCCTCTGGGATGATCTGCCCCCGATCGCGCGGCCGCTCGTGAAGTGGTCCTCGGAGGTGCACCGTCTCGTGGAGCTGCCGCGCGCCATCCATCGCGCCGCCAAGACCGCCCTCGCCCCGCCGCGGGGGCCCGTGTTCCTGTCGCTGCCGGGCGACGTGCTGACCTCCGAGGCCGACGTCGATCTCGGCGCTCCCACGCGCGTCGCGACCGGCCATCGCGGCGATGCCGAGGCGATCGAGGCGGCGGCGAAGCTTCTGCTGGAGGCACAGCGGCCCGTGATCATGGCCGGCGACGCCGTCGCCCAAAGCCGCGCGCACGCGGAGATCGTGGAAATCGCGGAGCTCTTGGGAGCGCCCGTCTATCCCGAGAGCGTCGCCAGCACGGCCTCCTTCCCGGCCTCGCATCCGCTCTTCAAGGGTGCGTTCACGCGCTTGGCACCTAATATCCGGGCCATGCTGGAGCAGCACGATCTGCTGTTCTCCGTCGGCGGCGATCTCTTCACGATGTCGCTCCCGTCGGACGTCGATCCCATGCCCAAGGGCATGCCGATCGTCCACATCGACACCGATCCCTGGGAGCTCGGCAAGAACTATCCCGAGAAGGTCTCGATCCTCGGCGATGCCAAGGCGACGCTCCGGGACTTGCTCGCCGCGCTCAAATCCAACATGACCGCCGCGCAACTGGAGGCCACGAGGACGCGCGCCGCTTCGATGCACGCGGCGATCGCGGCCGAGCTCGAAAAGCTGAAGGCGCGCGCCAAGAGCGAGGCCCAGGCTGTGCCGATCCGTCCGCTCGCGCTCATGCATGCGCTCGGCGAGCTGCTGCCGCCGGAGGCGGTGGTGATCGACGAATCGATCTCCTCCAACGCCGGGCTGCGTCAGCTCCTCAAGAGCAACGATCCCCAGAGCTTTTTCGCGCTCCGCGGGGGCGGTATCGGCTGGGGTCTTCCGGCGGCGATCGGCGCCAAGCTCGCGCTGCCGGACCGGCCCGTCGTCGGCCTTATCGGCGACGGCAGCGCGCTCTACACCTGCCAGGCCCTCTGGACTGCCGCGCGCGAGCAGGTCGCGGTGGTCTTTGTGATCCTCAACAACGCCTCCTACCGCATCCTGAAGCAGCGCGTGAACAACATGCGCGGCCATGCCGCGCAGACCGATCTCTACGTCGGCATGGACCTCGTCAATCCCCGCGTCGATTTCGTGGGCCTCGCGCGCTCCTTCGGCGTCGCAGCCGAGCGGGCGACGACGCTCGCGGAGGCGACCGCGCTGGTGAAACGCGGTGTCGCCGGCAGGGAGCCGCTGCTCGTCGACGTGCAGATCGATCCAGCCTTCAAGCCGGTCTGAGCGCGCTATGACCGATCCCGCTGCGGCGGTCGCGGCGCTCGAGGCGCGCGCGGAGATCGTCCGCACGCCCTGCGGCGCCGGCTCCATGGTCTGGCACCTCTGGGGCGAGGGCGCGCCTTTGGCGCTGCTCCACGGGGGCTACGGCTCCTGGACGCATTGGTTCCGCAACATCGAGCCGCTCGCGCGTCGATTCCGGCTTCTGGTGCCGGACCTGCCGGGTCTCGGGGATTCCGACAGGCCGCCGGAGCCCTATTCCGCGGCGAGCATCGCAGAAATCGTCGGGGCGGGTCTCGCTTCCTTGCTCGGAACGGGAGCGTCGGTGGACATCGTGGGGTTCTCCTTTGGCGGCCTCATTGGCGGGCACATCGCCGCGGCGATGGGCGCGCGGGTCCGAAAGCTCATTCTCGTCGGCGCGGGCGGCCTCGGCATGCCCCGCCGCGCCTCGATCGAGCTCGTGAACTGGCGCGATTACCCCGACCAAGCCGCGCAACGCGAAGTTCACCGCGAGAACCTCGCGATCCTGATGCTCGCGGACCCCCGGAGGATCGACGACCTCACGATCCATCTTCAGACACGCAACGCCGAGCGCGCGCGGACACGGAGCCGCCCGCTCTCGCGCGCAGCGACGCTGCTCACTGCCTTGCCTCAGGTGACCGCTCGGCTCCACGGCATCTGGGGTGAACTCGACATCACCGCGCGCGGAACTCTCGACGAGCACCGGCGTCTCCTGCGGAGCTTTCAGCCGGAGGCGACCTTTGCGGCGATCCCTGGCGCCGGGCACTGGGTGCAGTATGAGGAACCCGAGAGCTTCCACCGGGCGCTGCTCGCGGCGCTAGAAGACTGAGATTCCGCCTATGGCCGGTTGCTTTGCCGCCGCCGCCGCCTAGGCTTTCTCGCGGGGATAACCAAGCGCCAGGGAGGCTGCGATGGCGTTGCGCAAATTCATCATCGAGCGGGACATTCCAAAGGTGGGGACTTTCGAGCGCGAGCAGCTTCGGGCCGCCGCCGCGAAGTCGAACGAGGTGCTGCGCCAGCTCGGCCCCGACATCCAGTGGCAGGAAAGCTACGTCGCGGACAACAAGACCTTCTGCGTCTATCTCGCGAAGGACGAGACGGTCATCCGCAAGCACGCGGAGATCAGCGGCTTCCCCGCGACCAAGATCACCGAAGTCCGCAAAATGATCGACCCCACGACGGAGCAGCCGGGCTAGGCGGGCCAGTCCAAGATTGCTTCGCCGGTCGGCCGATCCGGGCGGACGGTGCCCTGCGGCAGCGCGGGGTTGAGCCCGCGCACGTCGCTCGCCGAAAGCGTCATCAGGGCGCGGGCGCTTCGCAGGAATCGCTGCGTCTCCGCTTCCGGCACGAGGCCCGCGCCGAGGGTGCGGAACTTCCGCTCGTAATCCGGCAGGCGCCAGGGACGCCGCCCGTTCGGATGCGCATCGGCGACGGCGAGCTCGGTCTCGACAGTGCGGCCGCCGCCGAGCTGCGCCACAACGCGTCCTCCATAGGCGCGCTTTCCGGGATCGGGATCGCGGTAGCGCGCAGTCCAGACGGGATCCTCGACGGTGCGGATCTTCCGCCAGAGCGCCACGGTGGAGGCGCGGTGCGCCCGCTCCGGAGTGTAGCTGCGCTCGTGGTGCCACGCGCCGTCCTCGAGAGCCACCGCTAGGATGTAGGGGAGCGAGTGATCGAGCGTCTCGCGGCTCGCGTCGGGGTCGTATTTCTGGGGGTCGTTGGCGCCGGTGCCGATGACGTTGTGGGTGTGGTGGCTCGTGTGCACGGCGAGCTCGACAATTTCGGCCGGATCGATTGTGCGGCGGAGGTCGATCGCGAGGTCGATCATGGCTTGCGCCTGGTACTCCGCGGAGTGAGCCTTGGTGAAGGTCTCGTGGATGGCGCGGGGGCGCCCGCCGGGCGCGGGCAGCATCACCTCGTAGACCGCATCGGGTCCCGCGAGCATCCAGGCGATGACGGAGTCCTCGCCCTCGTAGATCGGGCTCGGGCTCGCTTCGCCCCGCATGGCGCGGTCGACGCATTCGATCGCGAGCTTGCCGGAGAAGCCCGGCACGAAGGCCTTCCAGGAGCTGATCTCGCCCTTGCGCGACTGCCGCGTCGAGAAGGAGAGATGCACGGCCTGATTGACCGCCTGATAGACCGTCGCGACCGGCAGGTCGAGGAGCCGGCCGATCCCCACGACGGTCGCAGGGCAAAGATGCGCGACGTGGTCTTTTTTGTAGGGATGCAGCCCGATCGCCTTGACGAGCGCTACGTGCATCTCGTAGGCGACAGCGATCGCGCGAGCGAGCGCGCTCCCGCCGCGTCCCGTCTGCTGCGCCACCGCGATCAGCGGCGCGATGGAGTCGCCAGGATGCGCGTAATCGGCGGCGAGGAACGTGTCGTGGAAGTCGAGCTCGCGCACCGCCGTCGCATTGGCCCAGGCCGCCCACTCCGCGGCGACGGTGACGCCGGGATCGAGGCCGAAGAGCGTGGCCCCATGCGAGCGCGGGCTCGCGAGAGCCATCGCCCGCGCGGCCGCCACGGGCTTGCGGTTGATGGCGGCGACGGCGACGGCGGCATTGTCGATGATCCGCGCCGCGACCATCTCGGCGGTGTCCGTGTCGATCTCGGCAAGTGTCGCGAGCTCCGCGAGTTTCCAGGCGAGCTGTCGCTCGCGCGGGAGCGGCCTCGCCGAGGGATGAACGCGAACCTCGTGCTGCATCATCCCGGGCGCTTCGCCTGCCGCGCGAGGATCGCGCGGTGGCGCTGGAGCAGCGCTTGCGCCCGCTCGACCACGGGAACGTCGATCATCTTGCCGTCGACGACGATGGCGCCGACGCCCTCGGCGGTCGCCTTGTCGTATGCGGCGACGACGCGCTCGGCATGCGCGACCTCATCGGCCGAAGGCGCGAACTCCTCGTTGAGGATCGGCACCTGCGCGGGATGGATTACCGAGGCGCCCACGAAGCCGAGGCGGCGCGAGCGGCGGAGCGTCGCGCGGAAGGCCTCGAGGTCTCGGAAATCCGCGACCGTGCCGAGGAAGCCCATGGGCATGATCCCCGCCGCGCGCGCGGCGATGATCATCTGCTGCTTCGGGAAGAAGAGCCCCTCGGCCTCGGGGACCATGCCGACGGAGAGCGCGAAATCCTCCGCGCCCAGCGTCATCGCGACGAGGCGAGGATGCGCGCGCGCGATCTCGGCCATACGGAAGAAGGCGGAGGCGGTCTCCACCATCGCCAGAAGCTTGGTCGTTCCGGACGCCATGCCGCGCTCGGTCTCAACTTCGTCGATCGCCTCCGCGAGCAGGCAGAGATGCTCGGCGCTCTCGACTTTGGGGAGCGCCAGGGCCGCGACCCCCGGCGAGACCGCGGCCTCGATGTCCGCAATCGCCATGCGGAGGGGGCGGTTGATGCGCACGACTACGTCGGCGCCGCCGCGTCCGACGATCTCCGCCGCCGCCTGCAGCACGCTTCGCGCGCGCGGCTTCTCCGCGACGGGCACGCTGTCCTCGAGGTCGAGGATGATTGCATCGGCGCCACGCTTCGCGGCGCCCTCCACGAATTTCTGCACGATCGCCGGGACGAACAGCATCGACCGCCAAACCGGAAGCTGACGCTGCGCACTCATCAGATGACGCCCTTCTCCCGGAGCTCCGCGAGACGCGCGTCGTCGAGGCCGAGGATGCCGCCGAGGACCTCTTTCGTGTGCGCGCCCAGCGACGGACCCAGCCATTCGAGGCCGCCGGGAGTTCCCGTCAAGCGAGGGACGACGTTGGGCACCGCGATCTCGCCGATGCGCTCGTCCTCGACGACGAGGATGTTCTCGCGCGCCTTGTATTGCGGGTCCTCGAAGATCTCGTCGATCGAGTAGACGGGGCCGCAGGGGACCTGATGCGCCTCGCAGATCTCGAGCACCTCGGCACGATCGAGGCTCGAGGTCCAGGCCGCGACGAAGGCGTCGACCTCCTCGCGCACCGCGGAGCGCTGCTTGAGGCTCGTGTATTTGCCGCCGCCCGCGACGTCGGGGCGGTCCATGGCGACGGCGAGGCGCTCGAAGATCTTGTCGGTCGTGCAGGCGATCGCGACCCAGCGCCCGTCCTTGGTGGGGTAGTGGCTGTGCGGCACCGAATTGACCGTTCCCGGCCCCATGCGTTGCCGCACGAACCCCGTATAGTGGTAGGCGGCTGCGAGCTCGTCGAGGATGCGGAAGACCGGCTCGTAGAGGCCGATGTCGATGACCTGTCCCTCGCCCGTCGCATCTCGCGCCCGCAGCGCCAGCAGCACGCCGAAGGCGCCATAGATGCCCGTCAAATAATCCGGGATGGTCGCGGAGCCCGGCGTCACCGGCGGCCGGTCCGGATAGCCCGCGAGGAAGGAGAGTCCGCCGAATGCGTTGGCGATGCGGCCGAAGCCCGGGCGGTCGCGATAGGGGCCGGTCTGGCCGTAGCCGGTGATGCGCACCATCACTAGACGCGGGTTGCGCTTCTTGAGCTCCTCGTAGCCCACACCCCATTTCTCCAGTGTGCCCACCTGGAAATTCTCGACGAGCACGTCGGCCGCCGCAACGAGGCGCTTCAGGATCTCCGCGCCTTCGGGCGTACGGAGATCGAGGGTGACGGATTTCTTGTTGCGCTGCTCGCTCAGGTAGATCAGCGAATCCCCGCATTTCGAGGGTGTGCCGAAACGGCGGAAGGCATCACCGACCTTCGGCAGCTCGAGCTTTATCACCTCTGCCCCGAATTCCGCGAGCTGGGTCGTGCAGAAGGGGCCCGAGATGAAGCTCGAGAGGTCGATGACGCGGATGCCCGCGAGCGGCTTTTGGCTCATGCCCCGAGGCTAGCTCCTGGCGGCTGGCTGCGCCAGATGCCCGCTCACCTGGCTGCCGTCCTCGGGCTTGAGCCGGGTGAAGAACGAGAGCGAGAAGATCGGCAGCATGCCGACGGCGATGAAGGTCGGCACGAAATCCGCAGCCGCCGGCTCCTTGGCGCCGCCGCTGAAGAGGGCGAGGAGCGTCGCCCCGATCGCGACGCCGAAGCTCTGTGAGAGCTGCTGGCCCACGCTCGCGACGCTGCTGCCGGTGCTGACATTGGCATCGGTGAGATCGGCATAGCCGAGCGCGTTCATGCAGGTGAACTGCATCGAGCGGAAGAATCCGAACACCAGCAGCCCCACCATGAGGAGCCAATGCGGAGTGTCCGCGCGGACGAGCGCGAGGCACATGGTCATGAGCCCCACGACCACGGCGTTCCCGACCAGCAGCCGGCGGAAGCCGAAGGTGCGCAGCATCGGCGGCGCCGCAGTCTTCATCACCATGGAGCCGATCGCGAGGACGAAGGTGATGCTACCGGAGCGGAAGGCCGAGAGGCCGAAGGGGATCTGCAGCATCAGCGGCAGCAGGAAGGGGAGCGCGCCGAGCCCGGTCCGGCAGATCGCGCCGCCGATCACGGCGATGCGGAAGATGCGGTTGCGGAAGATTGTGAGGTCGACCGCGGGCTTGGGCTTCCGCCGCGCATAGAAGCCGTAGGCGGCGAGGCTCAGCGCCGCCACGGCGAGGATCGCGGCCTCCAGCGCGTTCGATATGAGGTGGCGCCCGGCGTATTCGAGCCCTAGCTGGGTTGAGGCGAGGCCGATGCCGCAGAGGACGAAGCCGAGGAAGTCGAAACGGCTCTGCGTCGCGGAGCGGAAATTCTCGATGTAGCGGAAGGCGAGCGCGATGCCGATGAGGCCGATCGGAATGTTGATGTAGAAGATCCAGCGCCAGGAGATGTAGGTCGTGAGGAATCCGCCGACGAGCGGTCCGATCGCGGGACCGATGAGCGCCGGCAGCGTCACGTAACTCATGGCGGTGACGAGCTCGCTCTTCGGAAACGACTTGAGCATGATGAGGCGCCCGACCGGCGTCATCATCGCGCCGCCGAGCCCCTGAAGAATGCGCGTCACCACCAGCATCGGCAGCGAGTCCGCGAGGCCGCAAAGGGCCGAGCCCAGCGTGAAGACCGCGATCGCCAGGCAAAAGACGCTGCGCGCGCCGAAGCGGTCGGCGACCCAGCCGCTGATCGGAATGAAGACGGCGAGGCTCAGGAGATAGCTGGTGATGGCGATGTTAAGATGGAGCGGATTCTCGCCGAGGCTCTCGGCCATCTGCGGGATCGAGGTCGCGAGAATCGTGGAATCCAGATTCTCCATGAACATCCCGCAGGCCACCACCAGCGGGATCAGCAGCCGGAGTCCCGGCCGCGCCATCGCGCTGTAGACGCGCTCGGGCTTCTGGGCGGCTTGCGGCTCGCTCAACGGTCCGCCTCAGGCGGGGCGATGGAGCGTCGCGCGCTCGCGCGTCACCGTCTTGCGTCCGCGCTTGAAGGCATGGAGAACGGGCGCGACGCGCGCGACCGCATCCGCCTCGCTCGCGGCGTCGATCACAGCGAAGTCCGCGGGATTGCCGACGGCGAGGCCGTAATCCCCGAGATTCATGATCGCCGCGGCCTCGCCCGCGACCATCTCGAAGCAGGAAGCGAGGTCCTCGGGCCGGCTCACCTGAAGGGCGTTCGCGTGCAGGTTCGCCATGCGCAGCAGCGAGCAGTCGCCATAGGGCGTGAAGGGGTTGAGGATGTTGTTGGTGGCGATCGAGCACAGCACGCCTTGGCGCTCCAAGGCGTTCGCATCGACGATCCCGCGGCGCACGTTGTAGCTCTGGTCGCGCCCCATCATGAAGAGATCGGTCGCCGGCAGCACCGTGACGGCCACCCCGGCCTCCGCGAGCTTGCGTGCGATCGGCGCCTGCTCCTCCGGCGGCAGGGTCGAGAGCTTGGTCACGTGGCCGACATTGACCCGGCCGCCGTAGCCGTATCGATCCGCGAGCTCCATTACGAGGTGGATATCCATTGCCTCCGGGCTGTTGCCGAAATCGAGGTGAAGGTCGACGTCGAGGTCGTGCGCCTTCGCAAGCTCGAACACGCGCCGGATCTGGTGGCCGTGATCGCTGTCGTAGTTCGGCGCGCCGCCGACGGCGGTAATCCGCTCGCCGCGCTCGAGCGCCTCGATCAGCAGCGCCTCGGCGCCCTCGACGCCGGTCATGCCTTCCTGGAGGAAGACGCAGATCTCGAGGTCGATCGCCGAGGCGTAGTCGCGCGCGAGCTGCTGGATCGCCTGGAGCCCCGCGAGGCCGCCGCTGGGATCGACCTCGACGTGGTTGCGCATGCGCGTCGTGCCCTGGAGGATTGCGGCCTCGAGCGTCGCCCTAGCGCGGGCGTAGACGTCCTCGACCGTGAAGTCGCGCTTCGCCGACTGGACGCGCTTTACCGCCATCGCCATGCGGCCCTCCTCGGGCGCGCAGCGCTCGATGAT
>Ga0335085_10001882_pt1 | contig 41590 bp, 37 predicted proteins | sample Lox_Sample_45_FD_206712 | JGI IMG/M metagenome (GOLD analysis project Ga0335085, IMG submission 206712) | Soil microbial communities from Loxahatchee National Wildlife Refuge, Florida, United States - Lox_Sample_4.5 | ecosystem: Environmental > Terrestrial > Soil > Wetlands | place: USA... | reverse complement strand
TCGCGGGAGCCCTGGAAGAGCGCCAGGGCGCGGGCGGAGGCGAAAGAGCAGTTGAGGGTGCAGGGGAAGGGGTAGAGGTCACCGTGGCGATATCGCGCCTGTCGCTACGAAGTCACTCCCGTGAAAGCGGGAGTCCGTGTGCTCGCACTCCTACAGCCCTTGGTGCCACCAGGGTTCCCGCTTGGGCGGGAACGACCGTGGCACAAGGCGGGCGTTCTGATCGGGGAGCCTTTCTTGACAACCCCGGAAGGGTCCCCTATCATCAGCATTGCGAGGGTTTCCCGATTGTTTACAGGCGGGTTTGAGTTCGTCTTCATACTCTTCATCGCCTTTCTGCTGTTTGGGCCGAAAAAGCTTCCCGAGATCGCCCGCGTGCTCGGCAAGGGTCTCGGCGAGCTGCGGCGCGCCTCCAATGAGCTGAAGTTCTCACTGGAGGAAGAGATCCGCAATTTGGACCGGGAAGCCCAGACTGAACGGCAGACCATCAAACCCGCCGATCCTCCGGCCTACACCCGGGAGCACCGGGAGACGGTGATGGAGGCGTCCAGCGCGGGGAGCGATGCCGGCGGCGCTGGCGCCACGTCGGAAGCGACGCCAGCTGCGCCTGAGAATGCGGATCGGCAACTCGCCGTTTCAGCAGGAGAACTGACCGAAACGGTCACCGACAATGGCCACAACCATCGAGATGCCGCCCTCCTCGAACCCGGCGCCCGATCCTAAGGAAGAACTAGCCAACGGCAAGCAGATGTCGTTCCTCGAGCACCTCGAGGAACTGAGGCAGCGACTGCTGCGATCGGCCATCTCGCTCCTGGTCGGCTTCGGCGTCTGCTTCTATTTCGCCAAGAACTTCTACAACATTCTGGCGCGCCCTCTGACCACCACCCTCCGCCAGGTGGGCGTCTCCGATAAGCTGGTTTACACCAACCCGGTCGATCCGTTTAACCTCTACATCAAGTTGGGACTGCTGGGCGGAGTGTTTCTGGCCTCGCCCTACATCCTCTGGCAGCTCTGGTTGTTCATTTCCCCCGGCCTCTATCGCCACGAGAAGAAGTATGTGTGGCCGTTCGTCGGTCTCACCAGCGCCCTCTTCCTGTGCGGCGGCTACTTCGCTTATGCGCTGGCGTTCCCGGCGGCGCTGAAGTTCCTGGTCGGCTACGGCAACCAGTTCACCCCCATGGTGACCATCAACGAGTACTGGGACCTGGCCATGTCGATCATCGTGGCCGTGGGGCTGGTGTTCGAGCTGCCGGTGGTGCTCCTGCTGCTTTCGATCTTCGGGATCGTCACGCCACGCTTTCTGTGGCGCCAGCTGCGCTATGCCGTTCTGATCACGGCGGTGGTCGCGGCCGCTATCGTGCCGACCAACGACATGGCCTCCATCTTCATCGTCTGGATTCCGCTCGTCGGGCTTTATGTGCTGAGCATCGGTTTGTCGTGGCTGGTGCAGATCAGCAAACGGCGCCGCGAGCGGGAGAAGCTGGCGAGGGCGGAGGGTGCCTAGCCATGGGCCCGCCCTCCAGGACGCGCGCGGACTCATTCCGGCGCCGCAAATTCGCGCTGGCGGCGGGAGCGTGCGGGGCGCTGGGCTTGATGACAGCGGTCCTCACCGCCGGTGCGGCGGCGGGGGCTGCCGGGCATCACGAGCCGCCGGCGCCCGGTCTCAATCTGCCTCCTTTCGACGGGGACCGCGCCTTCGAAGATCTTAAGCACCTGGTCTCTTTCGGTCCCCGCCCCGCCGGGTCGCCCGCCTTGACCCAGGCGCGGGAGTGGATTAAAGGGCGGCTCACCGCCACCGGCCTGAAGGTGGAGGAGGATCAGTTTACGGCCGCCACGCCGGCGGGAGATCTCGAGATGGCGAACCTGATCGTCCGGATCCCAGGCGCGTCGCCTGCAGTGGTCGTCGTGTCCGGCCACTACGACACCAAGCGGTTCGACCGTTTTCCGTTCGTCGGCGCCAACGATGGGGGTTCGAGCGCGGCGCTGGTGTTGGAGCTGGGGCGGGTGCTAGCCAAGAAGTCTTATCCCTACACGTTGTGGCTGGTCTGGTTCGACGGCGAAGAGGCGGTGCGCGAGCAGTGGTCGGCCGAGGACAGCACTTACGGCAGCAAGCACCTGGTGCAGAAGCTGGTGGCCGCCGGCGAGCTCAATCGTGTCAAAGCCTTGATCCTGGTGGATATGATCGGCGACGCCATGCTCGACATCCGGCGGGATCCGAACTCTACCCCGTGGCTGACGCATCTGGAATACCAGACCGCCAGAAGCCTAGGCTACAGCCGCTACTTTCCGGATCAGGAGCTGACGGTCGGCGGCGACGACTACGATCCCTGGCTGGCGGCAGGCGTGCCTTCGGTCGACTTGATCGATTTCGACTACGGCCCGGACGCGCGCGCCACGCCCTCGGACTCCGACTGGAACATCTACTGGCATACGGCCCAGGATACGGTTGATCATTGCAGCCCGCGCAGCCTTGAAGTCGTGGGGCGCGTGGTGCTCGGGATGCTCCAGGAGCTTGCAAGCTCGCCCCGCCTGCGTCCGTAGGGCGCCCAGGGGCCGCGCCAGAACTTACCCGAATCCTTTCAACCCATGCACCACTTTCGCGTCAAGACGGAAAAAGGCACCTACCCTGTGATGGTGGGCGTGGGCGCATGGCGGGAACTGCGCCGCTTCGGAACCGCCCGCTACTCCTCGATCTTCATCCTGACGGAGGGTGTGATCTGGAAGCGCTGGGGCCAGCGTTTTCGCGAGGAAAGTGGTCTGGGCGCGGCGCAGATTTTGCGGGTGCCGAGCGGCGAGGGGTCGAAGTCGTTGGCGCAGACGGCGCGAGTGGCTGAGGCTCTCCTGAAAGGCGGAGCGGACCGCTGCTCGCTCCTGGTGCTGCTGGGCGGCGGCGTGGTCGGCGACCTGGGTGGATTTGTGGCCTCGACCTACATGCGTGGCATCGATTACGTTCAGGTGCCCACCACCGTTGTCGGGCAGGTGGATAGCGCCGTGGGCGGCAAGACCGCGGTCAACCTGGACACGGCCAAAAACCTGGTCGGAACTTTCTATCCGCCGCGCTTGGTGCTGGCTGATCCGACGGTCCTGGGGTCTCTCAGCGGGCGCATTTTCCAATCGGGTCTGTACGAGGTGGCGAAACACGCCATCCTGGCGGGCCCGGCCCTTTTTGAGCGGCTCGAACGCGAAGTGCAGTCCCTGAAGCCGGAGAACGCGGCCGCGCTGGAAGACATTCTGGCGCGGGCCGTCAAAGTGAAGATCGACGTCGTGAACCGCGACGAGCGCGAGGCCAGCCTCCGGCAGGTCTTGAATCTCGGCCATACCTTCGGGCACGCGCTCGAAGCGGCCAGCGGCTACCGCCGCTTTCTGCACGGCGAGGCAGTGGGCTGGGGCCTGCTCGCCATCACGCTGCTGGCCGAGCGCCTTGGATACCTCCCATCACCGCCCGCTCGAGACGCAAAGCGGGGTCGCGCTTCCAGAACGTCAGACGCCGATCGGATCCGCCGGCTGATCTGGCGACTCGGACCGTTGCCCTCGATTCAGGATGTCGCTCCCGGCAAGATTGCCCGTCTCTTGATCCACGACAAGAAAGCTGTGGCGGGCGAGATTCACTGGGTCGTTCCGGAGCGGATCGGAAAAGTGCGTGTGGTTACCGACGTCCCCTTGGAGATGGCGACGGGCGTCTGGGCGGAACTCCAGCAATCAGCCAGTCAGCCGTGACCCGGGATCATACAATGCGAGAAGGAAAGGTCCTGGCCGAGCAGCATGGCAGTCCGCTCGGGTCGCCCGACCAAGTGGAGCACACGGCGCGCGCCGTCCAGAGCATGTTCGCCCGAGTCGCGCCGCGTTACGACTTCTTGAATCATCTGCTGTCGGCACGATTCGATATCGGGTGGCGGCGCGCGACCGCGGAGCAGGTTCGGTCCGCCCTCCAGCGGCCGGGATCGATCGCGGCTGACCTTTGTTGCGGCACGGGCGACCTGACCTTTGCCTTGGCGGAATACTCGGCGGGCAGCGTTCTGGGAGCGGACTTCTGCCATCCGATGCTGGAGATCGCGCGCCAGAAGCGGTCGCGCGCGGCCGTCCGCCAGCCCGCCGGGTGGTCCCATCGGACCCATTTCATCGAAGCCGATACTCTCACCCTGCCGTTTGCCAGCAGCGTCCTCGATCTTGTCTCGGCGGCGTTCGGTTTTCGCAATCTGGCCAACTACGCCGGGGGCTTGGGCGAGATGCATCGCGTCTTGAAGCCTGGAGGCATGATCGCCATTCTGGAATTCTCCCGCCTCCAGTGGCCGGTTGTGGGTCCGCTGTTCCGCTTCTATTTCCGGCGGATCTTGCCGCTGATCGGAACGCTCGTTTCCGGCGAGCGCGGCCCGTATCAATACCTGCCCGCATCAGTGGAACGCTTCCCCGACCAGGAGTCGCTCGTTCAATGCCTGCGCGAGGCCGGTTTTATCAACGTCCGTTATCAGAATCTGATGGGAGGGCTGGCGGCCTTACATCTGGGCGAGAAGGCCTGTTGAAATGTGCCGCGCTGAGATCTGGCGGGTGGGTTGACCTACTGTGGGCCAGGATTGTCGGTGCTGGTCGCCGGCGGCTGGCTCCACTCGTCGGGAGCGCCACTCTGCTTGAACTCCTGCTCCAGCGCGTCCAGATCCTGCTGGGCCTGAGCCGTGGCGGCGCTCCGCGACTCTACCTCGGACTGTTTGGCGGCGACCTGGGCCGCGATCGCAGCCGCATTAGGACTGGCGACGTCGCGAGCCTGCTGGGACTGCAAGAGGCCAAGCTGGTCCTCGGTGAGTTTCTGTTGTGTTTGAGCCAAGTCCAACGCCTTTCGGGCGGCGCTGAATCGCAGCCTCCAGTACTCTTCGCTGTTCTTCTTGACGCCGCTCAGGTCTGGCTTGGGGGGCGGGGCGGATTGGGCCGTCCCTGCGGCCTGGAGCCATCGTGGATCGCCGCCTTCGCGACGCAGTTCGTCCTGGAGGTCTGAAATGGCCTGCTGATCGGACTCGATCTGTTGCTTTTTCTCGTTGATTGCCTTGGTCAGCTTGTCGATGTCGGCGCGGGAATACTCCTGGTGAAGAGTGTCATTCGGATTCGGATAGTACTGGATCTGGTTCTGTCCGAGCTGCTGCTGCAGAACGCCCAGTTCACCCTGGTGAATCGCGAGCTGTTGCTGGAGCTCACTCATTTGGGCCTGAAAGTACTGGGCCCCGTGCTTTTCGTGCGGCGAACCCACCGAAGCTGCCTTCTCCTCTCTTTCTTGTTCCGAGGCTGGCGGCCCGACGATGCTCAAGTTGCCTGCCGTCGGCAGGTTATCGTTCGTGTAGACCTTGACCGGCTGGCTCTGCTTCTGCTTTTCGGCCCGGAGGCGGCGGGCCACCTCGCCGAGCGATGGTTGAGCCGGCAGCTGCGAGGGGCCTTGGGCCTGGGGTCCCGGTTGGCTCTCAGCCTGAAGAGCGACGGGAGAGATTACCAAGCCGCGACCCGGGATGGTAGCCGCAAGAGCAAGGCCCAGTGTTGAACGGAGTAAGGCAGTGCGAAGTCTGAGATAACTCATAAGTCACCCTGAGCTTCACCTTACCGCTAACAGCCCCCAGATTCAAGATGGCGGCCGAGTAGTCACCGCTGCATCTCAAATCGGACTTGTTGAGACGACATCAATCCTGTTAGCTTGAGACGATCGTCCGATGGACCTCCGGGCTATCCCAAGCGACGCGCCCAACATAGCCGCGTCTCCGTTACGATTGGAGTCAATACACCGGCCCACCACTTGACAGGCACACTGCCGCCGAATACTCTCTACGGGAGCCCCTAGTAGTAGGTTTGGCTGACAGCCACAGGGAAGCGACTTAAAGAATATCTTTATTTGACACGTGTTTATTTGCAAGCTGGGAGGAGTCACATGATCCTGCTGCGCCCGAAGGTCAGGCGGAACTCAAAACCGGCCGAATTCGCCCGGCTGACAGGGCTCCTGTCTGTCGTGCTGCTCCTCACCTTTGCCGTGGCCAGCCTCGGCCGGGCGCAGACAGCGAAGGACCCCGGTGTGCGCGGTGGACCTGCCGGGGCCGGCGGCTTCATTCAAGGGCTCAACAGCTATCAGCAAGGCATCGAGACGTCCATGTCGTCGTTCATTGCGGAGGTCAACGTAGTGGCCGGCGGAAGCTCCGTCAAGCGCGTAGGACTCGGAGCCCGTTTTGACTCCAACTCTTGCACGGGTTGCCACGCCGGCCCGAAAAACGGCGGCGCAAGTCTGCCCAACAACCCGCTATTCAACGTCTACCAGTTGATGGGCGCCCAGAACGCCATGCCCTTTTTCGAGACGTCCACCGGACCCACCTTGGTGGCGCGCGCGCCCTACAAATCTGACATGGTGACGCCGGACGGCCACGTCAAGCAGCTCTTCGTAATTACAGGGCGAACCGATGCCGGCACCTGCAACCTCCAACAACCTGACTTCAATACGCTGGCGGCCGAGGGCAACCTGATCTTTCGCCAGACCACGCCGTTTTACGGCGGCGGGATGTTAGAACTGATTCAGGACAGCGACATCGTGAACAACATGATGTCCAACCTCTCCCAAAAGATGGCGCTGGGCATCACCGGACACCCCAACTACAATGCCGACGACGGTAGCATCAGCCGGTTTGGATGGAAAGCACAGAAGCGCTCCCTCATGCTGTTTGCGGGCGAAGCCTACAACATCGAGGAAGGCATCAGCAACGAGATCTTTCCCAACAAGACGGATGAAACGCCCGGCTGCACGCCGCCCTTTCCTTTAGGGCCCCCGAACGGAAACGGACCTCATGGAGTTCCCGACGACCGCTCTGACTTTGCCGCGGTGACAAACCAGGCGGGTTACCTGTACCCGGGCGACCCGGAACGCTTCGCCATTTTTGGCCGGCTTCTGGATCAGCCGAAGCCAGGGGCATGCCCCGGCGGCAACAATTCCAGCTGCGTCAACGGGCAGACGCAGTTTAACAACATCGGCTGCGGCCTCTGCCATACCCAGTCCTTCACGCTGCCAAAGTCTTCGATCTCAGCCCTGAGCGGCGTTCACGCCAACGTGTACTCAGACGTGCTGGTACATCACATGGGCTATTGCGACGCGGACAACGTGACTCAGGGTCAGGCCGGCGGCGACGAATTCCGCACGTCGCCTTTGTGGGGAGTCGGCCAGCGCTACTTCTTCATGCACGACGGGCGGACCATGGATATTGTCCAGGCCATCGAGGATCATTCCGAGCTGACGGACCCGAATTGTACGGGAGTTAACGCCCACAACTACCTACCCTCCGAGGCCGATGCCGTGGTTCAGGCTTTCAACGGGCTAGCTTCTACAGACCAGCAGGATTTGATCAATTTCCTCCGCTCGCTTTGATCGTGCGGACCCGGAGCCGGGCGGAGGCGGAGCGCCGCCGGCTGACCATGAGAACGGTAGAAAGCTAATGTGGTTCAGGGGAAGAATCAAGAGGGAGAATCTGAGATGAAATTTGCCTCGAAAGCGGCGGCTTATCTGGCTCTGGGTGTGATTGCAGCCTTTGGGTTCGTATCCGGCACAAGGGTCTGGGCGCAGACGGCCACCGATCCGGGCGTGCGCGGCGGGGCGGCGGGCGCCGGAGGGTTCCAGACGACCCTCACTCCCGATGAGCAACTCTCCTTTACCCCCATCAAGAACCAGTTCAAATCGACGTTCGTGGCGACCAAGGGCAGCGTGACGAACACGGGTCTGGGTCCCCGGTTCAGCTCGAACTCCTGCTCCAGCTGCCACCAGCAGCCGGCAATGGGTGGCTCCAGCCCGGCTTCGAACCCCTTGTTCTCGGTTTACAACCAGAACGGCGCCACCAACACGATGCCCTCGTTTATTTCCACCAATGGGCCCGTGCTGGTGCCCCGGTTTCCGAATCAGCTTAACAACCTCAGCGTGACTGATGGCGGCGTTCACCCGCTGTTCACAATCGCCGGCCGCGGCGACGCTGGCAGCTGCGCCTTAACGCAACCGAACTTCACCCAGGCTGTTTCGGAAAACGATATTGCTTACCGCCAGCCCTTGCCGATGTTTGGCGACGGCTACATCGAGATCGTCCAGGACACGGATATCCTCAATAACCTGAACTCTAACCTGACTTTGAAGCAGTCCTTGGGCATCGGCGGGGTGGCCCAGATCACCGACGACGGCTCGATCAGCCGGCTGGGTTGGAAAGCGCAGTGGCGGGCGATCCTGCCGGCCGTGGGAGCTGAAGAGAACGTCGAGATGGGTGTGACCAACGACATGTTTCCCACGGAAACGGACCAGTCGTCGTCCAAGTGCTTGCTGAACCCCATCCCCGAAGACACCGAAAACTACGCTTACTGGTGCACCGCGGGCGTAACCACAGGTCCATGCCCGACCGCTCTGCCGCCCACGAATCAGCCCTGGCAGTTTAATTCGGATGCCGGGCGCAACGCCATCTTCGTTCGCTTTCTGGCAGCACCCACGCCGAGCTCGTCTTGCTCCGGTGGCGGCAACTGTGCCAACGGTCAAACACAGTTCAACAATGTCGGATGCGTCCTCTGTCACACCACCTCCTACACGACTCCGGCCGGCTCGATACCGTCCATGGGGCACGTCAAGATCAACCTCTACTCTGACCTGCTGCTGCATCACATGGGCTCCTGCCTGGCGGACAACATTACGCAGGGCGCTGCCGCGGGCGACATGTTCCGCACCCCGCCCTTGTGGAACGTCGGCCAGCGTATAAACTTCATGCACGACGGCCGAACCAACAACATCGTCACCGCGATCGAAGATCACCAAACGGGAAGCTGCTCGGGCACCTATCCGCCCTCCGAGGCCGATGCGGTGGTCAAGGCCTTCAACGGGCTAAGCAGCCAAAACCAGCAGGATCTGGTCGATTTCCTCCGCTCTCTCTGACGGCTCCGGCGGGGCGCCACGCCCGCCGGTCTTTCCCTACGCCGAGGCTACATCAGTTGCCTGGACGACTCTTCGTGCCACGGCCCGCAGCGGAGCCAGGCGCTGGGTCAAAGCTCAGGGGACTCTTGTGGCCGCCCAATGCGGGTGGGGTGCGTCCCAGCGCCGTCAGCTATAATGATAAAAGCCCTTTGACCTCCGGTCCGAGCCTCAGTGCGGATTGGGCCAGCGAAGCGGCACAGACTTGAGAGTTTAGGGTGGGGGATGAATCCTCGGTCTGTCATCTTGGTGGGTGCCGCCGGGGCCACGGCCGCCAGCGTGACCGCCGTCTGGGGGTGGCGGCGCTTTCTTCGCTGGACGCGGCAGAAGGACCCCGAGGAGATCGAACGGCTTCGCCGGTTGGACGTGAATCGGCGCGGCCGGATCACGACGGCGGAGATTATCGACCTGGTGGAGCCGGAAGAGGCAGGGGCTCGGACGCGGCCTCCGTACATGATTGTTTACAAGTACGAGGTCGCGGGCGTGACCTACGAAGTTTCGCAGGACGTTTCGGCGCTGCCCGTGGTGCTCGCTGCCAGCCGGTCGCTCGCTCACGAGTCGACCTCCATCAAGTACGACCCCCGCTCGCCTACCAACTCGATCATCGCCTGTGAGGAGTGGAATGGCATGGCAGGATTGAAGCGGACAGCGCCGGTGGATCAGGCCCCATGACCCTAGAAGAGAAACTGGAAGAGTTGCGCCGGCGGCACGAGCGCGGACGCGAAGGCGGCGGTCCGGAGCGGCGGGCGCGCGAACATGCCGAGGGCAAACTGTCGGCCCGCGAACGCCTGGAGATCCTGTTTGACGAAGGCAGCCTGGAGGAGCTGGACCGGCTGGTGGAGCACGGCTGCCACGACTTCGGCATGCAGCGCCATCGCATTCCGGGCGATGGTGTCGTGACGGGCTATGGCCGCATTCATGGCCGCCTCGCCTACGCCTTCGCCCAGGACTTCACCGTCTTCGGCGGCTCGCTGAGCCGCGCCAATGCAGCCAAGATCTGCAAGATCATGGATCTGGCCTTGAAGGTGGGAGCGCCCATTATCGGATTAAACGATTCGGGCGGCGCTCGTATTCAGGAAGGAGTGGACTCGCTGGCGGGCTATGCCGACATCTTTCTACGGAATACCCTAGCCTCCGGCGCCGTGCCCCAGATCTCGGCGATCCTCGGACCTTGCGCCGGCGGGGCGGTCTACTCGCCCGCCATCACCGATTTCATTGTGATGGTCGAGCGCTCGAGCTACATGTTCGTGACCGGGCCGGACGTGATCAAGACCGTGATGCACGAGGACGTCACCAAGGAACAACTCGGCGGGCCGCAAACCCACAACGCCGTGAGCGGTGTGGCCCACTTCATCGCCCCCAACGATGCCGAGTGCCTGGCGCTGGTTCGCGAGCTGCTCTCTTTTCTGCCGCAAAACAATCGCGAGGACCCGCCTCGCAGGGAGTCAACCGATCCTGCAGACCGGACCGACGAGGATCTCGACCACGTGGTGCCGGCGGAGAGCGACCAGCCCTACGACATTAAGCAACTGATCCGGCGCGTCGTGGACGACGGTCACTTCCTTGAGGTTCACGAGCAGTTCGCGCCCAACCTGGTGGTGGGCTTTGCCAGGCTGGATGGCTCCAGCGTGGGCATTGTCGCCAATCAGCCCGCCGTCCTGGCCGGCTGCCTCGACATCAACGCTTCCATTAAGGGCGCGCGCTTTGTGCGCTTCTGCGACGCCTTCAACATCCCGCTGATCACCTTCGAGGATGTGCCCGGCTTTCTCCCCGGGACTCAGCAGGAGTTCGGCGGCATCATCCGGCACGGCGCCAAGCTGCTGTACGCCTTTGCCGAGGCGACCGTCCCGAAGATCACCGTGATTACCCGCAAAGCCTACGGCGGAGCCTATTGCGTGATGGCTTCGAAACACATCCGTACGGATATCAACTACGCCTATCCGACGGCCGAGATTGCGGTCATGGGCCCGGAAGGAGCGGTGAATATCGTCTACCGGAGAGAGCTCCAGAAGGCCGAGGACCCCGACGCCCTGCGGGCCGCGAAGGTGGAGGAGTTCCGGGACCGGTTTGCCAATCCTTATGTGGCTTCCGAGCGGGGATACATCGACGAGGTTATTCGGCCCTGCCAGACGCGGCCTAAGCTGATTGCCGCCCTGCGCATGCTCGCGAACAAGAGCGACCTCAACCCCCCTAAAAAACACGGAAACATTCCGCTCTGACGCCTTCCGCGAAACACCGGCCGCCGGGGAAAGGGGCCCAGGCGGCGCGCGATCACGGTACTAGGGCTTGGCGGCGGGCTTCTGGGCGGGCTTGGCAGCCCCCGCAGCGGGCGTGGGAGCGGCGCTGGCCGCCGACACCGGATTAGCCTGGTCGTACAGTTTCACGATCGGTTCCGTGATATCGGTTCCTTTGGCGATGTAGTAGACGGGCATTTGGACTTGAATCGGATCGATCACCAAAGCGAAGCCGTTCTTGGAAGCATAGTCGTTGATGATACGGACCATCTTCTGGCCGATGCGATTAAAGGTTTCCTGTTGATCCGCCTGAAAATCGGCCTGATCGTCTTCCTGCTCCCGCTTGAAGATCCGCTGTTTCTCGTCCAACTCGCGAGTAAGCCGGGCCCGCTCCTCGTCGCTCAGCGTCGCGGACTGCTTCTGTAACTGGTCTTGGAGGGCGTTGATCGCATCCTGATCTCGCTGCAACAGTTGCCGCTTGGGCTCGTACTTCTTCTGTAGTTGATCAATCGCCTGCTTGCCTTCGCCGGTCGCGGCAATGGCTTGCTGAATGCTGACCACGCCGATCTTGTCCGGCGCCTGCGCGCTGGCGGTGGGGTCCTGGCCCGCGGCCAGCCCGGTGGCGAACAGGGCGATCGCCAGCAGAGTCCAGATTAATAGTCGGTTTCTCATTCAAACTCCTCAAAGTTTTGATTTCGCCTGGATGTTTTATCTTAACTCAACTTACGCCTGGATAGAAGTTAAACCACCTGTCTCTAAAACTGCCGGGCCACGGTGAAGCCGAACAATCCCTTCTGCTCGCGAATGACAACCGGTGCGAAGTAAGGGTAGACCTGGGAGTACGTGGCCTGGTTTGGAAACATCGATGGAGGCGGCAGATCCTGGGGCGGCACCAGTTCGACGTTATTCATCCGCACCCAGTTGTACGCGTAATAGATTCGGAAGGGCGCGTGGATCACGGGCATGACCACATCGAGTTCGATGCCGGTGGAGCTGCGCGGCCGGAAGTTGTCCTTCCCGAGAGGCCTCAGGTTGTCGGGCACCGGAAACCAAGGGAACTGCTGCCGGATGTTATTGAGTGCTGTCGGCGTGAACTGGAGCTGGTTGGCGTAAAAGATAAAAGCGGTGCCGGCGTCGATAAAGTACGCCAGCGTGACCGGCCCGGCGATGGGGATCCGGTACTCAAAGTTAAGGAGCAATTCGGTGTCGCCGCCCGGGAACTGAATCGTGTTGTAGGGAAATTGGGTGAAAGACCCGCAACTACCGGTCGGGGTGCCGCCCGGCCCGACGGCCTGGATGGGGTTGCCTCTCGCGTCCCGGTTACACACCTGTCCGATGGTTGGGAAAAATCCCGCCGGGCTGATCGTGTAAGGGTCGAATCCCCGGATGTCCTGGTCGCCGCCCATGTAAAAGCGAGAAAACGGCGGGGGCACTTTGCCGCCGTAGCCGCGGATGGTGGAGATGATGGTGTGGAAGGCCAGGATGTTCTTGCCCTTGCGGATGGGGTGGTAATACTTGCCTTCAAAGAGCGGGCGGATGGTGTTGACGTTGCCGCCCAGCGGTCCCCCCGAAAACTGGAGTGCGGCGCTGGCAAACTTGCCTCGGGTGGCGTCGAGTCCGCCATTCAGAGTGCTGTAGGTGAAGGTGGGCGAGATCTGGCTCTGTTTGATACCGCTGAGCTGGTTGGGCCCGCTGAACTCCCCAAATGCGAGCGCGGAGTAAAACGCTTCCGAGGCGGCGCTGAAGGTTTCAATGGTGCTGTTCGAATAGCTGTAGGTCAGGCCTAGGCGGGCGAAGCTTCGGCGCAGGGGCGTGGTCATGAAGACGGTAAAGCCCCTCGAATTCTGCTGGAAGTTCTGATAAATCTGCGAGGTGAACGGCGACTGCTGGATTGAGGTGGGGTTCACCCCGCTCGCAATGGCGATCTGAGCGGCTTGGTCAAAGTGGTACTCGCTGTCGAAGACGGTGAAGCCCGCCGTGATGGGCCGGTCCCACAAGTAAGGCTTGGTGAAGCCCAGGGAATAGAGTTTCTCGTAGGTCCCCGTTTGAGCTTGAACGCTGAAGGTCTCGCCCAGGCCAAACAGGTTGTTGGTGGAATAGTTGATCCCGATGAAGTTGCCGGCGATGCCGCTGACGCCGCCCGAGAAGCCGATGGAGTTCTTTCCTTTTTCTTTCAGCTTCACCAGGATGTCCACCGTCTTGTTCTGATTGTTCTGGGTGATGTCGTAGTCTTCCTTCTTGATCTGGTCGAAATAGCCGAGCTGGTTGATCTTCAGGATGCTGATATCCCAGAGGCTGGTGCTGAAAAGATTGCCTTCGTCGAGCAGGATTTCGCGCCGGATGACTTTGTCCCGCGTCTTGTTGTTGCCCGAGAACTCAATGCGGTGAACGAAGTACTGGTCGCCTTCGTCGAAGTTCAGGGTCAGGTTGATGATGTGCCGGCGGCGATCGGGTTCGATGTCGGGGTCGGCCACAAAATTGATGTAGCCGAAGTTGCCGTAAAGCTTCTTGTAGTCGTCCAGGCTCTTTCGCACCCTCGTCATATTAAAGATATCGCCCGTCTTCAAGGGAAATGAGCGGATGAGCGCGTCGGTCTTGAACAGCTTGTTGCCGTGCACACTGAAACGGCCCAGCCGGTACTGGGCGCCCTCGTCGATCGGGACGGTGATATCCACGCGCTTGCCTTTCCCCTTGCCGAGAAAGAAGAGGAACGGCGACCGCTGGGTATCCACGGTGTGGGTCTTGAATTCCAGCGACGGGTTGGCAAAAAAGTAGCCGTGTTCCCGGTAGAGCTCCTGGACGTGCTCCACCAGGTCGGCCTCGATCTTCTCCTTGTCGTAGGTCTTGTGGAAGATGTAGAAAAAGGGCGGGACGCCTGATGGACGCGAGTAGGTCATGGCGCGCACCAGCTTATCGTTGGAGAAGACCGTGTTGCCCACGAACTTGATCTGCCCCACCTTAACCTTAGGTCCCTCAACCACCACGAAAGTGAGTGCCACCGAGTTGGGCGGGATATTGCGGGTGCGATGGCGGACGGTAGCGAACTGGCGGCCATGCTCGGCCAGCATCTGCTGCAGAACGACCTCGGCCCTCCGCACCACGACCGGGTCATACTGCGATTCGATCGACAGGCCCACCTTGGCCTCGCGGAACCGGTCGAGGACGTCCGATTGGGTTACGGTGCTGAGGCCCTTGTAGTCGATGCTGCGCACCAGTTTCTTCTCACGCACGAAGAAGGTTACGATTTTGCCCCGCGGACCGTCCGTGACCTCCAGCCGGATGTCGTCGAAAAAGCCGGTATTCCATAAGGCCATGTAATCTCGTTCCAGCGCGTTCTCGTCGTAAGGATCTCCGCGGTGAGAGAAGATGCGCGCCTGCAGAGCCGAGGAAGGGTAGCGGCGGTTGCCTCTGAACTCGATCTCCTGGATTACTTCCTGGCCTGGAGGCTGTTGAGCGCTCGGCTGCTGCTGCCCGGGCGCCGGTTTGGCGGCCGGCTTGGGCGCCTCGGGAGCCACCGGCGGCGCCTCGAGCTGGAGGCCCTGGTTCGCTGGCGGCGGGTTCTGACCCGGCTGCTGGCCCGCCGGCGGAGCGGCTTGAGCCGGCGGCTGGCCCGGTTGCTGCCCGGCTTGTTGGGCCGGCTGCTGGCCGGTGGAACCCGCGCTCCCGGCGGCCGACTGGCCCTCGGCCTGCGCGGCCTGCGAACCCGAAGGCTTGGCCGTGGAGCCGGCTGCCGAAGCCGCCGCGGCCTGCGAGCCCGCAGCCGCTGGCGAGGGCGGATTCTGTTGGCTGGATGCGGGTTCCGAGTTCTGTCCCGCGGCGGCCGACGGCGCGGACGGCGGCGCTGCGGGGGCCGATGGGGCGAAGAGCAGCCCCATTGTAAGAGCCAGGAGCGCCGGCCAAGTTGTCGTCAACCTCTTACGCACGGCAATGGCCGTCACCCGCAACCTCTCCCCCGGGGTCTGATGACGCTTTTCGCATACCGACCCTATGCCTCTAAGCCACAGCTCTCAGAACTGAAGATGGGCACAGCCGCGCCCTGGCCTGCGCTCGCGGAACTGCGCTTCAGAAAGCTTTGAAACCGCCCGCCGGGACTTTCGGCAGACCCGCTGCAATTCTTAACAGAATTGATCGGATGCCCTTCACCGGATGCGGGTTGTCACCCACCGAAAACCGCCGAGGCAGTTGACGTCCGGCAATGTTACCACGTGAGCGGTCCGCTCGTCGAGAAAAGCGCTTGGCACGAGGGGGCCGACGGGCAAAACGACACAGTCTGAAGGCTCAGAGCCGGGCTGCGCAGCGTCCTCGGCAGAGTTGACCAGGAGCTGACCAAGAGTTGACCAAGAATTGACCAAGAATTTACTTGAGTGCGGGACTCCCCGCGCTCACCATCGACGTGTTGGCCGCGCCGGGCGCGCCTGGATCAGGAGACCTGTTGGCGCCCACCGGTCTACCGAAGCCCGTCAAGGAGAATCCCGTGTCACTGGTCAAATCCCCTGTGCTCACTGCCGCCAAGCTGGCGGCCAATCGTGCCAACGCCCGCAAATCCACCGGACCGCGGTCCGACATGGGCAGATCCCGCGTGGCGCTCAACGCGCTCCGGCACGGCCGTTGGGCCTCGCGCAAGCTCTTTCGCCTCCATCTGCTCCTCGCTGGCGAGGATCTGGCGCTCTACAACTGGATTTACGAAGAGGTCTGTGTCGCGCTCAAGCCGGCGACAGAGGCCGAGTGGCGGCGCATGGACCGGCTGGCCCGGCAGGTCTGGTGTTTCCTGGTGCTTCGGCCGATGGGGTGGCCGGACGGTTGGCCAAAGTTTAGACCGGGCGCGTGGCCAGCCCAAGGTCCGGCTCGGCGTCGGCCCACCCGCAGTTCGGTTTGGTGCCTGTTGAGCAGTCCGGAGCGGCAGAAAAGCTGGCGCCGGCCAAGGTACGCCGTGAGAGCCTGCCCGGGACGGGTGATGGGAGAGAGTTCCTACTGGCTGCAGTTGAGCCGGAACACCTACCTGAAATTCTGGGTGCGGCGCCGGCGGCGTGCGCCCGAGCCTAGGCCCGAATCGTCAGCCTCCGCGCGCCGAGGCGCGAAGAAGCCGGCTTCAGGGCGATTCCGGCAGCTTTGCGGTACCCTATGGAACAAAGCCACGATGTTCTTTAGAATGAAGAGATGCGAAACTTACGCGCCGCCGTCGACCAGGCTGGCGGCAGGAGAGGCTGGCTCTGGAGCGATCCGGACCGCAGGGATCGGCGCTGGACCGGCGCAAACCAGCGGCTCGGTGACCTTTGCTTGACCCTTGAGCCGCGAGGCCGCTATGATCAAGCTTCAGCGCGATCCAAGACCTCAAAACCCGGCCACGCAGCCGCCTGCGCTGCCCCCAAGGTGGAGTCCAAGTCAATCATGAGTCAATCGGACCGTTTCTTCTTCGAGCGTTACGGCCTCAGTGAAGCCGATCTCGAGCGCTATCTTGCCGCTGCGCTTTCCGAGGGCGGCAACTACGCCGATCTCTATTTTGAGCACACCACCACCAGCTCGATCCTGGTGGACGAGTCCCTGGTCAAGACGGCCACGGAGGGCATCTCGATGGGCTGCGGCATCCGGGTGGTGGCCGGTGAGCAAACCGGCTACGCCTATTCCGACGATCTGGCGCCCGAGCGCATCCTGAAGGCAGCCAAGATCGCGGCCCGCATCGCCAGCGGTCCGGCGCAGGTCTCCACAGTGGGCCTCAGCACGCTGGAATCGGCGCACAACTTCTACCCGGTGGCCCAGGCCCCCACCGATCGCGGCCTGGAGGAGAAGCTCGACCTGGTGAACCGGGCTGACCGGGCGGCGCGCGCCTATGACAGCCGGATCGGTCAGGTGCGTGTGACCTATGCCGACCAGATCCGCCACGTGCTCGTCGCCGGCTCGGATGGAAGGGTGGTGACGGACTTCCAGCCGCTGGTGCGCTTGAACGTCTTCGGCCTGGCGCAGGAAGGTTCGAACCGCCAGTCCGGATCGAGCGGCGGCGGAGGACGCGTGCCCCTCGAATTCTTCGCCGGTGAGCGCTCCCCTGAGCACTTCGCCAAGGAGGCCGCCCGGCAGGCGATCGTACAGTTAAGCGCCCAGGACGCGCCCGCCGGCGAGATGGAAGTGGTGCTCGGGCCGGGCTGGCCCGGCATCCTGCTCCATGAGGCTGTGGGGCACGGCCTGGAGGCGGACTTTAATCGCAAGGGCATCTCCGCTTTCAGCGGACGGGTCGGCCAGCGGGTGGCCTCCGACCTCTGCACCGTGGTCGACGACGGCACCATCCCCGACCGCCGCGGGTCGCTCAATGTGGACGACGAGGGCGTGCCCACCCAGCAGAACATCCTGATCGAGAACGGCATCCTGAAAGGGTACCTGCAGGACAAGCTGAGCGCCGGCATCATGAAGACCAGCGTCACCGGCAACGGCCGCCGCGAGAGCTACGAGCATATCCCCATGCCGCGCATGACCAACACTTACATGCTGGCAGGCACGGATGACCCGGACGGCATCATCCGCTCGGTGAAGCGCGGCCTTTACGCCGTCTATTTCGGCGGCGGCCAGGTGGACATTACCAGCGGCAAGTTCGTCTTCTCCGCCTCCGAGGCTTACCTGATCGAAGACGGCAAGGTCACCGCGCCGGTGAAGGGCGCCACCTTGATCGGCGACGGTCCCACCGTGCTGACGCGCGTTACGGCGGTGGGTCACGACCTGAAGCTCGACACCGGCATCGGCACCTGCGGCAAGGAGGGTCAGAGCGTGCCGGTGGGGGTGGGCATCCCCACGCTCAAGGTCAGCCACCTGACGGTGGGCGGAACGGCGCCGAAAGAGGCGACGTTGTTTGTATAACCTGCGAAACAGCTCGAAGCGTGACGTTTTAGCGACTTAGCGTTATGATGACATCATGAAATCAGCGCAAAAGAGAGCCACGGTCTATTTCGATCCGCAGCTTCACAGGGCGCTGCGTCTGAAAGCGGCCGAGACCGAGACTTCCGTTTCGGAAATTGTGAATGATGCCGTCCGGCAAGCCTTGGCCGAGGACGCCGAGGATTTTGCTGCCTTCGAGGAGCGGGCCCACGAGTCCAGGGTTCCTTTGGAGGATGTTCTTCGAGAAATGAAGAAACGTGGCCAACTATAGGGTCGTCGTCGCATCCTCGGCAATTAAGGAACTTCGTACCTTCCCGAAAAAGGATCGCCAGCGCCTCAGCTCAAGATTGGAGTCTCTTGGCGTTGATCCGAGGCCTGCAGGGTACGAGAAACTCGCCGGACAGAACCGGCATCGCGTACGCCAGGGCGACTACCGCATCATCGATGCGATTGACGACGCGGCCAGAACTGTAGATGTTGTGAAGATCGGTCACCGCAAAGAAGTCTATCGTTAGAGCCGGGCCGTGCTCTGGCTGGAGCGGACGCAACACGAGGTTTTTCCATGGCCGAAGTGCCAGAAAAAGGCGTCGTCCACATCAACCTGCGGCGGGTTCTCACGCACCTGCTGATGCTGGGAATCGGTCTGGTGGCGGGGGTCGTCGGTTCGCGGTACAACTGGCAATTTTTCACGCCCTCGTACACGCTGAAGGCTGACCTCGCCGTGCCCGGAAGCCTCCACCTCAAGGACCCGGTTCAGGTGGCGGGCGTCCAGGTCGGGCGGGTATGGGACATCGGTCTGATTCCCACCGGGGACAAGCCGGTGGAAGTCACCCTGAGGATCGCCAGGAAGTTTCAGCCTGTAATCCGGGCTGATTCCCAAGCCAACGTGGCCGTCGCCGGTTTGCTGGGAGGAAGCTACGTCGACATTACGCGCGGCAGCGTGAGTCAGCCGGTGCTCGAGGCAGGCGCCACCATCAAGACGGCCGACCGGACCACGGCCCAGACCTGCGACCAGATCATGAAGGCACTCTCGCGGTTCGAAGACGCACTCACTAGTCCGTTCAGCCACTGATAGGATCAGACCATGCCCGAAGCCCAACTCGAACAGATCGCTCAAGACCTCGTCCGGCGCGCCATGAAAGCCGGCGCCACCGCCGCCGACGCCACCGTGCGTGAAGGCGACGAGTTTTCCACCACCATACGGCTCGGCCAGATCGAGAGCCTGAAGGAAGCGGCGTCGAAAGCCCTCGGCTTGAGGGTCTTTCTCGGCACCCGGAGCGCCAACTCTTACTCCAGCGACTTCTCCCCGGCCTCGCTCGACCGGCTGGTGGAGCGCACCCTCGCCATGGCGCGGGTGACCTCCGAGGACCCCGCCAACGGCCTGCCCGATCCGGCCGAACTGGGACGCTACAGCGGCGACCTCGAGCTCTACTCGCCGGACCTGGCTGCGATCTCCGCCGAGGATCGGATCGCCGTCGCCCGCCGCGCTGAGCAGGCGGCCCTGAGCGCCGATTCGCGGATCCAGAACTCCGAGGGAGCAGGCGTGGAGACCGGCCTCGGCAGCAAGGCGTACGCGAACTCGCTGGGATTTGTAGCCAGCTACCGGTCGTCCTACGGCTCTGTGACCGTGGTGCCTGTGGCTCAGGAAGGCCGTAACGGCAGCACCGCCATGCAGCGCGACTATTGGTACTCGGTGGGCCGGGGGGCCGCCGCCCTGGCCGATCCCGAGGGCGTGGGGCGCGAGGCGGCGTCGCGTGTGCTGCGGCGCCTGGGCGCGCGCAAAGTCTCCACCCGCCGGGTGCCGGTGATCTTCGATCAGGAGACGGCGCGGTCGGTTCTGGGACACATCTTCGAAGCGGTGCGGGGGGACTCGATCTACCGGAACGCTTCGTTTCTGGCCGGAAAGCTGGGCGAGCGGGTGGCGGGGGAGAACATCACCATCCTGGACGATGGCCTGCGCCCGCGCGGCTTCGGCTCCCGCCCCTTTGACGACGAGGGCGTTCCGCCCGCGGTGACGCCGGTGATCGAGGGCGGGGTGCTGCGCAACTACCTGCTGAATACCTATGCGGCCCGGAAGCTCAATCTGCGGACCACGGGCAACGCCGCCCGCGGACTCGCCGGCCCGCCGGGCGTAGGTCCGAAGAACTTCTATCTCACCCCCGGAACGCAGTCGGCCCGGGAGATTCTGCGCTCGGTCTCGAGCGGGCTCTACGTCACCGAACTCATCGGCTTCGGCGTGAACGTGGTGACGGGCGATTACTCGCGCGGCGCCGCCGGCCTCTGGATCGAGAACGGCGAGCTCACCTACCCCGTCGAGGAGGTCACCATCGCGGGCAAGCTGCCCGAGATGCTCCACCACATCGCCGCCATCGGATCGGACCTCGAGTTCCGCAGCTCCTTGGCGGCGCCGACTCTGCTGCTGGAAGGGCTCACGGTTGCCGGGACCTAGATCATGAACTTCGAGCCCCATGGATCGCTGTCGCGCCCGCTGCACCGCTTGCCCAGCGGGTCTCCGCAGCCGCGACGGTTCGGCGGCGAGGACGGGCGTTCCCCCGTCTTGCTGATCTTCGCGGCCTCAGCGGTGATCGCGGCCGGCTTGGCGGTCACGGCCTGGTGGATGCACACGCGGATCACGCGCCCGCTGGTGCGGCCGCCGCTCGACGCCGAGGCCCGCGCCTACCTTCAGCAGATCGTGGTGGCCGACGCCCGGATGAGCGCCGCGGAAACACCTCTGGGCGGCTCGATCACTTACCTTGATGCCCGCGTCATCAATCAGGGCTCGCGCACCGTGAGGGAGATCGATCTTCGCCTGGATTTCATGGACCTGGTCGGACAGATGGTGCTGCGGCGGACAGTCCGGCCGGTGACGTCGGAAACCGCGCCGCTCGGTCCGGGCGAGAGCCGCAGCCTGCACGTCACCTTCGATCACATGCCGGCCGAATGGAACCAGGCGCCGCCCGTCTCCACGCCCACCTATGTCAGCTTCTGACGGCTTAGCGGCCGAACTCCAGCCGGACGATCAACGGTTCCGGCAGGCCGGCCTTCCTCATCTTGTCCTGCGTAGTGGCGAGATCGTAGGGCGTGCGGTGAAAATTCACCCGGCCGTTCTCCGAATCCAGGATGGCGAAGGCGGCGCGCCAGTCGCGATCCCGCGGTTGTCCCACCGACCCCGGATTGATCAGATAACGCGCCCCTTCCTCGAGATCGAGGGTTGCCAGGGAGTCGTCGCTCCCGGCGGAGCACTGGACGCCCTGCAGCGTGCCCTCGCGGGTCAGCATGAAGCCGCCTTGCAGGTGGGTGTGTCCGAAGAAGGCCACCGGCAAGGTAGCGTCCTGCAAGGCCATCCCCACCCCTTCCGCCTCCACCAGATACTCGTCCTCGTCGCGCGGCGACCCGTGCACGAACTCAAATCCGTCGAGTTGCACGGGCCCGGCCGGCAGATTCCGCAGCGCCGCCAGGTTTTGCGCGGTGAGCTGCCCGCGGGTCCACAAAGTGGCGAACCGGGCCAGGGGGTTGAAATCCTCGGCCTCGGTGATTCCGCAGCAGGCCTTGTCGTGGTTTCCGCGAATGGTGACCGAGGCCAGGTCGCGCACCGCCTCCACCACAGCGTTGGGATCGGGACCGTAACCCACCAGATCGCCGAGACACACCACCTCCTCATAGCGGCCGCGCGCCAGTTGCAGGCACTTAGTGAGCGCCTCCAGGTTCGAATGAATATCACTGATGATCAGGTATCGCACCAGGCGCCTTCCTGCGGCGGGATCGGTGATGCTCCAGTATACCCCGACCCCGACCGCCGAAGATGAGATCGAAGGCGAGCGCGGTTTTTGACCCGGGGCGCGGCTTTTAGTTAAGATCGATGTGGCCCGGCGCGCTTTGAACTGCACCGCCAGGCTAACCCAAAAGTTTCTGACCGCCGCGATGCTCCGCTTCTACACCGCCGGAGAGTCTCACGGGCAGGCCCTGGTCGCGATCCTGACAGGTCTGCCGGCCGGGCTCCCGATCGACTTCGCTTACGTTGACCGCGAGCTCAAGCGCCGCATGGGCGGCTACGGGCGCGGTGGGCGCATGAAGATTGAATCGGACAGCGCCCAGTTTCTCTCCGGGGTGCGGCACGGCTCGACCATCGGCTCGCCGGTGACGATTCTGATTGAGAACCACGACTGGAAGAACTGGTCCCTGGCCATGGCGGTGGAAGAGAGCCCGGAAGCCCGGGAGCGCTACCGGGCGGTCTCGCAGCCCCGGCCCGGGCACGCCGACCTGGCCGGCTGCCTGAAATACAACCTGCCCGACGCGCGCTACGTGCTGGAGCGCGCCAGCGCCCGCGAGACCGCGGCCCGCGTGGCCGCCGGCGCGGTGGCCAAACTCTTCCTGCGCGCGTTCGGCCTCGAGATCGCCAGCCACGTCATCCAGGTGGGCCGCGTCCGGCTGGGACGGCGCGCCGTCGCGTTCGAGGAGGTCCTGGCCCTGCGCGACCGCCCCGAGATCGTGCTGAGCTGCGTCGATCCCGAGACGGAAGAGCTGATGAAGCAGGAGGTGGAGCTCGCCACCGAAGAGCGCAACACGGTGGGCGGCGTCTTCGAAGTGATCGCGCGCGGAGTTCCGCCCGGGCTGGGCTCGAACGCGCAGTGGGACGAACGGCTCGACGGACGCCTGGCCCAGGCGGTGGCCTCCATCCAGGCGGTCAAGGCCGTCGACCTGGGAGACGGGGTGGAGAGCGCGGGCCGGTTCGGCTCCGAGGTTCACGACGAGATCGGCTATGATCGCGAGCAGGCCCGCTTTACCCGCAAATCAAACCGGGCCGGGGGCCTGGAAGGCGGCATTTCGAACGGCGAGCCGATTGTGGTTCGCGGTTATCTCAAGCCCATCTCCACCCTGCGGCGGCCTCTGGAATCGGTCGATTTCGGGAGCCGCGAGCCGGTGAAGGCGGCCTACGAGCGCTCGGACGTCTGCGTGGTACCGGCGGCCGGCGTGGCTGGCGAAGCCATGGTCGCCCTGGTGCTGGCCCAGTCGTTCCTGGAGAAGTTCGGCGGAGATTCGCTGGGCGAGACGCGGCGGAACTTCGAGGCTTACCAGGAACAAGTACGGCGATTCTGAGCCATCGCCGCCGTTCCCCGGGGCCGGCAGCGCCCTGAGTCAAAACATGATCTATCCCATCGTGAAGTACGGAAAAGAGGTCCTGGCCAAGGTAGCGGCGCCGGTCACGGTCTTCGACGGCGAACTCGAGAAGCTGGTGACCGACATGTTTGAGACCATGTACGCCGCCCACGGCGTCGGCCTGGCGGCGCCGCAGATCGGCCTCTCCAAACATCTGTGCGTGATCGATACCACGGTGAGCGACACGAACGGCGCCAAGCTGGTGCTCGCCAACCCGGTCATCGTGACGATGGAAGGCCGGCAGGTGCAGGAAGAGGGCTGCCTCAGCCTGCCGGATTTCAGGGCTGAGACGCCGCGTCCCTTGCGGGCCACGGTACGGGCCCAGGATCTGCAGGGCCGCGAGTTCACCATGACCGGCGAGGGTCTGCTGGCGCGGGCTTTCTGCCACGAGACCGATCACCTCAATGGAACCCTTTTCATCCAGCACCTGAGCGCCTTGAAGCGTGAATCGATCAAACGCAAGATCCGGAACCTGGAGAAAGCGGGAGAATGGTAAGGGCGGACCAGCGGGGGTCTCGCTCCCCAACCTCTGACGGCGGTCCATGAAGATTCTCTTTTGCGGCACTCCGCAATTCGCCGTTCCCACGCTCGAAAGGCTGCTGAACGGCTCTTTGCAGATCGAGCTGGTGATCACCAATCCCGACGAGGCCAGCGGACGAGGCTACGCCGTCACCATCCCGCCGGTCAAGCAAGCCGCCCTCGACGCCCGGCTGCCGGTGTTTCAGCCGCGAAGCCTTAAGGACCCTTTCACCCGCGCCTTCCTGACCGAATACCGGCCCGACGCCATCGTGGTGGTTGCCTACGGTCACATCATTCCCCCCTGGATGATCAACCTGCCCCGGCTCGGATGTTTCAATCTGCACGCCTCGCTGCTGCCCAAGTACCGCGGCGCGGCGCCCATCCCTTGGGCGATCGTGCGCGGGGAGCAGGTGACCGGCGTGACCACCATGAAGATCGACCCCGGGCTCGACACGGGCGACATCCTGCTGGAGCGCGAAGCGCCGATCCGGCCGGACGACACCGCCGAGACCCTGGCCGGCAGGCTGAGCCGCCAGGGCGCCGAGCTGATGGCCGAGACGTTGTTCCGGCTGGAGCAGGGAAATCTTGTCGCCCGCCCGCAGGATCATAGCCAAGCCACCCACGCTCCGATGCTCAAGAAGGAGGACGGGCGTATCGACTGGTCGCGTCCGGCCGAGGAGATCGAGCGCCGGGTGCGAGGTTTCAATCCCTGGCCCGGGGCCTACTCCAACTTCCGCGGCAAGGGAATTCACGTGTGGAAGGCTGCGTTGGCTCCCCCGGAAACCAGACGTCCAGCGGCAGAAGCCGGGTTGGAGCCTGGATTGCTTTTCGTCGCCCATGGCAGACTCCTGGCGGTGGCCGGTGAGGGAACCTCGCTGGAGCTGGTCGAGGTCCAGCTCGAAGGCCGGCGCCGGCTCTCCGGTCGCGACTTTCTGAACGGGGTCCGCCTCCAGCCCGATGATCGGCTCGGATGACCGAATGGCCACCGTGCCATGACCAAAGCTTGACTTGACTTCCGCCTGCCCTGCATCTATACGGTTAACAGGCCAGCCTGATCATGTCAGGCGTGGAGGGTGGACTGTTCGGTGCCAGGCGATCTCCTTCCGGCTTCGGCGACAACCTTGGATTTTCGCTCCGGTATGCATCGAAATCCCTTGGCCCACCGGCGGGGGAAGGGGGCGAAGCCAAGCGAAGCCAATGAGGTTAAGTCCCTTCTTATCATCGTAATAGCGGGAAAATGCCAAAGGCGAAGCCAATCGACCTATCTGGCGTGCAATCAATCGTTTAGCCCGCGATTTGGGCCCATTTCCGAGATAAGTGTGACAAAACGGCGTTCACCGGTCAATGAGAACAGGGGTGGGGCCGGAGACAGGCCGACGTTGGCTCGCGCAGCCCTTTCCCCTGTCGGCAGCAACTCCGCGCCCGGGCCGGTCTCACCTGCCCGCTGGATCGCCTACCAGGTTCTGCGCCGGGCCGATGCCGGACCTGCCTTCGCTGCCGATCTCCTCCGAGCTCCCGAAGTCTCCGCTCTGGCCGAGGCCGACCGGAACCTGGCCACAGAGCTCGTTCTGGGGACGCTGCGGAGGCGCACCGAGCTCGACCTGTGGATGACGCGCCTTTCTGGCCAGCCCTTGGAGTATTTTGACCCCGAGGTCGCGCTCGCCTTGCGCCTCGGCATCTACCAGATTCGTATGCTCCATCGCATTCCAAAGTCTGCCGCGGTGAACCAAGCCGTCGAGATGGTCAAGGCGGCGCGGAAGCGTTCGGCGGCCGGCATGGTAAATGCCGTGCTTCGAAAATGCCCGCCGATGGACGCCGCCTGCCAGGGCATCGACGCCGATTCGTTGCGCCTGGCCTTGCCCTCCTGGCTCGGCGATCGCTGGGATGGCCGGTTCGGCAGGGAAGCGGCCCAGGCGCTTGCCCGCTGGAGTCTGGAGACTCCTCCGGTGACGGTGAGGATCAGGGAGCCTGGACGTCGGGCCGAGGAAATCCAGCAGGAGTTGGCCCGCGAGGGAATCGAGGCCAAGCCCTCCAGCCTGCTGAGTTCCGGCGAGCACGGTGCGCTCCGTATCGAACGCGGCAGTATCACGCGATCACGGCTCTGGCAATCCGGAGCGCTTGTGATCCAGGACGAGGCTTCGCAGCTCGTGGGCTCGCTGCTGAGACCCGAACCGGGCCAGCTCGTTCTCGATCTTTGCGCTGCGCCCGGCATGAAGACGGCTCAGATCGCGGCCAGCCTCGGGCACGGTCTGCTCGTCGCCTGCGATCGCAGCGGGCTCCGCTTGCGCCACCTGACGAACCTCCCGCCCGGCTCGGCGGTCCGCCGGCATCTCGTCCGGCTAGATGCCTCGCGCCCGCTCCCCTTTGCCACGGCGTTTGACCGCATCCTGCTCGACGCCCCTTGTTCGGGCACAGGCACGCTGGCGCGGAATCCCGAGATCAAGTGGAGGCTCAAGCCCGGCGATTTCGAACGCCTGGCGGAGCTGCAGGCGAGCATGCTGACAGGCGCGCTGGAGGCGCTGGCGCCAGAAGGGCGATTGCTTTACGCTACCTGCTCGCTCGAGCCCGAAGAGAACGAGGGGGTGGTGGAGAATGTTCTGGCGCAGAAACGGGATTTCCGGCGCTTGACGCCGCCCGAAGTGACGGCTGACCGGCCCGTCCTGGCCCCGCTGTTCGACCGGGACGGCTACTTCCGCACCCGGCCCGACCTGCACGGGATGGACGGATTCTTCGCAGCCTTGATTGGCCGGGAGGCCTGACGGAGCGAGCCCCGGAGGCAAACGGAGGCGATGAGAGTTATCATAGGACAGGAGCCCACCCAGGTAGAGGGGCCGGTTCATTGAACAGCCCGAACCGGGAGGTCCGGAAAGTCGAGGACCATCATGGCTGCCACGCTACGTGAAGTTCTCGAAGAAAACGTTCGTGAAGGCGAGCTTTGCGAAAAGCTCGATCGCGACTGGGTTCGCTGCTTCGCTTGCGGCCACGGTTGCCGGATTCCGCCCGGCCAGCTCGGCGTCTGCAAAGTCCGGTTCAATCGCGACGGCCGGCTGCTGGTGCCGTGGGGTTATGTGGGGGGCGTGCAGTGCGATCCGATCGAAAAGAAGCCGTTCTTCCACGCCTACCCCGGCGCGCTCGCTTATAGTTTCGGGATGCTGGGATGCGACCTGCACTGCGCCTACTGCCAGAATTGGGTCACTTCGCAGGCGCTGCGCGACCCGGCGGCGGTGAGTCCTCCCCTCAGCGTTTCGCCCGAGGAACTGGTGCGCGACGCCGTGCGGCTGGGCGGCCGCGTCCTGGTGAGCACCTACAACGAGCCCTTGATTACCAGCGAGTGGGCGGTAGCAGTCTTCAAAGAAGCCAAGGCCGCCGGCCTGGCGACCGGTTTTGTCTCGAACGGCAACGGCACGCCCCAGGTGATCGAATATCTGCGCCCCTGGGTGGATCTCTACAAAGTCGATCTCAAGAGCTTCGACGACCGGCGTTACCGCCAATTGGGGGGGCGGCTTCAGCCCATTCTCGACACCATCCGGCGCCTGCACGCGCTCGGCTTCTGGCTGGAGGTTGTGACCCTCGTCGTTCCGGGCTTCAACGATTCCAATGACGAGCTCCGGCGGCTGGCGGATTTCCTGGCCGGCATCTCGCCGGACATTCCGTGGCACGTCACCGCCTTCCACCAGGACTACAAGATGACTGACCCGGCCAGCACGTCGCCGGAGGATCTGCAGCGGGCCGCCCAGATCGGCCGCCAGGCGGGTCTTCGTTACGTCTATGCCGGCAACCTGCCGAGCGAGGTCGGCGATCTCGAGAACACTCGCTGCCCGCAGTGCGACGAGCTTTTGATCGAGCGCTTCGGCTATTTGATCCGTCAGTACCGGCTGCCCCCCGAGGGGGCTTGCCCGGGTTGTGGCGCCGGGATCCCCGGGCGCTGGGCTCCCAGCTTTGAGGGCCAGGTGGCTCACCTCCCCTTCCTGCCCCGCGCCCGCCAACGCTCCAGGCGAACATCGGCGGCATCCGTAACCTAGGCTACACAGATAATCATTATCACTAGTCTCCTGTCCTCGCGGGGCAAAATCTGGCTCTGCCTTCGCAAAGACTCCAGGGGCTCCATCGGCTCTCGGGTCGAGTTCGGACTCCTCCGGGCGGTGGAACAGGTCCGGCTACTTCGGGAGTTTCGAGGGGAAGAAGGTGCTTACCACCAGGACGAGAGTCAGGGCGATCATGGTCACACAGGTGACCCAGGCGATGGCGTTGAAGGTGCGATTGTTGCGATAGTCTCCCATCAGGTCCTGACGGTTAATCAGGCGCAGCATGAAGATCAGCACGAAGGGCAGCAGGATGCCGTTGATGACCTGCGAGAGCAGAATGATGGGAATCTGCTTTTCGGCGCTCAGGATGATCACGGCCAGAGCGCCAATCACGATCAGAGCAGTGTAGAGGGTGTAGAAGGCAGGTGCTTCGCGGAGCCGTTTGTTGATACCGGATTCCACGCCCAGCCCCTCGCAGACGTAGTAGGCGGTGGCGAGGGGAAGGATGCAAGCGGAAAACAGGGAGGCGTTGCAGAGCCCGAAGGCGAAGAGAAGGCTGGCGGCGCGCCCGGCGAACGGACGCAACGCCATGGCGGCGTCGCCGGGCGACTCAATCCTGCCATGCCCCGCCGCGTAGATGGTGGCGGCGCAGGCGGCGATGATAAAGAAGGCGACCACGTCCGTCATGACACAACCGGCGACGACGTCCAGGCGCGAGAGTCGATACTCCCGCACCTTGATCCCTTTCTCCACTACGGCTGACTGCAGGTAGAATTGCATCCACGGCGCGATGGTGGTCCCCACCAGGCCAACGACCATGTAGAGGTAACTCGAGTCGAAGCGCATGGAGGGAACCAGCGTTCCCTTGAGAGCATCCGTCCAGCGCGGATGCGCCAGGAAGCAGGAGATGGGATAGGCGAGGTAGACGACACACGCCGCGAGAAATACCTTCTCCACGAGGTGGTAAGTGCCATGGACCACCAGGACCCAAACCAGGACGGCGCCCAGCGGCACCACGATATAGCGGCTCACCCCCACCACCGACATGCCGGAGGCCAATCCCGCGAACTCAGAGATCGTGTTCCCAAGGTCGGCCAGCAGCAGCAGGAGCATGAGAAAGAAAGTGGTGCGGAAGCCGTACTCTTCGCGAATCAGGTCGGCCAGACCTTTGCCCGTCACCACGCCCATGCGCGCCACCATCTCCTGCACCACGATCAGGGCGACCGTCATCGGGATCAGGGTCCACAGCAGGGAATAGCCGAAGGTGGCTCCGGCCTGCGAATAGGTGAGAATGCCGCCGGCGTCGTTGTCGACATTGGCGGTGATCATCCCGGGCCCGACGACGGCCAGGAAGATCAGCAGGCGGGTGCGGAAATGGCGAAAGCGCTCGTTCATGGCAGCGGGAGGAGATCCGGATCAGTCGCGGCCGACCACCAATTCGAGGACATCGTCGGCGGTGACCACCCCCAGCAGGCGGGAGTGCTCATCCACCACCGGCAGGGCCACAAGGCTGTATTTGTAGAAGAGGTCCACCACCGTCCTCTGGTCGACGTGAGCAGCGACGGAGATGACTTCTTCGTTGGAGAGATCCTTGAGCGGCGTGCTGCTGTTCGCCAGCAGAATGCGACCCAGCGGCACCGCCCCAGTGAGCGCCCCGCTGGCGCCGAGGAGATAGATCATGTGGACCGATTCGATCTTGCCTTCAAAATGCCGTAAGGCCTCGATGGCGCCTTCCAGGGTCGCCTCCTCGCCGACCACGATGAACTCGGTCGTCATCAAGGCCCCGGCGGTGTTCTCCTCGAAGCCCAGCAAGGTGCGCACTTCCTTGGCCTCGTCGGACTCCATGTCGGCCAGGACCTCGGCGGACGCCTCCGGCGTCATCTCCTGCAGGGCGTCGGCCGCCTCGTCGGGCGGCATCTCCTCCACGATGTCCGCCGCTTTTTCGGAAGGGATGCTCTCGAGCAGCGCGGCTTGCATCTCCGTGGGGATCTCGGAAATGACTTCGGCCGCGGTCTCCTCGTCGAGCGATTCCACCACCGCCTTCTGCTCGTCGCGGCTGAGCTCTTCCAGGATGTCGGCGACGTCGGCCGGATGGAGCTCGGCCAGCCGCTCGTACGAGATTCTCAGTTTGAGCCGACGGGCGGGGTCGGGCTCGATCAGATTCACAAACTCCCAAGGAATCGCCTTGGAAGGAAACAGGCTGGTAAGGGTGCGGATTCGGTGTTTGGCGAGCCCGCCTTGGAGGAGGCGGCGGATGGCGGCGGCCAGGCCCACGTTGGCCGCCACGATGCGGAGCTCGGTGTGCCCTCCGTTGGGCTGGATGTCAAAGTCGACGTCGTTCACCCGCACCACTTTGCGGTGGTCGACGTCGATCACCTGCTGGTCCAGCACGTCCTTCTTGATCCGCAGCAGGCTTTCGTCGGGTGCGTAGCAGCGGATCTGGTCGGCTGGCACCACCGTTTGCGCCGCGCGCACTGAGATGGATTGCATCTGCTCATAGGTAATGCAAAGGAGGTCTTTCTTAGGCGTCCGGACCAGGTATGAGGCGACACGGAGCGCGTTCTGGCTGGGGTCCACGCACAGATCCGCCACGCGCCCGAGATATTCCCCTTTGACGTCGAAGACCGTTAGATTCTCGAGCTCAGTAAAGTAGATCATGTTTTACTCTGGGGAAGCGCCAACTCTGGGGAAGGTGAAGGAAGAGGAGAAGGCTTGCGCGGAACAAAAAAGCCCCGCAGAGCCTCAGCAGCTCGCGGGGCTGTTCGCCGTCACACCCCGGAAGTCCGCCTACGGACCCTCCGCCTTGAGTTGCGCTTCCATCTCGTCGTGATGTCGCCGCGCTCGCCTCGGGCCGCCACCCACCCTGGAAGGCGCCCGGAACGGCTCGCGCTGTCCCTCTTATGACGGAGCCTCGGGGAACTTGTCAACAGAAAAGCGCCCTTCGCGATTGTTAATTCCTATTTATCGCGGTTTTGCGGTCGGCCTTGGTGGCGGTTGTCCGGCGGCTGCCACAAGGATATGATTCCAGATTGATTAAGGAGGGCGGTTTTGCCGCCGCCTTCCTTCGTCACGCGCCTTGGGGCTGAGCACGTACCAGATCGCTTCTACTGGATGGCTGCCGGATGCGAGGTTGGATTCTGTGCGCGATCGGCCGAAGGATTTAACGCTGGGAGCTTCGTTGACTTGTATGAATCGTCGAGATTTGCTGAAAAATGCCGTTGGGGCTTTGACCGTCGGAGCGGCGTGTTGGGGTGAAGCCGACCGAGCCGCGGCCAGCGGCCAATCCGAGTCGGTGGCGCGTCCCAGGGTGAAGGCGCAGCGCCCAAAGAAGGTCATCGTCGCCGGCGGAGGAATCGCCGGGTTATGCTGCGCCTACGAATTGATGATGCGCGGCCATGAAGTCGTGCTGTTCGAGGCTTCCGGACGAACGGGCGGCCACGTCAAGACCATCCGTGATCCTCTGGCCGACGGCCTATACGCCGACGTGGGGGCAGAGCATTTTACCAAGCCGGGATATGACCTGTATTGGGGCTATGTGCGCGAATTCAACTTGACCCCGCTGTACTACCCTCACCGCGAGCATGTGATCCGCTTCATCGATGGTAAACGGTACACGGAGGAGAACCTCGCCAACCCCGCTGTTCTGGCTGGGCTCGGCTTCAACCAGCGGGAGATCGAGTTTCTTCGCGATCATCCGTGGTGGGACCTTGCGTCCCTTTATCTCGGTCCATATCTCGACGGCTTCCAAGATGAGTACAAGCCCTTTGAAGCCGGGCTGAACAACCTGGACGATGTTTCGTTCAACTCGGTGTTGAAAAAGGATGGTGCTTCCGCCACCGCAATCGACTTGGTGGGAAGCGGCGGTTCGGCGCTCCATGTCATCTGGCATGCGGCCATCCTGAAGAGGCGCGGGGTTCCGCTGGCGCCTCCGATTGTCTACCGGCTGAAGGGTGGAAACCAGACACTGCCTGAGACTTTCGCCCGGAAGCTCGGCGAGCGGGTTCATCTCAGCGCTCCCGTCACCGGCATCGAGCGCGGAGAGAGCGGCGTCCGGGTGAGGTACCGCGAATTCGACCAGGAAAAGAGGCTGGACGCGGACTACCTGGTTTGCTGCATGAACGCTATCGTGCTCCGTCGCATCCCGGTAACGCCGGACTGGCCGGAGCCCAAGGCATACGCCATCAACACGGTGGCCTACGACATGTACTCGCGAGTGGTGTTCCAATCGCGGTCCGCCTTTTGGGAGCGGGACCGAATCAGCCCCAACTGGGAAGGAGCTGATCCCAATTTGAGCGAGATGTGGCGGATGGCGGAGGAAGTGGAGACACCCCGCGCGATCCTGGTTGCAACGGCCGCGAACAGGGCCACGGTAGCGGACTCTCTGGCAGCTTTGCGTCGGACGTACTGGGGCCGGTCTGAAGACGTTGAGCAGGCTGTGATCCAGACGTGGGCGAATGAGCCCTGGGCTATGGCCTGCGAGACGGTGACCTATCGGGTGGGCGATCTGAAGAAGATGTGGCCGGCGATCATGGAGCCCGTAGGGAGGGTGCACTTCGCAAGCGCCTACACGGACAACCTCAACTGGGGACAGGAAGCTGCCACCCGCTCTGCCAACCGAGTGGCCGACGCCATCGACGCGGCTTGATCCGGCCCTGGTTGGCTGGGTACGCCCATCAACACGGATGCAGGCCGACGATAGACCTGATCTGAAACTCGTCGCAGAGATGAATGGGAATCTACGATTGCCGCCAGTGGTTTGGGGGATGCTCGCTCGGCCCAGGGATCATCTCCTGAGGGGCTGACTGATTGCGCGTCCCGCGGGTGGTTAAGGCGAGTCTGGTCTAGAGACCCATCGCCCACTTCAGGCCGTTCAGCAGCATCTGTTGATAGCGTGGGTCTTTCCACACCGCCTGTTCATGACCCAGTCCGGTGTAAAACACGCGCCCCTCGCCGTAACTCCGCGTCCAGGCGACGGGCCAGCCGTAAAAGCGGCGGCGGACACCACTCTTGTTCAGGTCCACCGAAGCCGGGTCCAGCCGCAGCAGAACTCGCGAGTCGCGGTACTGGAAATCCGAGATCTGATAGATTTCGTCATTTATTTGGAATGAGGGCGCCAGTGCGCTAACGATCGGGCTGCTGGGGTCGACCACGTTGATGGTCACATTCTGGTGCCACGGATGGTCGTTAAAGTAGCCCCCGATCAGCTCCAGGTACTCCGGCCACATGTAAAACGTGTCGGTGGCACTGTGCACGCCCACGAAGCCATGCCCGGAGCGGACGAAATCCAGAAGAGCTTCCTTCTGCTGGGAGTTCATGGGGAGCTCGCCGGTGGTGTAGAACATGACCGCGTCGTAATTCTTGAGGTTGGCCTCGGTGAAAGGGCTTACGTCGTCGGCCAGCGTGACGTCGAATGCTTCCGAGTCCTTGCCGATCTGCGTCACGATATCGCGCGAAAGCGGCACACTGTCGTGCTTGAAGCCGGCCGACAGCGTGAGGTAAAGCAGGTGGCCCTTGCGGGGCGCCGCGACGCGCGGGGTCGCGGCGTTTGCGGACAGCGTCAGGACCAGGAGCGCAAGAACTACGGCGAGCTTTTGGGGATTCATGTCGACTCCTCGTTGAGCTGAACGGCTGGCAACTCGGTTCCGCCGCGCCGTCGAAGTGCAGCGGCCAGGAGGGGTGTCGCTTTCAACCGACCGGCTCGGCGGCCGCCAGAGCACCCGACATCTTAACGCCAAACCGCCAATCGATGAAGGTGGAAATTCCATAGGCCAACAAGCCCCCATGTTACTCTAACGCCTGGACAACCATGAAGCGGGATCTTCAGGCCTTGACGGGTTGCCAGTTTGACCTGGTGGTGATCGGCGGGGGCATCCAAGGCGCCGCCACCGCGCGTGACGCCGCTTTGGGCGGGCTGACGGTGGCGCTGCTCGAGGCCCGCGATTTCGCCAGCGGGACCTCTAGCCGTTCCACCAAGCTGATTCACGGCGGGCTCCGGTATCTCGAGCAATTCGAATTCGCCCTCGTGCGTGAGGCGCGCCAGGAGCGGCGCCGCCTGATGGTTCTGGCTCCGCATCTGGCTCAACCGCTTCCTTTCCTGCTCCCCATCTATCACGGCGACCCTTTTTCCCCTCTTAAGATCCGGCTCGGATTGAGTGTCTACGATCTGCTGGGCAATCTCGGGGCTGCGGACAGGCATCGCATGCTGGACACGGAGCAGGCGCGGGGTCTCATGCCGACCTTGCGCCGCGAGGGCCTGCGGGCGGCCGCGATCTATCACGACTCCGGCACCGACGACGCCCGGCTCACTCTCGAGAATGTGATCGACGCCGTCGATCATGGCGCCGTCATGTCGAACTACGCCGAGGTCCGGTCGCTGGCCAGCGCCGGCGGCCGCGTGCGGGCCGCCGAGGTCGAGGACGTTTTGACCGGCCGCCGGTTCGAAGTGAGCGGCCGCTTTTTTGTGAACGCCGCCGGCCCTTGGGTGGACCGCGTGCGGGCCTTCCTGACCGGCTACGACGGCTCGCGAACCGTGCGTTTGACCAAGGGGACGCACGTCGTGGTGCCGCCGGTGACGGGCAACCTGGCGTTGCTGGCCGCCATTCCCGGTCAGGACCGTGTGTTCTTGATGTGGCCCTGGCATGGCGGCACCATGCTCGGAACTACCGACACCGACTTTGAAGGCGATCCGGCCACGGTGGCGCCGGACCCGGATGACGTTCGTTACCTGCTCGAAGCCGCCAATCGCGTCTTCGCCCGGCCGCTCTCCGATGAAGACGTCCGCTGTGCTTTTGCCGGATTGCGGGCCTTGGTCCTCGATCCTCGCCACGATCCCCGGAACCCTTCCGCCGTGACCCGTGAGTACCGCTTCCACGAGGATCCCTGGGCCGCCAATTTCATCTCGGTCTGTGGCGGCAAGCTGACCACCGCGCGCGCCCTGGGCGAAAAACTGGCGCAGCGCGTAGCCGCGCGTCTGGGGGTGAGCCTGCGCGGACCCTCCAGCCGCACAACGCCGTTCCCCGGAGGCCGGACTGGTCCCTTCCCGTCCTTCCTCCGCTCGGCGTCAGAGGAGGCCCAGCGCGACTTTCGTCTTTCGGCCGCAGTTGCCGAACGCATCGTGCGCACCTACGGCAGCCGCTGGCGGGCGGCGCTGGAGCCTATCTCCCAACGGCCCGAACTGGCCCAACCCTTGTCCGGCTCGCAGGACCTGAGCGAGCCGGCGCCCCTCGCGGCTGAGGTCGTCTTTGCTGCCGAGCAGGAGATGGCCCTGAAAGCCGAGGATTTTCTGCTGCGTCGCTCAGGGTTGAGCTGGACGGGGTCGATTCTCGCCGGGGCTGCTGCCGAGGTCGACCGGCTCCTGGCTCAGGCGGGACAACGGAACGAACTCGCAGCTCCACGTTGAGGCAGCCTCGGGGGGCGAGCGCTGTGGTCCCGGCCGGCGGGGCGTTGTAAGATGCGAAGAGGCTGATCTTGCGACTTGACGAGGCGGCCACGTCCCGCAGGTCATCGGTCCCTGTGGCGATGAAGCCCAACGGTTCCAGAATAGCGAAGAAGTACAAGATCTTGGGCCGGGTCCAGGGGGTGGGGTTCCGCTATTTTGCCGAGCGGGCCGCGCGACAGCGTGGCCTTTGGGGGTATGTAAGGAACTGCTGGGATGGCACCGTGGAGGTTTACGCGATCGGCGAGCCTTTGTTACTTGAGGAACTGAAGCTCCAGCTCGCCCAAGGGCCGCGAAGCGCCCTGGTGACCGCTATCGAAGAGTCTGACGAGCCGGTGAGCGGGCGATACCGGGAATTCGTGATTGAGGGCGGTTGGTGAAGCCGGCCCCGGGCTCCCGGCCGAATTCTGTGAGAAATCGACGGAGGGAACGTGGACGAACTCAAGAAGTTGATTCGCGAAGTGCCGAATTATCCCAAGCCTGGCGTCCTGTTCTACGACATCACGACCTTGCTCAAGGACCCGATCGGCCTTCGCAAGGCGGTCGACGCTCTAGCCGACCATTATGTGGGCCGAAAGGTTGAACGGGTGGTGGGAGTCGAGGCGCGCGGGTTCATCTTCGCGCCCATGGTGGCCTATCGCTTGAACGCCGGCTTCGTCCCGGTGCGCAAGCCGCGCAAGTTGCCGGCGGAGGTGGCGCGCGCCACCTACGATCTCGAGTACGGCCAGGATTCGCTGGAAATCCATCGCGACGCCGTCAGCAGCGGCCAGGGAGTCTTGATCATTGACGATCTGCTGGCCACCGGCGGGACGGCGGCGGCCGTGGCCGGCCTGGTGGAGTCCCTCGGCGGGCAGGTGGCCGGCCTGGGGTTTCTGATTGAGCTCGAGTTCCTCAAGGGGCGGGACAAGCTGAAGCGCTACGAGCTGCACTCGGTCCTGAAATACTAAGGCTTCACGCCGACTGATCCGGAGCTGGCTCGGTGGCCGGTCGCGGCGGCACCGCCTTGAGGATTTCGTCGACGAAGAACTCCTCGGGCAGAGAACCTTCGATCGAATGGAGCCGGTTGATCACGGTCTTGGGTACCGCCTGCACGCGATAGCGGGCGGCGAGATCGGGGAATTCCATGGCTTCGATACAGTCCGCTTGGACCAGATCGTTCTCCATAGCGAAGCGTTGCGCTAGGCCGACGGCCCTCGGGCAATGCGGTCAGGTGGGGGTGACGAACACCTGCAAGTGAACCGGCTCCGCGATCTGGGCGAGTTTCCGGCGGGTCTCGGGGCTGAGGGCGGAATCGGCCCGCGAAACGCTTACGATGGCGTCGAGCAGGCTCGAGAACTCGTAGCCGGCCGGTAGGCCGTAGAAGCGAATGCCGTAATCCTTGCCGTTCCGGACCACGGTGGCGGGCACCTTGTCGACGCCGTACTCGGCCACCTTTTCTTTGTCGAGGAGAAAATTGTAGACCTCCACCGAGAGGTGATCCGAGAGCGCGGCCAGTTCTTCGAGTAGGAGCTTCGCCTCGCGGCCGTAATCCAGATTGAGTTCCTGGGTAAAGTGCACCAGGCGGACGGGATTCACCAGGGCCTTCAGGCGTTCTTTGATCTCGACCGCGTCCTGCTCGCGAATAAGCTCCATCGCCGGCTCCTGCCGTTTTCACGGCCTGTGCTGATTATACGCGTGCTTGACACCTGTTGCCGCCCAAGCCTAGACTCCCGACAGAGGAACGGCATCGCCGGGAGCAGTCGCAGGCTCAGGCTGTCATGGTGAGGTAGAAGCTTGATTGAAGTAAAGGACTATCCTCCCGGTGGCTGGGCACAGGCCGAGCGTTCCGCGTGGTATTGCGCGCGGCTCGAGGAAGGGCGGATTCTCTTCTTTCCTCAGACGCCTTTCGTTTTGCCCCCGGACGACCTTCATGATCTGATCGGGGTGCGGCAGACAACCGCGGCCTATCACAAGAACATCTCCTACCGGCCGCGCCAGGGGCAGGTCTACGGACTGGAGCGGGGCAGCGCCGATCGCGACCGTCTGCGCGCCATCTTCCGCGATTACTCCCGGAGCGTGACCGCGTTCGCCGGCGATTTCCTGGCGCCTTACGCGCGCGGCTGGCAGCTCGATTTCGCTAGCTTCCGGTCGGTGGAGGAACGCGGGCGCGACCTGCCCCTCAAGTCGCGCAACGACCTGCTGCACACCGATGCTTTTCCCACCCGGCCCACGAACGGCAACCGCATCCTGCGCGTCTTCACCAACCTGAACCCCAGCGAGGCGCGCGTCTGGCTCACCGGGGAGCCTTTCGACGTCCTGGCGCCTCGCCTGGCCGAGGACGCCGGCCTCGACGACTGCGCTCAGGCGGCCCGCTCGTTCTGGCGCCCTCTGACGCGTCTGCCTGGCCGTCTGGGCAGCTGGTTGGGGTTGCCCACCCCGGACCGCTCTCCCTACGATCGCTTCATGCTCGGCTTTCATCACTACCTCAAAGCCAACCACGTCTTTCAAGAGTCGAGTCCCAAATCGCGCTGGGAATTCCCGCCCCATTCCACCTGGATCGTCTTTACCGACTCGGTGCCTCACGCCGTGCTTTCGGGACGCCTGGCGCTCGAGCATACCTATATCGTCTCGGAGCGCGACCTGCTGCTGCCCGAAAAATCTCCCCGCCAGGTGCTGGAGAAGCTCTGCGGCACCCCGCTCCGGAACGGACCCGGCCGCTCCCCAAGCGCCGCCGGGCGCGGCTCGGGCATCCAATCCTCGGGAGTGTCGCAGCCATGAAACGCGTCTATCTGACTGTCGCTCTGGTCGTGACCCTGACGGCGGGGTCCGGGCGGGCGGCCGAGAACCTCAAGCTCAAGCCGGACCTGGATTACATCAAGAACGCCTGGCAGGGTCCCGCGATCGAGGGCGCCAAGATGTGGGACGGCCTCGAGAAGGGCAAGCCGAACCTCATCTTCATGTACGCCGAGTTCTGTTTTGACGCCAAGCGCCAGGCCCAGCGCACGGTGGAGATGTACCGCGACTACGGCGACCAGGTCCACTTTGTGATCATCGATCTTTCCCGGCCTATTCCCAAGCTGACCCAGATGCCTCTGGTGCGCAAGTATTGGTCTCCCGTCTTCCCTCACACGATCCTGCTCGACCGCAACGGCAAGGTGGTGTTCGATTACATCGGTGAGATCGACGATGCCACCTTGATCGGCTGGCTCGATGCCACCGTGCGCGCCGGCGGCGACGAAAACGACATGGCCGAGAACGGTAAGTAAGCGGGGCGGGCCGGAACCGCTGCCCGCCAGCGACGCGTCAGATTCAGACTTGGGCTTTCCGTCCGCCCGACGCCACACTTCCCGGCTGACCCAGCACGCTGCGAGCAGTCTGCTCCCCGAGCGCCGACCGCACCTCGCGGCTGGTGCGATTGGCCGCGTCCAGAGCGGTCTCGTAGCTGGAAAGGTCGCCTTCCGCGTCGGAGTGCCCGATAAAGATGCGTCCGAACGGCTTTCGGATCTGCGGAGCCAGCCGGGTGGTGACGCCCGGCCGCGACATGAAGAGCGGGTGCCCGCGGCGGAAGATGCGCACCTCTTCCACTTGTCCGCGCGCGCCCGGAAACCAGCCATCCAGCAGATCCACCACCTGGGCGCCGAATCCCACCACATAGGAGTCGTCCAGAAAACGGACGCGCTCCGACTCGGGCCGCGGCACGTAACAGGTGATCACTTGCGGCCGCTCGGTCTGGCGGTTGTCGCGGTTCAGGACCCAATCGGCCACGTTGAAATCCACCATGATGCTGGGCGCCGGAATGTCGGTGTCGTACGATCCGTTGTAGATCACCCGGCGCAGGCAGACGTTGATCACCAGGTAGGGCGCGTAGCGCATGGCGTTCATGGCCTGCTGCTGCTCCGGCGGCAGTCCCTCGATGATGTGCTTGCCGATCTGTTTCGGGCAGGCGACGATGGCGGCGCGAGCGCGCACTGTGACCGGTTCTCCGCCCGCGATGTAACTCACCTCCACTCCGCTTCCGGCGTTCGCCACCCGGACCACGGCCGCGTCCTTGAGAATCCGCCCGGCGCCCGCCCGCTGGAGCGCGTCTTCCAGCACCATCGAGATGCGGCCGAGCCCGCCGGCCCAGGTGTAGCGGCCGGCGTCCATGCCGCCGCCCCACTTCACCGACTCCACACCGATCAGCGCCGACGTCTCTTCCGTGGTTGCGCCCCAGTTGTTCGGTCCGAAGTTGTCGAACCAGAGCTTCACCTCCGGCGCGTAAGGCTTCAGCACCTCGGCGAAGGTGGTGGCGTCCAGCTTCTCTGCCTGCTTCTCCGTGTCGATCGCCAGCATGTCCTGGCGGAACTGGGCAAAGCTCTTCTTCGCGCTCTCCGGCCAGGACGCATCCCGGTAGCCGCCCTCCCAGAAGCGCTCCACCAGCTTGCCGTTGATGATGGCGTTGTCGACGCTCTTGACGGGGTAGATCGTCATGCCGATCTCGCGGCAGAGCGATCGCAGCTCATCCCCCTCGGCGTAGGCCGAGCCGGTGGCGTACCACTGGCCCTGCCACTGCTCGCTGAGGGCGTCCCCGCCGAGACGCGGCTCCTTCTCGATCAGCAGGAAATTCGTGTCCCGCAGCCGGTAGGCGGCCATCAGGCCGCAGGGACCGCCCCCCACGATCACCACCTCGTAGTCGGCCGACGGCTTCGGCAGCGTGAAGTGCTGGCCGTCGCGAACCTGGTGACAGATCAAATTGCTCTCGCTCTGCAGGCGGGTGTTCACCGTGGCGCTGCCCCTGGAGCCGGCCGCTTCCAAGAGGTCTCCGGGCATCGGGCAGGCTGAGGCCATGGCCCCGCTGATGAGGTACTTGATGGCATCCCGCCGGGTCGTCTTGTCGTTGCTCATTGGGGATTCTCCTGGCGCAGGGGTGGATGGGCGAATGGCGGCGGGACACAGACCGGATGAACGGCGGGCGGAACTTGTCTAGTCAATTTCCTCAGCCTGGGCGTGAGCCAGTTCCTTCCGGTCGAAGCCGGCCCACCGTGCCGCCGCCAGGCCCAGCCCCGGGACTAGGTAAAGCCGGTTATGGTAAGCCTGCTTCATGAGGAAAATCCAGTAGAGGGTGGCGAGGGTCACCCACAAGACCCAATAGATCGGGCGCTCCAGGCCGATCCATGGGCCCGCCACTGTCGCCCCATAGGCGGCCGCCGCAAAGAGGATAGATTGCAGGGCATGAAAGCGCAGGAAGCGATCGTGCCGGTAAGCCGGAGTCAGCAGAAGGACAAGGCCCGTCAGCGGGCCGAGGGCATAGGTCAGCAGAGCCGGTCGATTCGTCAGCCCTGCCGGCGGGCCGTAGTTTCCCTGGGCTCGAAGCTTCCAATAGACCCCGCGGACCCGCCGCTCCTCCATCAGGCGCTGGTCGTATTCGGCGCGGCGGTGCGGGTCCCTCAGCACCTCGTAGGCGGCATTGAGCTCGCGTAGCTTCCGAGTCGCAAGCTGATGCTGTTTGCTGCCCGCGGCGAAGCGATCAGGGTGCCAGATGCCCGCCAGCAAGTGATAGTACTCCTTGATTCGTTCCGCCGGCGCGTTGGCCGGCACCTCCAGCAGGTCGTAGTAGGTTTGCGACGGACGCATCAGGACCGCTCCCGCATCGTTGTCGCCCAGGCGACTCGCCCACAATCCGCCGGCCCCCCAAACCAGCCTTGCTATGGCTACCATAATCGGGCTCTGGAAACAACCAGGCGTGGGTTGAGATTTGATTGGTTGACCCCTCACCCACCGCTTTGCGGTTCCCCCTCTCCCACGGGGAGAGGGCGGTCTCCTCAGATTAAGATTCTCTCCGACGAGAGGAAGGCGGTCTCGTTAGGACTCACGCCCTCTCCCCCGGGAGAGGGTGGACCGCTGCCGGCGCTTTCATCAGCCGGAGCGGGCCAGGTGAGGGGCGTTCACGAATGCGCAAAACCCGCACACTTCCGCCCCCCGCCGCACCGATCCGCAGCTTATCCACAACTTAATCGCCTCAAAACGCGGCGCGGGAATTTAGCGTCCTGGCCTTCCTCCCCGTGCCCACCGTCCCATTCTTGACCCCTACCCTGAATATGGGGCGCTCTGTCCGCGGCTTGGACCCTCGGGCGGCCGGCAACGGCTCCCGGCGGCCGGCCGCGGTTCGCGAAGCGCACAAGGGGAGGCTGGGTGGGTCATTCCCGCGGAAGCGGGAATCCAGCTGCCACCAGGGGTGGCGCACACATCACAAAACGACGTATGCGCTACCCGGCCGTGTCAGCCCCGCGCTGCCCTGAGGCTGTCGAAGGGCGGGGGTCCACTCCCCTGTCGCGCTCGCCGGGCGCCCCGCAAGGAGAAAGACCATGCCACTGATCGATCGCGACCCCACTCCGGCGCAGCAAGCCGCCAGCCGCGCCAACGGCCGCCACTCCGCCGGACCCACGACCCCCGACGG
>Ga0335085_10001881_pt1 | contig 41606 bp, 29 predicted proteins | sample Lox_Sample_45_FD_206712 | JGI IMG/M metagenome (GOLD analysis project Ga0335085, IMG submission 206712) | Soil microbial communities from Loxahatchee National Wildlife Refuge, Florida, United States - Lox_Sample_4.5 | ecosystem: Environmental > Terrestrial > Soil > Wetlands | place: USA... | reverse complement strand
CTGCCATCCGTCTCACCAACTTGCCGCGCACAAACCGAGATGATAGACTCTTTTCAAACCGGGGTAAGGACTCCGGACCGATCCCCGTCAGATCAGAGAACTTCGATGCCGCAAGCAGCGGTCGGAGAGAGTCCATTGCGGTTCGGCCCACGGCAGGGTACAGGCTACCCATTTGAGATGAATCTCCGCACAGAGGAACTGTTTAAAGACGGCAGGACCATGAGGCTGAGGAGGCAGCCATTCCAGGTACTCACTCTACTGGTGAAGCGTGTAGACGACATCGTTTCTCATGACGAAATCGTCAGCCACGTATGGGCCAAAGACGTCTTCGTCGGCGACCCCGAGCAGAGAGTTAGTGGGTTTATCAGGGACATCCGCCTGGCCTTGGACGACCACGCCAAGCGTCCGCAGTACGTCGAAACTCGGCAGGGTCTGGGCTTTCGTTTCATCGGGCGTGTTGAGCCCCCTGGGAAGGCAGCCTTGGGGGCGGTGCGGGAAGCTGTCACGGAACCCGGGCCAATCCGATCGATTGCCGTGTTGCCATTTAAGAACGCGACGGGAGATCCGTCACAAGAGTATTTTGTAGACGGCATGACGGACCTGCTTACCGCAAGGCTGGCTCAGATTCCAGGCTTGAGTGTTACTTTGCCGTTGCACCAGATTTTACGCGTTACGTCGTTTACCTCGGCGATGGTTTACAAGAACGCCAGTAAGCCCTTGCCCCAGATTGCCCGCGAATTGGGGGTTGATGGGATCATCGAAGGATCGGTCCTGCGCTCCCTGAACTTCATCCGCATCACAGCGCAACTGATCGACTGTCGCACCGACCGTCACGTTTGGGCAGAGATTTATACACGAACGATTGAAGACGTGTGGGCGCTGCAGGGCGAGGTAGCGCTCAACATCGCCAATAAAATCCAGTTGCATCTCTTCCGGGATGGCGACGTGAAGAGGTTGGTGAAACGGTCGGTGAAACCAGAAGCCTTGGAGGCATACCTGAAAGGACGGTTCTTCTGGAACAAGAGAACCGAGTTGGACCTGGGAAGAGCCCTCGACTACTTCCGGCAGGCTATTCTGGAAGAGCCTGCGTACGCGGAAGCGCACACCGGCATCGCGGACTGCTACAACATGCTCGCTTGGAATTCAATGCGGCCGCCCAAACAGGTTCTACCCCGGGCGAGGACAGCGGCGCTGGAGGCACTCAGGATCGACGACCAGTTGGCGGAGGCCCACTCGTCCCTGGCATTCGACTTGCTGTTCCAGGACTGGGATTGGAAAGGTGCGGAAAACGAATTCCGGCGCTCGATCGAGCTGAGCCCGAACTACGGGGTGGTCAGGCCGTGGCTGGCGTTCGAGCTCGCGGCTTTGGGTCGAGAGGAGGAGGCCACCACGGAGGTCCATCGGGCCGTGCAGATCGACCCCGTAGCCTCTCCGATCCTGGTCAGCGCCGCGCTGGTTTATTACCTCGCACGGCAGTTCGACAGGGCGATCAAGCTCTGCGAGGATGTCCTGCAGATGGACCCGCACGGCTTTTACCAAGCCTACTTCATCCTTGGCGTGGCCCGTGAGGGCAAAGGTCTTCATGCGGAAGCGATTCAGGCCCTGCAGGCCTGCGTCAGCAAGTCCAACCGGAACGCGCACATGCTGGCAGCCCTGGGCTACTGTCTGGCACGAGCTGGCAGAGCTTCCGATGCGATGGAGATCATCGAGGAATTGCAGCGAATCTACGCCCCCCTTTATATGGCACCATTCAACTTTGCGATGGTCTGTGCCGGGTTGGGCAAGAGAGACGAGACCCTTTATTGGCTTGAAAAAGCCTATGAAGACCACTCGATGTGGCTGACCTTTGTGAATGCTTATCCGATTTTCGATTTCCTGCGCCCCGAGCAGAAATTTCAAGGTCTGGTACGACGCATGGGGTTCCATTCCTGAGGCATAGACCCTAGCCCGGCTCCCCCGCTCGGCCTCCCTCAAACATCTCAGGTTACCTGTGTGAAGACCGGCGTCCCCGAAGTTCGCTGATGAACTGATTGGGGTTTCGGGCTATAACGAGTCTTCTTTCAGTAATTTAGGTTCTCATCTGCATTCCATCTCCAATCCATACCCATTTCATTGAGTTGTGAATCCTGCCGGTTCAAGCTGTCCTCGCAAGGTTGAAGCAGCTCAACTACTGAAACAAGGGGAGACGTCAATGATCACCACAGAAGTCGTCGCGCTCGCAATCACGGCTTGGTTTCTGATTTCGTTTCTGTTCGGGCTGGTGGCCGGCCGGATCGTCCAGATCTGCCGCTGCCCTCATCCCGGAGCTTGTGAGATCTGCCGCCTGCCGGACGAGCAGGAGCCTCAAACCGCCGCGCACGAATCGGCCGAGGCGAACGAGCCCGTCGAACTACGCATTGCCGGGTAACGCCAGGTCAAGACCCGCCCTCGGCCGGTCTGTCCACCAACAATGTAGCGCCGGTGTCCTCGCCGGCGACTTTCCGCGCTGGAGGCAGCGCCGCCACAACCAGGCAATTCTGGGGGAGACTATGAGTATCCTATGGATCGATTTCAGAATGAACCGGGCCAAGGGCTACATGAAGAACAATCTTCAGCAGGCGTTAAGTCTTGATGAGATTGCGGATGAGATGGGAATGTCGGTCTCGCGATTCAGCCACCTCTTCAAGAACCAGACCGGCCGCGCGCCCAAGCAATGGCTGAAGCGGGTGCGGCTGCAGAAGGCGGCGCGACTGCTGGTCGAGCGGCCGGACCTCAGCGTCAAGGAGATCGCGGGCGCAGTCTGCTTCAACTCGAGCCGGCTATCGAGGGAGCTCCGCAAGCAATTCGGAGTCACGCCATCGGAGTATCGCCGGCGTGCCCAAGCCGTCTGCGGCACCGAAAACCATTTATCATCCGATTAGGACCGGGAACTCGCCTACTCCGACTCCACAGCGGGTTAGAATAGCTACCTTTGTTGACATCCGTGCGATAGCGCGTTGGCTTGCGGACCGGATTCAGCATCGTAGGCTACCTCGTCCGGGTCGGCGCCGGCGAGCCCATCATGCACGAGCAAGCGTAGAGCGGACCTGTTTTGCAGGTCCGCCCTACCGGCGCGTCTGAACAGGGTGGCCCTCAAAGTGAGTCACACGGGCGATTTCATCTGTGCGCGGTTTGCACGGCAACGCGGCCTGGGTGTATGGTACGGTCTGCCATGAAAAATGGCGGATCGAGCGGCCGAAGGGCGTCGTTCTAGTCCACAGAGTGCTGAAAATGCCCCGAGCATGTCATTCTGAGCGAAGCGAAGAATCTGCTTTTCCCTGCTTCCTAAGGAGACACAGCAGACGCTTCGCTGTGCTCAGCCTGACAGGATCCCTTGTCAGGCTCCTGCAGGCTGCCCTTGAAGATGTCGCGGGGCAACGGAGCGCATCAGACGAGCTTCAATGACCTTGGAGGTCAGGTATGGCCAGCGCCATGAGGGATCGACTCACGACTCCCCTGGTGCGCGAGAACGACGAGCTTCGTCCCGCGAGCTGGGACGAGGCTCTGAATCGCGCCGCCGAGGGATTTCGCCGCGTGAAGGAGGACTCCGGGCCCCAGGCGTTCGGCATGTTCAGTTGCTCGAAGACCACGAACGAGCTGAATTTCCTGGCGCAGAAGTTCGCCCGCGCGGTCATGGGCAGCAACAACATCGACAGCTGCAATCGCACTTGACACGCCCCGAGCGTCGCCGGTCTGGCGGCGGTTTTCGGGGCGGGAGGCGGCACGAGCTCGTATCGTGAGATTGAGGAGACCGACCTCATCATTCTCTGGGGCTCGAACGCGCGCGAGACTCATCCGATTTTCTTCCACCACCTGCTGAAGGGTTTGCGTCGCGGCGCGAGACTTTACGTGATCGATCCACGGCGCACCAGCTCGGCGCGCTGGGCGTACCGCTGGCTGGGCCTCGAGGTCGGTACCGACATTGCGCTGGCGAACGCGGTCGGACGCGAGATCGTTGCCGCCGGACTCGAAAATAAGCACTTCATCGCCAACGCCACGTCCGCCTTTGAGACTTACCGCGAATCCGTGGAGCCCTACACGCTCGAGTCCGCGGAGAAGATCACCGGTGTGCCGGCACCTCTCATCGGGGACCTCGCGCACGCTTACGCACGCGCCGACCGGGCGCAACTCTGCTGGACGCTCGGGATCACCGAGCACCACAATGCGGTGGACAATGTTTTCGCGCTGATCAATCTTGCCCTCCTCACCGGTCATGTGGGGCGCTATGGCTCCGGCGTCAATCCGCTGCGCGGTCAGAACAACGTCCAGGGCGGCGGGGACATGGGCGCGCTGCCGGATCGCCTGCCCGGCTTCCAGCACGTCGAGAACGATGAGATGCGCGCCAAATTCGAAATTGAGTGGGGCGTGAAGATTCCGCCAAAACGAGGCTGGCACCTGAGCGGCATGTTCCACGCCATGGAGGAAGGAAAACTGCGCGCGCTGTACGTGATCGGCGAGAATCCTTTGCATTCCGAGGCCGATCAGAATCGGTGCGAGCGCCTGCTGAGAGGACTCGACTGCCTCGTGGTGCAGGACGTTCTGCTCACGCCCACGGCCGAGCTCGCCGACGTGGTGCTGCCCGCCGCGGCGGGGTGGTGCGAAAGCGAAGGCACGGTCACCAGCAGCGAGCGACGCGTCCAGCGCGTGCGCAAGGCGATGGATCCCCCAGCGGGAGCCCGGGACGATATGGAGATTCTGTGGGAGTTGGCGAGGCGCATGGGACAAGATTGGAGCCGACCGACTGCGGAAGACGTCTGGAACGAGGTGAGGCGGCTGAGCCCCATGCACGCCGGCATGAGCTATGCGCGCCTCGAGGCCTTGGGCGGCATCCAGTGGCCCTGTTACGACGAATCGCATCCCGGCGAGATGTACCTCCACGGACGTTTATGGCATGAGCCTGTCATCGGGCCGCGGGCACAGTTCAGTGTGGTCGAATTTGAAGCGCCGGTCGACGCGCTTGATGAAGAGTTTCCTCTGCGGCTCACCACTGGCCGTCTTCTGGAGTCATTCAACACGGGCGTTCAGACGTCACGATACAGTTCGCCATTGCGCGCGCCCGAGATGCTGGGGCTTTCGCCCGACGATGGCGCGCGCTACGGTGTAAACGAGGGGGAACGCGTCCTCATCCGATCGCGGAGGGGCTCGGTGGAGGCGCCGGTGCATCTGGACGATTCGCTGCGGCCGGGCCTCGCGTTTCTCAGCATTCACTTCCCCGATCAGGTGGCGACGAATATTCTCACGATTGACGCCACCGATCCCAAATCCGGTACGGCGGAGTTCAAGGCCGCCGCTATTCGCGTCGAAAAGTTGCAAGCGGCCGATTCGGACTCTAGCCGGATGGAACATACGCAGGACAAGACCACGGCTGCAGCTTCGGCGCGCTGATTCGATGAGGGCTTTTGGATAGTCATTTCACTCACGCCGACGCCAGTTCCGAAGAGCGCCAGGCGGTCGACTCCGTTCTCGGGCGGCCCGCGGCGCAAGGCAGGGATGGGTCTCGGCAGGCCGATGGCGACGGCTATGCCGCGGCGGGCGCGGACGGGGCAGGAGCGCTACGACATCTCCTCCTGCCGGTCCTGCACGCCATCCAGGCGCGCATGGGTTGGATCACGCCCGGCGCGCTTAACTACGCCTGCCAGAGGCTCGATCTGGCGCCGGCCGAAGCTTACGGAGTCGCGAGCTTCTATGGACTTTTTTCGGTCGCGCCTCGCCCGCCCCGAGTCCTGCACGTCTGTGACGATATCGCCTGCTTGACGAGCGGTGCCGAGGAGCTGTGCGGAGAGCTTGAGCGGACGCTGGGTCCGGCCGGGTCACCCGTGCTCGGCGGTGAGGACACCACGGCTACAGAAGGCAAGGCGATCTGGTACCGCAGCCCTTGCCTTGGATTGTGCGAGCGGGCGCCGGCCGCACTGATGTCGGTTTCCGGCGAGCGGCCTTGCGAGCGGGTGTTGGCGCCGACGAAGGCGGCGGCGCTCGCGGAAGCTCTCGCATCAGGAAACGAGATCGAGGACACAAACGCGCCGGACCGCTTTGATGCTGCCGTGTCCGTCCCGCAAACCCGCACGGGCGAACCGTCACATTTGATGTTGCTGCGGCGCGTCGGCCGCGCCGATCCCGAAAGCATCGACGATTATCGCGCCCACGGTGGATACGAGGCGCTGCGGCGTGCTCTGGACCTGGGCAGAGGCCAGGTGCTTCGAGAACTGACCGCCTCGCGGCTGGTGGGACGCGGCGGCGCTGCCTTCCCCACGGCACGCAAGTGGGATCCGGCCAATCAGCCGCAGTACCTGGTGTGCAATGCCGACGAATCGGAGCCCGGCACCTTCAAGGACCGAGTGGTCATGGAGGGTGATCCCTTCTCCGTAGTTGAAGCCATGACGATCGCGGGCTACACGACTGGCTGCGAGAAGGGTTATCTCTACCTGCGCGGCGAGTATCCGTTGGCCGGCGAACGGCTATCCCACGCGATCAAGACCGCGCGTGCCCGCGGCTTCCTCGGCGACAACATTCTGGGCCGCGGCATCCGCTTCGACATCGAGATGCGGCGCGGCGCCGGCGCTTACATTTGCGGCGAAGAAACGGCGCTCTTCAACTCTGTCGAAGGTTTCCGCGGTGAGCCGCGCAACAAGCCGCCGTTCCCGACCGAGGCAGGGCTGTTCAGAAAACCGACCGTGGTCAACAACGTCGAGACACTCATCAGCATGGCGCTGATTGTCCGCGAAGGGGGAGAGCAGTTTGCGTCGATCGGCACCCAGGGTTCCACCGGGCCCAAGCTGTTCTGCTTGTCTGGGCATGTAGCCCGGCCGGGCGTATATGAGGCGTCCTTGGGCGCCACCGTGCGGGAACTCATCGAGCTTGCGGGGGGCGTTGCGGGCAGCGGACGTCTTCAGGCGGTGCTGTTGGGTGGCGCCGCCGGGAGTTTCGTGTCGCCCGACGAGCTGGATACGCCCTTCACGTTCGAGGGCACCCGGGCCATCGGCGCATCACTGGGGTCGGCCGTCGTCATGCTGTTCGACGACACCGTCGATCTCCGCAAGATTCTGCTGCGCATCGCCGCTTTCTTCCGCGACGAGTCGTGCGGACAGTGCGTGCCGTGCCGGGTGGGAACCGTGCGCCAGGAGGAGTCATTGCTGCGCCTCGCCCGAGGGCGTCCGCTGAGCTCGGTAAGGACTGAACTTGGCCTGCTGAAAGAGATCGGCCAAGTGATGCGCGATTCATCCATCTGCGGTCTCGGGCAGACGGCATCGAGCGCGGTCGAATCGGCTCTGCGCCGCTGGCCTGTGTTCCAGATTTCTCCATCGGCGCCCCCTGTAACGGCGGTGTCCCCACCGCCGCCCAAGGAAGGAGCGCTACATGAGTGAAGGCGCAGCCAGAGCGCTGCCGCCGCTTCCGCCGCAACCGTCTGCGCCCACAAACCCGACACCGCGCGGACCGGTGCCCATGCCGCCCGCAGCGTCGCCGCGGCGCTCGGTTCACCTGACCGTCGACGGACGGGATGTCTCGGTGCCCGAGGGCGACACGCTGCTTCAGGCCGCGCGCGAAGCCGGCGTCGAAATCCCCACACTGTGCTTCCTCGAAATTCTCACGCCGGTGAATGTGTGCCGCATCTGCGTGGTCGAGTTGGAAGGCTCGCGGGCGCTCGTGCCCGCCTGCTCGCGCAAAGCAGAGACGGGCATGGTGGTAAAGACGGACTCGCAGCGCGTACGCCTCAGTCGCCGGCTCATCCTCGAATTCATGGCCTCGTCGGTCGATGTCTCAACTGCGCCGCAGATTCTGGGCTACATCGACGAGTACGCAGCCCGCCCCGATCGATTTGGGTCGCCGCAGGCGCCTGGCGTCACCCGTGATACGGCGCGCCCTGGCTTCCACACCGTCGGGGGGGATTCCCGGGCTGCGACGGTTCGCCAGCCGACGAAGCTCGACAATGAGCTTTACGTGCGCGACTACGGGAAGTGCATCCTCTGCTACAAGTGTGTGGAGGCCTGCGGGACCGACGCGCAGAATACCTTCGCCATCGCAGTGGCGGGACGCGGCTTTGACGCGCGCATTTCCACGGAGTACGCCGTACCGCTTCCCGAGTCGGCGTGCGTCTATTGCGGAAACTGCATCGGCGTATGTCCCACCGGCGCGCTGATGTTTCTGAGCGAATTCGAGATGCGCCGCGCCGGGACCTGGGACGAATCGCGCCAAACATCGACAGACACCGTCTGCCCGTATTGTGGCGTCGGATGCACTTTGACGCTTCACGTGCAGGATCAGAGGATTGTGAAGGTGAGTTCGCCGGCCGCAAACGGCGTCACGCGGGGCAATCTGTGCATCAAGGGCCGTTTCGGATGGCGCTACGTTCAGATTCACGGGAGAGAATCAAACTCGGAGAGTCCCTAAGGACGGTTCCATATCGGCGTGACGCTCAACCCCCTCACCCGGCGCTGCGCGCCAACCTTAGGGAGAGGACTGAAAACCGTCGAAAAGAGCCCTCGCCCTCCGGGAGAGGGGGGACCGCGCAGCGGTGGGTGAGGGCACCTCCAAGGTGGTGTTGTCAGTCAATTCTGTAATTCTCATTAGGCTGCTGTCGCCAGCTTCTCGATGACCGCTGCGGCGAATTGTGCGGTGGTACTGTGGCCTCCCAAGTCCGGCGTGCGGACTCGACCTTCGCCGGTGACGGTCTCCAGCGCCGCCATGATGCGCCGTGACGCGCTCGCCTCGCCCAGATGTTCCATCATCAAAGCCGCGGCCCAGATGGCGGCGATGGGGTTGGCAATGCCGCGACCCGCGATGTCAGGCGCGCTGCCGTGCACCGGCTCAAACATGGGCGGACCACGCCGCGCGGCAGGGTCGGCGAAGGCAGCGGGATTCAGGTTGGCGCTGGCCGCAAGGCCCAGGCTGCCCTGTAGCGCCCCGCCCAAGTCCGTGAGGATGTCGGCAAACAGGTTGGAGGCGACGACCACGTCCAGCGATTCGGGATGCGTAATCATGCGCGCGGCAAGCGCGTCGACATGATAGTTCGAGACGGCGACGTCCCGATATTCCCTTGATAATTCCCGCAGCACATCGTCCCACAGCACCATTGTGAACTGCATGGCGTTGGACTTGGTTGCGCTGGCCAGCCGTTTGCGCGGGCGCTGCCGGGCCAACTCGAAGGCGTAACGCAGGACGCGCTCCACGCCCTTCCGCGTAAACACCGACTGCTGGACGGCGACCTCGTCCGATGAGCCACGCTTGAACCGGCCGCCCAGTCCGCAGTATTCCCCTTCGGTATTCTCGCGGACGAAAACCATGCGGATGTCGTCGGCAGTCTTGCCGCGCAGCGGCGGAGTGAGACCCGGCAGAATCTGCACCGGTCGCAAGTTGACATACAAATCAAAGCCGAAGCGGATGCGCAGAAGAAGATCACGAAGTGACACGTGATCGGGAACGGTAGCCTGCGGCTGGTCGCCTGGCGCGATGGCGCCAAGCCCGATCGCGCCCAGCAGGATGGCGTCGAAAGGACGGAGTTGATCGAGGCCGTCAGGATCCATCATGCGGCCGGTGCGGAGGTAGTATTCACAGCCCCAGTCGAACGGCTGAAACGAGAGGGTGAAACCGCTCTGAGCCGCTTTGAGGACACCGACGGCGGCGCGCACCACCTCCTCACCAATGCCGTCGCCGGGAATGAGCGCAATCGAGTGCGTTTTCAATTCGGATCAGCTCCCCGTTCGCTGTCATCCTGAGCGAGCGAACGATCTCTCAGCATTTCATCCCCAGGTTTGTCGGGCTCAGAAATGCAGAGATTCCTCGTCGCCTTTGGCTCCTCAGAATGACACCTATCTTGCTTGGCACTTATCTTATGCGGCACTCGCAACGCTAGAGCGCCGGCCAGAGCGATTCCCAAATCTTGAATTCGTGGTGATATCCGGCCTGCTCTGCCCGAGTGAGCCTTCTCCCGGACGCGACATCGATAGTCACCTGAAAGATCTCCCGGCCGACTTCGTCAATCGTCGTCAGCCTCTCGAGAATCGTCCCGGCGTCGATATCGATGTCGCCGTTCATCCGCGCCAGCGGTGAGTTTGACCCGATCTTGATCACAGGGCCGAGAGCGCAGCCGATTCCCGTGCCGCGGCCGGTGGTGAACAGGGCGATCTGGGCGCCGCTGAGAAAAAGCGCCGGCGTGCAAATCTGGTCGTAGCCGGGCGTGTAAAGTACGTAGAGCCCTTTCCGATCTCCCAGCCATTCACCATACTCGACGAGATCTTCGACGATCGAGGTTCCACCCTTGGCTTTCACTCCGCTCGATTTGAGATAGATGTTGTACAGTCCGCCCTTGATGTTGCCCGGGGACGGGTTGTCGCGGAAGTCGTCGAACTCGCGGCCGAACGAGCGTACGTACTTCTCGTATCGCTTGAGCGCTCCGATCAGCTTCTTTCCCACCGCCCGCGTCCGGGCGCGCGCGGCGAGATCGACCATCGCGGCGCCTTGCAGTTCCGGGATCTCCGGCAGGAATACGGCGCCGTTGGCCTTCACGAACATGTCCGCGGCGACGCCCACGGCAGGATTGGCGGTCACGCCGGACCAGCGGTCCGATCCACCGCACTCGGTGCCTACAATCAGCCGCGAGATCGAGACGGGTTCCCGTTTGAACTGGTTGGCAAAGTCGAGCTGCCTTTCCACCAGCTCCAACCCACGCTCGACCGTGCGCCGGCTCCCTCCGCTGTGTTGGATGACGAGATTTGTGACGCGCTGCTTGTAGTCAGGCACGGCTGCTTGGAAGATCGGCGCCGAACATTCCACGCAAGTCTTGCCGCAACCAAGGTCGATATAGATGGCAGCCCCCAGGTTGGGATGGCGCAAGGTGTTCGCGAGGAGCCGGTTCAACAGGTCGACCGCCGTACCGTCGGGCATGCCGCAGCCCGATTCCTGAGAAATGGGGACCACGCCGTCGACGTTGGGATACTTGTCGCGCGAATAGATCTCGCGCATGCTGCGGCCGGCAATTTCATGTGCTTCCGTAGAGGAGCACATCCCCGAGGTGACCACTCCCACATAGTTCCTCGTTCCGACTGTCCCATCCGCCCGCAAGTAGCCGTCGAACGTCAGTCCGGCCAGATCGGGATCGGTGGGGTTCGGAAACGGATTATCTTTGTAACGTACCGGAATCCTGGGAAGGCGGTCTTCGAGATTGGTGGCGTCGATGGGCTCGCCGGGCTGAACCTCGCGCGAAGCGATGCCGATCGGGTCACCCAGCGTAATGTAAGGAGCGCCCTCCGCGATCCTTGTGAGAGCAAAGCTCTGACCCCGCAGAGCGCGGGCTGAAATCCCCAGGATCTGATCGCGATACCGCAGTTCGGTACCAGGCTCAAGATAGTCGGCCGTCACCACCGCGAGATTGTCGCGCTCGGGCCTGATGACGATGGCCACATCTTCCAGACTCGTTGCCGTCATTTCACGCTCCTGCCAGTTTGTTTGGTGCTCTCAGCATAATAACAAGTCCCCGCCGCCCGAGCGATAGCACGTCCGTACCGGACGTCGAACTCGTCGAACTACCTTCGATTTTCGAATTTCGTGCCGACTGGCATAATATGAGGAAGTGCTGTGAATTAACAGCCGAATTGGAGAAGAACAAATATCTATGGCGCGTCCAAAGACCCTTTACGAAAAAATCTGGCAGGCTCATGTCGTCTGGGAGCAGCCGGGCGAGCCGTCGCTGATCTACATCGACCGGCACCTCATCCACGAAGGCACCTCGCCGCAGGCCTTCGCCGGTCTCAAGGCGGCAGGACGCAAGGTGCGCCGGCCGGACCTGACCTTTGCCGTGATGGATCATTCAGTCCCCACCAAGGACCGCAATTTGCCGCTGGCGGACAGCATCGCGGCGGCGCAGTTCGAGGCGCTCGACCGCAACTGCCATGAGATGGGCGTGACGCTCTTCAACATGTTCAGCCACAACCAGGGCATCGTGCACGTGATTGGTCCGGAACTCGGCATCACGCAGCCCGGCCAGACGATCGTTTGCGGCGACAGCCACACGTCCACGCATGGCGCGTTCGGTACGCTAGCCTTCGGAATCGGCACCAGCGAAGTGGAACACGTGCTGGCCACGCAGACCCTTTCGCAGTTCAAATCGCCCACCATGGCCGTGCGCGTCGAAGGAGATCCGCCCGCGGGCGTGACCGCCAAGGATGTGGTGTTGGCGATCATCGGACGGATCGGGATCGGCGGCGGCACGGGCCACGTGATCGAATACACGGGCAGCGCGATCCGCGAGCTTTCAATGGAAGGCCGCATGACCGTCTGCAACATGACCATCGAGGGCGGCGCGCGTGCCGGTATGGTGGCGCCGGATGACGCTACCTTCGCTTATCTCGAAGGCCGGCCGTTCGTGCCGCGCGGCAAGGATTATCAGGCGGCGGTCGATCACTGGAAGGCCCTGGTCAGCGACGCCGGCGCCAAGTACGATCGCGAGGTAGCGCTCAATGGACCCGATATCGCGCCGCAAGTGACCTGGGGCACGAATCCCGGTATGGTTACCGACGTCACCGGTCGCGTCCCCGACCCGCACTCGTTCAACGACCCTGTGGACCAGAAGGCCGCAGAGGCTGCGTTGCGCTATATGGGCCTGGAACCCGGCACTCTCATCGAGAATATCGCCGTGGACCGCGTTTTCATCGGGTCGTGCACGAATTCGCGGCTTGAGGACCTCCGGCTGGCAGCTCGGGTCGTGGAAGGCAAGCACGTTTCGAAATCGCTGAAGCAGGCGTTGGTGGTGCCCGGTTCGATGGTGGTGAAGTCGCAAGCTGAGCAGGAGGGTCTCGACAAGATCTTCCGCGCCGCCGGATTCGAATGGCGCGATGCCGGCTGCAGCATGTGTATCGGCATGAACGCCGACCTACTGCCGAGCGGCGAGCGCAGCGCCTCGACGTCAAATCGAAATTTCGAAGGCCGGCAGGGCAAAGGCGGTCGCACGCACCTCGTCAGTCCCATGATGGCCGCGGCGGCGGCGATCGAAGGGCACTTTGTGGACATCCGCAAGTGGGGCGGGATCCAGAATTGAGCCATTGACTCATGGGTCATCGGGTCAATAGAGGAACTGAGATGAATCGTCGCGGCGCGCTCCTCTTCGGCTTCGCCACTGGTTCTGTTTCGTTGGCCACACAATTGGCGAGGGGCCAATCACACGAGGGTATCCGCACCGAGGAGGACAGCCGGATTTACCGCTGGTTGCTCGGCCGCTTGAGGGAGGTCGAAGCCATTAAGGTTGGTATGTCACGGGCAGATCTCCTAAAAGTGTTCATGCCGGACGGAGGGCTTCAGCGAATTCCAGCCGGCTGTTATGTGCTTCGTAGCTGCGATTTGATCAAGGTCGAGGTTGAGTTTCGTTTTCCGGAGGGAAGATCACCGCAGAACCTGCCGCCATACACTGAGTTGGTGGTTTCATCGATCTCGAAGCCATATCTCGAGCCTATGACGATGGATTGAAGTCGACGCGGCCTAATGGCGATGAACTGTCCATTTCTCTTTGTTTACGGCACGCTGATGAGAGGCCAGCAAAACGAATTGTTGAGACACTGTGAAGCGGCTCTGGTTGGGCGAGGTACCATCCAAGCCAAGCTGTACGATCTCGGGGAGTACCCCGGTGCGAAGACCGACCATCGGCAGCAGGTGAAAGGCGAGTTGTATCATCTCCCAAACCAGCCGAAGACCCTCGCTCTCCTCGACGACTATGAAGGTTTCGTTAGCCTACGGCGCCTCAGCAGCCTGTTTGTGCGAGAACGCGCAGAAGTATCGCTGGAAGACGGGAGCACGGAGACCGCTTGGGTATACTTCTATAACCAGCCGGTTGACGAATCGCGTTTGATTCCAGACGGAGACTACCGGTCCGGGGTACGAGGGAAAAAAGCGGACATTGCATGACATCTGACGAAATGGGCAAATCGATACAACAACTGCACGACAACCAGATTGTTCACGGGTACCGGCTCGGCCGCACGGAAAGTAATCTAGACCGGCTGGAAGCTGATGTGCACCCATTCGTCGCGCAGCTGGACCGTTGGGAGGTCGTCGTCGAGAAGCTCGCGCATGGCAGCATCGAGTTGCAGTCGGCGATGAGGGGCATGGTTCAGACGGTGGAGGGCCTCAGTGCCAACCGTTGAGGCTCTTAGCGCGAGGGTAGAGGGTGTTAGCGCCATCGTGGAGGGTCTTTGCGCAACCGTCGACCGCTTTATTCGAGGCATGGAACACAACGGGCATCGCCCGCCGGACGAGGGGCCGGAAGGAGCTAGTTAACCTATGCAGCCATTCACCAAGTACAAGGGACTGGTGGCGCCGCTCGATCGCGTCAATGTGGACACCGACCAGATGGTTCCGAAGCAATTCCTGAAGGCTCTCACGCGCGAGGGCTTCGGACGTACGCTCTTCTACGACTGGCGCTACTTGCCGGGCGAGAAGCCGAACCCGGAGTTCGTGCTGAATTATCCCCGCTACCAGGGCGCCTCGATCCTAGTCGCGCGCGCCAATTTCGGTTGCGGTTCCAGCCGCGAGCATGCACCGTGGGCGCTTGGCGATTACGGCTTTCGCGCGCTGATCGCCCCGAGCTACGCGGACATCTTCTACAACAACTGCTTCAAGAATGGCATTTTACCTGTGACACTGAGCGACGCCGAAGTGGATGAGGTTTTCCGCCGCACCGAATCCGACGTGGGCTACGAGCTCATCGTCGATCTGGAAACGCAAACTGTGAGCGACGAGTGTGGTTTGAGACTCAACTTCACCGTCGATCCTTTCCGGCGCGAGTGCCTGCTGAAGGGCTGGGACGACATCGGGCTGACGCTGCGGCACGAAGATCAGATCGCCGCCTACGAGCAGGGAAACGATCCCAAGGCCGTACTTTACGGGGAGGTCGACGCCTCAGTGATTGGAGCGCCGCGCGGACAATAGGCAATTGGCTCATGGAGTCAATGAATCAATCCAACAATTCATGGAGACTTCCCTAACCGGTCAGACCGCGCTCGTCACCGGCAGTTCGCGCGGAATTGGCAAAGCCATCGCCAGCAAGTTGAGCGGGGCCGGAGCGAACATCGTCCTGCACTATCACACAAACCGCGAAGCGGCGGAGCGAGCCGCCGCGGACATTGGAAGCAACTGCGTCATCGCTCAAGCCGACCTCAGCTCTCCGAGCGACATTGAACGTCTTGCCGGAGAACTCCGCGAAACGAGGCTCGACATCCTCGTGAACAACGCCGGCGTTTGGAGATCGTCACCTTTGGGCTCGACGACGCTGGAAGTCGCAAATGAAGTCCTCCTCACCAACGTCCTGGGGGTCTTCTGGCTGACGCAAGCGCTGCTGCCATCGCTACGCGATGGGGCGCGGATTGTGAACATATCCTCGGTGGCGGGGCGCACGGCCTCGGCCGAGGGGCGAAGCTTGTACCGCGCCAGCAAAGCTGCCGTCGACGCGTTCACGCGCAACTGGGCTCTGGAACTCGCCCCGCGGCGCATCCGGGTGAACGCGGTCGCGCCGGGAATGGTCGAGACGGAAATGACGGATGAATACCTCAGGAGCGCTGAGACTCGCACGCGGCTTGAGAAGCGTCACCCGCTCGGCAAACTGGGCGACGTGGACGAGGTCGCGGATGCGGTGCTGTTTCTGTGCAGCGATGAATCGAGATTTGTAACGGGACAGTCGTTGAATGTCAGTGGAGGGTTCGTGATATGACGGCTCCGCCACAACAATTTTCGCCATGACTGCAGGCGGTCCTAAATTCAGTGCCCTCCGTGAACTCTGTGCCCTCTGTGGTGAATCTTTCTTCGCAGGCCGAGAAGCTTGTTAGAGGTTTCGTTTCTCGAATCACTCTTGAAGCGCTGTCAGCACGACTGTGTTAACGATGTCTTCCACGCTGCAGCCGCGCGACAGGTCGTTGGCAGGCTTGGCGAGACCTTGCAGTACCGGGCCGATGGCCGCGCATCCACCGAATCGCTCGGCCAGCTTGTAGGCGATGTTGCCGGCGTCGAGGTTAGGAAAGATGAACACGTTCGCGTGTCCTGCGACTGTGGAGCCGGGCGCCTTGCGTTGGCCGATTTCGGGCACAACGGCCGCGTCAAGTTGCATCTCCCCATCGGCAGCGAGCTCAGGCGCGCGCGTCCGAAGGGTCTGCACGGCTTCGCGGACCAGCGCCACACGTGGGTGCTCGGCGCTGCCCTTCGTCGAGAAGGAGAGCAGGGCGACCTTGGGTTCAGTTTCGAGCAGGGCTCGCGCGCTGCGCGCCGTGCTGAGGGCGATGTCAGCCAGTTGCGGCGCGGTCGGCTCCGGGACCACGGCGCAGTCGGCAAAGAGCATCACGCCCTGGTGACCGAGTTCGAGTTTCGGCGAGATCATCAGGAAGAAGCTCGACACCAGCGACATACCCGGCGCCACGCCCACGGTCCAGAGCGCGGCGCGGACGGTGTCGGCAGTGGTGTTGAGCGCACCGCCCACTGAGCCGTCGGCGGCGCCCGAAGCCAGCATCAGACCGGCGAAGACGCGGGGAATGCGCGCGTTTTCCCCGGCTTCGCTCTCGGTCATGCCTTTGGCGCGGCGCCGTTCATAGAGCAGCCGAGTATACGCGGCGAGCTTCGGACTCCGGGCCGGATCGACGATCGGACTCGAGAGGTGAATACCTAAAGCCCCCAATCGAGCGCGGACTTTGTCCGCATCACCGAGTAGTGTCAGTTTCGCTAGACCCTCGCGCTCGATCTGCCCGGCGGCCTGCAAGGTGCGATCTTCCTCACCCTCGAAGAGCACAATGTGCCGCTGATTTTGGCGTGCCCGCGCCCTGAACGTCGCAAGAATGTCCATGGATTCCTCCCTTACCGACTCCGGTGTGTAGTCATGGGTAATGCGCCTGTCCAGTATAATGGGTCGGGCAAGGAATTGGCGCATTGACTCAATGATTCAGTGAATCAATGGCTCAACTCCGCCCTGAACCCGTCTTTTCGGAACACGGAGATCCCTATTGGCTGAGAATCACGTGCCGTTCAGAACCATCGAGTGGACCGACGAGGGCGTGCGCATGATCGATCAGACGCTGCTGCCCGCGCAGGAGGTGTATCGAACCTATGCCGATTACCAGGGGGTGGCCGAGGCGATCCGCTCGATGGTGATTCGCGGCGCGCCGGCCATCGGCGTCGCCGCTGCCATGGGCGTGGCGCTCGGGATCAAGAAGTCAGGCGCGATGACGGCCGATGCGCTTCGTGCAGACTTCGAGCTCATCGCGCGCACCATCTCGGCAACGCGGCCCACGGCTGTGAATCTCTTCTGGGCCGTCGAACGCATGCGGCACGTGTTTGAATCGGCCCTGGCAGACACGCAGTCTCAGGGCCAGGCCATAGACCGTGCCCGCAGCCGCCTTATCGAAGAGGCACGGCGAATGCTCGCCGAGGACATCGCCGTGAACGAGGCGATGGGCCGCGCGGGCGCTGATCTGCTGCCTGAATCCGGCGTGATACTTACGCATTGCAACGCCGGAGCACTCGCCACCGGAGGCTATGGCACGGCCTTGGGGGTGATTCGCGCCGCGATCGACGCCGGTAAGAAGATCGAAGTGTTTGCGGACGAGACCCGCCCCTTTCTGCAGGGCGCGCGCCTGACAGCGTGGGAGCTTTCGCGCGACGGAATCCCCGTCACCATCATCACCGACAGCATGGCCGGCCACTTCATGAAAGACGGCCGCATCAAGGCGGCGATCGTAGGCGCTGACCGCATTGCGGCCAACGGCGATGTGGCGAATAAGATCGGAACCTACACGGTCGCAGTGCTGGCGCACGAGAATGGCGTTCCCTTCTACGTGGCGGCGCCGCTTTCGACCGTCGATCTGAAACTCGCATCAGGCGCTCAGATCCCGATCGAGCAGCGCTCGTCGCGCGAGGTCACGCACCTCGCCGGAGTCGCGATCGCGCCTGAAGCGGTGCAGGCACAGCACCCCGCATTCGACGTCACGCCGCATCGATACGTCACGGCGATCATCACGGAACGGGGAGTAGCAAGGGAGCCGTATGCGGAGAGTCTGGCAGTGATGTTTGAATCGGGTGATCGGTCGATCGGATGATCGGTTCATCGGGCGATCAGGATCATCGATCCTTTATCAGCTATTCTTCCTCCAGCACGTGCATCGACCTGGCACCCCGTGAATGTTTTCTGACCGAGAGTCACCGACTGTTTCGATGAGTGTTCCACCAAGCTTATTGGTTTCTTTCCCGATCATACCGTGCTCAGCCAACGTGTGTTGCTCGCCCGCGCCGACGAATTTGCTCGCGGACGAGAGGTACTCATCCGAGAGACGCTTTATAGCTCGTTTATCACGAAATGGCGGTCGAAAACGCACCCTGGCGGGACTTCTTCAACAATAGCTCGAATCGCGGCTTCCATTTAAGTCATCCCCATCAAAGAAATCTGCGCAGGCTGTCCTGCAATCGCCCGAGCACCCGATGATCCGATCAGCCGATCGTCAGCTCATTCATACCGCAGAGCCACAATCGGATCCAGCCGCGACGCTTTCACCGCAGGCCACATCCCGAAGAACAATCCCACGCTGACCGCGACCACGAATCCCGCGACGATGCTCCACACGGGCACCGTGGTCGGCATGCTGGGAAAGATTGAGCGGATCGTGAAGCTGAATAGCCAGCCGATTGCGATCCCGATCACGCCGCCGGCGCCCGTGAGCGTCATGGCTTCGAGCAGGAATTGCCAGGTGATGTCGCTGCGGCGCGCGCCGATCGCCTTGCGGACACCGATTTCGCGGGTGCGTTCCGTAACGGAAACCAGCATGATGTTCATCACGCCGATGCCGCCCACCAGCAGGCCGATGGAAGACAGCACGATCATCACCAGCGCCACCGTGCTGATAATCTGATTGAACTGCTGCACGATCGAGTCCGCCGTGGACACCGCAAAACTGTCCGGATCGACAGGTTTCACGTGGCGCCGGAGCCGCAGCGTGCCCTTGACCTCTTCGAGCGCCTGATCCATGCGCCCGGGTACGGCCAGCGCGTCGATAAAGTTGTCCTTGACGTTCGGGTAGTACTTTTTGAAGGTCAGATAAGGAACGTAGATCTGGCTGTCCGTGCCGGTGTCGCCCAGGAATTCTTTGCGGCGCGCGATGGTGCCGATCACCACGAAATTATGGCCATCGGCCTCGATCGTCTTTCCGATCGGGTCCTCGTTCTGAAAGAAGCGCTTCTTTATTTCGGCGCCGATGTCGGCCACGTCGCGCCGGTGGAGATTGTCGATGTCGGTAAACAGGCGGCCGTCGTCGAGATCCGCGTTGGTGATGGCAAAATTGTTGGGCGTGTTTCCAAAGAAGCGCGCGTCCACAATCTCCTGGCCCTTATATTTGGCCGTGACGAAGGGCGGCGCCGGCGGCTGCCAGTTGAAAAGAGTCACCCCGACATCCTCCACGTCCGGGCATTCGGCCTTCAGCGCCTGCGCGTCCTCATAGCTCAGCGGCTTCCGCAAACGCTCCTCGCGCGTGGGATTGAACGTGAAGGGCGGCAGTTTGTAAATGAAGATGGTGCGCGTGCCGAAACCCTCAGCCACTTGCGACATCTGCTGGTTCAGTCCCTGGATCAGCGACGCGACCAGAATCACCGTCGTGGTGCCGATCAGGACGCCGAGCACGGTCAGAAAAGAGCGGAACTTGTGCGTGCGCAGCGTGTCCAGCGCCAGCAGCAGGTTCTCGCGAACGTTATGCCGGTAGGATCTCATGATTATCTCATTGACTCGTTGATTCAGTTCCGTCCAGACGTAAGTTTCAACGCACTTCCAATTAGCGAGTCCATTGAGCCGATGAATCAATGAGTCAATGGCTCAATTCCTCATTTCTCTGTCCTCAGCGCCTCGATCGGATCCAACCGCGCGGCTTTGCTGGCGGGATAAATGCCGAAGAAAAGCCCAACGCCGCTCGAGAGGAAAACGCCGACCACGATCGCCGAGATGGGCACCGACGCCGTGAAGACCAGATTGATCAACTCCGCGATCCCAGTTGCCAGCAGGATCCCCAGGATTCCGCCGGTCAGGGCCATGGCCGCCGATTCGATCACGAACTGCACCAGAATATCGCGCCGGCGCGCACCCAACGATTTGCGGATGCCGATCTCGTGCGTGCGCTCGGTCACGCTCGCCAGCATGATATTCATGATCACGATGCCGCCAATGACCATGAAGACCGCCACCACGCCGATGGCGGCGCCGAAGATCGTGCCCGTAAGCGCCTGCCAGGTTGCCATCAGCGTGTCGGAGGCGTTGACACCGAAGGGATCGGGCTCGTGAAACGGGACGTGCCGGCGGACTCGCATCATCGTGCGGACCTGGTCCTGGAGTTCTCCGATTTGCGACGAGTCCCAGGCTTGCACTGAAACCTGGATCGCCGGCCGTCCTTCAAAAGCCTTTCGGAAAGTCGAGAGCGGAATCTGGACAAAGGTGTCCTGACTCTGCCCGAAGCTGGTGCCCAGGGTCTGCGCGGTCCCGATCACCCGAAAGGGCAGACCACGTACCAGGATATCCTTGCCGATCGGATCCGCGCCGGCAAAGAACTGCGTCACCAGGTCGTGCCCGATGAAGCAGACCAAGGCATTGTGGTCGTAATCCGCGTCAGTGAAGAATCGGCCCAGGTCAACCTTCACAGAGCCCATCTCCGCCACCTCCGGAGTCACCCCCGCCACGGCAACCTCGTGGATGGTGTGACTCTCGTAACGCACATCGGGGGCCGACGGCAACCCGGCCGAGGCGGCCACGTTCTTCGCGCCCACCAGGTTCGCCTTCAGGAATTCGTAATCCTCAATGCGAATGGGCCGGTTGGTGCGCTGTGCCTTGATGAAAGCCTCGTAGTTCTGGCCCCACTGGAATTGGTCGAGCACAAAGGTGTTCACGCCGAGATTGGCGATGTGCTCGGCGATGTACAGATTCATGCCGTTCACCACCGACATCACCACGATCAGGGTCGTGGTGGCGATCACTACGCCGAGCAGCGTCAAGAAGGAGCGCAGTTTGTGAGTGCGCAGGGCGTCCAGCGCAATCCAGAACGCCTCACGGGCCGTCACCCAGAAGCTGATGCTCTCGCGACGGCTCGCGGACGGATTGGAGGCCAGCGGCTGAGCCTGTGTTAGCGTTCCCACGATTTCTCTTACCTCAGTTGCCCGGGAGCCGCGCGGAGGAGTGCGCGCGTCCCCTGATGATGTCGCCAGAGCCCTTAGAAGTCAAGATTTCATGCACCCGTGCGGTCCGGAATTGCCGCAGGGGCGGCTCTCGCGGCCGCCCAATCGACCGGCAGAGCAAGTGTCCGGGCGCCCACGAGGGCCGCCCCTGGCGGCAATTCCGGCTATAATAGAAGATTCCATCTCCGGCGGCCAACGCACCAGCGGCCCCTGCTTCAGAATCAAATGTTGAAGCCTGGGCGCACGATGCAGCTCGGCCAGCCTCGGGTCGGGACCAACTCCCTTGCCGATCGCCTCGGAAAAGCCGGCCAGGCGCGCGCGACGCGCCGTTTCCCCGCCCCAGGCGCCGCCCGTCCCAGCGCCTTCAGTTCGTACTACGAACGATCACGAGGCGAACTTTCACCCTGACGCGATTGTCGTCAGGGGCGCGCGGGTGCACAACCTGAAGAACATCGACTGCGAGATTCCGCACAACCAGCTTACGGTGGTCACAGGAGTCTCGGGGTCCGGCAAATCCAGCCTGGCGTTCGACACCATTTATGCCGAGGGACAGCGCCGCTACGTGGAGTCGCTCTCCGCCTACGCGCGGCAGTTCCTGGACCGCATGGAGAAGCCGGACGTCGACTCGATTGAGGGCATCGCTCCGGCGGTCGCCATCCGGCAGAAGAACACCACCCGCAATCCGCGATCCACGGTGGCGACCGCGACCGAGATCTACGATTATCTCCGGCTGCTCTTTGCCCGCATCGGGATCACCACCTGCCCTCGCTGCGGCGAGGTGGTGAAGAAGGATACGGTCGACGAGATCGCCGGGCGGGTGCTGGCCCTCGAGCATGGACGTCGTTTCTATGTGCTGTTTCAGCTCCATCACGGCGAGGCGGCGAAGAGTCCAGCGGCGCGGCGGCCGGGCAAGCGTCCGCAAACAGGATCGCCGGGCGGCGAACATGGTTCGTCCGCCTCCGGCGGCTCAGACGCACTCAAGGCGCGGCTAAGCGAACTTCGGGAGCAGGGATTCAATCGTCTTTACCAGGATGGCCGGACCTTTGAATTCTCGATGCCGGAGTCGCTGCTCGACATTGACTTCGCGCGGCCGGTCTTCGTCCTGGTCGATCGGCTCGTCACGGGCCCCGATATCCGGCAACGCATCGTAGACTCCATCGAGATTTGCTATCGCGAGAGCGATGAGGCCATCCTCGAGTTTGCGCCCGCAACCTCGAGCTTGCCCGCGGGGGAATCCGAAGGCGCTCAGCCTGTCTCGCCTGAGAGATTGGTGTTCAATGAGCGATTCGAGTGCAAGCGCTGCGGCATCGCTTACCCCGAACCGGAGCCGCGGCTCTTCTCGTTCAACAACCCGTTTGGCGCCTGCCCGCGATGCCAGGGCTTCGGAAACACCATCGATTTCGATCTCGATCGCGTGATCCCGAGCAAGGGCAAATCGCTCGCGGAAGGCGCGGTCGATCCCTGGACCAAGCCGCGCTACCGCGCCTGGTTCAATACCATGAAAACGGAGGCTTGGTCCCGCGGCATCCCGCTCGACGTGCCGTACTATCAGCTCACGCCCGACCAGCGCCACTGGGTGCTCGAAGGCGACGACGAGTTTGGCGGCGTTCGCGGTTTTTTTGAGCTGCTCGAGCGCAAGAAGTACAAGTTGCACGTCCGCGTTTTTCTCAGCCGCTATCGCGGCTATGCCGTCTGCCCCGACTGCCATGGCGGCAGGGTGCGCCGCGAGGTGATGAACGTGCGCGTGGCGGGCAAGACGATCACCGAGGTCTGCGCGCTTTCCGTCCAGGACGCCGACCGATTCTTTTCCTCGCTCGACCTTCGGCCGCACGAGGCGCAGGTGGCAGACAAGGTCCTGGCCGAGGTGCGATCGCGCCTGCGCTTTCTGGTGGAAGTCGGCCTCGAATATCTCACCCTCGACCGCCTGGCTTCGTCGCTCTCCGGCGGCGAAGCGCAGCGCATCCAGCTGGCCACCGCGCTCGGGTCGAGTCTCGTAGGCACTCTTTACGTGCTCGACGAGCCGTCGATCGGTCTTCACGCGCGCGACACCGGCCGGCTGATCGGCATTCTCAAGAGCCTGCGCGATATCGGGAACACCATCCTGGTGGTGGAGCATGATCCTGAGATGATGCGCGAGTCCGACTTCCTGGTCGACCTTGGACCCGGCGCGGGCGAGCGTGGCGGACGAGTGGTGGCGGCGGGAACGCCGGCCGAGATCGTCCGCAACCGCGATTCCCTTACCGGGCGCTATCTCTCCGGCGATATGCAGGTGCAGGTTCCCGCCCGGCGCCGCCGGCCCGGATCGCGCTGGCTGCGCCTCGGCGGAGCGCGCGAGCACAATCTGAAATCAATCGATGTCGAGATTCCGCTGGGCCTGATGGTCGCGATCAGCGGCGTCTCCGGATCCGGCAAATCGACCCTGGTGCACGATGTGCTTTACCAGGCGCTGGCTGCGCGTCGCGGCGCGCCCGCAGCCCGAGCGGATTTCGATGCGCTGGAAGGCGACCAGGCGGTCGGCGAGGTGATCCTGGTGGACCAGTCGCCGCTCGGGCGCACGCCTCGATCCAATCCGGTCACCTATATCAAGGCATACGATACCGTGCGCGAGATTTTTGCCTCCACGCCGGAGGCTCGCGAGCACGGCTACACCGCCAGCCACTTCTCCTTCAATCTCCCGGGCGGGCGCTGCGAAACCTGCCAGGGCGCGGGCACGGTGACGGTGGAAATGCAGTTTCTGGCCGACGTGGAGCTCGTCTGCGAAGAGTGCGGCGGCAAGCGATTCAAGCCGGGCATCCTGGAAGTGCAGTACAAGGGCAAAAGCATTCACGACGTGCTCGGCATGACGGTGCGCGAGGCCCTGGCATTCTTCAGCGGCCACACGAAAATCACCAACAAGCTACGGGTGCTGGAAGAGGTCGGCCTCGGATACCTGCGCCTCGGGCAATCCGGGACCACGCTCTCCGGCGGCGAAGCGCAGCGCGTCCGGCTCGCCGCGCACATCGCCGGCGAAGCTTCCAACCTCAGCGGCAGCGCGGGCGACTATACGGCGGAGACGTCGGGCGAGAACGGAGAGCGCCCGGCCGCGCACTGGGGCAAACCTCTCTTCATCTTTGACGAGCCAACCACCGGGCTGCACTTTGACGACATTCACAAGCTGCTGGCGGCATTCCGCAAGCTGATCGAAGCCGGCGGGACGGTGCTCGTGATCGAGCACAATCTCGACGTCCTCAAGACGGCCGATTGGGTCATCGATCTGGGACCGGAAGGAGGCGACCGCGGCGGCAGGATCGTGGCCGCCGGCCCGCCGGAGGAAATCGTGCGCTGTGCGGGCTCCTACACCGGGCGGTACCTGGCGCCGTACCTTGCCGGACGCGAGGTGGAAGCGGAAAGCTCCGAAGTGACGTAGGGGCGGCCCTTGTGGCCGCCCCAGGTAATGGCGCCACTTTGAAGTGGGCGGCCACAAGGGCCGCCCCTACGTCAAACCGACCCAATGCCCATCACTCTGCGTCACTGAGGCGCAAGCTTGAATACCGTCCCGCAGCCATAAGGAGGATCGCAGGCAGCGTCGCCGCCCTGGGAGGCGGCGCCGTAAAGATTGCCCGCCGCGTCCCGAACCAAGGTAGAGGAAGGATACTCCCCGTCCGGCGCTCCCGTGAAGCCGTAGAGCATAGACTCCTGCCCGCTGGCAGACAGCTCGTACACTGACCCACATCCGTAGTAGTAAAAGCCGCCGTAGGAGCAAGGTCCCGCGCCGCCCATCCAGGTGGTGCCATAGAGATTCCCTGCCGAGTCCCGAATCAAGCCTCCCAAGGGAAACGTTCCGTTGTCATAGAAGGCGTAAAGCACGGTCAACTTGCCTTTTGGGCTGAGCTTGAACAGGGTTCCGCAACAATAGCTGCCCCCGCCCAAGCCGCCGTTGAGCGTCGTGCCATAGAGGTTGCCCGCTGCGTCCCGGATCAGGCCTCCTTCTGGGTTCTCCCCATCCGATCCGTCGGTGAAGTTGTAGAGCACGATTTCCTGGCCGCGCGCCGTAATCTCGAAAATCGTTCCGCAACCCGGAGAATAACAGGTGGGAGGAGAGCCACCATAGACAGTGACGCCGTAAAGGTTGCCCGCGCTATCCCGCACCAATCCCGCGGCCGGAGTCTCGCCATCTGGCGGGCCCTTAAAGCTGTAGAGCACGCTCTCGACGCCGGCCGCACTGAACCTGAAGACCGTTCCGAGACCGGAAGCGCCGCCTTCGTAGGTGGTGCCGTAGAGATTGCCGGCCGCATCTCGAATCAGGCTGGTTGGCTGCCTACCGTCCGAGCCTCCAGCGAAGTTGTAGAGCACGGTTTCTTTGCCCGTGGGATCGAGCTTGAAAATGGTTCCGTCGCTGTGAGTCCCTCCGTTGACGGTAACGCCATAAAGATCACCGGCGGGATCCTGGATCAGGCCTCCAGGACTGGACCCATCCGGCGGCGGGCCGAAGGTATAGAACACGGTCAAGGCACCCGTCTTGCTGATTTTGTAGATCTCTCCGCTGTCGTATGGGCCGGCCGATGCGGTCCCGTAAAAGTTCCCGCCCGACGCCGCCAGCAACGTTCCGGGGAACGACCCGTCCGGTCCCGTAAAGACATGCACCACGGTTTCGGTGTATGTCTGCGCTCCGGCCGGTCCGGCGCTGAGAATCGCCGCAAGCAGCACGCCGACGCAGATTAGCGCAATGCGCACCGCTCGCCGTGCGTTTCGCGAAATCAAGCCCGTATTTTGTACTTTGCTCTTCACCATGGACTCCCTCTGGTCTTTCATGCGTCGCAGGATTCTCGTTCGTTATCGAGCTCACTGGGTGCCGCTTCGCAGGACCGGGGCCTGCCCTGTAGGCGTTAACCTCATGGAGACTGCCACCCCGTTCGGGATTCCCGTTGCCTGAAGGGCAACACCCTGAGTAGCCGTAGGTGCAACCCACGGAAACAAGTCAGGCCCAGCGCGGCACGACCCCGGAGGGGTCGCACAAACGCCTGGAACAGCAGGAAGCGGGTCAACCCCCCCGGGGTGGGCGGTGTGTTCGGGCTTCCTCTCCGTAGGTTGCACCTACGGCTATTCACGGTCGGCCCCCTTCTGGGGCCGACGGGATCGGGACGGGTTCTAACCGGTGTCATCGCAATCAGATTGCCTGCCGAGCAGACTAGGTTAGCGCTTCTGGCGCCTGACCCGGCCCTCCGGTTGCTGTACCTCGTGGACTTAACGGGACCCGGCCAAGCCCCGGCCCTACAAAGCGCGACAGACACGATACGCCTAAAAAACCTCTAGCTTTTGACCGTCGGCTGTCAACTGTTGACTGTCGGCTATCGACCCCCTCTTCATTGCGGACTGAGCTCGAACACGGTCCCACAGCCACTGACGCAGTTGGAGGAAGTGCCGCCAGCCGTCGTGGTTCCATAAAGATTTCCCTTCGCGTCGCGGACCAGAGCAGCACGCGGATAGGCCCCATCGCCGGACCGACCGGTGAAGCCGTAAAGCAGCGTTTGCCTTCCGGTAGCCGAGGTCTCGAAGACGGCTCCGAAGCCATTGGGACCGCCCTCGAGCGTTGTCCCATAAAGATTGCCGGACGAATCCCGAACCAGGGCTGACTGCGGATACTGCCCGTCGGACCCTCCAAAGCTGTGCAGGATGATGATCTTGCCGGACGCGCTCAGCTTGAACACCACCCCAAGCGAGTAATCGCCGCCGAGTTCAGTGGTGCCGTAAAGATTGCCTTTCCCGTCCCTGACCAGACCCGCGACGGGCCACTCCCAGTCTCCGTCAAAGCTGTGGAGCACGGTCTCAACGCCTGAGGCGCTTACCGTAAACACCGTCCCCTCGTTGGATGTGCCTCCAAAAACCGTGGTGCCGTACAAGTTGCCCGACGCGTCCCGTACCAACCCCGCCTGAGGATAGGCCCCGTTGGTTCCGTCGAAACTCGTCAGCACCGTTTCCTGGCCGGTCGCACTTACTTTGAAGACGGTTCCTTCGCCGTACGTGCCACCCTGCCAGGTTGTTCCGTAAAGATTGCCCGCCGAATCGACGACAAGACCTCCAAGAGGGAAGGCGCCGTCGGGTCCCCCCGAAGGTCCGGCAAAGCTGTAGAGCGTCGTCTCTTTTCCTCCAGGGGTGAACTTGAACACCGATCCCCACCCGGAAGCTCCGCCCTCGTAAGTGGTGCCGTAGAGATTCCCCGCGGAGTCCGTCACCAGGCCGGCCTCAGGATACGATCCCGCCGCCGTCGTGAAGCTGTAGAGGACGCTCTCCGCGCCAGTCTTACTCACCTTGATCACCGCGCCCAAGCTGAAGGCGCCCCCGAGGGCTGTCGTCCCGTACAGGTTGCCCGACGTGCCCGCAACCAGGCCGGCGTAAGAATCGGTACCGTCCGGCGTCCCGGTAAAGTTGTGGATTACGGTTTCCGTGTACGTCTGGGCTTGCGCCCGCGGAATCGCAAGTGCGGCTAGCACCAGCACAGTCGTCAACGCCAATACGGCGCTTGCTGCCGGGTGTGCGATTCGTGAAACCCAGCATTGTTTTTGCCTTGCGATCTTCATAATCGACTCCTTGCCCGTGCCGCCGCCTTCTTCCCCGATGTTTTCGCTGCTTCCTGAGCGGCGGACAGTGTACGTCGCGATGGGCTCGGGACGCAATCGGACGAAGCAGAGAGTAGCTACGAACTGGCCCGTCTAGAGGGGCCAGGCATGATAGCCCTAGGTGAAAACCTACGGCTACTCACGGCCTTGCTCTTTGGGGGAAGGACACTGCGACCCAAGGCGCAGCTTAAATTAGCGCTTAGGGGCCAGCGGGGTGATGAAAACCCGATTCATATCATTCTGCGCGAAGCGAAGAATCTCATAGGTCGTTTATTTCAAAAGCGGGATTCTTCGCTTAGAATGAGATGAATCAGGCCTCTTTTGGCAGCTTGCTAAACTAAAGAATCTCCAGCCTTAACGCCCGCGCGACCTTGCCTGAGTTCTCGAGGAGCAGGCCGTCCCGGCCGGACTGTCCCATCCAATGTAGGCTACATTAGGGGCCTCGATTTTGCTTGACAAGCTCCCCGCCAAGTGCTAACGTCTGGTTTCCCTTCGGAGGAGTGCGGTGGACCTCCGTCTCCAAACTCGTCTTACCTTCCTCACGATCGGCGAAATACTGCCCGTAACGAAACGCAAGGCTGACCTTGACGACGCACCGGGCGTGCCGGCCGAAACCCGGCCAAGTCTCCCCAACAACAAAAAATGTAGTCGGAACGAAGCTGGAATGTGCCTTGGAATCAGCGACTTTGGCCGCCAGCGTTTCGCCCCCCTCTTTCGCCCTCTCCGCGGCGCAACCGGGTTCCAGATTTTCGCGGAACGACTGCCGATTATCGGTCTTGCCTCCGGCCGCGGCCGCGCCAAGGCGTGGGCCAAGCCTCCGCAGAGGGCAACGGGCAATCGAAGATCGGAAACCAGGAAACGAAGGAAGCCGGAATGTTGCTGAATACAAAGGAGCTGTGAAAATATCGCGCCATTCCGGAATTGGCGTGGAAGCCGCCCGGCAAGGCCAGACCTGCCGGGAAACAGCTTCCGTCCGGAAATCAGCAGTCAGCAATCGGCAATTGGCAATCGCTATTCTGCTCTGCCTGCTCACCGCGGTCCCTGCCCTGTCCTGGCGGCAGGAATCGAGCGCCAAAAAGTCGAGTCCTGTCCAGCCCTTCGATGCCGGATTGGGTTCGGGGCAGGAGACGGAGCCGCGCCAAAGCACCGCGTCGAGCCAGCAAGCGCCAATCGCACTGCCGCCGGAACTCGCGGCGCTGATGCAGCAGGCCGAGGACGATCTTCAGCGCAAGGATTATCAGGGCGCGCTGGAGGCGCTGAAGAAGCTCACGGCCGCTTCGCCCCAGACGGCGGCGGCCTGGTACTACCTCGGCTACGCCAAGCACGGCCTTCACCAGGATGACGACGCCCGGCACGCGTATGAAAAGGCCGTCGCGCTCCAGCCCGATCTGGCCGAAGCGCAGGTGAATCTCGGTTCGCTGCTCCTCGCTGGGCGCGATTTCGGCGGCGCGTTGCCCCATCTTCAGACGGGGGTCAAGCTGAAGCCGAATGACGCCCGCGCCCACTTGGATCTCGCCGTGGCGCTCGAGGGCGCCGGGCAGCACGAGGCTGCCGCGCAGGAATTCCAGCGGGCCTCGGCGCTCGATCCGAACTCTAGGACGACGCTGCTGGCAGCCGGACATGTCGAACTGGGCCAGAAGCACTATGCCGAGGCTGCCGCGGACCTGACGAAAGCCCTGGCGCTCGGCGCGAACAACGCCGGGGCGGAGCGCGATCTGGCAATGGCCGACGAGGCGCTCGGGCAGATGCCAGAGGCCGCGCAGCATCTTGCCGCCTACTTAAAGCTCGAACCTTCCGACGCCCCGGCGCGAGTGCATCTGGCGCGCATTTACCTTGGCCAGAAGCAGGCGGATGCGGCGCTCGCCCAGCTCCGGCAGCTGGAGTCGCAACCGCTGCCCCCCGACGTCGAGGCGTCGATAGGAGACGCGTACGCCTCGGCCGGCGATTTCAGCGAGTCCGAAGCGCATTATCGCCGAGCGCTTCAGGCTCTCGGCGACCAGGCAGATCTGCACGGCGCGCTGGGCGAGACGCTGCTCAAGGAAAAGAAGAACGCCGAGGCCGAAGCCGAGTTCCGTAAGGCGCTCTCAATCGACCCCGGGAAGAGCGACGCGCTCAAAGGTCTGGCGACGAGCATCTACCTGGCAGGACGGTATGCGGACGCCGCACCGATGATCGCACGGCTGCTCCAGTCGCCCGACGCGTCGCCGGGCTTGTATTTTATCCTGGCAACGTGTTATGACCATCTACGCGACCGTTCCCGGGCGCTGGCGGCCTACAAGCAGTACTTGGCGCGCGCCGACGGCTCGAACCCTGACCAGGAGTGGCAGGCGCAGCAGCGCGCCAAGCTCCTGAGCCGGGAGATCGGCAAGGGGATATAATATGGCTATGAGGCTCGTCCGTCCGGCAGTCACTTGCGCCGTGATCGCGGCCGTGGCACTCGCCATCATGGCCGATCCCTCCTTTGTCGGCGCGCGTCACCACGAAAGCGAACAGGAATTGCTGGCGCACATTGCCCGCGAAAACAATCTCGCCAAAAAGGCCCGGTTGCAGGCGGAACTCGCCAGCCTCAAGCTCGATCAAGCCGCCGCGGCGTTCGATCACGACCAGTATGAGTCTGGCAAGACGCTGCTGCAGCAGTACACCGGCTGGATTCGCACCGCTTGGGGCGCACTCCAGCAGAGCGGACGCGACGCCACCCGCAAGCCGCAGGGCTTTATGTATCTCGATATCAGTTTGCGCGAGAACGCGCGCGCCCTGGCCGATCTCGCCGAGCGCACTCCCTTCGAGAATCGCGGGTTCATCGATGAGGCGGCCAAGAGCGCAGACGCCGTTCACAACCGCGTGCTGTCTGCCCTGTTTCCCGATGGCGTGAAAGAGGCGGGAGCGGCATCGGCGGAAAAGGACTCAGGACCCCCGTCCCCACCCATGGGAAAGCCGGGGCCGGGGTCTTCCCTCATCTCAGGGGAACCGCACCCATGAACTCCCGGTGGCAGCGAATCGGGATTCCGCTCGTTGGTTCGCTGCTCTTCATCGGAACCGCGCAGCCGGTGCGCGCCCTTCAACTGCCTGCGGCGGATCCGGCGTCGCTGACCCAGGAAGAAGAGGATAAGGTCCGCGACGCTCAGGACCCGAGCGATCGCATTGGTATCTATCTCGAACTCGCCGGGGAGCGACTGGAACGCTTCAACGCCGTACGGGCGACCCCGCCGGACTCGAGCGATCCCCCTTATCGCGCCGAGACGTTGAGCCGGCTGCTCAGCCAGTACATCGCCCTCGATGACGAGCTCAAGAACTGGATCGACGACCAGTACGACACCGACCACGACATGCGCAAAGGGCTGCGCAATCTGATCAATCTGGCGCCCCAGCAACTGGCGCTGCTCACCCAGGCCAGTCAGTCGCCCGATCGCTTCGGCGCCGATTATCACCAGGAGCTGGCCGACGCGGTCACGGACATGAACGACACGCTGAACGGCGCCACGCGGGCGCTGGCCGATCAGGAGAAAAAGTACGGCGCTCTGAAGCGCGAGGAACAGCAGAACGCCAAGGCCGCCAAAGTCGCCGCCCAGGAGGAAAAGAAACAGGAGAAAACCGCGCGCAAGCTGCGCAAGAAAGAGAAACAGCAAGGCGTGCCCGAAGACGAGGACCAGCAGAACTGAGTGCGCCCCACCCTTCCCATCCTCGACAAACTTGAAAGCATATAGGCTACATTACGAGCCTACCATCTCGTTCCGCGAGCCGGGGCGGCAGCTCCGGCTGTGGGACGACCCCCCGGCCGCGCCCGCTCCTGCGCCCGCCGCCGAGCCCGCACGGGCCGGCAATCCGCCGCCGCCCGCCGCGACGCTGGAAATCGACCTTGACGCCGTATTTCTGCGCGTTTTCCGGCGGCTGCGCCTGCGCCGCGAAACCCCGGTGTTTCAGGCCACGTTTTACCCCTCCGCCGGCCTGCGAAGCACGATCAAAGTCAAGGGCCGAAGTCTGGTGGAGGCGCGCGTTTCGGACCTGCTGGCCGGCGCGCGCCCGCTGGTGGTGGAAGCGCTGGCCGAGATCCTGTTGACGCGGATGTATGGTTGCCGCACGTCGCGCGAAGCGCGCGAGTGCTATCAAGCGTGGGCGCACAGCCCGGCCCTTCAGCGTCGCATTGACGAAGTCCGGCGCGAGCGGGGCCGCAAGCACCTGTTGCCGCCGCGCGGCCGCCGCTTCGATCTGAAAGCGATCTTCACGGATTTGAATCGCCGCTTCTTCGCCGGCGAGATCCAGGGGGTGCGCATCGGATGGAGTCAAAACCGGTCGCGTACTTCGCTGGGCCATTACGATAGCTCGCATCGGACGATTACGATCACCCGATGGCTGGATTCATCGCGCGTGCCCCGCTACGTGGTCGAATATCTGGTGTTTCACGAAATGCTCCACGCCCGGATTCCGGTGGAGCATCGGAATCATCGGCGGGTCGTGCATTCCGCGGAGTTCGCGGCGGCGGAACGCGCGTTTCCGGACTACGCGCGAGCCACGCGATGGCTGGGCATGGGCGGGCGGCAGCCTGCGGGCGAGGCTTCGTGGGAGGACACCTGAGGGAGAAATTACATGGCGCCGGGCTGCTTGGTGTATCCCTTGGCGGCGTCCTGGTAGGCCTGGATGTTCGACTTGTCCACGACGCCGATGCCCGTGTCCTCCAGCGTAGGCAGCGGCGAGGCGGGCGCCGACCGCCAGTCGGCAAATTCGTGCACCACGTTGTGGTGAAGATCGTCGAGCGCCTGCAGGCCGTAGAAGGCCATGGTGTAAGGCTTCTGCGCGACGGAAGCGAGAATGGTACCGCCGGCGATGAAGTCGAGCGTCTCGGGGTCCTTGTCCATGGCGACGATGGGAATCTTGCCGTCCAGATTCAGCCGGTGCAGCGCCTCGCCCGCGCCCGGTCCGCCGGACGCTTCCAGGCACAGAATGCCGTCCATCTTGGCTTTCTTCCCGAGGAGCGCGGAGATTTCATCGTTGGCTTTGCGCGGATCGCCCTGGTCGTCGATCACCTGCTCGATGCGGATCTTGGGATTCCGGGAGAACGCCTCTTTGACGCCGCGCAGGCGTTCGTCAAGATTGTATTGGCCCGGAACCGTAATCACGACCACGCTTCCCTCCCCGTGCAGCGCCTCCGCCATTCGCGTGCCGCTCTGCTGGCCGGCGCGAAAGTTGTCGGTGCCGATGAACATGAGCCGCTGTGAGTCGGGCACGTCGGAGTCGATGCAAATGACGGGAATGCCCTGCTTAATCGCGCTCTTGATCGGGTCCTGGAAGATCGTGGTGCTCGCCGGCGAAATCAAAATGCCGCTGGGGTGCGCGGCCACGGCCTGATTGAAAGCGCTGAGTTCGTCGTTCGGCGAGAACGTGTCCGGTCCCACCATTTCCGCCTTGACGCCGAAACCCAGCTGCCGAACAGCGTCAGCAAAGCCGGCATTGGCTTCCTGCCAGTAAGGAAGGGTCTTGTTGTTGGTCACTAGAATATAGTGTTCGTCCTGGTGAGGCGCCTTTCCGCATGACGCGAGCCAAGCGGCGCAGGCAACCACCCAACAGGCAAGCAGCGCTTTGATCGGTTTTACGTCTCGCAGGAGCACGTTCACGAGTCCCTCCCAGCAGCGGAATACAACCTAGGGACAGAGATTACCACAAACGCGTCGGAAGGCAAGTGGCGCCCGAGGATGGGCAGTGTCTCAGTTTGTGGTGCAGGCGTCCTGCCTACCCTGAGGTCCAAGCGCACGCCGGGAAGCGTGCACCACAACTGAGACCCGTGTCACTTCCCGTGGATGACGTCCGAGGCGGTGGGCAGCGTGGAGGTACTCCAACCGCCACCAAGAGCTTCAATGAGCAGAACGCTGGCGCTCATCCTGCGGGTCAGAATATTGACTGCGTTCACCTGATTGTTGAAGAGAATCGCCTGTTCGGTGATCACACTGAGATAGTCAATCGTGCCCGCCTTGTACTGATACGTCGAAATGTCCAGCGCGTCCTGTGCTGCTTTTACGGCGGCTTCTTCGGCGGCTGCCTCGTTCTCGAGTACCCGCAGCGCGGCCAGATTGTCTTCCACCTGCTGGAACGCGGTCAGCACGACCTGCCGGTAGTTTGCGACCGTGGCATCGTAGGTGTCCCGCGCCTCTGCGACCTGAGCGTGACGCTTGCCAGCGTCAAAGACTGTCTCGGCAAGCGTTGGGCCGATGGACCAGAAGCGGCTGGGCCAGGTGAACCAATTGTAGAACTGGCCGGCCTGGAGCCCGCCCGATGCGGCCAGAGTGAGGCTGGGGTAGTAGGCAGCCTTCGTGATGCCGATCTCCTCGTTCTGCGCAGCCATCTGCCGCTCCGCCGTCGCAATGTCCGGGCGGCGCTCCAGAAGCGTGGAAGGAACCGCGACCGGGACGGGCGGCGGCAGAATCTTGATCGGCTCGGCGGCAATGGACACCTGCGCCGGCGGCTTGCCCATCAGAATCGCGATGGCATGCTCGAACTGCGCCCGGGCCACACCGTAGTCGATCAACTGAACCTTCGCCGCGTCGAGCAGCGTCTGCGCCTGAGCCACGTCAGATCCCGAAGCGATGCCCGCGTTGAAGCGAGCCTGGGTCAGTTTGAGAGAGTCCTCGTAAGACTTCACGGTGGTCTGAAGCAGAGCGACGTCGCCATCGATGCCGTGCAGCTCGAAGTAATCATCGGCCAGCGTTGCCTGGTAGGAGAGGCGCGCGTTTTCCAACTCGGCGAAGCTCGCCTGAGCCGTTGCCACATCGGCCCTGACCGTACGCCGGATGCTCCCCCAGATGTCGAGCGTGTAAGAGATGCTGGCCGGCAGATCGTAAACGTTGCGCTGGCCTTCGGTCAGGTTGCCGACCGAAACGTTGAAAAGCGTGCTCGAAGACTGGGAGCGGCTGTAGGACGGAGAGGTCGTGATTGTGGGAAACAAAGCGGAGCGTGCGATATGCACGGCGTCGGCCGCTTCCCGGAACTGCGCCGCGGCGATCAACACGTTCTGGTTGGAGATGTTCACCTGTTCCTCGAGGGCGTTGAGCTCCGGATCGTTATAGATCTCCCACCACTTTCCGCGCGCTACTGCCTCATTGGGCTGAGCCGGCTTCCACCGGTTGATATCTTCGGGATTGTCGGTGGGCGGTTCCTTGAAGGCCGCCGGCACGTCCGCGGCGGGACGGTGATAGTTCGGACCCACCATGCAGGCAGACGTCAGGAGCAGGAGACAGCAGGCGGCAGGCAACAGGCCGCAGGCGGCCGGTGGGTGGTGTCTGCCTGCCTGAATTCGGCCGTTGCGAATAGCAGATTGAAGCTTCCGATTCATGCCATCGAATCTCCCGTCATCAGTTTCTGGCGTCCGCCCTCCCGCTGAACAGCGACTGCCTCCCGGTGCTTACTGCCGACTGCCTGCTGCTTCCTTAAGCCTCCGACCCGAGCGGCCTGATTTCGTCTTCACCTTCAATCCGTGCACGTCCGGCGCGCCAGTTCTGCAGACGGTCGAAATAGAGATACACCACCGGAGTGGTATACAACGTGAGCACCTGGCTTACCATCAATCCGCCAATGATGGCGATCCCAAGAGGACGGCGCAACTCCGATCCCACGCCGGTACCGAACGCCAGCGGCACAGCTCCCAGGATGGCTGCCATGGTCGTCATCATGATGGGACGGAAACGCAGCATGCAAGCCTGGTGGATCGATTCGCGTGAGCTCTTGCCTTCGGTGCGCTCGGCGGCCAGAGCAAAGTCAATCATCAGGATGGCGTTCTTTTTCACGATGCCGATCAGCAGGATGATCCCAATAATCGCGATGACCGTGAGCTCCGTGTGCGTCAACATCAGGGCCAGCAAGGCACCGACGCCCGCCGACGGCAACGTCGAGAGAATCGTCACCGGATGCACGTAACTCTCGTAGAGCATACCCAGCACGATGTAGACGGAGGCCAGCGCGGCGGCGATCAGCAGGGGCTCGCTGCCGAGTGAATCCTGGTACGCCTGAGCCGTCCCGGCGAATCCGGTATGAATCGTCTCAGGAAGACCGATCTTGACTGCTGCCGCGTTGATCGCGTTAACGGCATCACCCAGCGCCACACCCGGCCGGAGGTTGAAGGAGATCGTCACTGCCGGAGAAAGGCCCTGATGATTCACCGCCAACGGCGCAGTCTTCGGGGCGTAGCTGGCGATCGCGCTCAGGGGAACCTCGGTTCCACGGGGCGACCGCACAAAAATCTGTTGCAGGAAGGTCGGGTTCTGCCAGAACTCCGGCGCCGCTTCCATGACCACATGGTATTGATTGAGCGACGTATACATGATCGAGACCTGACGTTGGCCAAACGCGTCATAGAGCGTGTTGTCGATCAATTGCGCTGAGATCCCGAGGCGCGCCGCCGTATTGCGGTCATAGTTGACCACAGCCTGCAAACCGCTGTTCTGCTGGTCGCTGTTGACGTCGGCAATGACACGAATGCTTCTGAGTTCCTCGAGCATCTGCGGGGCGAAAGCGGTGAGGTCCTCGAGATTATCGCCCCGCATGGTGTACTGGTACTGGGCGTTACCGAATCGTCCGCCCACACGGACGTCTTGCGCCGCTTGCATATACAGAGCGGCGCCCGGCACTCGGGCGAGCTTGGGCCGCAAGCGCGCGATGACCTGATCGGCTGTGATTTTGCGTTCCGCCAGCGGCTTGAGAGAAATGAACATGCGCGCGCTGTTCAGGGTACCGCCTCCAACCCAGCCATTCACGTTGTCAACCGCCGGATCATCTTTGACGATGTTGATCATCTGCAGCAGAATCTTCTGCATCGCCTGGAACGACGTATCCTGGTCTGCCATGATGGCGCCCATCATCCGCCCGTTGTCCTGCTGGGGGAAAAAGCCCTTCGGTACTCGGATGTAGAGATAGACGTTGAGCGCAATGGTGGCCAGCAAAATGGTCAGAGTTACCGCGGGGAAATCGAGCACCTTGGACAGAGTCCTGCCGTAAGCGCCGATCACCCAGTTGAAGCCGCGCTCGCTCGTTCGGTAAAGCCAGCCGTGAGATTCCTGCTCCTTCAGAAGATGAGCGCACATGGTTGGCGTGGTGGTGAGCGACACGACCATGGAAACAGCGATCGCTACCGAGAGCGTCACCGCGAATTCATGAAAGAGCCGGCCCACGATCCCGCCCATCAAGAGCAAAGGTATGAACACCGCGATCAGCGAAGTGCTGATGGTCAGGACCGTGAATCCGATTTCCTGAGCCCCTTTGAGAGCCGCCTGGAGAGGGCGCATCCCCTGTTCGAGGTAGCGCGTGATGTTCTCGATCACCACGATGGCGTCGTCGACAACGAATCCCGTGCAAATCGTCAGCGCCATCAGGGAGAGGTTATCGAGGCTGTAGTGGAGGAGATACATCACGCCAAAGGTCCCGATGATCGAAACCGGCACCACAATGCTGGGTATGATGGTGCTGCGCGGATTACGGAGAAAAAAGAACACGACCAGGATCACGAGCAGCACGGAGATCATTAAGGTGTGCTCGACATTCGTTACGGAAGCGCGGATAGTCACCGTCTGGTCCATGGCCACCCGCATTTCGATGGATTGGGGCATGGCGGCTTTGAGCTGAGGCAGTGCCGCGCGGATGCGGTCCACGGTATCGATAATGTTGGCTCCGGGCTGGCGCCAGATGATAATCAGGACCGAAGGTTTGCCATTGGCGTAGCCCGCGTTGCGAATATCCTGGGGTCCGTCGAGGGCGCGGCCGATGTCCTGGATGCGCACGGCCATGCCGTTGTGATAGGCAACGATCAGGGGCTGGTAATCCACGGCGTGAAAGATCTGGTCGTTGGCTGCCACTTCCCACGTGCGAGCTCCGTCCGAAAAGGAGCCTTTCGGTATATTCGCATTGGCGCCGTTCAAAACCCCACGCACCTGCTCGAAGCTGACGCCGTACTTGTTCATCTGGGGCGGATTCAGCTCGATTCGCACGCCGGGCAAGGCGCCTCCGCCCACAATCACCTGCCCTACACCGCCGATCTGGGAAATCTTCTGCTGCATGATCGAGGACGCGGCGTCATACATCTGGCTTTTGCTGAGCACGTCCGAGGTCAGAGCCAGCATGAAGATGGGAGAATCGGCCGGATTGGCCTTCCAATAAGTCGGGTTGTTGGGAAGATTACTCGGCAGATAGCCGCGGGCAGCATTAATGGCCGCCTCCACATCGCGGGCGGCGGCATCGATATTGCGGTTGAGATCAAACTGCAGGGTAATACCGGTCGATCCCATGCTGCTCGACGACGTCATTTCGGTAACCGACGCAATCCGTCCGAACTGCCGCTCCAGAGGGGTGGCCACCGAGGAGGCCATCGTCTCCGGGCTGGCCCCCGGGAGCCCGGCTCGAACATTAATGGTCGGGAAGTCCACCTGGGGCAAGGGCGCGACCGGCAGCAACCGGAACGCGACGGATCCCGCCAGGGCAATGGCCACCGTCAGAAGCGTGGTGGCGATCGGCTTGTGGATAAAGGGCCGCGAAATATTCATAGGTTACCCGGCCTCGACCGGCTCCGTTCCCGGACCGATCTTGCTCTCGTGCGCGGAGTACCGCGAGAGCCGCGTCTGCAGGCGATCAAACCAGATGTAGATGACCGGAGTGGTGTAGAGCGTCAGAAGCTGGCTGATCAGCAGGCCACCCACGATGCTGATGCCGAGCGGCCGACGCAACTCCGACCCCACACCCGAACCGAAAGCCAGAGGGACGCCGCCCAGTAGCGCCGCCATGGTGGTCATCATGATGGGCCGGAAGCGCAGCAGGCACGCCTGGTAGATGGCGTTTACCGGCGTCATGCCCTCTTTGCGCTCAGCCTCCAACGCAAAGTCGACCATCATGATCCCGTTCTTCTTCACGATTCCAATCAGCAGCACGATGCCGATCAGCGCGATCACGCTGAAGTCGTTACCGGTGATCCAGAGCGCCAGCAGCGCGCCGACGCCTGCCGAGGACAATGTCGAAAGAATGGTGACGGGGTGAATGTAGCTCTCGTACAACACGCCGAGGACGATGTAGACCGTGATAATCGCCGCCAGAATCAGCAACGGCTCGTTGGAGAGTGAAGCCTGGAACGAAGCCGCCGTGCCCTGAAACGCACCCTGAATGCTTGCCGGCATTCCCATCTCAGCTTTCACCCGGTTCACGGCATCGATGGCAGCTCCGAGAGAGGCATTCGGCGCCAGGTTGAATGACAACGTCACTACTGGAAACTGGCCCTGGTGGTTGATCGTCAAGGGGGTATTTGTCTCCACCACATGGGTGAACGCAGCGAGCGGCACCTGCCCTGAGCTCGCAAATGACGAGGCGGACCGGATCGGCGCGGAGAAGGCGTTATCGGATGGAATGATGGTGGCATTCAGGGGCGAGGAAGACGTAGTTGAAGAGAGGCTATTGGTAGCCACGGTCAGCGAACTCGTGGGGCCGAAGATCTGGGCGGCTGACGAGCCGCCCGCCACCACGGATGAGGAAGCGCCGGCGGCGCTGGAGCCCGGGGCGCCGGTGCGGATGTAAAGGTGCTGGAGGTCCAGCGGATTCTGCTGAAAACCCGGCTTCACCTCCAGGACCACGTGGTACTGGTTCAATTGCGTGAACATCACCGACACTTCACGCTGGCCATAGGCGTCGTAGAGTGTCTGATCGATAGTGGACGGGGAGATGCCGAGCCGGTACGCCGTTTCGCGATCGTAGACGAGCCTCGCCTGAAGACCTCCCGACTGCTGGTCGCTGGCTACGTCGCGCAGTTCGGGAAGCTTCTGAAGGGCCGCCAGCATCTTGGGCGCGAAGTTGTTCAATTCGGCTGCGTTCGGGTCCTCGAGCGTGTACTGGAACTGGGTGCGGCTCACGCGGTCGTCGACTGTCAGGTCCTGCACCGGCTGCATGAACAGCGTGATACCGGCCACCTTGTCGAGATCCGGCTGCAGGCGGCGGATGACGTCGCTGGCGCTGATCTTTCGCGCTGCCAGCGGCTTCAGATTGATCTGAATGCGGCCACTGTTGAGGGTCGTGTTCGTCCCATCAATGCCGATGAACGACGAGAGACTGCTGACCGCCGGGTCTTTCAGGATCACTTGCGCCAGCTTCTGCTGCAGGCTCGACATTTGCTGAAAGGAGACAGTCTCAGCGGCTTCCGACACTCCCTGGATGACTCCGGTATCCTGAATCGGGAAAAAGCCCTTCGGAATATAAATGAACGCCAGGACCGTGAGAATGAGCGTTGCGATGGCTACCAGGAGCGTCGCCCTCTGGCGGCGCAGCACCCATTGCAAGGTGCGGTCGTAAAGATCGATGGTCCATTTCCAGGCCCGCTCCGACGTCTGGTAGAACCGCCCCTCCTCGTGTTCCGGGCGGTGCTTCAGGAGCTTCGAGCACATCATGGGCGTCAGGGTCAACGAGACCACCGCCGAAACCAGGATGGTGACGGCGAGCGTCACCGCGAACTCACGGAACAAGCGGCCCACGATGTCGCCCATGAACAGCAGCGGGATCAGGACGGCGATCAGCGACACGGTGAGCGAGATGATGGTGAAGCCGATCTGCGCCGAGCCGCGCAGCGCGGCTTGCAGGGGCGGCTCACCCTCTTCGATGTAGCGCGTGATGTTCTCGATCATCACGATGGCGTCGTCCACCACAAAGCCGGTCGAAATGGTCAGCGCCATCAGGGTGAGATTGTTCAGGCTGTAGCCGAGCAGGTACATCACGCCGAAAGTGCCGACAATAGAGAGCGGGACCGCCACGCTGGGGATGATCGTGGCCGAAAGGTTCCGCAGGAACAGGAAAATGACCATCACCACCAGGGCCACGGTCAGCATCAGCGAGAATTCAACGTCCTTCACCGAGGCGCGGATCGTAGTGGTCCGATCGGTCAGAATCTGGACGTGGACCGATTGCGGCAGTGTCAGGGTCAATTGTGGAAGCAGCGTCTTGATGCGATCGACCACGGTGATGATGTTGGCACCCGGCTGGCGCTGAATGTTCATGATCACCGCCGGGGTGTTGTTCATCCAGGCGGCCTGGTAAATGTTCTCTGTGTCGTCCTTCACCGTGGCCACGTCGCTCAACTTGATGGGGGCCCCGTTCCGGTAGGCCACTATCATGGGCGCGTACTCGCTGCTCGAGAGCAACTGGTCATTGGCGCCGATCTGGTAAGCCTGGTGCGGACCGTCGAAGTTCCCCTTGGCCTGGTTCACATTGGCGGCCACGATGGCGTTACGCAGGTCTTCCAGATTCAGGCCGTAGGAAGCCAGTTGCGTGGGATTCGCCTGGATGCGGACGGCGGGTTTCTGGCCGCCGCTGATGCTTACCAGGCCCACACCCGGCAGCTGCGAAATCTTGGGCGACAACCTCGTGTCCGCCAGATCCTCGACCTTGGAAAGCGGCATATCGTGCGAGCTGAGCGCCAGGGTCAGGATGGGCGTGTCGGCAGGATTTGTTTTGCTGTAAAGCGGCGGCGTGGGAAGGTCCGGCGGCAGGTAGGTGCCCGACGCATTGATGGATTCCTGCACTTCCTGCTCGGCCACGTCAATGTTCAGGCTCAGATTGAATTGCAGGGTGATCACCGAGCAGCCGTTCGAACTGATGGAGGTCATCTGCTGCAATCCCGGGACCTCGCCGAACTGACGCTCGAGCGGGGCGGTCACGGAGGTGGCCATCACGTCGGGGCTGGCGCCGGGATAGAAGGTGACAACCTGGATGGTGGGGTAGTCCACCTCAGGCAGGGCCGAAACGGGTAGTTCCTTGTACGCGACGGCGCCCGCCAACATGATGGCGGCCATCAGCAGAGAGGTGGCGATAGGACGGAGAATAAAA